>Ga0183260_10000566_pt1 | contig 31240 bp, 22 predicted proteins | sample AntDrymUQ4972206_2_FD_129768 | JGI IMG/M metagenome (GOLD analysis project Ga0183260, IMG submission 129768) | Polar desert sand microbial communities from Dry Valleys, Antarctica - metaG UQ497 (22.06) (version 2) (version 2) | ecosystem: Environmental > Terrestrial > Soil > Desert | place...
CAAGGGCCGGCTGCGCGCTGCGCTCGCCGAAGTCGCCGAGCAGGACCCGCTCATCAGCGTCCGCCAGGACGACACCCGCGGGGAGATCTCCGTCTTCCTGTACGGCGAGGTGCAGAAGGAGGTCATCGGCGCCACGCTGGCACGCGACTACGGCATCGAGACCGACTTCCACGAGACGACCACGGTCTGCATCGAGCGGCCCATCGGCACCGGCGAGGCGCTCGAGGTGCTCCGCGCCGCAACGCATTCGAACGTCACCGGCAAGAGCTCGCCGCACAGCGCGAACCCATTCCCGGCCACGCTCGGACTGTGCATCAAGCCAGCGTCGATCGGGTCGGGAGTCGAGCTGCGGTCCGACGTCGACGTCCGCCTGGCGCCGCTCTACATCTACAGGACCGTCGAGGCCTTCGTCGAGCATATGGGTCGGTACGTCCGCGAGGCGCTGGAGGAGGGCCTCTTCGGCTGGCAGGTCACTGACTGCATCGTGATCATCACCGACTGCGGCTATCGCGCGCCGGGCACCAAGGCCGCCGACTTCCGGCGGGTCACACCTTTGGTCCTCCTGCAGGCGCTCCAGCATGCGGGATCCCGGGTGTGTGAGCCGATGGCCAGCGTAATGCTCGAAGTGCCCACCGATACCGTGAGCGGAGTTCTGTCTCTTCTGGGGCAGCACGGCGCTCGGGTTGAAGCACCATTGGCACGTGCGGAGCTATCGACCATCGAGGCGGTGCTGCCGGCGGCGCTCGTGCGCGACCTCCAGCGAACGCTGCCCGCCGTCACGCGCGGTGAAGGCGTGTTCGAATCGAGGCTCGCCGGCCACGAACCGGTGCCGGCCGCGGCTCCGACTCCGACTCGTCGCCGGACGACACCCGATCCGTTGAATCGTGTGGAGTACAAGATGAATGTCGCCCGACGCTCGTAAACGGCCTTGCCCTGATTTGTGGGCTCGCTCGATCAACCGATGGCTTCCGAGTGACTACCTGATTGCCTGTCAGACCCCCATCGCCACGGCCACCACGACGGATGAAAATCGCCCCACCAGCGGCTGCTCGGCGCCCGCTCTCCCGGACTATTTACCTTTCAGATCGCCTGCCACGGGTGAACGCGGCGGAGTTGCGCGTGCCGGTGATCCGCTGGATACCGCCGCTAGGACGTTCGCCTCTCCCCGAGGACGCGCGCCACGAATCGAGACTTCGCCACGGTATACGCATCTCGATCGCCCGCATGGCGCGCCGCGAGCGTCCGCTTCAGTTCCGCATACGCCGCAGCCAGCGATGGATCTGCTCGGAGCTCGTCACGGAAACGTAGGTGGCGTTCCCACTCTGGCGTGCCGGCTATGCATACATACAGATGATGCGCCGGCGAGGGGTCGCGGCTTCGAAACGCCTCTCTTCCGGGAATGCCGAGATCTCCCTCGTGCTGATACCCGATCTCGTCCAGAAGCCGGATCGCCTCCCGCAGCCGCCCTCTCGCCACGAGGACGTCCACATCGATGATCGGCTTCGCGGCGAGGCCCGGCACGGCCGTGCTGCCAACGTGCTCGATTGCGAGTGCGATATCGCCGAGGGCTCCACGGACGCGCTTGCGAATGAGCTGGTAGCTGCGAGCCCATGAGTGGTCATATGGATCGACCGAGATCATCATGACGAGCCTACCGCAACGCCAAATTCCTGGGCGGAGGTTGAGGCGGAATCGCGCGTCGGCATCCTGACTGCGTATCAGGACACCACCGAGTACGCACGCAGCGTGAGGGGCCGTGTTCACCCGGCGTTCGTGCCACCGACTATGCCGCGCATGTTGCCGGCAATAGGCTTCGTGCGAGTATGTGAGGCCGGAGACTTCTATTGGCCAATCGCTCGAGGAGGTCCTGCGTCAGATGCCTGAGCGACCGCGTTCGGTCGGGTCGTACGGATCAGCAGCCGATCTGCCGACCATCGCGGAAATGCTCACGCAGATCGATGGGATGAAGCTGCTCACCCGCTTTGTAAGCCGCGATCAGCGACCGGCTGCGATTGCGCTTGAGGAGAAGGTGCGAGAGCACGTTGCTGTGGTCGACGGGTTCTACGAGCTCCTCGGGCCGCGAAATTGGATCTTCCATGACGACCTGAACCTCGCATTCGCCAGGAGCCTCCTTTTGCTCTCGGCGGACCAGGCGGAACGTGCGTTGATCGATTTCTACCGCGACCCTGACAAGCTGCGCTTCCTCGTACGACGCCTCGGCCGGTTCGAAGAGTTGCGCGTCAGATCGCCCCTGATCGAGCGTGCCGAAGGGGACTTCCACGCCGGCCGCTACTACTCGACAGTCCAACTGCTGCTGAGCGTGATGGACGGCTTCGTGAACGACATCGAGCGCGCCAACCGACGTGGCCTACATGCGCGCGACCCCGATGAGATGGTCGCCTGGGATAGCGTGGTCGGTCATCATCTGGGCCTGGCCCATGCACACCAGACCTTTACCAAGACCTTCCGCAAGACCTCGACGGAGGAGGTGCGGGAGCTGTACCGGAACGGCATCGTCCACGGCATGCTGATTTCCTACGACAACGACTTCGTCGCCTCCAAGGCCTGGAACCGCCTCTTCGCCGTGGCCGACTGGGCCACGAGTCGACAGAAGCAGGCCGCGGAGCCGAAGGCGCGCGCATCGTGGCGGGACATCTTCAGGTCGCTGGAGCGCAACCGGCAGGTGAAGGAAGCCCTCGATCAGTGGCGCCCGAGTTCCGTCGGGGCAGGCGAAGAGGAGTTCGAGGCTAACGAGTTGGTCGCCCTCAGCCGGGACTACCTTGAGGCATGGAAGGCTCGGAACTTCGGCCGCATGGCCTCAGTACTGTCACCCCTGATCGGCGAGGAGACCGAGGCCAAGACGGCTGGGATGATCCGCTCGGTGCTGGCTGGCACGAGCCTAACCCGCTTCGAGGTGAAGCGCGTCGACTACACGGCCGCCGCGGTCGCTGAGGTCGATGTTGCTTTGTGCGTTGATGACAGCGATGTCGCCGGGACCATGCGATGGGTTCGGAGTGGCCCGAACGGCATGAGCGTCGCGCCAAATGAATCCGGGTCCTGGAGGCTGATGACATGGACCGATCTGGCGATGGCGCACGAGCTAGATCGGACGAACATTAGCGGCGACTGAGCAACAGCCACCGAACCCGGTTCTCCCGGCCCGCCTGATGCCGTCCTGACTGTGAGTCAGGTTGTTCTCTGTGACCTCGAGTCCACTCGGATGACGATCTCCATCGTTCACGGAGACCTGCGTCGTCGGGACCTGACTGTCATTCCTCGCCGACTCTACCGCGATGCCTTCGCATGTCGGGATCAGTCGAGTTCGCTCTCCCGTCCGAAGATCACGATACGGAACACGGTGAACGGCGATGTTGGAGCGGAGGTGATGCGTCGTGGTACGAAGACTCACTGACCAGTTTCGATCAGATCGACGTAGCCGAGTACTTTCCGTAGGATGAGATGGGCGAGGTCCACGAGGTCGTCCGAGCTCGTACGGCCCTCACCGACACTCGGCAGGCGACCTGCGAAACCTTCCACGGTGTCCGACTCAATCCCGTATGTGTCCGGATCGCGCCACACTAGGGCGATGGTGGCGTCGCCTGGCTCACCCTCCCACATCACATAGCCCGGTTTCGGATCGGGGAACATGCCAGGGGCGGTCATCATTCGCTCGTCCATGTCGACAACGAAGCGCGCAGCGTCGATCGAGCTGTCGAGCACGATGCTGACGTTCCAGACCGTCGTATGCTCCGGCGCTACGACCGTGATGAATCCGATCGGCTGGAATTCTTGGTTCGGCGAGACAGGACTTCCCTCGATGAACGCTAGCTCGCCGCGTTCGCACGTCGCAAGCAGTTCATTGAGCAGGGCTATCGAGTATCCGGACGGGCTGCCGTCGCCCGGGCGTTCCCGGACACCTACCACTTCCCATGGGGCCTCGGGGCTGTCAATGGGGCGCATGAGGGTTTGCTCGTTGATGAAGTGTGTTGGCGGCTCGTCGACTTCCTCGATGCTCAGCTCGGCCTCCGGATTGATCCGGCGTACATGCGCAACGAAAGCGTCGGCCTCCTCTCGGCTCCCGTAGACCGGGAGCCACCCCAGCGCATCCCCGCGTGAATGTCTGACTGCGAAGGACATGCTGCTCTCCTGCCTCGCGGCTGGCTGGGTTCCGTCGGACTGCACGCTTCGTGTGGCCGGGGCTTTGCTCGCGGACGGCTCCATCACCTGACCGGGGCTGATCGCCTGCTTAGGTGCACCTGTTGCCGACGCCGCGCCGGCACCGCGGGCGTTTGCGGTGGGGATCGGCGCAGTCCCGGTGGAGGTCGGCCAGCCAGTCTCATCGATGAGCCGGTGTAAACCGGCTACATCAGCAATCGCGGAAGAGGCATCGACCGGGATCACGATCTCCTGCTGGATGCAATACCAGAGAGCATCCGAGAACGAGAGACCTTTGCTGCTCATTGCGATGCCCACCGCCCGTGCCGCTTCGCCAGGGATCGAGCGTCCCTCACGCCACTCTGAAACGGAGCGGCAGTTGAACCATGGGGAGATGTCATCAGGATTCACGGTGAGGTCCTCGCTGTTCCTGAACCTTGCTGCTCACCAGTGACTGCGAACGTATCGCGCCGTGTCTGGGAGCGTGAGAGCCCGTGTCGTCGTTCCAAGCCGGACATAGAACTGTTCAGTCTTTTTGTCGTGGAGGTAGATCGGCTCGGGGCTGGGTCGAATGTTGATGACACAGATCTGTCGCCCATCAACGACAGCGAACTCGGTGCTCATCAGGGCCGACACGCCAGCACCCAGGTGGGTGTTCACGACATTGGCCACAGCTTGGAGGAAGCCGTCTCGCCCTCCCTGGCCAAGGGCCGCAAGGATCTCCATGTCCTTTTCGATCCCGTAGATCGAGCGGTCATCGGCCACGCCGATCAACAGCACCCCGCCACCACCATTCATCAGGGCCGCGATGGACTTGGTCACGTCCTTCTGCAGCCACTCCGCATCCTCGTTCGTCTTGGAGCTCCACCGAAGCGTTGACTTGAACTCGACCGTCGGCGTTTCGCCTTCCTCGATCACCCGTGGAATGTCCTGCTCGGACACGGTCACGGCGGGAGACTTCTGTGGCGCGGAATCCGGTACGGCCAGGTCTCGCTCGTGGGCCGCCTTGGCCGGCTCAGGCGCCATGCCTTCAGGCACCGGAACGGCGACGTCATTCCCGGCGATCACGAAAGAGAATTCCGTCTTGCCGAACTCTGAGCGTCCGATGCGCTTCTGTTGCTCCTTCACTCTGCGGCGAACTTCCATAGCGAGACGGACAGCCCACGCGATGTCTTCGTCGGGAATGGGCGTAGCAACGTCGGGATAGAGAAGCTTCAGGAGCCCGCTCACCGTCCGGTTCACCGCCCAGGTGTCGCGCCCGCTGAGCTCCGATCCGTAGGACACGCGATCCTGCAAGGCCGGCAGTCGCGTCTCGTCGCGCAGATGGGTCCACGCTTCAGCCAAGAAGTCGCTGACCAAGCCAAAGTGGGTCGTGAACAGCGTCGGGTCCATCTTCGGGATGTCCCAGCCCGGAAGGTAGGCGTGGATTCGATCCATGAATGCGGTGTCGTCGCGCATCTCTTTCGGGAACGGGCTGAAGAGATGCCCGACGCGCTGCTGGTGGGCAACGTCGACGTCGAAATTGCCGACCAGGACGACGCCGCCGAAGGCACGGATGCTCTCCTTGCCGCGGCTGAACTCACCCGACTCCATGTAGCCCTTGAGGATGTTCACCCCGTCCTTCTGATCGAAGTTGATCCCGCTGACTTCGTCAAAGCAGACGACGTCGTACTGGGCCACCAGTCCCTTCTGTCCAGTACGCATGTCCACGAACATCCGGGCGACGGTCGCCTTGCCGCCGGAGACGAGGTGGGAGTACGGCGATACCTGTTGGAAGAGGTGTGACTTCCCTGTGCCGCGAGGGCCCAGCTCCACGAGGTTGTAGTTGTGCTCGGCGAACGGAACCATTCGCAGGAGCAGCAGATCCTGCGCGCGGGCACTCAGCCGGTCGGGCTCGAAGCCGATGCTCCGCAGCAGGAACGATCGCCACTGCGGGACGGTGAACGCCTGCCGTCCGCGCGCCACGACCTTCAGGATGTCGCCCTTGGACAGCTGGATGGGTCGCATGTTGGCGATCGAGAATGGGCGGCTGTTAGCTCCTTCGTCCAAGGCTGCGTGGTACTCGAGCTCAACCTCGGCGTAGAAGCCTCCGGTCAACATTCGCTGGTGGTCGCGCACCATCTGATCCGCGATCCGAACGTCTTTCAACTGAAGGCTCGGGAGGGTCGCCAAGTAGGAGTCGCTGCCAACGTCGAGCCGGGCGGTGACCAGGTCGATCAGCTTGATCGAGCCTTGCTCACGCGCCCGCGACTTGAAGAGCTCATGCGCGCCGGCACGGACCGTGCGATCCCGGAGCTGCCGCTCGACGATCTTGAGACCCTCCGCAATCTCGTCCGGATCGGTGCTCGCGCAGTACCGACCCAAAAGAAATTCACCGACGTACGTCGGGACCGGGTACTGGCCCTTGAACTTCAGGGCCAGGTCCTTGCGGACGATGAAGCCATCGAACGCGTCGGCCGCGATCTGGTCGAGTTCGTCCAGCTCGCTCATGCGTCAGCTCCAACTTCGATCATGCTCTGGCCAATCACGGTGCCGGCCGCGTCGAGGACGACCGTGAACGCGGTCGTCCCGATCAGGTCCTCGTCTTCCACGAGCAGCTTGGCGCTCCCGTCCCCACCGAGCGGCACCGCCGACCCTGCCACCGTCGTCGAGGAGTCGCCGGCCTTCCGTCGCAGGTCGATGGAAGCACCAGCCGGCGCACCCTCGACCGAGGCGACCGCGCGCAGTCCTCGCCAGCGGACCGAGATCGCTAGCGCTGAGGTCGGAGCCGGTTGGCCAGTTTCCGGCCGAACGACCAGCATCGGCGTCACGCACTCTTGCGGGCTGACGCCACCGTGCTCGTAGACCTGCCCGGCTTGAAACGCCGCTGAACCCGGCGGGATCGCGATCGAGACCGATGGGTCCCAAGTCCAGGAAACCGTCTGCATCGTGGTGGTGGCGCCCACCTCGAGCCGCCCGCATCGCGCCTTTCGATTGGCGCCTCCAACCGTCAGGTGCAGCGGCAGGTCGACCTTTGGCAGGCCACCGGGCAGATAGAGCCATCCGTGATCGGTCACCACGGCCACCTGCTGCCAGCCGTGTCCGAGCAGCCCGAGGATGCGTTCGACAATTGACGCAACCTCCCCATCGATGAGACGTGGCAGCTTGGAAGTCTGATCGTGACCGAGGCTGTCGATGTCGCCAAGCTCGGCCCATCCTCGCCCGCTCGAATCCCCCATGTCGGCAGCACCGAGGACCTGGTAGCCCTCGACCGCGAGCTGCTTTCGAAGCACGTCGACCGATACGCGGCTCCCTCCATCGGCAACGGCCGGATCCATTCCCGGACCCGAGCCGAGTCTCGTTCGCGCGGGCGAGCTGAACGGCTTGCCGGTGTTCGTGACCGTCGGCAGAGCGGTCAATCGGGGGGTCAGCTCGACGCTCAGCCCTCGATCGACGAGTGCCGTCGCAAGGCGCTGTCCGACGTCGTATCGGAGGCCATCGCTGAAGACCACGCAGGTTCCAGCTGGCCAGTCCGGCGGGGGTTCGGCGTCGTACGCGTTGACGGCGGCCTTCTGGAAGGCGATGGCCCCGTCATCCAGCCACGAGCCATAGACGGAGACCATTGCCGCCTCGACCGCGGCAATGTCTTCTGCGGTCGAGACCGATGCCAGCGCTCGCATCGAGGCGGCGTCGGCTCGCCAACCCACGTCGGCAAAGTCAGCCGCTATCGCGTTCACGGACGCCCCCATCGAGATGCGAGCCGTTGCCTCTGCGAGTGCGCCAAGGTGACCCAAGGCGTCCGCCAGGGGCGATCGGTGCAGGCGCGCCCACACCCACGAGCGCCGCTCCCGGTGCTCTTCGTCGAGCGCCTTCAGCCGGTTGCGCGCCTCAGCCGGTTTCTCGGTGCGAAGCGCCAACAACTCGGTGCGCAGAGCGGCTTCGGCCTCCTCATTGACCTGGGGCCACGTGTCCCTTCGGTCAAAGAGCCCCTCGCCTCGTTTCATCGGTGCTGGCCGGGCCGCGCGTAACCGGTCGGGAACGTGGCCATAGAGGCTTGGGGCCTCCGCGAAGCGTCGCCACAGCTGGTCCCACGCATCATCCGGCCGCTCGCCGAGGTACTCCGCCACCCTGACCGGGCCGTCATCGAGCAGATCGAGCCGATAGACATGCTTGAAGCGCTCACGGAATGCGGACCACTCCCCCTCCGTGCACCGCGCCTGGAAGTCGGTCGGGTCGTCCAGCCAATCGAGAACCATCCGAGGCAGGTCGGGCGCCAGGAGGTCGTTGAAGAAGGAGGCGCGCAAGGGCGCCGCGGATCTGAGCTGTGATATGCGGACCAACGCTAGCTGGAGGCGCGACTGGCGGATCGCGGCGCGTGTCGCGTTGTCGGAGGCTACCTCGATCCCGAGACCGCCGTACGTGTTGGCCTGAAGGAACGCCGGGACCGTCCAGTCCTTTCCATTCACCTGGGCAAACACCGCGCCGCGGTATTGCAACTCTGCAATCGGCTGGATCTCGGCCGGGGCCCCCTCAACCGCGCGTAACTGGCTCTTACCATACCTGGGCAGATACACCACCGGCGCCACGTCGTCCGGATCGCCGAGCTCGATGGACCCGTCGATGACACATCGCAGCCAATACGCGGGCCCACGGCGCTGGTCGGCGGCGAAGTCGCCCAAAGTCAGTAGCCGGACTCGACCCCCGACAAGCGGAGCGATCGACTCCCATTCGCACGTTTCATCAGGCCACAGGAGGGCGGCAGGCGTCGCCTGACCTCCGCCACCCGTCGCGCGACGCGCCGTGTCGAGGGCATCGATCAGAGCGTCGAGGACGGTTCCATCGCTCACGAGAGCCTCCTCCGCGCCGCGACCTTCTCGGCTCGCGTGAAGTGCAGGTCATTGAGACGCTCGCTCCCGTCGGGGTTCGTGCCGCGGTCCTTTTTCCAATGGATTGTGAACTTGGCGCGGAGGATGCCAGCCGTGACGAACGGCCGGACATTGAGTCGAACGCCATCGTCGAGGTTAGGCTGCCAGCCGATCGGCTGCTCTGCCAACGACTTCCAGCGGACGTGGATGTCGAACGGAGGTTCGCCGTCCAGAATCTGCTTCAGCTTGGCCTGGAGTTCAAGCGCAGCGACGAGACGAGCCTCGGTCGCGGACTCCTCGCGGCGCGCGCGTTGCCGCTCGATCCAATCGTTGAGATAGGTGTACGTCAACTTCTCCAAGGTGGATCCGTCGAGACGGTGGTAGTTGAGGAGAACCGAGAAGCCGTCCTTGCGGCCATCCCACACCTGCCAGACGAAGGGCCGGTTGGCAAACAACCGAGCGTGCTGACCAAAGAAGCTATCCCGCAGCCAAGACTCGAGGGTGGCGCCTCGCGAGCCGGCCTCTGCCAGCAGCCGATCGAGCAGCGCCGGCGACCAAGCCGATCCATAGGCACGCGCGAGCAGGATTCGGAGGCGCTCGGCGGCTGGCGCCTCGGCTCGGACGGGCGGCAACGGCACAATCCCGTCGGCGTCCGCCAGTTCGTCCAGGTCGTCAGGCTCCTGATCCGGCCAGCGATACCCCAGGAGTCGGGCAACCGCGACTTGGAGCGGGGCCGTTGAGCCGGGGATTGTCCCCTTGAACAGCCACTGGGTCGGATCATCGCTGTGTGGCTCGGGAAGACCGTCGGGGTACTGCTCGGCCGCGACCTTGGTCCAATGCTCGAGGTCGAAGGGCACCTTCAGCAGTGCTGCATTGGAAACCTTGAGGCTCTGGTCAATCTGCCTTACCGCCGCCGAGTATTCGTTTGAAGAGCAGAACGCCCAGAGGGCGGTCCGGACTTCCGGATCCCTCGGGATGATCGCCGAGCAATTCCCATCGAAGATCTGTCCGGTATAGAGCGTCGCCGGAAGGTTTCCCATTTGCGAGATCGAAACCCCGAGCTTGTCCCATGCCTCACCGCCGCGTTGGTGGATGTTCTTGAGACGAGCTCGAAGTTCCTCGGCGAGGCGTGCCATCTGACCCTCGCCATGCTCCCAAAGGACTACCTCGGACCGCCCTCCGTAGAACTCCGATCCCGACACCGTGCTCTGCATTCGCTCCCAGCGACCGTCGACGGTCACCTCCCAGTGTCGCCGACCGAAGCGCGAAAAGTCGCCGGTGCCTTGGCCCCAGTAGGAGGTTGCGTGCTTGTTTAGGAGCGGGAGGCTGTTCGCAGCGAGAAGAGCGATGCGAAAGTCTGGGTTCTGTAGCTGGGAGAGTTGGGTGCCGGTCGATACCGCCTCGGTCCGTACGTTGCGCCCCTTCTCGGCAGGAGTGAGGTGAGTCGAGACATCGATTGCCGAGAACTCATCCCCGGGCCGTGGCGACTGATGGCTTAGAACGGTGAGGGCGATGTTGACCACCCAACCCGATACCGACTCGAACGCTCCTGCTCCCAATCGACAAACCATCCGGAGCCTCTCGCGATCAAGGATCCGTCGTCTAAAGTCGGTGTAGGCGGGCAGCATTAGCCACGATTGTGGGGTCACAAAAGCAGTCGATCCGCCGGGTTCGGCGGCGGAGAGGGCTCTCGCCAGCATGGCGGTGCTCAGATCATTGCCGGCGCTTCCGTAATGCTCCGCGGAATCGCGCAGCCGCTCGCTTTGTTTCTGGCGTGTGAGGAACGGCGGGTTCGTCGCCACGAGCCAGTAACGGCCGGAAAGGAGACGAGCGGCCCGGGCGGCACCTTCGGCCGCTGCCCCGAACACGGCCGCGGCAGGATCGCTGCGCTCCCTCGTGAGGGCGGTCTCGAGCTTAGCTTGGAGCTCGGCCGGATCAACCCTCCAGAGGCCATCGCCAGCGGCGGCGGTCGGGTCGATCAGCGAACCCAACTCGGGCGCGTCTTGGAAGAGTGTGTAGAGGCGTTCGAGGGCGGCCGCCATATTTGTGTCGCCACCAGCCAGGCGGAGCCAGTCTTGGAGCTGGCCCTTGACCGCGATTCCCGAGCAGGCGATGTTCGGGATCGGGAGGTGCTGAAGACCGGCGGCCTTCCAGGCGTCGAAGGCCAGAGCGAAGGCACCGAGCTGGGTGCAACGCGGGTCGAGCTCGAGCCCAAATAGGTTGTCGCGGAGCACGGCCGCTGCCGCCGCCTCGGCGGTGAGGCCCTCCTCCTCCATGCGCATCTTGCGGATCATGTCGGCTGCCGCGACGAGAAAGTGTCCCGAGCCCATGCACGGGTCCATCACCGTGATGTCGGCGGCTCGCTCGGGCCAGCCTTCGAAGGTACCGGCCGCCGGGGTCCCGTCGTCGCGATACCGGAGGTACTCCCAGTCCCTCAGTAGCGGGCTGTTGGGGCGCTGGCCCGCCCACCAAGCGCCGAGCGAGTTTTCGAGCAGGAAGCGGACCATGTAGTGCTCGGTGAAGAGCTGAGTGACCGGCGAGATGTCGGCACCGCCGATCTTGCGACCTGAGTCGTTGACCTCCTTCTTGCGCCTGGTCTGCCAGAACTGGTAGACCCAACCGAGGGCATCGTCGGCCTGGAACATCTCGGTTGGCAGGGCGGCAAGGACTCCTTCGAGCCGGGTTCGGTGCTCGGCTGCGAAGCGCACTTGGTTAGCGGGATCGTCCGCGCGGAAGATCCCCGGGAGCATCGCCGCCGCGTAGCGGGCGGCAAGGACCCACTGGTCGCGTTCTCCTTCGTCTGCGGCGAGCGCGGAGACATCGGCCATCGAGACCGATGCCCCGCCCGGGTGGAGGAGCAGGTCATTCTCGGCGAGGAAACGGGCAAACAGCATCCGGTGCCATTGCTCATACGCGATCTCCTCGACGAGGCCGTCCGTCCCAAGTGCGAGGACGCCGCCGCCCAGCGAGCGGCCGCGGGCTCGGAGCGCAGTCCGAAGATCGCGGTCCGCCTGAACCAGCGCCGCCGGGGCGATCGACGCCCCGACACCCAAGACCGCGATCGCGGCGCGGGCGCCTTCTTCGGCTATGTCCCGCGCGCGGACGATCGCCCGCTCGAGATCACGCCGGAGCTCAGGCGCGAGCGGGGCCACCTACAGGACCACCGGCCCGTTGGCCAAGTGTGACTCAATCTTCGCCCGGAGGTCGTCTAGGTAGGCGTCGACATCCTCCTGTGTGCGGAGCGTCGCCGACGGTGGCGTCAGCTGAATCGCCGCAGGCTCGACGAGCCTTGCAGCCTGTTCCCGAGCCTTAGCGATCCGGGTAGGGAGCAGGTCGATCTGGTCTTCCCACTCTCGGGGGCTCGTGGACGCCACGGCATCCAAGAGCTTGCTCGTCGTCTCTAAGCCGGACGGAGCGTGAGCATCGAGCGAGGTTGCCGTCAAGATGGCGACGCCCTGCGCCGAGTCGAGTTTCGCCCAGAGTTCATCCGTCTCGAGTGTGCGGACTGCGTCGCCCCGAGCCGCTTCGCACGCTTCGACGGCCGCCGTGTATCGGGCCCGGAGAGTCGTCGCCAACCGTGCGATAAGGGGGCCGACAGGGTCCGGATCCTCGAGCACACGTCGATCGGCGAGGATCGCATCCCGCTGAGCGCCCACCTCACTCTTCTCATGGCCTTCGTCGGTGTGGCGGAGGAGGTCGTCCAACTCGTCCCACGCGGACAGGCGCGGTGCCTTCTTCGCGGCAAGTGCGGTCCACGTCTCGGTCAACGCCAGCAGCTCATCCGTTCGGTCGTGGATGTGGTGCGTCAGCTCGTTACCGGTCAACCCTTGCAGGTCCCGCACCGCCTCGTTGGACGGTGCCGCCGGCAGTGGAGAATCGCCGCCGGCTTCGGCCGCCAGAGCCAGGAGGCGATCGACGATCCGATCAGGGATCTCGGCCTCGGCGAGACCGGCAATAGGGATCCCGAGCTTTGTCGCAAGCCCCTTGACGGCGATCTTCACGCCCGGACGCGGGGGAACGCTCTCGACCTGATAGACGACGGTGCCAATGCTGTTCTGTGGAACAGCGGTCGCGTTGACGTCACTGCCATTGAGGCGGGCGCGGAGCATCCCGGCGACCACGAGGGCATACAGAGCGCCGTCAACTGCGTCCTGCGGCCAGCCGAACTCACTGCCCGTGAAGTGAGCGCGCACGTCCTTCCCGGTCCGCTGACCGCTCGACAGATAGCGCAGGACTTCCGCACAGGCTGGCTGTTGGTCAGCCTCGCCCACGAACCCCAGGGCTCCCAGTGGATTGCCATTGCCCTGCTTTGCGCGCTCAGCCACCTTCCCCCAATTTGGGTCGTCAGCGTCTGAAAACCGTGGGAAGAGACGGATGAGGGATGCTTCGGCGGCGGACTCGACGGCGGCTTTCAGGGAAGTTCCGGTCAGCTCGTTGCCTCCACCTTGGAAGACACGGGCTTGGTTCAGGAGACCGCTCACGGCTGATGCGACGCGCAGAGCCGCCGTCTGGCCACGAGAGGCGATGCCCGACTGGGCCTGCATTCCCTCGTCGGTCATAGGCGTCGGCCGGCCGTGAACAACGCTCTCCGCTGCCCCATCGGCGCTCAAGCCATCCCGGATCGTGTCGGCGTCGAGCCTCGGAATGAACACGAAGACGACCGGACTGTCCGTTCCGGCAGCACGCGCGTCGTCCTGGACTGAATTCAAGGTCGTGGACCAGCCATCGCGGATCCAGATCGGGATCTCACCCCCGGTCGACCCCGGAAGCGCGTCCCCAAAATGGAGGGCAATCTTCCGCGAAACCTTGGCCTTGCCCTGCTGAAGCGTCGTCTTCGCGATCTGCTCGCCGATCGCGGTGCGAACAACCCTGCTCCGACGATCGGCCTGCCAGACATCGTCGCTCCGGAGACGCGCGAACTCGTGCTGGAACGCCTGGAGCCATTCGGCGGCGACCGGCGTCTGGAGGATGAACTGACCATCGACGTCGAGCAGAATTCCCTGGGCGGTCATCTCGGCCACGGCTTCGGGAACCCGACGCCGGATATCCACTCCGCCCGCGACAAGGTCATCAACGAGGAGATCCGACAACGTATCGACCGTCGCACGGACGCCGGTCGCGAGGGGTCCCGCCTCCTCGAGCCGTGCGATCAGAAACGCGAGCTTCGCGATCCGGGCCCTCAGCGGGTCGCCCTCGAGTCCGGCGATGAGGGTCGCCGTATCCCGGGGCAGGACGCCAGACTGCTGGAGATCAGCAAGGATGGTGTCATACATCGCATCGGCCGAGATGACGGTACCGACCGGAGCCTCGGCAACGTCCTGCGTGGCCTCAAGGACGATCCGCAGCTGCGCACGGAGCTGGCCCCCCTTCCCGGTGCTGTCCACAGATCGGAGGATTGCCTCCCAGAATCGACGCCGGGCCGGCAGGAGCGGATAATCTGCGACGAGATCCTTGGCGTCCTCGCCGCGCGCGCCGATCTTCGTGCCACCGAGCTGACGATTGATCTCTCCGCTCGCCTTCTCCAAGACTGCCGAAACCTCCGCGACCTTCGTCGGGTCTTTGCGAAGGACGACGGCGCGGACGACGCGATCGACATCGCTGTCTGACAGAGCTACCTCGACGGTGAATCGGTCGCGGAGTTTCTGGAGGGCGGGGGTCGAGCCGAGCTGCATCTGACCGGTCGCCACGAACAGGAAGTGGCCCTCGAATTCTTCTGAGCAGCGCTCGACGATGTCTTGGACTTCGAGCGTCCGGTTGGGATCGTCGCCAATGAACTGCTGCAGCTCGTCGAGGACGATGAGGACGAGTGGTAGCTGATCCGGCTTTGACGCGAAGAGGGCCACAACGGCGCGGAGAGAGTCTACGAGCTCGTCACTCCCGAGCTCGGTGACTGTCGGATACGTCTCCCGCAGCAGCTGGTGGACCTCCGCACGCGATGTGGCGAGACTCGGCACCGAGGCCATCACGGCGTCGGCGAGGGCTCCCGACACGTACATGTTTGTCAGCTCGCCGGCGAGCGAACGACCGTCCGCCTCGAGCGCCTTCTCGACTGCCGCGAGGTGCCCCTCCTCACGAAGCCAAAGCACGAACTTGCCTTGAGCGAACTTCTCCGGTAGACCGGCCGCGCGGAAGACGATCCCCATGATCGCCAGGCGGACGCTGGAGCCAACCCCCGTGCTGAGGGTGCCGGCGGCGGACCATAGCCCCCCTTCCCGCCTGCCGGCAGTAGACAGAGCCTGGAGGTGGTCGCTGATGTCTTCCGGAAGATTGACCAAGCCGCGCGCGCTCACCCCGTCCGGGAACGTCACGTCTCGCCACAGCGCGTCGAGAACGCGTGCCAAGTGTGACTTGCCGCTGCCGTAGAATCCGCTCACCCATGCGGCGGGCTGCTTGGACTCCCCCAGCCGGGCGAGGTAGGTGCCCAGGATCCGTTCCAGCCCGACCCGGTACTCGCCGTCGCAAACGAACGACTGGAGCTCCCAACGGAGTGTGGCCCATTGCTTCTCCGTCGACGGCATGCCCACACGAGCCACGCCGTCATTGGGGATGACAAATCCCGTCGGGTCTTGCACAAATACGGATCGGTTGAGTGTTACCACAAGTCAGCCCCCAATCGTGATCGGCACGGCCAGGTAGTTCCAGCCATCGCGTGCGTCGAGCAGGCGGTAGTTGGATCCGTCGACGTGCCCCGGAAAAAAGACAAGGAGTCGGCCCCGGATGGTCGGCGAGATGCGGTCGAGCAGTTCGGACATTCGAGCCATCGGAAACAACGAGCCGGCACCGAGGATGGCAACGACGGCATCGTCGCCTAGCTTTTCGTTCGCGAGCACAGCTTCCACCCTTGCCACAAGGGTATCTGCATAGCCGCCGAGGGAGTTCGCGAGTAGGTTCGGCTCTGCAAAGTAGGCGTCGCGATACTCATTCGACGCGAGCCATTCTGCGAACGAAGCGGTGAGATCGATCAGCTCCCACGCATGGCCGGCCTCGCGGGTCTCGATCGCGAACTCCTCGAGCTTGAGGCGCAGGCGTCGCTCGAGCTCAGGCTCGTAGACGACCATCCAGACCCGCTGCGGCCCGGCCAGCGTGCGTGACCACGGCAGGCGAACTTGGTCACGGTATTCGGCGACCAACTGGTCGATGCGGTCCCCGCTCATGCAACCACCTCGCTTGTTGAAATGGCAACGCTTTCGAGATGCCGAAAGGTGACCTCGGTCATGGCGGCAGCCGATCGATAATTGATCCAGCCGAGGCGCGACGCGCTGGCGGCGAGATCGCGCACTTGACCCTCGGGCACGTCCAGGATTCTCGACCACAGGGTGCGGAACAGTGCATCGCCGGTCTCGTCGGCGAGATGACCGAGGTAGAGGGCGTAGGCCGCCGTTGCCGGAGTAGCCCTCGCCTGGGCGCGGACCTTGTTCGCGCGGCCGGTGAGGTGGCCGGACTGCGTCCAGGAGCTTGCAACGTTCCGCCCAATCCGTGCCTGGACCCCCGTGGTGAAGCGGTGCGGGAACGCGGACCCGACTGCATCGCTGAGTTCTGCCGTGCCAGTGCGGCTGCCACTGGGTGTATCGGCGATAACGTCGGCGGTGGCACGTAGCAGCGGGTCCCGCGCCGCCGCGCAGAGCACCGCGAGGACGGGACGTGAGGTCGGGTTGTCCCACCACAGGCTTCTCAGCCCGGAAAACACGGGGAGCTCTGCTCGTAGGCCGTACAATTCACGGAGATGTCTCAAAGACTTCTTCCTCGTGGAAAGCGTGGCCTTGCCGAGAACGTTGGTGTCTACCACGGCTTCCGCATAGTCCTGATAGTCCGCATCGGGAGAGCAGCTCGCCAGGAGCGCAGAAAGCTCATCGAGCATGATCGTCCGGCTCGTGTGGGTGCCCGATGGTTCATTGGACATGCCGGCGTCCAGCGCGCAACGGGGCAGATTGACCCTCATCGAGAGGCGCGAGCTGCGGGGCCGGGCCGGGTGGTCATGGATCAACTGTACAGAATGCAGCCGCCTTTACCGGGCAAGTCCTGTGAGCCGATGCGCTCCAGATCTGATTCCCTCGGGAGCCTCGGTCGGCGATGTAGGGCAGAAGCGACGGAGGTCTGCCCGACGATGGCCGATCCTCCGAGTCAGTTACTGTGTCTCGCGGGAGACATCGGCTAGGCAGGAAGGACAGCAATGGCAGAGCACGGTGTAGACAAGCGGGGGGTACTTCTGGCCGGCTTTCACGAGGCCATGGTCGAAATCTATCGACGAGCCAAGAGCGAGGCCGGCTATACCGCGACCTACTTCCTCAGCATGGTCAGCGAACGGGGCGGCTACGAGACGGCGATGTATCTCATTCACACCGATCGCCCATCGGACGGCTACACGTCGCTGTACGAGCGCGGACGGCTCGACCTGACGGTCGAAGCACTCGTCCTGAGACCCGCCTGGGAGGACCTGTTCACCGTAGGGGACAGGGATCTGGCCCAGAAACGCCTCATCGAATACGGCTTCGACATCGACAAGAATCTGCAGGTCTGATTGTTGCGGTGGCCACCACACCACTGCCTCGCCCTACGGGATCGCCTCTATCGGCTCAATCTCTTCAGCCTCATCAACCTCCTCGTCGTCCGCATCTACCCCCTCGAGGGTCTGCGGAAGATCCACGTGCCAGCGCTTGCGCGCCCAATTCATGATCTCGTCGCGACGCTGCTGAATCGTCTCGGCGGTCCATTCGTCAAATTCGAGGAGCACCTTTTCCTGGTAGAGCGATGAATTGGCGTAGACCCGCTTGACGCTCCCATCGGCCGATCGATCGCCCGCAGTACCTCGCTTCGCCAAGAAGCCACGGTTCAGGTAGACAGAGTTGTCCTCGGTGAGCACCAGATTCCCGATGTCATGGGTCCACACGTCGATCTCATCGGCCGTGAATGCTTGCTTCCACTCGTCCGTCGGCGTCTGCGGCAGGATGTGCTCGATCGACTTGGAGGCGTCCCGCTGCTCGAGGCGTTCCCAGTCGAGGTGGACCGCCTTCTTGCCCGCCAGTTTGTGCTCCCACTCGTAAAGCATGTACTTCAAGCCCGGCCATCCGTACTTCGGGACGCGGTCGAGCGCTTCGAGGAACTGGTCGTCGGGTGAGTAGTACTCGACCAGCTCGCGGAGTCGGTTGAGCGTAGCTGCCTGGTCGCGCTTGCCTCTGAACACGTCATTGGCAAGACGGAAGAACTGCGATTGCCCGGAGTTGGCGTACTTGCGAAGAGTCCGATACACCCGAAACGCGAAGCGCTCGCAGAGCTCCAGCAGCTCCTCGTAGAACTTGCCGTCGGAGGGATGGCGCAGGCGCGCGGCGATCAAGAGCGGGATAAAGGTCGCCACCGCTCCCACTCTTAGCAGGCGTCGACTGGCATCCGCGATCAATTGGCGATCCCGATCCGACTCGGCCATGTTGGCAAAGGCACCAGGGATCCGCGGCGAAAGCACCTCGCTGTACGCCACCGAGGCGTCGCCAAGCAGCTCGACATAACGGCGACACTCGCCAATCAGCTCTTCGCGTCGTCCGACATAGGCGCGCAGGCCGAGCTTCTCCTTCATCGACCCGGTGCCTTTCCAAGATCGACGGTCGGGGTTGTAGCCCATGAGCCAGTGAGCGCGTAGAAGCTGATCCTCATTCGCCGAACTGGACAGGCCTGCCGCCATGAGGCGCTTGAAGATGTCGGACCAGGTCCCGGTCACCACCTGATCAAGCTCGTTCGGCCTGAGTTTCTCCGACAGGTAGAGCAGGTAGTTCTTGGCCTTCTCCAATTCCGTCAGGGCCTTGCCGCGGTCATTCATGACCTCGAAAATCACCCCGACCTCGGCACTCGTGCTCACCTCGTATAGCACGAACACCAGCTGGCTGGTCACTTTGGTGCGCAGTTGCTCCAACCACGCGGCATAGCCATCGCCCTTGCTCTCCCGCTGCTCAGCCAGGCGCTGGGAGAAATAGCGCCGCGCTGCTAGCAGCTTCTGCTGGGAGGCATTTGTTGGCGCAGCCGGCCCGGGCTGATCGGTCAGGATCGAACTCGCCCAGAACGCATGCGTGTCAGCGTTTAGCCGCAGCTTGATCAGCGCCTCGCCCGAATCCGACTTGGTGCGCACGTACGAGTGCCGTACCCCCCTAACTTTCGCGGCAAGTGCCGGGAACGCTTCCATCTCGCGGCCAATCGCATCGAGGAACAAGACAAGAGTGGTCAGCCGCTGCTGGCCATCGACGACGTCGAACACGAGGTAGCTCTTTCCACCATCGTCCCATACCGATGGAGTCGCTGATGCACCGGCCGGCGGCTTGTTGACGAGGTCGAGCACGACGGTCCCGGTGTAGTGGTGGCCTGACTCGAGGAGGTCGATGTCCTCCCAGAAGTCGTCCCACTGCTTGGTGCTCCACGCATAGCCGCGCTGATAGTTGGGAATCCGGAAGAGCCGTCCCTCAAAAAGCTTCTCCACGGTCAGCGTGTTGTTCATCTCACCCCATGACTCCAGCAGGCAATTGCGGTTCTCTCGTCCGCGCGGCGGGCGGCAGCCATGCCCATGCTAGCGGTGGCCTTACGCACTCACCCCCGCATCGCGACCCATCCACAGCGCGCTGGGCCCGTCGGTATTGCTCGCAACCACGTAGTGAGTAACGAGGTCGACACGTGTCTCCCGACTCATGCGCTTGTTGCGGCTTCGTCGCACAAGCCATCTAGCGGCTGCAAGTACGACCCATCAGGAGCCGTTGCCTGCTCACCGAGGTTGGGGTCGCGCCAGTAGGGGATGGGCACGGGGGGCGCGAAGGTCGCCCACGCTACCGTGTGCGGATCGTTGCCACTGATGCCCACGACCGGGCGACCGTCAACGGAAGCCCATATCAAATGGATGTCACCGTCAAAGTCGCTCATCCAGCCTCGAACTTTTTGGATTGCCCCGACGGGTAGGTCAATCGCGCCGCCGTTCTCGCCAGTTGCCATGGACCAATCGCGCGCCCGGTTGGACAACACGGAAGCGTCGGCCAGCGCGGTAAAGGTTTTGGACCGATGCGCCCTTGGGGCTTGTCCCGTCCATCGTGGTCCCTCCTCAGAGTGAACTCGAGATTACCGTTCTTCGGCCCCGGCGGCATTCACCCCGTGTTGTCGCGACTTCGGAATTGAGTCCAATGCCTTTCCTCACCGACATCTGACGCTGACCATCGGGTGGCATCAGCCGCCCGCTCCGTCGAGCGCGCCTGCTCGTCCCCGACGGACTCGGCGCTCGGTAGCCACTGGAGCTCAGCGGCAACATCGTCGATAAGGGACTCGATCTGGCGCAGGCGTCTCGGCCCTGCGCCCCCATAGTCTTCAACCGTGCGGCGCCGGCCGCGCCACTCCATCCACGTGGTCGTGGTATCGGCGTCGGTGTGATCCACGGCGTAGTTGCGCCGCAGGTTGCCGAAGCGCAGATGCGCAATAGCGAGTGCCAGCAGCTCGAAATCAGCGACATTGATGTGCGCCCGGTGCTCGCCGGGTAGGTCGACGAAGTGCTCGCCATTGAACTCCGCGCTGCCGTCGCGCTGGAAGCGCACGGAGTAGACCGGGCAGGGGCCGTAGCACATGCCCCGGCTCAAGCCGATCTCGGTGATCTCCGTCGCGGCCGCGGCCGCCTCGTTGGACCATCGCACGCTCCACGGCCGATCTGCCCAGCTGCCGACCGCGTCGTCGAAGTCCAGGGCGGCCGCCAGCCCTTCGGCTCGCCGCGCGATGGCCGCCAGCATGCCCGACCCGTACGCGGCAGCAAGTGCTCCCTCGGCGAAGCGATCGCGCCGCACCACCGCGGTCACCAGGCGCGTCAGCTGCTCTGCGGACACTTCCGAGACGGCGCTGGGATCATTTACTAGTCGCCTTCCTTCGGGTGTGGATAACCAGGTCATCCAGTCGAAGGGCTGAACCCATTCGGCGTCGTACAGGTTCTGTACAAACGCCTGGGCCTCGGCGCTGAAGTCGAACCAGGGCATCTGGATACTCCCGTCGTCCAGCTGCTCGCCTCCGGCCCACTCCCCAAAGTTCATTCCTCGCTCGAGCGCAGGGCGGTGGGCCGCCAGCTTCCGCAAGCGCCGCAGCAGGGCACGAGAGTCTGCGTCAGTCATTGCAAAACTCCAATCAACCTTGATGCACGGTGAGGCCGGTCGTCCGCAAGGCAACCGCCAATTCGACCTCTGCCAGTTCAGCGGGCTCACGATCGAGCGGGTTCAGGTGCTTGTAGAGAGCGGGCAGCAAACCGATCCCGTAGCGACGCGGCCACTTGGATGACCGATAGCCGGCTCTCTGTGCTGGCGGTATCGCTCTCAGGGCTACGGCCGGTCATCCCGACATACAAGCCGTACTTCGCCTCCTCGTACTCCAAGAGAATGACGTAGATATGGCTGGATGGCTTGATCAGCGGACGCGGTGGCCGAGCGCGGACGCCACGCGCGGCCCGTACGAGAGCCTCGGTCGTCGCGGCGTCGAGCGGCGCTTTGCCGCTTCGCACCCAACCTTCTTCGGGGGTGCGGAGGGTGATCCAGTCAGGCAGCAGCCACTACCCCGCTGTCGACATACAAGAAAGGGCTGGGAGTTATGACTTCGCGTACCCGGCTAGCGGACGGTAGATACCACCTTACCCCCGACCAGCCCGGGCGGCCAGAGAGCGTCGCCTTGTGCGCACCCTTCGTGAATCCGCCCGGCCCCGGTGCCGCCGCGACACGCTGCTGTCGCAGAGGACGGCAATAATCGAGACCATGGCCGTGTCCCACGTCTTCCGCTGCGACCGATGCCCCAAAGAAGCGGGGCGGGTAACGCTCTATGCACCTGGTGAAACGGTCACAGGCCGAGACTACGGTCTGACGGATCAGGTGGTGACCATGGGGGCAAACACGAGCGCGGGACGACCACGCCTCGAGATCCTGACGCCGCTCGGCAATGTCACAGTCTTCGAGTTCGACGCGGACTCCGTCCTTGCGGCGGTGGGTGCCGGTGACGCGCAACCACTCTACGAAATTGACCTCGAGTACGCTCCCTTCTGGTGTCCGAAATGCGATGCCTCCTACTGCGCGCGGCATTGGGTCACTTGGTCGCTGTTCGATGACGGGTTCTTTGACGAGACGCGGGGCCGATGCCCGGCAGGCCACGAACGGAGACTGGTGGATTGATCCTCACCGCCGCCAGTGGTCCGCAAATGAAGGGGCAGTTTCATCCTGGACGTACTGCGCCATTACACGCCGGTCAACAGCTACTACAAGCTGATCAAGAAGGTCGAGGCCGATCCAGAGTTCGACACCCGGCGCGCACAGATGGAGGCCAAGAAGCTGCTGCCCAACGCCAGCTACTTCGCCTTCACCGCCACGCCCAAGAACAAGACGCTCGAGATCTTCGGCGAGCCCGACCCGCAGCCCGACGGCAGGGTCCGCCACCGTCCGTTCCACAGCTACACCATGAAGCAGGCGATTCAGGAGGGCTTAGAAGCTGCGCCACTACGTCGAAAGCAACGACCACGCCATCCGCCTCAAGGCGGAGATCATGGTCGACCACTTCCACGAGCAGGTGCTCGCGCTGACCAAGATCGGCGGCCAGGCGCGGGCCATGGTGGTGACGAGCGGCATCGAGCGCGCGATCCAGTACCACCACGCCATCAGCGAGTACCTGCTCGAGCGCAAGAGCCCGTATCGGTCCATCGTCGCCTTCTCCGGCGAGCACGAGTACGGCGGCGTCCAGGTGACCGAGGCGTCCATCAACGGCTTTCCCTCAAGCCGCATCGCGGATGAGATTCGCGAGGATCCGTATCGGTTCCTCGTCTGCGCCGACAAGTTCCAGACCGGCTACGACGAGCCGCTGCTGCACACCATGTACGTCGACAAGGTGCTGTCCGGCATCAAAGCCGTGCAGACGCTGTCTCGCCTGAACCGGGCGCATCCGAAGAAGCACGATGTGTTCGTGCTCGACTTCCTCAATGACGTCGACACCATCGAAGCCGCCTTCGCCGACTACTACCGCACCACAATCCTGGCCGAGGAGACCGACCCCAACAAGCTCCATGACCTCAGGGCGACGCTCGACGCGGCCGAGGTGTACGCGCAGTCGGATGTTGATGCGTTGGTGGCGCTCTACCTCGGGAACGCCGACCGCGACCGGCTCGACCCGATCCTCGATGCCTGTGTCGCCGTCTACAAGGAGCAGCTCGACGAGAACGGCCAGGTCGAGTTCAAGGGCCAGGCCAAGGCCTTCACGCGGACGTATGGCTTCCTGGCGTCGATCCTGCCCTACACCAACGCGGACTGGGAGAAGCTGTCGATCTTCCTCAACTTCCTGCTGCCCAAGCTGCCGGCTCCCGTTGAGGAGGACCTGTCGAAGGGGATTCTCGAGACCATCGACATGGACAGCTACCGCGTCGAGAAGCAGGCCGCCATGCGCATCCAGCTCGCCGACGAGGACGCCGAGATCGGGCCGGTGCCGGCCGCCAACGGCGGTTATCAGGTGGAGCCCGAGCTGGATCGGCTGTCCAACATCCTGGCGGCCTTCAACGACCAGTTCGGCAACATCGCCTGGGCCGATGCCGACCGTATCAACGCCCTGATCACCCAGGAGATCCCCAAGCGCGTCGCCGAGGACGGGGCCTACTACAACGCCAGGGCCAACTCCGACAAACAGAACGCGCGCATCGAGCATGACAAGGCCCTGGCCCGGGTAATGACCGCGCTCATGAAGGACGACACCGAGCTGTTCAAGCAGTTCATGGACAACGAGTCTTTCAAGAAGTGGCTCACCGACACGGTCTTTGAACTGACCTACGCTAAATCCCCAATGACCACGTGACTTCGACTCAGGTCGCCTCCAAGTGCCGAGTTCGGTACGGAACATCTGGTTGCCGGCGTCGGGTGAACCGCCTGACGTCCTAACTCACAGTCAGGCGACTGAACCGCGATCAAGGGCACCGCGGAGCTCGTAAGTCCGGCGCCCGGGACGTTGCGCTCCCAGCGTTTGACGGCTGAAGCTGCACGGGGATAGGCACTCTGATTGTAGGCAATGCCCATCCGTCCCAGGTTATCCGGCGACGCGCTCACTCGGCGCCCGCGATAGGGTCGCGGGTCTCCAGTTCCCCGGCCGCCAAGTAGGATTATGGTGGATCTCACGCGGCCGCATCACTGGCAGGGAGGCCAGGCATTGGAGACTGGAACCTGACGGGGTCTGCCCCTTGGACTCGCGGCTCTGAATGGCTTCGCTGGGACCCGCACCTCCACTGTCCCGGCACTCTGTTTGAGGACCGGTTCGGCGGCGATTGGTCTCGGTATTTGGCTGCGATTGAGTCCGCCGATCCGGCTCCCTCCGCGTTGGGCATCACCGACTACTTCACGCTTCGTGGGTACAGAGAGTTTCTTGCTCGCACAGCTGCCTCCCCGCTCTCCTCCGTCGCCTTCGTCTTCCCGAACGTCGAGATGCGGCTCACGGTGAACACGCGACGAGGCGGCGCGATCAACCTGCACCTGCTCTTCTCCCCGGACGACCCGGACCACATCGCCAAGATCGAAGCCAGTCTGAGCAGGCTGCTGTGCCCGTACAACAAGCGCCAGTACCCATGTACCGATGCCGGACTCATCGAGCTTGGCCGCGCCTGCACGAGAAACGATTCCCTCCCGGATGACACCGCCCTGAGAGAGGGCGCGCAGCAGTTCAAGGCCGAGTTCTCGGCCATCCTCAGCCTCTTCGACGACGAGTGGATGCGAGACAACGCTCTGATCGCAATCGCGGCCGGACAGGACGGTCTGGGGGGAGTGGCGGAGGACTCTCAGTGGCGTGCGAGGCGGGACGAGCTCGGCCGGAATGCCCACATCATTCTCTCGGGCTCCCCGAATGAGCGCGCCTTCTGGCTCCGTGACAATCCCGACTTGCCGAAGAGACCGTGTTTGCACGGGTCAGACGCGCATCGGCTAGACCGCGTACTGCGACCCGACGACGATCGCTTGTGCTGGATACGCGGCGATGCATCGTTCGAGAGTCTGCGCCAGACGGTGATGGAGCCCGAACGACGCGTTTTCATCGGCCCCGAGCCTCCGCGCGAAGCCGCCGAGGGCTACGTGATCAATCGCTTCGATGTGGACAACGCGCCGTGGCTCGCCAATCGCCAGCTGGAGTTCAACGAAGGGTTGGTGACGATCATCGGGGCGAAGGGCTCGGGTAAGACAGCGCTTGCCGATCTAATTGCGCTAGTGGCGGGCGCGGATGAGCCCAATCCGGGTTCGGCGTCGTTCATCAAGAAGGCACGATCACGCCTGACCGGCCTCGAGGGGACTATCAATTGGGGCGATGGAACGCAGCAGTCGGACACCATTGAGCCAGACCCCCAGCCTTCGTCCGAGCCACGGGTCCAGTACCTGTCACAGCAGTTTGTCGAGCGTCTGTCCACGCCAGAGTCGCTCGGCGAGCCGTTGGTCGAAGAAATCGAGCGTGTGGTGTTTAACGCCGTATCGGACGAAGACCGCATGCAGACGGCGACATTCTCGGAACTTCGGGATCTGATCCTTGAGGACATCCATGCAAGTCGGGAGTTCCACCAGGACAACATTCGCACCTACACGCGGACTGTCGCAGATGAACTCGCTCTAAAGCAGAGCATTCCGGCACTCACGAAGAAGGTCACCGAGACGGAGCGCGCCAAGAACCTCATCCAATCGGAGCTCGCCGCCGTGCCAGCAGCGGCGAGCGCGGAGAAGGCGAAGGGCCACGCGACGGTTTCGACGGCGCTGACAGAGCTCCAAGCTGCAATCGCAGTCAAGGCGCGACGCGCGAAGGACCTCGGCGACGTGCGCGGTGAGGTGGCAAGGCAGCTTCAGGTCGCCGAGCAGAGGTGGGAGACACTGAAGTCGGAATACCCCAGCCTGTTAGACGACGACGTATGGAACGCCCTTCGGCCGCGTATCGGCACCGACGGGCTCTCACGACTGCAGGCATTGGAGTCGCAGGCGAAGACCGACGCCGAAAAACTGCGGTCGAATGGTTTCGCCCGTCATGCGTCTGAACCCCTGACGAGTGGCGGTCTCGCAACACTGCGTACTCGCCTTGAGGGCATCAACAATGATCTCGGACTCGACAAGACGAACGCGACAAAGAAGGCTGACCTTGAAAAGCGGCTAAGCAACGCTAGGGCGAATGAGGATCAGGCCCGAAAGGAGCTGGCTCATGCGGAAGGTGCAGCGGCGCGTCAGAAAGAGGCGTGGGACCGTCGGCTTGAGGAATACGACGCAGTCTTCGAGACGCTTCGTGAAGAAGAGGAAGAGCTCGCCCGACTCTACGCTCCCCTATTGGAACGCATCATTGGCTCCAAACTGGGCTTCAACGTCAAGCGCGTAGTCGACCTCGACGGGTGGATCGAACAGGGCGAGGAGGAGCTGATCGACATGCGTCATGTGCCTTTCAGCAACCGTGGATATCTCGCGGGGCGGGCGAGCCAGCACCTGGTGGAGCCATGGGCTTCCGGGACGGCCGATGCGGTCCGCACCGGGATGAGCGCGTTCCTCGAGGAAGTTGCGACGCCAGCTCTGCAGGCTCTCGTCCAAGACGCGACGCCTATGGCCCTTGGCAAGTGGCTCTTCTCGACCGACCACATCCGAGTGGTTTATGGCATTGAGTATGAGGGCGTGGAAATCGCCAACCTGTCGCCTGGAACTCGCGGGGTCGTACTCATGACTCTCTACCTGTCCCTCGACGAGTGGGACCTACGGCCCCTCATCATCGACCAGCCCGAGGAGAATCTCGACCCCAGCTCGGTGGTGGGCTTGGCCACTTGCGCCGAGTAATGAGCCGCAACCGTGGTTGGCTGCTCTCGTAATATTTGCCGGCGGCATCGCGGGTGCCGCACTTGTTCGAAAACGCGTTGGGAGCGTCTGGCCAGTCTGACGCTTCGCAAGAACCGGCAACCCTGCCCCGCCCTACCTATTACCCCCAACTCCGCTTGACGGGGTAGTAGATAGAGCGGGTCAAAGTTGCCGGTCTTGTTCGGGGGGTCTTGTAGGCGAGCGATATAGTGCAGAAGTAATGGTTGAGTCGGGTGGGCCGGGTCGTTGAATCGGAGGGAGCCATGACAGCAGACGATCGTATTGTTCGACCTACGGGTTCCGATGCACCGCCGGCGCCGCTTACTGGCGCCCTGGTGACAGCCGCTGCCGCGCTGGTTGTTGGGATCCTCGTTCTCGTGCGGGGCACCCTCGCATCCGTCGATGGAGCCACCGACTACTCCAGTCTCGCTTGGGCTGGCGTAGTCCTTGCGGCCATTACTGCGATCCTTGTCGCCGTAGCCAGCTACGATTGGCCGGCCCCGACCACAGGGCAGGACAAATGGCGACGAATCCGGGCTATATTCGGTGCCCAGGGCACTGCTGCGAGACTCGTTGGTGCCCTCGGATGGGTCGCCGCAGCCGTGGTCGCGGTTGTCACCGCCACGATCGCACTTCCTCAACTGATACCCGGCTGGCCTGCCGACGCCGTGTTTTTCCTGGGTCTCCTGGTGGTCACTCTGTTGGCGCTTGTCGGGTGGGGGCCAACCGCGGGCCGCGCATGGCCGACTGGATTCCGACTGAGTAGCCTCACATTCGTTGGTAGTGCGGTAGCCCTTGCCCTTGTGGCCGCCTATCTCTTTTTCATTTACGTCCTGATCGGAGAGGTCGACGTCGAGGCCGAGGACTGGGCTCGGTTGGTTGAGCTGCGGTCGACGCTTGAGGCATTGGCATTCGCAGCAGCGGGTGCCCTCATCGGCAAGACAGTCAGCGAGAGCGCGACCTCCAGCCAACTCAAAGAGCAAAGGGGCGAGATCGCAGAGAAGGAGCAGATCGTCCAGGAGCAACATGGCGAGATCGCAGAGAAGGAGCAATCCGTGGAGGAACGCGATGCACTGCTCGCCGACAAGAATTCTAAGGTCGCCGGTGCGATCAATCTCCTGACTGATCCAGGATTGAACGTCGACTCAGGCAGCTTCCAATTGTATGGACGAAATGGCCTAAGGCTGATCCGAGAAGATCCCCATGTTGCTGATGCAGACTCGGTGAGGCGGGCTCGCAGCCTTCTCATCGACGCCTTAGCGTCGGGCACCTCGCCTCCTGCTGGTACCCGACGTGGGAGGTAGAGGTCAGGCAACGTCGCCGGTCCAGTAGGAAGCCCAGATCCATTTATACCTTGTCCGCGAGTCAGGAGACATATGGGCGTCATTAGCCTGCGAGTACTTGAGATCCAGTTCCACGAGGTTCTGCAGCCAGCCAAGGACCTCATCAAGATCCACAAGAGGAATCCCAGCCAAGGCCGACGTGTAGCCGACCTGTCCCTCAACAAGGGGGCTGTCGTCTTCGCCGTGGCCGCGTGGCAAGCATACGTTCAGAGCTTGACGGAAGAGATCCTGGTCAGTTTGGCGCCCCCGCCTTCCGATCTGTCCGCCGGCGTGTACCAGCTCCTGGGTGCACGCGTTCGGGACCGGATTCGGCGGTTCAATACACCGAACGCACGCAACACGGTAGAGCTATTCGGACTCGTCGGGTTTGATCCGCGTCCGGGTTGGGCCCTTACCCTCGAGTGGGAGCGCCAGTTCTCAAAGGTCAATGGTTCCATGAAAAGCAAGACGAACCTGACGAGGTCTGACACCGCGAAAGAGCTGGATGCCTGGCTGCTCGTGAGGCATCGGATCGCCCATGGCGACACGCTTCCAAAGGACTCAGAGCGGGTTTCGGGGACCGACCGTGGGAAGCCGCAGCTCATGCGGAAGAATGCTGATCGGTGTGTGGGCTTCTTTGACGCCCTTGTGCGCGCGACGGCCGACGAGGTCAGGCGAGCGATCCCTTGAGGCACTGGGGCAATTGGCCGCGGCGCCAGCCGGCTTGGTCGTGCCCGGCTCGCTCTAGGTCGTCCGGGCGCCGAGCCTTCCGCTGTCACGCTTGGCGGCCAATGATTCAGGCTAGCGACTAGGGATTGCTGGCTGCTTACTGATTGACATTCCGCCACCGATACGCTTGTCCGCACCTCAGCGGCGACTTCACTGCGGGACCCGCGCAGCCACACCCTCCGCCACTAGGTTCTGTAGCTCACCCACGGTCGGCTCCTCGACCAGAGTTCCATGGCGCACGAAGACATCGCCACGCTGAATCTTGTGCTGCAAGCCCTTCCTCATGCGGTGCGGCAACTTCGTCGCATCGCGCTCAATCTCGATGGTCGCCGCATTTCCTAGACCCGATTCCACGGTGGAGTACTGGATCGATGGCACCGGATCAGTCCACGCACTGAGCACCTGCTCAAGCCGCTCTTGGTGTAGTTCGGCCGGGACCGAGCTGTGGAATGCGTGCGAAGTGTCATCGAAACCGAGCACCAGCCATCGTCCGCCAGATGCCTTCGTATTCGCCAGAGCAATGACGTCCCGCGCGAACTCCGCCTTCTGCTTTGGCGTATCAAGCGGCAGCTCTCGCTTGAATTCAACAGTAGACGTCTCCCAGCTCTCCACCAGGCGTTGGATCAGTAGCCAGCGTTCGGTTACGTGCGCCTTCGTCGCTCGCACAACTCCTTGGTAACTTGGGCGAACGTGAGGTATGCCTATCTCCACGAATTCGTCGTAGAGGAACGTGTGCTGCCGAAGCTGGTCGACGATCTCGTCCACGAAGGCCATGTCGCTCGAGACCGGTCCTTTCAGGTCCGCAGCGGTCAAACTCGCAAACCAAGCGAATTGGTCAGCCTCGGTGTGTGAGGCGGTAATCAATGCGTCGAGCAACGCCTCCGCCTCAGGCTCAAGCCATTGCCGCGTGTACACAGGCCACAGCGCCTGTACGGATGTGGCTCCCATGCGAAGCTGCCGGCTGAAGTCCGTGAGGCGAATATTGGAGCCGGACCCGCGATTCTCGATCGCCCCAAGGTGGTCTAGATCCCAGACGACCTGATAGAGCGCAGTCATGACCGGGGCGGTACTCGGAAGACTCAGACCATCTCGCAAGGCCTCGATGGTTACAAACTCGCCGGGTTGGTCCGTCTTTCGCTGGATCACGTGTCTCAGCACGGTCTCCGCCCAGGTTAGATAGTCCACCGGCCCTCCGTCAGCCTGCGATGCGCCTAGCTTTCGTCGCCTTCAGAGCATCCGTAATCGACTCGGACGTCAGCAAGAGGGGACACCATGCTCATGGGCCAGCCCTCGATCGTCCCCCGCGAAAGGGAGACGACGTACGCCCGGTTGCTGTCGATGTCGCGCATGTCAGCCAAGTTTGTGAAGTAGGTTGCCAGCTCGCCGAGTAGCCGACGGTCGGCATGCGAGCCTCGGTGCTTACCCTGCTGGGCGATCCTCACCACCTGACCCCAGCCGAGGGTGCTTCGAGGATACTGCGTTGGTGTCCCTAGAGTTGGTGTAACAGCGGATCCGGCCAGCACGCGCAATGGCCATCGAGTCATCCTCACGACGTTGGAGTTTGCAACCGACGTCGAATGAGAGGTAGGACCCGATGGCCGATGACAGAATGGCCGCCCTCGAGCTGCTGCGCAAGGCCGCCAGCGACGGCGACCTGGACTTTCTGAAGGAAGGGGTGGCGGTGCTGGCCCAGCTGGTGATGGACGCCGAGGTGAGCACCCAGATCGGAGCTGCCCGCGGGGAGCGTGCACCGGAGCGCCGCCTCAGCCAGCGCAACGGGTATCGCGAGCGACGCACCGGACACGCGCGTCGGCAGCATCGAACTGCAGATTCCCAAGCTGCGCGACGGCAGCTACTTTCCGAGCCTGCTCGAGCCACGCCGCCGTGCCGAGCGTGCGCTGCTGTCGGTGGTGCAGGAGGCCTACGTCGGCGGCGTCAGCACCCGCCGCGTCGAGGAGCTGGTCGGCGCCCTGGGCGTGGCCAACCTGTCCAAGAGTGAGGTCAGCCGCATCTGCGCCGGGCTCGACGACGAGGTCGACGCCTTCCGCAGCCGGCCGCTCGACCCCGCCGGCTATCCGTATGTCTCGCTCGACGCGCTCTACCACAAGGTGCGCGAGTCGGGCCGGGTGGTGAGCATGGCGACGCTCATCGCGATCGGCATCAGCGCCGCCGGCGAGCGCAGCGTGCTCGGCGTGGAGGTCGCCGCCGCCGGTGGCGACGAGGGCAGCAGCTGGCTGCCCTTCCTGCGCTCGCTCACCGCGCGTGGCCTGAGCGGCGTGCGGCTGGTCATCAGCGACGCCCATCCGGGCCTGGTGGCGGCGGTGCAGGCCACCTTCCTGGGCAGCGCCTGGCAGCGCTGTCGGGTGCACGCCACGCGCAA
>Ga0183260_10000567_pt1 | contig 31211 bp, 36 predicted proteins | sample AntDrymUQ4972206_2_FD_129768 | JGI IMG/M metagenome (GOLD analysis project Ga0183260, IMG submission 129768) | Polar desert sand microbial communities from Dry Valleys, Antarctica - metaG UQ497 (22.06) (version 2) (version 2) | ecosystem: Environmental > Terrestrial > Soil > Desert | place...
CCGACGATGAACCCGCCGAAAGAGGGCAGCGTCCAGAGGCCGGCGACGATCGGCGACAGTCCCCGGACGAGCTGGAGGTATTGGAACAGGAAGAGGAACGTGCCGAAGAGGACGAGAATCCCGAGCGTGTAAACGGCGAGCGAGCCGCTGAACTCTGGCATGGAGAAGAGCCGGAGGTCGATCAGCGGATCCGCGAGCCGCCGCTGCCGGAGGACGAAGGCCACGCTGATCGCAAGCCCGGCCACGATCGCGACGAGCGGGATCAAGCCCAGCCCGTCCTGCACGCTCTGCTTCAACCCGTAGATCACGGCGAGAATCGCGACGAGCGACATCGCAGCGCTCGGGAGGTCGAGGCGGCCAGGCTCGGGATCCTTGTACTCCGGGAGGAGGATCGGTCCGAGCACGAGCAACAGCGCCATGACCGGCACGGCGAGCAGGAAGACCGAGCCCCACCAGAAGAACTCGAGCATCGCGCCCCCGACCAGCGGGCCGAGCGCGCCACCCGCGGAGTACGCCGTGATCCAGATGCCGATCGCGACGGTGCGCTGCTGCGGGTCGTGAAACATGTTCCGGATCAGCGAAAGCGTCGACGGGGCGATCGTCGCGCCCGCGATCCCGAGCAGGGCGCGGGCGGCGATCAGCATCTCGGCGCTCGTCGAGAATGCCGCAACCAAGGAGGCGAGCCCGAACGCCGCCGCGCCGATCAGGAGCAGTCTCCGCCTACCGATCCGGTCGCCGAGGGTCCCCATCGTGATCAGAAACCCGGCGACGAAGAACCCGTAGATGTCGATGATCCAGAGGAGCTGGGAGCTGGACGGTCGCAGGTCTGCGCTGAGGGCAGGCACCGCGAGGTGCAGCACTGTCAGATCCATTGAGTAGAGGAGGCACGGCAGCGCGATCACCGCGAGCCCGATCCACTCGCGGCGCGTCGCCCTGGTCCGATCGCTGGGCACGGGGTGTAGACGGTATGGGCCGGAAGAACTCATCGCTCGGATCGCGGCGGCCGATGAGGAGCTTTTCACGGTGCGCTCACGCCGGCCTCATGCCCGTCAGGCACCCTGACTCGGTGGGTCGTCAGCTGCTCGCGCTCGCGTGCTTCCTGCTTCTCTCCTCTGCCCCGGCGATCGCTGCCGAGCTACGCGACGAATCGAGGGCGATCGGTCTTCCCTGGCAGGGACGACTCGCCGGCGGGGTGGCCTTGGCAGCCGAGGGGGAGCGCTTCGTCACGTGGGACAACGTCGGAGGGCGAACACCGAACCGCGCCTGGCGACGCGTGGGAACCGCGCGGCTCCTCGGGACGCTCTCCGACGTCCTCCGCGACTACCGGCAGGCTAACCCGGAAGCCCCGCGGGTCGCAATTGGCGACCTCTCCCGCCCGACGGGCGGCGACTTCGGCGGCGCTTTCGGTGCACCCGGGCACGCGTCGCACCAGAACGGGCTCGACGCGGACGTCTACTACCCGCGCAGAGACGGACGCGAGCGACCGCCCGTCCGTCCGAGTCAGATCGCGCGGCCGCTCGCGCAGGAGCTCGTCGACCGCTTCGTGGCGGCGGGCGCCGCAAAGGTGTTCGTCGGCCCGAACACAGGTCTGAGCGGGCCGCCGGCGATCGTCGAGGTCCTGCCGAGCTACCACGACAACCACCTCCACGTTCGTCTCCCGGGCGACGGAATCGCCTCGGCGGAGATCGGCACCTCGGCGCGCGGGCAGTCGATTCGCGCCTTCCGGCTCGGGCGCGGCAAGGCACGCGTGCTCGTCGTCGGCTGCATCCACGGCGACGAATGCGCCGGGAGCGTCGTCGCCACGCGCCTGCTCCATGCTCGTGCCCCCGCCGAAGGCTCCATCTGGGTCGTCCCCGACCTGAATCCCGACGGCCACGCCGCGAAGCGGCGGACGAACGACCGCGGCGTCGACCTGAACCGGAACTTCCCCGGCACCTGGCAGTCGCTCGCGACTTCCGGAGCAGGGCCTGCTTCAGAGCAGGAGACGCAGGTTGCGATGCGGCTGATCCGCCGTCTGCGTCCGAACGTCACGATCTGGTTCCACCAGCCGCAGGCGCTCGTCCGCGCGACAGGACGCAGCGTCGGCATCGCCCGACGCTTCGCGCGGCTCGCTCGGATGCGGTTCCGCGCGCTCCCGCGCCCGCCGGGCTCCGCGACCGACTGGCAGCACGCAGCGCTGCCTGGGACGCGAGCCTTCGTCGTCGAGCTGCCGCGCGGAGAGCTCCGGATTCGCGAGGCGGGACGGTATACGCACGCGATCCTGCGGCTCGCCCGGTAGATCGCCGCGGACAGCGCCCGAGGCGAGCCCGCCTACGCGAGCAGATCCGCGACCGGCACGAGCCAACCCATGAGGGGCCTGGTCTCGTGGGCGGCTGACGCCGGGGGCAGCATCCGACGCTGCTCGAGCTCCGCGATCAGCCCGCGCGGGTCGTCGACGCCAATGGAGATCGTCGACACAGTCACTGGCTCGCCGAGGGGCCGCTCCACCTCGATCGGGGTGTTGAGCACAAGGCGCACGTCGACCCGCCCGCGCGACGAAAGCAGCACCTCTCCCTCGCGCCAGTGTGCACCGCCACGCTCGAGCTTCTCGATCCTCGCCTCTGCGTGCTCGATCAGCTCGACCGCGACTCGACCCACGTAGAGCTGGCCCAGTCGCAACTCGAGCATCCCGGCGGAGAGACGGTGGGGGAAGAGGCGTGGCCCGAGTGCCCAGGCAATGAGCATCGACAGGCCGTACAACTGGACGGCGGCGAGAACGACCTTCGGCCAGAACCACCCGGCGGGGAGTAGGAAATGGACGATGGCGCCCTCTGCGAGGACAACGAGAATCAGAGCGAGCGCAAAGCCGAGCTCCGACGCATGAGGCGCCCGCGAGCCGGATGGGTGATCGTCCACTCGAGCGCTGCTTCGTCCAGCTCGATCACGGCGACGTGGCCACCGTCGGCGAGCAGGCGCTCGGCGATCGCGCGACCGACACCGCGGCCCGCACCCGTGACGACGTACGACCGGCTACTCGTGGCCGGAGACCGCGTGGGGGACGTATGGCTCCTCGAGCCGCTCGAGCTCCTCGCCTCCCAGCTCGAGCTGCTCCGCGGCAATGGCGTCGTCGAGGTGGGCGACCTTCGTCGCCCCGACGATCGGCGCGGTGACGCCCGGCTTGTGAAGAAGCCACGCAAGCGCGATCTGGGCGGGTGAGACACCTCGCTCGTCCGCGACCTCGCCCAAGCGGTCGACCACCACGAAGTCGGCCTCGGGCGTGTAGAGGGCGTCGCTGAACTGATCCGTCCGCGCGCGCTCGGTGCGTTTCTCTCCTTCGCGCGTCCGGTTCCCGGCGAGCAGCCCGCGGGCAAGTGGGCTCCAGGGCAGCACCGCGATGCCCTGGTCGAGGCACTGCGGGATCATCTCCCGCTCCTCCTCGCGGTAGATCAGGTTGTAGTGGTTCTGCATCGAGACGAACCTCGTCGGCGCGACGGCCTGCGCCTTCGCCAACTGCCACGCCCACATGCTGCTCGCGCCGAGATAGCGGGCCTTCCCCGACCGGACGACGTCGTGGAGCGCGTCCATCGTCTCCTCGATCGGAGTCCGGTCGTCCCAGCGGTGGATCTGGTACAGGTCGACATAGTCGAGCCCGAGCCGCTCGAGTGACGCGTCGATCGAGGCGAGCACGTGCTTGCGAGAGAGACCGCTGCCATTCGGGCCCGGCATCGTCTCCATTCGCACCTTCGTCGCGACGACGTACTCCTCACGCGTCCCGAAGAGCTTCGGCAGGAGCCGGCCGGTGACGACCTCGCTCTGGCCGTCGTTGTAGACGTCCGCGGTGTCGAAGAACGTGATCCCGCCTTCGACGGCACGACGGACGATCGGCTCGGCGTCCTCCTCGCCCAGCGCCCAGGGGCGGCTCTCGGCGCGCCCAAAGCTCATCATCCCGAGGCAGACGCGCGAGACCCGCAACCCCGTGCGGCCGAGGTTGACCTGCTCCACCCGGCCAGCCTAGCCGGGGCTGCCGTCTCGGGTTTCCGTTGCTTCGCGACGGGCAAGAACGAAGGCGCAACCACACGATCGAGGAGATGACGATGTCGAAGGTAGAGGAGTCGATCGAGCTCGATGTTCCCGTTGGCATGGCGTACAACCAGTGGACGCAGTTCGAGGAGTTCCCCCAGTTCATGGAGCGCGTCGACGAGGTGCGTCAGATCGACGACACGCACCTCCACTGGAAAGCGACCGTCATCGGCGAGACGGAGGAGTGGGACGCCGAGATCACCGAGCAGATCCCCGACACGCGGATCGCGTGGAAGAGCACGAGCGGCAGGCCGAACGGGGGCGCCGTCGACTTCCACCCGCTGCCGAACGATCGCTCGCAGATCGTCGTCTCGATGGACGCCGAGCCGCAGGGTGCAAAGGAGCACGCCGCCGACGCCCTCGGGCTCGCCGGGCGTCAGGTGAAGGGCGACCTGAAGCGCTTCAAGGAGCTGATCGAGGGTCGGGCGAAGGAGTCGGGTGCCTGGCGCGGCGAGGTCGAGCGCGACAAGGACTGAGCTCCTCGAGTGTCGGACTTCAGTCCGACACCTGCTCTCCGGTCGCGGCCGACAGAGCAGGTGTCCGACTGAAGTCGGACACGTGAGCCACGTTACGCTGGAAGCTTTGCCGCGAGAATCTCGATCGACTTGATCTCGGGGGGCTCGCTGAGAAGCTCGTCGGCCTTCTCCATCAGGGCAGCGGCAATCGGCCCGTCGAGGTGCGCCTGCCTGCCGGCGTCGTCGGGGAAGACGTCGAAGACCCCGAACGTCGAGTCGTCGAGCTTTGTCGCGAACCACGCGGTTGTCGCAGGCTCGCCCTCGGCGAGCGGCAGTGCGCCTGCCAGGAAGGTTGCGAGCTCCTCCTCCTTGCCGTCCTTCGCGCGGAGCGTCGCGAGCAGTCCGACTTTGACCATCGTTCCTCCTTCGTTCAGGGACACCGATCCTAGGCGCCGATTCGCCTCGAGACGCCGTAGCGGTTCGCGAGCGCGACGGTCAGTGCCGCGGCACCCGTCATCGCCGGGTCGACGAACGATCCGTCGGCCAGGGTGCCGGGCGCCGTCCGGGCGAGCGTCGCACGGGCGTGCTCGACCTCCTCGTCGGTCGGAAGGTATGCGTCTTCGATCACTTCGAGCTGGGCCGTGTGGATCGCCGTCCGCCCGAGGTGCCCGAGCTCGCGGCCCCGAAGACAGGAGCGCAGGAGCCCCTCGTCGTCGCCGAGGCGGGCGTATACCGATTGCGGCGGGCGGGGCAGCCCGGCTGCGACGGCGGCGTTCACGATCCGCCTCCTAGCACGGGGGACAGACCCCTGCGGGGTCAGTCCCCGCCCCGTCGCGCTGCGCGCCGCTCTGCCTCGACCCGGACGGCCGCGAGCGAGCTCTTGACCGCGGCCTCCCACTTCGCGGCGACGCGGTCGCCCCACCACCGGCCGGCCGCCCACAGATCGGTGCCCAGCTCGCCCGTGTAGGTGAGCTCGGTGCCCTCCGGTGTCTCGCGCAGGGCGAACTCCTCGACGACGTGCGGGACGGGGCCGCGGACGAGGCGAAAGTGGACGCGCTCGGGTCGCTCGAAGCGCACGGTCTCGACGGTCGTCGCGATGCGCGTGCCGACCGGGGTGAAGTGCGCCGCCAGCACAAGATCCTCGCCGCGCTCGAGCACGCGGAGCTTCTCCGCCATCGCGCGCGTCGGCCGGCCGAGGTAGGGCGCTGCGACGACGTCGAAGACCGTCTCGCGCGCCGCGGCGATCTCGACGACCTGCGGCCCGAGCGGGCGCACCGTGCGGCCGATACCGAGGTCGAGCGTGAGCCCGCCGCGGACGAGCTGGTCGTAGCCACTGCGCGCGAGCGCGCCGAGCGCCGCGATGCCGAGCAGACGACCGAGCATGGGGTGAGCGTAGACGCCAAACGCGGGGCCGGATCGAACGGCCGGGAAGCGGCAGAACCCACATCGACCTCGAGGATCAGGTTGAGAAGGTCGTCGGGGCGCGGCCGTCGGCGAGCGCGACAATCGTCACCTCGACGATTGAGCTCGTGTTCATTGAACACAAGCTGGTCAGCGCGAGGCGGCGGCCGGAAGCTCGCTGAGTCGCTCCCGCACGCGCTCCGCCGAGACGAGGTTGCCCAAGTGGCGAACGAGAAGCCACACGCCTCGCAGAACCTGGCGGCCTCGCTGTTCTCGTGCCCTCAGCTCCCGCAAACCACCACGCGCACGATCCTACCTTCGGGTCGGTGGCCTACGCGATCGCGAGACGACGAGCGCGTACGAACGCGTCGATCGCGGTCGCCTCGCCCTCGAGGGCGATGACGCGGCGCACCCGCTCTGCCCGTTCGACCTCGAGCCCGTCGAGCTCGGCGACGACCTGCTCGGGGGTGAAAAGCACGGTCGGATCCTTCGGCCCGCCGTACCCGTGCTCGAGGTTGGTTGCGTCGTGCCCGAGCACGAGCAGCGTCCCGCCCGGGGCGAGCGCGCTCTCCGCGTGTCGGAGCGCGAGCGCGAGCTCGTCGGCGGGGAGTTGGAGGTAACAGATCACGACGAGGTCCAAGCCATCGGGAGCCGGCTCGAAGCCGAGCACGTCGGCGACGACCCAGTCGACCTCGGCGCCGCGGCGCGCGGCGAGCTCCTTGGCCTTTGCGATCGCGACCTCGGAGAAGTCGACGCCCGTGACGTGCCAGCCCCGCTCGGCGAGCCACACCGCGTTCCTCCCCTCGCCGCACGCGAGGTCGAGCGCGCGCCCGGGAGGGAGCGGCGCGGCCTCGGTCGCGATCAGGCGGTTCGGCTCGGCCGTCCAGAGCAGCTCCGTGCGCGCGTACCGCTCGTTCCAATCCTCGCGCGCGAACCCGGGTCGCACGGAGCCCGGCGGTCGACGGTGCTCCGTCACGCCGCCAGTATCGCTGCTCGGCTCAGTCGTCCCAGAGCTCGGTCTCGGGATGAAACTGGCTCCAGGCGAACCAGAACGCCTCGTGCGCAGGAAGCTCCCGGCCGTCCGTCGAGCGTGCGCGAAGGCCGCCACCGTCCCGGACGAGCTCGACGCCAGCCTCCGTGACCTCGTCGCCGCGCGCGAGCGCGTCGCGTGCCCTCGCGGCCGGGAAGGCGACGGGTGTCCCGTCGGCGGCGATCACGCCCACCACGAGCTCCTGCACGGGCAGCCGTGCGTCGACGTCGCCGACGGGGAAGATCGGCCCCCGGTCGTCGCGTCCGCCGAGCGGGTCGTCGGGATAGCTCCGCCCGATCCCGCCGTCGCGCGCGACGATCCGCGTCTCCGGGTGTGCGCGCTTCCACTCGCCCCACGTGCTCGAGACGACGGTCACCTGACCAAGACGCACGTTCGCATCCTGGAGCGGCCCGGAGAGTGCGCGACCCGTGAACGTGTCGAAGACGGAGTTGCTCGTGAGATCGAACATCACCTTGTTCGAGCGAGAGAGAAGACCAGAAGTACGCAGGACGGCACGCGCGGCCTGGGGAAGCCCGTCGAGGACGAACGCCTGGGCGGAGGCGCACAGCGTGCAGTAGGGGATGCCGAGGCGCTTGCCGCCGATCGTGATGTTCACCATCTCGTGCACCTCCATGATGTTCTTCGGAAAGGCAACCGCCTTGCCATTCACGGAGACACCGAAGACGATCCGTTCGTCCGCATACCAGTCGCCCTCACTCGCAGCTGTCAGCTCGGGATCGTCCAGGGCGGGGATGCAGCCGAGGGGACAGAGGCTCGTGTCACCGAGGGGCCGGTCGTCGAGCAGCACCCCGCCCCATGAGACGAGCCGCCAATCGATCGCAGAGTCCTCGTCGGCGAAGAACGGGGCCCAGCGCGGCTCGATCGCGAGGAAGAGCGCCGCTTTCCGCTCCCGGTAGTCCGGCGGCGCAGGCAGCTCCCACGCGATCAGGTGGTCGGTGACGGCACCCCAGGCGTTGTCCTCGAAGTTCGGGTCGTCGGCGACGTCGATCCCCGTGAGCTCGTTGAAGGCGTTCACGAGATCGTCCTCGTCGGAGCTTCCCTGGTAGAAGCGGAGGAGATCGGAGACGAGCCACGCGAGACGGGGATCGCCAGATCGGGCGACCCGATTGAGCGCGTCGGTGTCGAGCGCGCCTGCGACAGCCGAGCGGAGCGCGAGCTCGATAGCCTCGGTCGTCTCGCTCGTGTCCGGCCGCTCCGTGAGCGTCGGTGCCGGCGGGAAAGCGTACGCCTCACGACCCGCGCCTTGCCCAGCCTCCCCGTTCTCGCCGCCGCCGCAGCCGACGGCCGCCCACGCGAGCGCGGTGGCTACCGCGACGACCACGAATCGCATCCTGCTAACGACGGTAGCCCTTGGCGACTCGTTTGCCGATTACGTCTTCCGGAACATCTGCGTCGATGTCCGTGATAGATGCTACAAAGATGTACATGAGCAAGACGGTGGGCGTCGCGCAACTCCGCCAGAACCTCAGCACCTATCTCCGGCGTGTCGAGCGGGGCGAGCGGCTGATCGTGACCGACCGGAACCGTCCGGTCGCCGAGCTTGGCCCGCCACCCTCGACCGGGGCCGCGCTCGATCGGCTGATCGCCGAAGGGCGAGTCTCACGTCCTCGCCGACGTGGGCTTCCGACCCCGCTCCGCCACGAAGGCGATCCCTATGCGCTGACACACGCACTGGACGAGATCCGCGGCGACGCCTGATGGCGCTGTACTACGCGGACGCCTCGGCGCTCGCGAAGCTCGTCCTGGACGAGCCCGAGAGCGACGCGCTGCGCACCTTCCTCACGGACGCCGAGCTCGTGTCGAGCACGCTCGTTCTCACGGAGCTTCCCCGCGCGGTACGGCGCGCAGCCTCACTCGATCCTGGGCTGCCGCTCGTCCGGTTGCTCGAGCGGACGGTCGAGCTGCTCGACGCCGTTGCGCTATTCCCCCTCGACGTCGAGCTGCTCGAAGCGGCGGGAGCGATCGACGAACCGTTGCTGCGCGCCCTCGACGCGGTTCACGTTGTCTCCGCGCTGTCGGTCGCGCTGCTCGACGGCTTCGTGACCTACGACGAACGCCAGGCCGCGGTCGCGCGACTCCTCGGTCTCCGCACGATCGCCCCTGGCGCCTGACCTCACCCGAGCTGCGCCGCGGCGGTCTCTGCCATCAGCGGTACCGCGGTCTCGAACGCCGCCGCGCCGGCGTCTTCGGCGCCGAGCTCGCCTCGCGTGTAGCGCCCGTAGATCGCCTCGCAGAAGACGGCGGCCTTCCAGAGCGCGAGCGCCTCGAACCAGCCGAGCGGCCCGACCTCCCGTCCGCTGCGCTCGCTGTAGCGCGTCACCAGCTCGGTCTTCGTCGGGAACCCGTCGAGCGCGGTCACCGGCGTGATCCCGAGCGGGCTCGGCGGGCAGCCAGGCTCGGAATAGGTCGCGAGCAGGTAGCCGAGGTCGGCGCGCGGATCGCCGATCGCGCCCATCTCCCAGTCGAGCACCGCCTGCACGCGGTCGGGCCGATCGAACTCGACCATGAGGTTGCCGAGCCGGTAGTCGCCGTGGACGACGGTCGCCGGCAGCGGCTCGGGCGACGCCTCGGCGAGGCGCAGGCCGACCTCGTCGACGACCGGCAGCTCTCGGGTCGCGTTCAGCTCCCAGAGCTGCGTGAACCGCCGCACCTGCCGCTCGAGGTAGCTCCCGGGTCGCGCGAACGCCGCGAGCTCGGGCTCGGTGACGTCCGCGGCGTGGATCTCGACGAGCGCGTCGACGAGCTCCTCGCCGAGGCGGCGACGGGCTGCGGGCTCGTCGAGGCCCGGTGGCAGCGCATCGGTGGCGACGTGCCCGTCGAGGAACCCCATCACGTAGAACGGGACGCCGAGCACGGTCTCGTCGTCGCACACGGCGAGAATCGGCGGCAGCCTGATCCCGTGCGGCGCGAGCGCGAGCTGGAGCCGCGCCTCCCGCACCATGTCGTGGGCCGACGGGGGGAGGGGCGGTCGCGGCGGACGGCGGAGGACGTAGCGATCGTCACCGCGCTCGAGCAGGAACGAGAAGTTCGAGCCGCCACCGGGCCCGATGCGCTGGGCCTTGAGCGGGCTCTCGCCGAGTCCCTCGCGGTCGAGGAACCGCTCGAGCCGATCGAGCACGACGAGCGGCGCACGGTCGCGGCCTTGGGCCTCGCGGTCGCTCTGCACGATGTCGGCGCTCGCCGTCACTCGCCGATCGTGCCACGTACCTCGGCCGCTGGCTCAGACCGGCAGCGGAGGCTGCTCGATCTCGATCAGATAGCCGTCGGGATCCTGGGCGAAGCAGCGCCAGCCGCCCCACGGCGGTTGCGCCGGCGGGGTGAGGAACGTCAGCCCGCGCTCCGTCAACGCGGCATACTCGGCGCGAGCGTCGTCGACCTCGAAGACCAAGTTGACCGGCATCCGGCCGACGTCTGCCGGCGGAGCGAGTGCGATGCCGGGTCGATCGGCCGTCGGCGGCGACTCCTCGACGAGGAAGAGCTCCAGCTGACCACGACGGAGAAGCGGTATGTGCGGGTACTCGAGCTGCTCGAACCCGAGGATGTCTCGGTAGAACGCGACGGAGCGCGCAACGTCGCGAACGGTCAGCATCACGGCGGCACGAACCAGTCGGTCTCCTGGCTGCAGGTTGTCTGCGCCGCCTGTCACGAAGAGATCGAGTCAGACGATCCCGTGCCAGCCACACGACGGTGTCGCGTCGCCACGTGCACCCCGGCCCGGGGTGCGCTCGACCGTTCAGGGGACGGTGAACAGGAAGATCGTCGTGACGAGTGCGAGCCCGTGGCGGACGGAGCGGAGGGCGCCGGCGAGCATGCTGTCACGATAGCCCTCGCGCCTTGCGGCTCACTGACTGCTGGCGCTTGGAGGCGGAGAGCTCGACCTTGCGGAGCCGGATCGACGCGGGCGTCACCTCGACGCACTCGTCATCGCGGATGAACTCGAGCGCCTGCTCGAGCGAGAGCGGTCGCGGCGGGATGAGTCGGACGAGCTCGTCGGCGGTCGAGGAGCGCATGTTCGTGAGCTTCTTCTCCTTCGTCGCGTTCACGTCGAGGTCCTCGGCGCGGGCGTTCTCGCCGACGACCATCCCCTCGTAGACCTCGACGCCCGGCCCGAGGAAGAGCGAGCCGCGCTCCTGGAGGTTGAGGAGGGCGAACGTCGTCGTCGGCCCGCGCCGGTCGGCGACCAGGCTCCCGCTCGGGCGTGTGCGGAGCTCGCCGTGCCACGGCTCGTAGCCGTCGAAGACGTGGTGGAGGATTCCCGTGCCGCGGGTCTCGGTGAGGAACTCGGTGCGAAAGCCGATCAGGCCACGCGCGGGCACCATCACCTCGAGCCGCACCCAGCCGGTGCCGTGGTTGACCATGTTCTCCATCCGGCCCTTGCGGAGCGCGAAGAGCTGCGTGAGGACGCCGACGTACTCCTCGGGCACGTCGACCGACACGCGCTCGACCGGCTCGTGCACCTTGCCGTCGACCTCGCGGGTCACGACCTGCGGCTTGCCGACCGTGAGCTCGAATCCCTCGCGCCGCATGAGCTCGACGAGGATCGCGAGCTGCAGCTCGCCGCGACCCTGCACCTCCCACACGTCCGGACGCTCCGTCGGAAGCACGCGGAGCGAGACGTTGCCCACCAGCTCCTGATCGAGCCGCTGCCTCAGCATGGGCGCCGTGAGCTTCGAGCCCTCCTGTCCCGCGAGCGGCGCCGAGTTGATCCCGAACGTCATCGAGAGGCTCGGCTCGTCGACCTCGACGACCGGGAGCGGACGCGGGTCGTCGGGGTCGGCAAGCGTCTCGCCGATCGTCACTCCGGGCAGCCCGGCGACCCCGACGATCTCTCCAGGCCCGGCCTCGTCGGCATCCACGCGGTCGAGCGCCTCGGCGACGTAGAGCTCGGTCACCTTCGCCCGTTCGATGCTGCCGTCGGCCCGGCACCACGCGATCTGCGCACCCTTCCGGATCGTCCCGTTGAGCACACGGCAGATCGCCAGGCGACCGACGTACGGCGACGCATCGAGGTTCGTGACGAGCGCCTGCAGCGGATGGCCCTCCTCGAACGCCGGCGCGGGGATCGTGGCGAGAAGCGTCTCGAACAGCGGCTCGAGGGTGGCTGCGAGCTGGGCCTGGTCGGCCGTCAGACCGGCCCGACCGGTCCTCGCGTTGCAGTAGACGATCGGAAACTCGATCTGGGTCTCGTCGGCATCGAGATCGAGGAAGAGCTCGTAGACCTCGTTCACGACCTCCTCGATCCGGGCGTCGGGCCGGTCGACCTTGTTGACGACGAGCACCACGGGCAGTCGTGCCTCGAGCGCCTTGCGAAGCACGAAGCGCGTCTGCGGGAGCGGGCCCTCGCTCGCGTCGACGAGGAGCAGCACGCCGTCCACCATCCGGAGCGCCCGCTCGACCTCGCCGCCGAAGTCCGCGTGCCCGGGCGTGTCGACGATGTTGATCTTCGTCCCGCCGTAGCGGACGGCCGTCGACTTCGCGAGGATCGTGATGCCCTTCTCGCGCTCGAGGTCCATCGAGTCCATGACGCGGTCGGCGACGTCCTGGTTCTCGCGGAACGAGCCCGACTGCCAGAGCATCGCGTCGACCAGCGTCGTCTTCCCGTGGTCGACGTGCGCGACTATTGCGACGTTGCGGATGTCGGTGCGGGAGGCCATCGCGCCGCCACGGTAGCCGTGTCTCTGCGGCCGCCCGCGACGCAAGCCGTCCCGATACAGCAAGGCGCAGCGCGTGTCTTTCCCGACCTCGACGCGCTCGAGCAGCGGCTGCGCGCGTTCGGCCGCCGCTACGAACAGATCGCCACGCCGTTCGAGTGGAACTTCACCCGCGCCGACCTCCACCGGCTCGCCCAACGCCTCGAGCTACCCGCCGCCCAAGCGGCCTGACCAAATACGTCGGCGAACTTCCGAGCCAGAGCACTAAGCGCGCGAATGACTTCCGAGCCCGAGACGACCGGGAGCTGCGGGCTCACGCAGCGATTTCGACCCACGCGATGACCGGCGGCTCGCCAAGATCGGGTGCGGGCCACCGTGACAGCGCGCGAGGGGTGCCGGTCCGGGATACTCCCGAGGTGGCCGGGCGAACGCGCGGGCGGGACCCGCTCGAGGAGTTCGTGCTCGAGCTCCACGGGTGCCTGACCCTGCGGGAGGTACAGGGCGCGTTCATGCACGCCGCGGAGCGGCTGCTGCCGGCCCGCGCACACGGCATCTACGAACTCGACGGCGACGGCCTGACACCGTTCGAGGTGCAGACCCGCGGCGTCAGCGACGCGTTCCTCAGCGAGTACGAGGCCCGGGGCCGGTCGCTCGACCCCGTCTTCGGCCGCGTCGCGACGACGCACGAGCCGGTGTCCAGCGATCTCGCATGGAGCGAACAGGCCTGGCGGGCGCAGCCGTTCTACGAGGTCCTCGGGCACGGCGACATCCACCACCTCGTCCAGGCGCCGCTCGTCGTCGAGGGGCGCCTCGTCGGGACGCTGAACGTGGCGAGCCCGCTCGGCGCGCCCGCGTTCGGCCGGGCCGAGGTGGCGCGCCTGCGCCACGTCGCCCGCCACGTCTCGGTCGCCTACGCGCGCGCCCGCCGGGTCGACGCGCTCGAGCGGCGCTGCACGACGGCCGAGGAGCTGCTCGACGCGCTCGGCGTGCCCCTGCTCGCGCACACGGCCGACGGCGCGCTCCTCTACGCCAACCGGGCCGCCGACCGGCTGCTCGCAACGCACCTGGGTGCCGGCACCGCCACCGCGCTCCGCGCCGCGCTGAGGCGGAACGCCGCCGCGATCGCCGCGGGAGGACGTCGGGTCGCCACCGAGACGGTCGTCGTCGTGCCGGAGCAGGGCGACGGCTCGCGCTGGCGCCCGCGGCCGGCGCGGCCGCAGGGCGCGTGCACCGCACTCGCCGTGCGCACGAAGGCGGTGCGCCGCGCGCCGGAGGTACTCGCGTCCTTCGTCTACGAGGCACCGACCGCGCTCCCCGCCGCGCTGCCGGGGCTGTCGCCACGCGAGCAGGAGGTCGTCGAGCTCGTCGTCCGCGGCCTCTCGAACCGCGCGATCGCCGAGGCCGCGTCGATCAGCGAGAACACGGTGAAGCAGCACCTGAAGCGGGTGTACGCGAAGCTCGGCGTCCACTCGCGGGCGGAGGCCGCCGCGGGCGGCGGCGTGGGCCGCCGCGGACGGCGACGCTCCGTTCGCGCCCGATCAGCGCGCGAGGTAGCCGCCGTCGGCGACGAGCGTCGCGCCCGTAACGAAGGAGGCCTCGTCCGAGGCGAGGAACGCGATCGCAGCCGCGATCTCCTCCGGCTTCCCGACGCGCCCCATCGGCGTCCCCACCGAGCCCGCGTTCGCCCAGATCGCGTTCTCCTCGTCGTCCGAGAGGTCGGGCATGAAGTGCCGCACCTGCTTCGTCCGCGTCGCGCCCGGAGCGACGGCGTTGACACGGATCCCGTCCTTCGCGTAGCGCGTCGCGAGCGCCGTCGCGAGCTGGCGAGCGCCGGCCTTGGTGACGCTGTACGCGAAGAAGCTCGGCCCGCCCTCCTCCGCCTCCTGCCCGACGAACGCGCTGATCGAGGCGAGGTTGACGATCGAGCCGGAGCGCTGCTCGAGCATCGCCGGGAGCACGTGCTTGCAGCAGAGGAACATGCTGCGCAGGTTCGTCGCCATCAGCGCGTCCCACTCCTCCACCGGCATCTCGGTGATCTCGCCGATGTGGAGGTGGCCGACGTTGTTCACGAGCACGTCGATCCGGCCGAATTCGTCCCGCGCGGCGGCGGCGAGCCGCACGGCCGTCTCCTCCAGCGAGACGTCGCCCTGCACGGTGCGAAAAGCGCCCTCGAGCTGCGGTGCGAGCTCCTCGAGGTAGCCCTCGTCGACGTCGTTCAGCACGAGCCGTGCGCCCTCGGAAGCGAGCCGCATGGCCGTCGCGCGGCCGATGCCGCTGCCCGCGCCGGTGACGATTGCGACCTTCCCCTCGAGTCTCACGGTGCCACCGTCCCGGGATGGCCGGAGGGCCGGCCGAGCTTCTGGCGCAGCTGGCCGCGCGCGATCCCGGCGGCGCCGCGCAGGATCGGCCGCCGCGGGCTGCCGAAGTGCTCCGCGATCACGGCACGCGCCCGCGCGCGGTCGTGGAACGCCTCGGTGAGCAGCCGCGGGTCGTTGAAGTTCTCGAAGAAGAGGTCGGCGAGCCGCTGCTGCGGGCTGCCGTTCCCGGGCTTCCCGTCGCTCCCGTACTGGGCGATCAGGATGTCGCGGCCCGCAGGCGTCAGCGGTTCGAGCAGCGTGTTGTTGAACTGCTCGATGAAGCGGTGCCGCTCCCAGAAGCGCTCGTGCGCGGATCGCATCCACGCAGCGTCGAACGGCTGCTCGCCGCGCTCGACGATCGCGTCGACGAAGGTCCGCACCATCTTGTTCCCGTTGTTCGCGCCCTGGCCGCCGATCGGGTCGAGCGAGTGCGCCGTGTCGCCGACGGCCATGACGTTGCGCCCCGACGGCAGCGTCCCCACGACCTGGCGCACCTCGGGCGTGAACTGCCCGACGAGCCACGCGTTCTCGTCGGCCGGGACCGCGTCCTTGAAGGGCTCGTAGTCCCACGGCATGTACTCGCGGATCACCTCGAGCGTCGTCCGCAGCACCTCCTCGGCGCTGCGGCACTCACGGAAGCGATCGAACGGCCCGCCGACCTTCGCCTCGGTGAGCATGCCCCAGCACGGCTGCTTGCCCTTCGAGTACCACGGCACCCAGAAAGCCTCGCCGTGCTCCGCGAAGAAGTTGAACTTGACCGGCGTCAGCCACGGCGCGTACGGCAGCACCATCGGCACGCCCGTGACGCACACCATCGCGAGGAAGCGCTGCGGCTCGCGGTAGGTCGAGCGCGCCTCGTCTCGCGGGAACAGGCGCGTGATCTCGCCCCGCCCGGCGGCGACGAGCACGAGGTCGCTGGCCTTCGCGATCTCCTCGAGCCGGTCGATCCCCACCTCCTCGATCTCGATCGTCCCGCCGCGCTGGTCGAGCTCGCCCAGCCACGCAGCGCTCTGCATGCGCAGGTCGATCGCCGCGCCCGCGCGCTGCAGGCGGCCGAGCAGCGTGACGAGCACGTTGCCCTGCTTCGGCAGGAAGTGCAGGTGCACGCCCTCCATCGGCGGCGCCTCGTCCGTCCAGTGCTCGAGCCCGAGTTCGCGCTCGAACTCGAGGGCCATGTCGAAGCGGGCCGCCACGCCGGTGGGCCGGGACTTCGTCAGGAAGTCGTCCGGCGTCTTGTCCGAGTGCAGCGTCACCTCGTAGCCGTGCTTCCGAAGCGCATGGGCGGCGAGCAGGCCAGCCTGCCCCGCGCCGACGACCGCGATCTTGCGCACCGTTCCTCCTTCCGCCGTGGGAGCGACCCGCCGATTCTCCCGCTTCGCGGGCGCCCGGCGGTGTCACCCGGTCGGGTACTTTCGCGCACCGCCGCCCGGGCGCGCGAGTACGTTCGGCTGCGTGCGGCGGATAGCGATCGTCGGAGCCGGATAGGCCGGAACGCAGCTCGCGCTCGGCCTGCTCGATGCCGGCTACGAGGTCACGCTCGTCTCCAACCGAAACGCCGCAGAGCTACGCACAGGACCGGTGCTGTCGAGCCAGTGCATGTTCGCGAGCTCGATCCAGGCGGAGCGCGCCCTCCGGGCTCGACGACTGGTCGTCCTCGTGCCCTCCCGTGGAGGCGCGGCTGAGCCGTTGTCGACGATCGCGAACACGCGCTGCGCCTCGCTGTAGGGCTCGATGCTCATGAACTGCTCGACGAGCCGATCGAAGGGTTCGATCCCGTCCTTGGGTGCGCAGCGGTCGAACAGCTTGGCGTGCTTGGCGTCCCAGGCGGCCAGATAGCAGAGCGCACCCTTGCGCTCGTACTCGTGCTCGACCCGCAGGCCGCGCCGGACGCCGGCGGCTGCGGGCAGCGTCGTGTGCTTGCGCGCTCGAGCTTGGATCGAGGGCTTCTCATCGCAGCACACGACGTAGTCGCCGGGGTGCAGCAGCTCGCCCTCCCAGCGGCCGCCGTAGAGGTCGAGGATCCGGCCGGCCTTGCCGGTGAACTGGGGGTCGCGCGGGAAGACCCAGGAGCGGTGCTGCCAGGGCTTGATCGCGTCCTGGGAGAGCCAGCGCCACACCGTCACCCCCGAGATCTGCTCGCAGATCCCGCGGGCGACCGCTTCGCGCGCAAGCTCTGCCGATGACCAGCGAGCCAGCGGCACCTGGCTGCCGGCGGGCAGCTCGCACGCCAGGCGGACCACCTCAGCGCGCACCTGAGGGGGGACAGGCCGGCGGTCTGCCGCGCCGCGGCCGGTCCTCGAGGCCGGCCAGGCGCTCATAAAAGAACCGCTTGCGCCACAGCGAGCTGCGTTCCTGGCGAGGATATGCGGCCGTCTTCGGGGATGAGCTCCAGAGCATTCGGCTACGTGGGCCCGGGAGGCATCTTGTCGACCGGCCACGGCTTGCCACCGAGGCCCCAGTTCTTGGGATTGTGGCCCTCGACGATCACCCAGGTGTGGTCGCGCAGGCCCTCGTGCGTGGCTTCGCAGAGGGCATCGGTCAGGCCGGCGATGAGCTTCTCGCTCGTCTCGTCGTCCACGCGGAAGTCGAAGAGCTCGACGCGGATCAGCGGCACGGTGGCTCCTTTCTCATCGGGACTTCGACCCTATGCTCCCACCGTGGAGCGCGTGTGCCACCCCGACGCAATCGCGCCTGCCGCCGCAGCCGGTGTCGACCGCCGAGCGCTCGTACAGCCCGAGCGGGGATCCGAGCTCGCGCTGGACGACCTGCGTCTCGAGCCCCGCACCTCGCTCGAGCTGACGGACGCACTCCACGACACGCTTCTCTTCGTCCACCACGGCGAGGGGTCGGTCTGCGGCGAGCGGCTCGGCGGCCGGGGCGCGGCGCTCGTCCGTGCGGGTGAGGACGGCGACCTGCAGGCAGGCCCGAAGAGCCTTCGTTGCGTGCGGGTGACAATCGGCGCCGCGACCGACCTCCACGCCCCGATGGGCATCGGCCAACGGCAGGTCGCGCTCGACCACGTCGAACGTGGCCAGGCGACCGGCTCGCGGTCGTTCCAGCTTCTCTACGGCCCGCACAACGGCTCGACGCGGGCGACGCTCTTCGTCGGCTACATCCCACCGGGAAGAGCACCGTGGCACTACCACCTCTACGACGAGATCGTCTGGGTGCTGAGCGGCGCGGGGAGGCTCCATCTCGGCGACGAGGTCGAGGAGCTGACACCTGGGTCGGCGTTCCGTCTCCGCCCGCGTGAGGTGCACGTCGTCGAGAACACCGCGAGCGACGTGCTCGCGGTGCTCGGGGTCTTCACACCGGCCGGGAGCCCCTCGGCTGCGTATCTGACCGCCGACGTCGCCGAGACCTACGCCTTCTCGACCTAGGTCGACCGTGTCCGAGCGCCTCGCCCGCATCGTCGCCGCGCACTGGTTCACGACCGTCGTCCTCGTCGTGATCGTCGCGAACGCGATCGCGCTCGGGCTCGAGACCTACGACGGGGTCGAGGGCCGTTTCGGCGACACCCTCGACCTGGTCAACGACGTCTGCCTCGGGATCTTCGTCGTCGAGCTCGCCCTGCGGATCGGCGCCTACGGCGGACGGCCGTGGAGGTTCTTCCGCGACGGCTGGAACGTCTTCGACTTCGTCGTGATCGCGATCGCGTTCATCCCCGGGATCCGCGAGTCGTCGACGCTGCTCCGGCTCGCGCGGCTCGCGCGCGTCGTCCGGATCGTGCGCCTCTTCCCCGACCTGCGGGTGCTGCTCGCGGGCGTCTGGCGCAGCGTGCCGCCGCTCTTTGCGATCGCGCTCGCGACGGGGATGCTGCTGTTCGTCTACGGAATGGTCGGCTGGACGCTCTTCGACGACGAGCTGCCGGACGACTGGGGAAACATCGGTCGCGCAATGCTGACCCTCTTCGTGATGCTCACGCTGGAGAACTTCCCGATCTACATGGAAGCCGGGATGGACGTCCATCCGTGGTCGTGGGTCTACTTCGTCAGCTTCATCCTGATCGCGGCCTTCATCGTGATCAACGTGCTGATCGGAATCGTCCTCAACTCGATGGAAGAGGCGCGCGAGGCCGAGCGGCGGCGCGCCGTCCGCGAGCGGCGCGGCGGTGGCTCGAGCCTCGTCGACCCGGACGCGAGCGCACCGGTGGTCGAGCGGATCGCGATCCTCCGGACCGCGCTCGACGAGCTCGAGACCGAGCTCTCGACAGGATCGCGCCTGGATGCCGGGTCGTCGCAGCGTTAGCATCGCGGTCATGCGAGCGCCGGTGCTGCTCGCCGTAGGCCGCTCTCCACCTCGCGCGGTTCGCGCGCACCGACGGCCACGGCCCCGCCCCGCAACCTCGTTCTATCGCGGCGGACGTCGCGGTCGGCGGCTGATCGTCTCCCTCTTCGACGAGAACTCTCTCATCCGGGGCTCAGCGTCGTCTCATGCGCGGCCGCAATCGTCGTGCCTACGGCCGGCACGTCGGGCCGGAACGACACGAGAGGTACACCCCATGATGCGAAGAATCACCACGAGCGCCGTCCTCGTCGCAGCCGTCGCAGCGGCATTCGCCGCACCCGCCCTCGCCGAGGAGCGGACGTGTCGCGGATCGCTTGGTGCGATCACCGTGGACACCCTGCGCGTCCCGCAGGGTGCGACCTGCAGGCTGAACGGGACGCGGGTCGAGGGCACGGTCAAGGTGGAGAACCGCGCCACCCTGAAGGCCACCAGGATCCGGGTGAAGGGCAACGTGCAGGCCGAAGGCAGCGCCTCGGTGCGGGTCGCAGGGTCCAGGATCGGCGGCAGCATCCAGATCGTGCAGAGCCGCGGCGCGAGCCTGTCGAGGAACGCGGTCAACGCCGACATCCAGCTCTTCGGCAACCGCGGGACGCTCACGGTGAGCTCGAACCGCATCGACGGGAACCTCCAGTGCAAGGAGAACACGCCGGCGCCTACCGGCGGTGGGAACGTGGTCCGGGGGAACAAGGAGGATCAGTGCAGGCGGCTCTGACCGCCGCCTGACCAACACGCAGACGCGAGGGGCCGGAGCTGGTGCCCCCTCGTCCTCGCGGTCAACCCCCGATGACCGTGTCGCCAACGCGCAAGCGCCCGACCGTGACGATCTCGGCGTAGACGCCGGCGCAGACGTCGTTGCTGCGACCGATCTGCTTCAGCACCTCGCGGCGGTGCTCGAGCCCGCCGGGACGGGAGTGGTTGACCATCACGCAGCGCTCGCACCGATCGGTGACGCGGAGAACCACCTCGCCGATCGCGAGCTCCTGCCCGACCCAGCCGTCCTCGACGAAGTTCGGTGGGTCGTCGACTTGCACGACGACGTTCGGCCGCAGGCGCTGCCACTCGAACTCCCAGCCGAGCTCCTCGCCGAGACGGGCGAGCGTCGCTGTCGTGACGAGATGGAGGGGGGCGGCGTCGTGGTGCGGCGTCGCGTCCTCCCGGGCGAGGCGCCAGCCCGGCCCGGCGAGCTGCGCGACGACGGCCTCCATCGCCGGCCCGTCGGCACGCACCGGGTCGCCGCCGGCTGGCTCGATCACCGGGAGACCGCCGTCGAGCCACGCTGCGTGGTGGAGTAGACCCTCGACCTTCCGGAAACGGCGTGTCGGCTTGCCGCTCGCGATCTTGCCCTCGTCATCGACGAGTCCCCAGAGACGGTCGCCGACCGGGCCGCGGCGGTCGAGCTCGAGCTCGTCGAGCTCCTCCCCGGCGAGCGACTTGACGGGATAGCGGACGAGACGCTCGACGGTGCCGAGCGTCACGCCTTGATCGCACCGGCGCGGGCGCCTGAGAGCGGAAGCCGCGGCACGGGGCCGTCGGGCTGCGGCCTGCGGTCGGCGAAGAGAACCATGCCCTCGATCTGCGCTCGCGCGCCCGCCCCGTCGGGATGGTCGAGCTCGACGAGGTTCCCGGCCGGGTCACGCAGGTAGAGCTGCGCCTCGCCACCCGGAAGCTCGGCGATCGCGTAGCCGAACGTCGAGTCGTCGAGCGCGCCGAGCTCCGTCGCCTTTTCGTAGCACGCGACGATGTCGTCCACCTCGAGCGCCAGGTGGGCCGAGGCGGGGGGCTCGTCCTGCCGCTCGAAGAGGTGAACCTGCTGACCGCCGACCTCGAGCCACTGGACGGGAAAGCCGAAGTCCGGGGTCGGGACGGTCTCCATCCCGAGCACCTCGACGTAGAAGCGCGTCGACTCGGCGAGGTCGCGCGCGACGATGCTCACGTGATTGAGACCCACCGCTCGTGCGCTCACACGTGGATCGTCTCACACGAGGAGCACGGCCGGCCTCCCGTCACGGAGGACGGGAGGCCGGCCGTCGTTCTCAGCGGACGTTCGGCCGCGTCGGCGGCGTCGGCGGCTCATCCGGCCGGTCGAGCCGCTCGTCGACCTCGGCGCGGGCGCGATCCATGCCCTTCGCCGTGTCTTCCTTCGCCTGGGCGACCGCGCCTTCGCCCTGCGCAACGGCGCCTTCGAGCATTCTCCCGGCCACCTCGCGGCCACCGAGCCCGAACGCGAGCGCGGCGCCGAGAGCGATCGCCCCGATCAGCCCGGCGTACGTGATCGTGACGATCGTCTCCGCGATCTGCAGCTGATCGAGGATCATGAACGTCGCGATCGTCATCACGAGGATCGGCGCCACCGTCGAGACGATCCGTCCCGTCGGGGTGTCACCCATGAAGCGGCTCGCGAACGTCGACGCGGCGGCGGCGATCGCCCCGGCGACGACGAAGATCAAGAGCGCCGCGAGCACGTTCGGCAGGTACGCCCACACGGACGCCACGAAGTCCTCGAGCGCCGCGATCCCGAGCACGTCGAGCGCGATCGAGAGCGCACCGAGGAAGATCAGCCAGAACGCGATCCGCCCGAGCAGACCGGACGGCGACGAGGTCACCTTGGAGACCCAGTTGCCGCCGGTCCCCTGCAGCAGCATGCGGTCGACACCCGCGCTCCTGCTTGCCTTCGTGACGATCCCGCCGACGACCCTGGCGACGATCCACCCGATCAGGAGAACGACGAGGAACCCGACGAGCTTCGGCACCCACTCGAAGAACTCGTCAAATCCCCGCTCGACGCTGTCGCTGATGGCAGCGACCACGAGCATTCCCATCATCTGACTCACTTCCTTCCCACAGCTCGGTGAAGGCCGGCGAGGTGCCGACCAGCCCTGGGACGTCCCGGCGGCGGCAGAAGTTACGCCCCGTAACTTCTCCCGCCCGCACGGCGTCTACCGGCCGTGACCGTGTCTCCAGGGGTACATTGGCGCGGGTGCGGCGCGCCGAGGCAGTCGAGGTCGACGACGCTGCTCAAGCATCACCCAGCGATGCCGACGAGATCCTCGTGCGTCGTTGCCGCAGTGGTGACACGACGGCGTTCGAGGAGCTCGTGTCGCGCCATCAGGACGTCGTCCTCCGGGTGGCTGCCCGCATCGTCGGAGAGGACGAGAGCGCGGACGTCGCCCAGGACACGTTTCTCCGGGCCTTCCACCGTCTCGACCGGTTCCGGGGCGAGGCCACGTTCCGGGCATGGGTGCTGCAGATCGCGAGGAACAGCGCGCTCGACGCTCTCGCCGCCCGCGCGCGCCGGCCGGTCGTCCGCGAGGATCTCGAGGGGCGCACGGACGCGGAAGGCATGACGATGAGCTCACGCACCCCGGTGCGCGAGCTGGACGAGCGCGAGCGGCGCGACCGGCTTCGCCTGAAGCTGCGCCTGCTGACCGACCCGCATCGGGCTGTGCTGCTCCTTCGCGACGTCGAGGGCTTGAGCTACGAGGAGATCGCCGTCGTCACCGAGACTCCTCTCGGGAGCGTCAAGGGCCGCCTCCATCGCGCGCGCGGCGAGCTCGCGGAGCTCCTGCGCCGCAACACGTACGACTGGGAGCTGCCGCGTGAGCGTTGACGACGAGTCGAACGCACGCGACCGGCGGCTGACGACGCTGCTGGCCGAGCTCGACGCGACCCCCACACCGGGCGCCGGCAACCTCGCAGCGCACGTCGTTCGAAGGGCTCAGCGACAGCGTGCCGGACTTGCCGTCGTGCAGTTCCTCGTCGTGCTCGTGCGCGCGGTGCCCGACGCAATCGCGATCGGTGCAGGCCGGCGTCGGTGAACGACCTCCTGGACCGCGCGGAGGCAGGCCTCGGAGAATGGCTCCCGCAGCTCGCCGGAGCCGTCGCGATCCTCGTGCTGGGCCTCGTGCTCGCGTGGGTGCTGGGCAACGTCACGACGCGCGTGCTCGCCGCGTTGGGTGTCGATCGTCTCGCCGACCGGCTCGGTGTGCACGAGGCGCTCGGACGCACGGGCGGAACTCCGAGGGTCTCGCTCGTCGTCGGGCGGGTCGTCAGGATCGCGCTGGCGCTCGGCGTCGTCGTCGCAGCCGTCTCGACCCTCGGCATCGCCGGCATCCAGCCGTCGCTCAACGAGCTTCTCCTCTATCTTCCTCGGCTCGTCGCGGCTCTCGTGCTGCTCGTGGCAGGGGTCATCGTCGGCAAGTTGATCGGCGCGTGGGTCGAGCGACTTGCGAGTCAGCTTGCGGTCGAAGTGCCACTCGGGACGATTGCCTGCAGGCTCGTGGTCGGCGTCTTCGCCCTCACGGCCCTCGCACAGCTCGGCATCCCGACGGGGCCCTCGATCCTGTTGGGCGCGATCGTGTTGGTGACGATCGGCGTCACCGCCGCGCTCGCCTTCGGGCTGGGAGGACGAGACGTCGCACGAGAGCTCAGCGCCGGACGCTACGTCTCCTCCTCGTTCGCGCTCGGTCAGCGCATCGAGGTGGGTGAGGTCGAGGGTCGGATCGTCGCGTTCGAGCAGGTGGCGCTCGTCATGCGTCGAGCGGACGGAATGATCGTCCGGATCCCGAACCACCTCCTCGTCGAGTCGATCGTCACGACCGACCCCGACGACGAGTAGCCCTCAGGCGTCCGGCTCTGCCGCGAGTCCGCGCTCGATGAACCGCGCCGCGTGCGCGGCCGTGAGCGGCTCGCCGGTCGCCCGCTCGAGCAGGGCGTCCCAGCGGATCGACTCGCCTGGCCGGAACACGTGCTCGACGAGGAATGCCCCCGCCTCCGGCCGGCCCACGAGCCCGCCCGCGATCCGATCGAGCGTCGCGCGCAGCTGGCACGCGACGAGGTGGCCGTAGAGGTAGGTGTGGTAGTAGACAGGCGCGCAGGCGACGTGGATCTTTGCTGCCCAGTCGTCCTCGCTGCGGCCCTCGGGCGGGGTTACGAGCTGGTATTGGCGGACGAGCGACCACCAGGTCTCGGAGAGGTCGACGTCCGGGTCGGCGTAGAACGCACGCTCGAAGTTCGTCATCACGAGCACCCAGCGCGTGAAGACGAGAAGCTCGACGGCAAGCGCGCCCCGGAGCGGGCCGTCCAGCAGCTCCGCCTCCTCGGCGTCCATGCCCGCGACCTCCCGGAGCCAGTCCGCCTCCTGCGCGAGGCGGCCCATGAGGATCGCGATCCCCTCGGTCATCGTCAGGTGGCAGTCCCGGAGGAGCCAGGGGAGCGACTCGCCGAACCCGATGTCATACGACCCGTGGCCGAGCTCGTGGAGCATCGTGTCGGCCCAGTAGCGGTCGGGCTCGACGTTCGCGAGCACTCGGACGTCGCCCCCACGGTCGACGTCGATGCAGAACGCGTGCTGGGACTTGCCGTCGCGCGCGAAGAGGTCGCTGCGGTCGAGGATCGGGCCGGTCTCGATGCCCATCCCCGCGTACGTGTCCCGGGCGAGCGCGACGACGTCGCGACCTGCGAAGACCTCGGTCAGGTCGACCCCACCTGCCGCCGGAACCTCCTGGAAGAACGGATCCTCGTAGTGCCAGGGACGGAGCTCCGAGGCCGGCACGCCGAACCGCTCGGCGAGTCGCGCGTCGGTCGCCTCCTTCCAGCGCGCGAACGCGTCGGCGGTGAGGCGATCGCATTCCTCGAGGGTCGCGATCAGGCGCTCCTCGTTCATCTCGGAGGTGGCGAGCGAGAGCGCGAACCAGTCGCGGTAGCCGAGCGCGCGCGCCGCCTCGTTGCGGAGCCGCGCGAGCTCGCGGACGTCGTCCGCAACGGCGGCGCCGATCGTCTTCGACGCCTCCCACGCCTCCCGGCGCTCGGACTCGTCGTCGCTCAACCGGAGGATGCGCTTGATCTCGTTGTCGTCGACGGGCTGCCCGGCGACGGTGCCGCGGTGCTGGGCGAAAGTCGACTCGACCTTCGCCTCGAGCTCGACGATCCGGTGGCGGAGCTCGGCGGGCACCTGGTTCGGCAGCAGGCTCGCGTGGAGGAGCTCGAGCTGCCGAGCAGTTCGGTCGTCCGCGCCGTTGTCGCGCGCCTCGCCAACCTCGCGGAAGAGCTCGGGATCCGCCATCGCGTCGGAGAGCGCGAGGTCGGCCTCCACGCGACGGCGCTCGTTCTCCTCGGTCGCCGAGACGTTCGCGTCCCACCAGGCGAGCGACGCGGCGTGGTGCAGCGGCCGGAGGCGCTCGACGGCCCGCTCGACGGTTGCGGCTCCCTCGCTCACGGCCGCCCAGGGTATCCATAGGATCGTGGCTGATGGGTACTGAGGCGCACCGCGCCGCGGCGGAGGCGAAAGGCCCCGTCGCGATCGGCATCGTGACGGTGAGCGACTCGCGCACGCCCGAGACGGACACGAACGGGCTCTACCTTCGGGAGCAGATCGAGGCCGCCGCGGCGACCGTCTCCGGCTACCGGATCGTGCGCGACGAGCCGGATCAGATCCGTGCGGCGCTCGACGAGCTCGTCGAGGACGCGCAGATCGTGATCGTGAACGGCGGCACCGGCGTCTCCCGACGCGACACGACCTATGACACGCTCGCGGGCCTCCTCGAGAAGACCCTGCCGGGGTTCGGCGAGCTCTTCCGGATGCTCAGCTGGGAGCAGGTCGGCTCAGCTGCGATGCTCTCGCGCGCCACCGCCGGCACCTATCGGGGCTGCGTGCTCGTCTCGGTGCCCGGCTCGCCCAAGGCCGTCGCGCTTGCGTGGGAGAAGCTCCTCGAACCGGAGCTCGCCCATCTCGCCTGGGAGGTCGGACGGTAGAGCAGGCGTCCGCCTGAAGTCGGACACCGGGGCGGGCGCCGGCAAGCCGTCACGCCGTCGGCAGCGGATCGATCCAGCGCTCGCTTCCGTTCAGGCCGTCCGGATGGTCGTGGAGCACCCGCTCGATTGCGCGGGCGAGGGCGGAGACGGCAGCGCGGGTGCGCGTGCGTGTCGAGGGCAGCAGGGTCAGGCCTTCGTCTGTGCGTCCCTGGGCGAGCCACTCGGCTGCCAGCGGACGGAAGTCCTTGATGTTGTTCGTGACGACGGCGCGGGATTCGCGGCCGGCGACTTCGAGGAGGATCCTGTCGCTGCTCCCGACAAGATCGTCACGCTCGGCGACCGCGACGACGTCATAGCCGGCCCGACGCAGCATCACTGCGATCTGCGGTGAGAGCTGCTCGTCGAGAAGAGCCTTCACCCACGCAGCGCTTGCTCGGCCGCGATAGCTGCCGCGCGCCCGCGCTCGTATTCGGCCTCGTTGAGCTCGATCTCCACGTCGATCTCGTCTCGGTGTTCGCCGTAGTAGGCCGCTGCCGCCTCCACCAGGCCGGCGGGGAACTCGAGGTACTCGGCTGCTCGGACGATCGAGCCGTCGTTGTCGCGGATCGTGGCGATGACCTCCCAGACATCCACGCCGCGTCCCACGAGGGACGCTCGGCGCCCGCTTGGTCCGTCGAGGAAGTGAACGAGAGGGTGCGCGTCGTGGCGCAGCCCCTCTTCGACGTAGCGCTGCGCGAGCGTTCGCTCCGCAAGACCGGCACGGCGAGCCCATTCGCTAAGTCGCTCGCGCATACCCGGTGCCAGCCGCAGGGTGTAGTGCTCGGCCATTGCCACCAAGAATATCACCTGGTGACACGGCGTGTCACATGTTGCCCTGAGCCGGTCGCTGGATGTCGCCGATGTCCGAGAGCCGAGAGACGACGTTGAACGAGTCGGAGGAGGCGCGCTCGCCGAGCACGAAGCGGGAGGTCTTCCACTGGCCGAAGTACTCGCTCATCGTCGGCACCATCACGACGACGGAGGTGAACGCGTCGGACGGCGTCGGGCGCCACGCACGTCCTGCCCGGTCGAGCCTGCCGGCATAGAGGACGAAGGCGTCCGCCGCGGCCTTGCCGGTGAAGGCCTACCTGCTCGCCCACACGACGCGTCTCCACGGCTTCACGCGCAACTTTCGTGCGGTCGCGAATCGCTACTACGCCGCCGCGAAGAAGGCGGACTTCGGCTACGCCCCGCCTCGCCGGCTCGGCCTCGGTGCGCGCCGATCTCGCCCGGGCGAAGCGCCTGGGGTCAAGGGCAACCCGTTCTACGAGCGCGTCGAGGGCGTCGTCGCGGGCACGCCGTCGCTCGCCGTCTACGACGTCATCCTCGACGCGGGCGCGAGCGCGAAGGAGGATCCGGCCGGCGCCGTGCCGTTCGACCTGCGCCTCCCGAACGGAAAGACGCTCCGCAAGCCGGGGAACCTGTTCAACCTGACCGAGGGGATGCTCTGGGGCACGCTGCCCGCCTACGTGGGCGCCAGGGCCGACCTCGACGGCGACGGACGACGCGAGTTCGGCGAGGTGCTGCCGGAGGCAAACGCCTTCACGAGGCTCGCGCCGTTCGCCTGGGGCACTGCGGTAGCGCTCGCTGCAAGGGCTGCGGTCGCAGCCAGGGCGCCAACGAGGAGTCCGACACGAAGTGACGCTCTCCTGTCAGGCGCACCTTACATGGACATTCTTGTGCTGTCTCGTACAGTGACCGGATGGCAGTCTCCACCGGCCTCCGGACGCTGCCGTACGACTGGTACGCCGACGCCGCCGTCGTCCGGCACGAGCAGGAAGCGCTCTTCGGTCGTTGCTGGCAGTACGCGGCACGCGTCGACCAGGTCGGCGAGCCCGGCCGGATCGCGACCGCATGGGCGGGCTCGCTGCCCGTCGTGCTCACACGCGCTCGCGACGGCGAGCTCCGCGCCTTTCGGAACGTCTGCCGCCATCGCGGACACCTGCTCTGCGACGGCGACGCGAGCCGGGAGTCGCTCCAGTGCCCGTACCACGCCTGGACATACGGGCTCGACGGCGAGCTTCGGAGCGCGCCGCGCGCCGACCGCGAGCCCGGGTTCGATCGATCCGGCCTCGGGCTCGTGCCCGTCGCCGTGGACACCTGGGGTCCGTTCGTCTTCCTCAACCCGGACGTCGGGGCGGAGCCGCTCGTCGAGGCGCTCGGGGTGCTGCCCGAGCTGCTTGCCGAGAGCGGCGTCGAGCTCGAGGGGTTGACGTTCCACGCCCGGCTCGAAGCCGACGAGTACGCCTGCAACTGGAAGATCGCCGTCGAGAACTTCCTCGAGTGCTACCACTGCGCCGTCGCGCACCCGAGCCTCGCCAGGGCGCTCGACGTCTCCGCCGACCGCTACGGCCTTCGCACCGACGCGCGTGTCGCGACGCAGCTCGGCCCGCCCCGCGACGACGGCGGCGGCGTCTACGACGCAACCGGCTCGATCGCACGGGGCCAGTTCCACGTGCTCTTCCCAAACACGGTGCTGAACGTGATGCCCGGGCGCCAGAACCTCTCGATCGGGCCGATCCTCCCGCGCGGCGCCGAGCGGACGGCCCGCTTCCTCGACTACTTCGTCGGGGCCGACGCGGACGAGGAATGGCTCGCCGACTTCCTCGCGCTCGACGACGTGGTCGGCGCCGAGGATCGAGTGCTCGTCGAAGCGGTGCAGCGCGGCGTCGCGAGCGGCGCGCTCGATCACGGCGTCCTGATGCCCGAGTCGGAGCAGCTGATCGCCTGGTTCCAGTCGCTCGTTCTCGATGCGCTCGCCGGCGGGCCCAGATCCGACTGAATACGCGCCAGTGCCACCGCTCCCGGTCGGAGAGGCGCTTGCCCCAGGCTGTTGCGAGCGCCTCTGGCGTCCTGCCCTCTACGGCGTCCGCGTCACGGTCACGTTGCCGGCGATCACCTCTCCCCCCGTGTTCGGTGCGAGCACCGTGGCAACGAGGGTCAGCGTTCCGACGCTGGGCCGGGATACGCACGGGCTCTACGATGAGAGCGCTCCCAGGGAGCACTCTTGTGATCTCACTTGGCACACCCACCGCTTACGCGTCCGGAGGAGATGCGTACTGGCTGCGCGTCAAGACCGACGCGGGGCGCGCGACCACGGTGCACGTGGCGAAACACGAGGTCGAGACGACCTCGGTCGAGGTCGCCCTACTCGACCCTCCGCAGCGACTCCAGGTCTGGGCCGGGTCGCGCTCGATCTCCGAAGCCGTGAACGGAGGCTTCTTCACCAAGCCAGAGCTTCTCCCCCTGGGGGAGCTCGCGGTCGCCGGAAAGGCTGGTGCCCACCGGCCGTTCGTCGAGCCGTGGTCGGCAGTTCGCGGCACGTTGTGCGTCCGGGATGGCCGAATCGCGATCGGCCCTCGAGACGAGTTCGAGCTCGGAGCGTGTGACGCTCTCCTGCAGGCGGGGCCGCTGCTCGTGCAGGGCGGACGCCCGGTCGTTGGCGACGACGATCCGGAAGGCTTCTCCTCGACCTGCGCGGAGTTCGATTCCGACATCAGCGACGGCCCCTACCCCCGAGTCGCGGTGGGCATCTCGTCACGATGCATCGTGGCCGTCTCGGCGGACGGGCGGTCGGAGCGCGACGACGGGCTCACGCTCGTCGAACTGGCGCACCTCCTCGCAGAGCTGGGAGCCGAGGCAGCCTTGAACCTCGATGGCGGCTCCTCGTCATCGCTGATCGCCGGCGGCATTCGCCGAAACCAGCCGCGCGACGACGAAGGATCGCTGCTCGAAGACGGCTACCCGACCGCAACCGCACTCGTCTTCCACGAGCCTCGCGCCAGGTAGTTTCGTTCAGGCTCTCGCGCGTCCTCCGCTCCTGGCGCGCTTACGCGACGCCACTGGTTCGCGACGAGCGCCGGTCGTGTCGACCTCCTCGGACCGAGGCAATACCGCCCTGTCGTCGATGGAGCTCGATGATGCCGCTCTCACGGAGCTCCGCCTCGAGCTCTCGTTGCCGAGCAAACTCGTACACGTCGACGACCAGGTCAAGGCCGATGACCCCGTGCCCGATCTCGATCCGCTCCTGGCCATGAGACGCCCGCGTGAGGCGCATGGTGAGCCCGGCGAAGCGGGGATCCCCGCAGAGTGCCGCGAACTCGGCGTGCATCGGATCACCGTAGCCCGCCTCTCGGGATCACTTCGCTCCTTTTACCGCACCGCCACACTTTGGCAACAGGATGGCGGCAGCTGCAGAGACGTCCTACGTCGAAGTCCGGGCTCCGCTCGGGGAACCCCGCTCACGGACGAAGCCGAGCTCGTCGACGACCTTTGCCCGTGCTTGCTCGTCGTCGAGACCGCGCCAGGCGACCGTCGTCCGGCGGACGAGGACGTCCTCGGTCGTCCGAGCCCACTCGGACTCGACCGCATAGCGGGCCTGCGCACAGATGTCGGGCCCGTCCGGGTGGAGCGGCTCGAGGAGCGATAGGTCGTCGCGTACGAGCTCGAGCACCTCGCCGGCCCGCGCTCCGTAGAGGTGGCGGAGGTGGTCGCGGACGGCGCGCGGCATGTCGAGGGGGAGCGCGGTTCCCGGGGCGGCGTCGGGCAGCGGCCAGGGGCGAGTGTCTTGCCGATGAAGCGCCAGCTCCGTCCGCAGGCGTGCGAGTGTCTGGAGGGCGATCCGACGGTACGTCGTGAGCTTCCCGCCGGCAACACTGAGCATTCCGCCCGAGCCCACCGAGAAGACGGTCTCGCGTCGGGCATTGGCGCTCGAGCCCTCGCCGGCCGGCAGCACACGCAACCCCGCGAACGAGGCACGGACGCGCTCGGAGGCGGTCAAACCGGGGTCGAGCGCGACGGCGGCCTCCCCCAGCACCGTCTCGATGTCGCCATCCTCGACCTCGACCGCCCCCGGATCGCCGTCGAAGGGCGTGTCGGTCGTCCCGAGCAGAAGCATCCCGTACCAGGGCACGGCGAACGAGACGCGGACGTTGTCTTGAGGAATCGTCAGCGCCGCGTCCCACGGCTCGTCGCAGTCGACGAGCACGTGAACGCCCTTGCTGAGCCTGACCGACGTACCCGCAGCGGTCTCCTCGAGGCGTCTCACGGCGTCGACCCAAGGCCCGCTCGCGTTGACAACCGCCCTGGCGCGCACGAGGGCGTGCTCCCCGTCGACCTCGACGTACGCACCTGCGATCCGCCCGCGCTCGCGCTCGAACCC
>Ga0183260_10000568_pt1 | contig 31186 bp, 26 predicted proteins | sample AntDrymUQ4972206_2_FD_129768 | JGI IMG/M metagenome (GOLD analysis project Ga0183260, IMG submission 129768) | Polar desert sand microbial communities from Dry Valleys, Antarctica - metaG UQ497 (22.06) (version 2) (version 2) | ecosystem: Environmental > Terrestrial > Soil > Desert | place...
GACACGACGACGAGACTGGCGCTCACGGGTCGGCAACGATAACGAGCGTGTTGCTCGTGGCCGCGCCCGACAAGTTTCGTGGATCGGCCACGGCCGCGGACGTGGCCGCAGCCGCGGCCGACGGCGCGCGACGCGCCACGTGGGATTGCGACCAGATCCCGATGTCGGACGGAGGGGAGGGACTGCTTGCCGTCCTGGGCGGGGCGAACCGATCGACGACCGTGACCGGGCCGTTGCGCGCACCCGTGGATGCCGCGTGGCGCCTCGACGGGACGACCGCGGTGATCGAATCCGCGGAGGCGTGCGGCCTCGCGTTGGCGGGCGGTCCCGAGGCGAACGATCCGCTCGGAGCGACAACTGCGGGGGTTGGCGAACTCCTGACCGCGGCGCTCGACGCCGGTGCACGCCGCGTCGTCGTCGGCCTCGGTGGCACGGCGACGACCGACGGCGGGCTCGGCTGTATCCGCGCCGGGCCGCCGCGGGCGCGCTTCAGCGGCGTGGACCTGATCGTCGCATGTGACGTCGACACTCGCTTCGTCGATGCCGCGTCGGTGTTCGCCGCGCAGAAGGGCGCATCACCGAGCCAGGTCACCTTCTTGTCCCGGCGACTCGAATCGCTCGTCCAGACGTACGTGGAGACGACGGGAGCCGACGTGAGCGCCATCCCCGGTGCCGGCGCCGCGGGTGGGCTCGGCGGAGCGCTAGCGACCGTTGGGGGACGGCTGGTGAGCGGCACGGACGCAGTGGCCGAAGCCCTGGATCTCGACGACCGGCTCGATGCCGCCGACGCGGCCGTCACGGGCGAGGGCTACCTCGACGCGCAGAGCTTCGCCGGCAAGGTGGTGGGCGGCGTCCTCGACAGGGCCTCGGCGAGCGGCTGTCCCGCGCTGGTGGTCGTCGGGGATCGCGACCCGGAGATCGACGTCCCGGCCGGGGTTCGTCTCGTGGTCCTCAGCGAGACCTACGGGCTCGACCGTGCGATGGCCGAAGTCGGTCAACTTGTCACTGCCGAGGTCGCTCGTTTCCTCGCCGCACTCGGATGAAGTGGTCGACCCCCATTAGCGTCGTGGGCGATGGAGGAAGACCGTCTCACCGTTGCCGGCCAGCGGGCGTGGGCCGTCCTCGGCATCGCCGGTGTCGTCGGCCTTGTGCTGTTCGCGGTGTGGCAGGTACGCGTCGTCCTGCCGCCGCTGGTCCTCTCGGCCACGATCGTTTTCCTCCTCAACCCTGTCGTCACCCGCCTGGCACGCCGTATGCCGCGTGCGGCCGCGGCCGGGGTCGCGTACCTCGCGGTCGTGGTGGGGCTCGCGGCCAGCGGGCTGTTGCTGGCGCCTCTCGTCGGCAGCCAGATCGACGAGTTGAGCGACGAATGGCCGGGCATCCGCGCCGACGTCGTCGACTACGTCGACGATCGCGCCGTCCAGAGCCAAGTCGACGACTGGCCCGTCAAGATCCCCTCTTACGACGAGCTCGAGGACGAGTTCACCCCGACGGACAGGACTCTGCGGGAGCAGCTCACCCGCGCCCGCCACCTCGGCGGGGTGGTGTTCCATCTCGGGTTGATCATCGTGCTCGCTCCGGTGATCGCCTTCTACCTGTTGGTCGACCTCCCGCGCACGAAAGAGCTCAGCCGCGCACTCGTACCGCCGGGGTGGCGGGCCGACGTCGAAGCGGTCGCGCACAAGCTCAACCGGGCGATGGGCGGTTACTTCCGCGGTCAGCTCGCGGTGGCCGTGCTCGTCGGCGTGATGTGCTCCGTGGGGCTGGCGATCATCGGGCTGCGCTTCGCGTTCCTGATCGGCATGATCGCGGGGATCTTCAACGTCATCCCGCTGGTCGGGCCCTGGATCGGCGGGATCCCGGGGGTCATCATCGCGTTGACTACCGGGAGCCCGGTGAAGGCGGTGCTCGTGGTCGTGGTGATGGTGTCCGTTCAGCAGATCGACAATCACTTCATCACGCCGCAGGTCATGCAGCGTGCCGTGCGACTGCATCCTGCGGCCGTCATGCTCGCGTTGCTCGCGGGCGGTGCGCTCGGCGGGTTCTTCGGCCTTCTGTTGGCGGTTCCGGTGACGGCTGGGCTACGGATCCTCGCCTCCCACGTCTGGCACCATCAGGTGCTCAGCGAGCCTCTTCCGGAGGTCGACACCCCGGACGAGGAGCCCGAGGGCGTGGTCGTCGCCTAGTCCTAGGCAGGTTCTCCTACGGGAGGAGCAGCGCGTCAGCGGGACGCTCGGGCGGCCGCGCCGGAGTGGACCCGCGCCGCGCCGCTCGATCGAGGGCGACACGCAGTACTTCGGTGGCCATCGGCGCGAGCTCGCGCAGCGGTCGGTTGCGGTGGGAGCGTTCGCCGAGGTCGACTTCGCCGACAGCTGTTGGCCCGAACCGGTCCGCCAGGTCGAGGAGCAGCGCGAGGTCGACGCCGTAGCCCTCGACGAACGGCACCGTTTCGAGCGCGGACCGGCGGATGATCGCTTCGCCGGCCAAGGGTTGCGTGATGTGAGCAAGCTCGGGAAACAGCAACGCGATCGCCGGCCGGGCGACGAGCTCGGTGACGCGACCTCCCTCGCCGGGCTCGCCGTTGTGCGGACGGGCGTACGCCGCCTTGACCATCACCAGCCCTGGGTCGCGCACCAGCGCGTCGACCAACCGCGCCACCATCGCCGGCCGCGGATCGGTGACGTCGGCGTCCAGGAACACCACGAGGTCACCCGCCGTCTCCCGTAGGCCCGTCCAGAGCGCCGCGCCCTTGCCGCGCCCGGCGCTCGGCGCGACGCGGGCGCCGGCCAGCCGCGCCTGCTCAGCGGTGCGGTCAGTCGAGCCGTCGTCGACGACGACGATCTCGGCGAGCGCCGCGCCCGCGCGGGCAGACGCGACTACGGCGGCGATCGTGGCGGCTTCGTCGCGCGCCGGGATGACCACCGAGACTGAGTGCACGTCGCCCATTGTTCCCCGCGCTTTGACTGCGGCCGGTACGCGCGTCACGATGGTGCCCACTTATCCAGAGCGGTCGAGGGTTCGGGCCCGACGACGCCGCGGCAACCAGCGCAGATAAAAGCGCCAGGTGCCAATGCCCGATTCGATGAGAGGACAACTGCCTTGAGCATCTCTGCTGTGCCCTTCGTAGACGCACTTCGCTGCCGGGAGTGCGGTCACCGCTTCCCGGTGGAGGCGCTGCACGTCTGTGACCGCTGCTTCGGTCCGCTCGAGGTCTCGTATGACTACGAGGCCGTGCGCGCCAATGTGTCGCGCGCTTCGATCGCCGCCGGGCCGCAGACGATCTGGCGCTACGCGGCGTTGCTCCCGGCGAACGCGGCGGGGGCGGTCAGCCTCGGTGCGGGCTGCACGCCGCTGGTGCGAGCCGATCGTCTGGCCGCCGAGCTCGGCCTCGGCGAGCTGTGGGTCAAGAACGACACGGTCAACCCGACCGGCAGCTTCAAGGACCGTGTCGTCAGCGTCGCGCTCAGCAAGGCACGCGAGCTCGGGTTCAAGGTCGCGGCGTGCCCCTCGACCGGGAACCTCGCTAACTCCGTCGCCGCGCACGCCGCCAGCGCCGGGATGCGGTCCGTGGTGTTCATCCCCGCCGATCTCGAACCCGCCAAGATCGCGGCGACCGCGGTGTACGGCGGCACGCTTGTTGCCGTCGACGGTACGTATGACGACGTGAACCGCCTGTGCGCCGAGCTCACCGACGACCATCCGGACTGGGCGTTCGTGAACGTGAACGTGCGCACGTACTACGCCGAAGGCTCCAAGACCCTGGCGTTCGAGACCGCCGAGCAGCTGGGCTGGGTTGCGCCCGACCACGTTGTCGCCCCGGTGGCTTCGGGTTCGCAGCTCACGAAGATCGCGAAGGGCTTCCGTGAGCTGTACGAGGTCGGGCTGCTCGACGAGGCCCCCGCCGTACGTGTCAGCGGTGCACAGGCGGCCGGGTGTTCGCCCGTCGCCACCGCGTTCGCCGCCGGTGCGGACGCAATCCGACCGGTGAGGCCCGACACGATTGCCAAGAGCCTCGCGATCGGCAATCCCGCCGACGGCTGGTACGCGCTCGACGAGGTGAGGCGCAGCGGCGGCGCCGTCGAGTCGGTAACCGACGACGAGATCCGTGACGGCATCACGCTGCTCGCGCGGACCGAGGGCATCTTCGCCGAGACCGCCGGCGGTGTGACGATCGCGACGCTTGCGAAGCTGGCGGCCGCGGGCGTCGTACGGCGCGACGAGCGGGTCGTTGCCTATGTCACCGGGAACGGGCTCAAGACGCTCGACGCCATCGCCGACCGGGTGGCGCCGACCGCCACGATCGAACCGACACGAGCGGCTTTCGCCGCCGCGTTCCCTGCGGAGCTTTAGATGGCCGTCACCGTTCGTATCCCCACGCAACTCCGGCAGCTCGCCGCGGGCGCAGGGGAGCTGGCTATCGACGGCTCGACCGTGGGCGAGGTCCTCAAAGGTCTCGACGCCGCGCATCCCGGCTTCGGCGAGCGGCTGTTCGACGAGGCCGGACAGTTACGCCGCTTCGTGAATGTCTTCCTCGCCGAAGAGGATGTGCGGTTCCTCGAAGGCCTCGACACCCCAGTGACCGACGGCCAGACGCTCTCGATCGTGCCCGCCGTCGCCGGCGGCTGACGTCGGGTCGCGCCGCGTTCGCGGTGCTTTGGGCGCCCTTGGGCATATAGTCCGCGGTGTGACCGGCGAACCGGTCCAACGTCAGGTTCATGAAAAGGGAGAACGTATGTCTCGTACGAAAGGCCCGCTTCGACGGCTGGTCGCAACGCTCGCGGTCATGGCGCTGCTTGCCGGCGCGTGTGGAAACGACGACGACAACAACAACGACAACGACAACGCCGGCAAGAAGAAGGCCGACAGCGGCGAGCTCACAGGGATGAAGGGGACCACCCCGCTGACGAAGCTCGACGACGCGTTCAAGAACCGGCTGCTGAGCGTCGACAAGAACCTCAAGGACTTCAACTACGGCGCAGAGTCCTTCGACATCGTCGTGATCCTGTCGTTGGCGGCAGAGAAGGCCAAGACCGACGGCCTCGCCATGGCCAACGAGATCAACGGGGTGACGCGCACGGGCGAGAAGTGCAAGACCTTCAAGGCGTGCAAGGACCTCATCACCGCCGGCAAGGACATCGACTACGACGGCGTCGCGGGCCCGGGTGAGTTCTCGGGCAATGGCGAGCCCACCGTCGGCAGCTATGGCGTGCTCGAGTTCGGTGACGACAACCGCATCGACGACGACAAGACCGAGTACAAGATCGAGAACGCACCGGCCGAGGCCGACGTTCCGCAGCAAGCTGCGCAGGGCTCGCGCCGCGGCGACGGCGTGCTGAAGATCGGTACCCTCCTGCCCGAAACCGGCAACCTCGCGTTCCTCGGCCCACCGGAGTTCGCCGGCGTGACGCTCGGCATCAACGAGGTGAACGCGGCGGGCGGCGTGCTCGGCAAGCCGGTCCAGACGACGAAGGGTGACTCGGGCGACACGTCGACCGACATCGCGACCCAGACCGTGAACCGTGAGCTGTCCGAGGGCGTCGACGCCATCATCGGAGCGGCTTCGTCGTCGGTGACGCTGACCGTCATCGACAAGATCGTGAACGCCGGTGTCGTGATGTTCTCCCCGGCGAACACCTCGAAGAAGCTCTCGACCTACGACGACAAGGGCCTGTACTTCCGCAACGCGCCGTCCGACATCCTCCAGGGTGGCGTGCTCGCAGAGGTCGTCTCGGGTGACGGCCACGAGAACATCGGCATCCTGGCGCTCGACGACGACTATGGGACCGGCCTCGCCGAGGACTTCAAGAAGGCCTTCGAGGAGTCCGGCGGCAAGGTCGTCGACACCGTGATCTATGACCCGCAGGCAACTGGGTTCGATCCCGAGGTCGACAAGATCAAGGGCCAGGACGTCGACGCGATCCTGCTGATCGGCTTCGACGAATCGTCGCGGGTGCTCGCCACGATGATCGAGAAGGGCATCGGCCCCGCCGACAAGCCCCTCTACGGATCCGACGGCAACATGGGCAACGCGCTCGGCGAGAACGTGGACGCCGGCAAGTAACGCACCGATCCGAATCCGGCTCCGCCGGTTCGGATCGCCAAATGAGTCGGCCGAAGGCCGTCGATCAAGTTCGGGGCGCAACCTCTGGTTGCGCCCCGATGCTTTTCGCGTCAGCGGGCTCGTGCGAGCGTGCCGAGGTACAGCTCGATGACCTTCGGGTCGGTGAGGAGCTGCTCGCCGGTACCCGTGTACGCGTTTTTCCCCTCGTCGAGGACGTAGCCGCGGTGGCAGATCTGGAGGCAGCGCCGCGCGTTCTGCTCGACCATCACGATGGCGACGCCCGCTCCGTAGATCTGCCGGCAGCGGATGAACACCTCGTCCTGGACCATTGGCGACAACCCGGCCGACGGCTCGTCGAGCAGAAGGACCGCTGGGTCCATCATGAGCGCGCGGCCCATCGCGACCATCTGCCGCTCGCCGCCCGAAAGCTGTCCGGTCCGTTGGCGCCGGCGGTCCCGTAGCAACGGGAACACCTCGATGACCGCTTCGAGGCGCTCGGCGAAGAGCTTGGGACGCAGGAACAGCCCCATCTCGAGGTTCTCCTCGACCGTCAGGCGCGGGAACACGTTCGCTACCTGCGGCACGTAGCCGAGGCCCATGGAGACGAGCCGGTGCGCGGGCAACCCGGAGATCTCCTCGCCCCGCAGCCGGATCGAGCCCTCACGTATCGGGATGAGGCCGAATAGCGCTTTCAGCAACGTGGACTTGCCGGCGCCGTTGGGCCCGATCACGCCGACGAGCTCGCCGGCGTTGAGTGTCAGGCTGCACCCGTTGAGGATGTTGACCTCGGGCACGTAGCCGGCCACGACGTCGGTCGCCTCGAGCAGGCACATGCTGGTGTCGGGTCCCGTCGCCGTCATTCAGTGTCCTCCGCGGACGCGCCAGCAACTTCGGAGAGCCGGCGCTGCTCTTCCTCGAGCGTCTCCGGGGCGTCATGGTGCGCGCCGAGGTAGGCGTCGATCACGACAGGATTCTTGCCCACGTCTTGCGGTGCCCCCTCGGCGATGATTCGGCCCTGACCCATCACCACGACCCAGTCGCTGATCTCGTTCACCGCATCCATGTCGTGCTCGACAAACACCACGGTCATGCCGGTGTCGCGCAGGCCCTGGATGTGCGCGAGGAGTGTCTCCGCCAGCGCGGGGTTCACCCCGGCCATCGGCTCGTCGAGCATGACCATCGTCGGCTCACTCATGAGCGCGCGGGCCATCTCGAGCAGTTTCCGCTGGCCGCCGGAAAGGGCGCCCGCATATTCGTCACGGACGCGCGTCAGCCGGAACCGCTCGAGGAGCTCATCGGCGCGCGCCTCGAGCGCGACCTCCTGGGCGCGCCACAACTGCGGGACGAGGGCGCGAAAAAAGTTTTCGCCTCGCTGGCCCACGCCACCGAGCTTCATGTTGTCGATCACGCTCATGCGCGCCAGCGCCTTCGTGAGCTGGAACGTGCGCACCATCCCCCGCCGAGCGATGCGGTGCGCGGGCTGTCCCTGGACGGGCGAGCCGTCGAAGCTCCACCGGCCGTTGTCGGGCTCGTCGAACCCGGTCACGAGATTGAAGAACGTGGTCTTCCCCGCGCCGTTGGGCCCGATCAGCGCGGTGATGACGCCGCGCTGGATCTCGACGTGGTCGACCTCGACCGCCCGCAGCCCACCGAAGCGCCGGCTGAGGCTGTCGACGACGAGGATCGGGTCGGGCTTCGCCACGCCCGCCTCGGGGCTCACGGAGCGCAGTGCCGCGGCCGTGTCGGTCACCGTGACTCCAGCGTGATCTCGCGGCGACTCCCGAAGATGCCCTGCGGGCGGAAGACGGGCAGGGCCATGAGCGCGGCGCCGACGAGCATGAACCGCACGATCCCGACCTGGGTGCCGCCGATGATCGACGTCGGGATGTACCCCTGGGTGGTCGCTTGGCGGAGCACGTTCTCCGTGAACGAGATCACGCCCCAGAGGATCATCGCTCCGACGATCGGGCCGGGGACGCGTGACGTGCCGCCGAGGATCACCGCTGTGAGCGCGAGGAAGGTCGTCGCCGTGCCGTAGTTGTCCGCTTGGACTGACTGGTTGCCGATAGCGAAGATCATCCCGCCGAAGGACCCGATGACGCCGCCGACGACGAGGCTCTGCATCTTGTAGGCGTAGACGTTCTTGCCGAGGCTCCGGGCGGCGTCCTCGTCCTCGCGGATCGACTTGATCACGCGCCCCCACGGGCTGCGCACGAGCAGGAACACGACCACGCTGGCGATGCCCACGAGCGTCCAGCCGACGACGAGCACCCACAGGCGGTTCTCGTCGAACTGGAAGGGGCCGAAGCCGTACGTGCCGTCACCGAAGGGGTTGAGGTCGTAGAAGCCGCCTGCGTACCCGTTGATGCCCGATGAGCCACCGGTGATGTGCCCGAACGTCACCGACCGCGCGATCAGCCGGATGATCTCGGCCGCGGCGATGGTGACGATCGCGAGATAGTCCGACCGGAGCCGCAACGTTGGCAGACCGAGCACAAGTGCAAGCACGATCGCCGCGACCACCCCCACGCCGACGCCCGCCCACAACGACCACCCCAGGTACTCGACGCAGATTCCCGTGCTGTAGGCGCCCATGGCGAGGAAACCGGCCTGGCCGAAGTTGAGCAACCCCGTGTAACCGAAGTGCAGGTTCAGGCCGATCGCCGCGAGCGCGAACACCACCGCCTCCTGGCCGACCGCGGCTCGCAGCGTCTCGCTGACGATCTGTCCCCAGTCCATGTCAGCCCACCCGCTCGGCCTGGCCGAGGATGCCTTGCGGTCGCACGAGGAGGATCACGATCAGGACTACGAGTGCGCCGACGTTCTTGAGCTCCGAGGAGATCCACAGCGTCGACACCTGGACGAGCATGCCGACGACGAAGGATCCGACCAGCGCGCCGTAGGCCGTCCCCAGCCCCCCGAGCGTGATCCCCGCGAACATCAGCAGCAACAACTGGAAACCGAGTTGGAACCCGACCTGCTCGGCGAGGCCGAAGAGGACGCCACCGAGCGCGGCCATGCCCCCGCCCACCGTCCACACGAGCCGGACGACGCGGTCGACGTCGATACCCGAGGACGCCGCCAGCTCGGGGTTGTCGGCTACCGCTCGCGTGGCCTTTCCCCAACGAGTGCGCTGCAACAGCAACCCGAAGCTGATCAGGACCGCGAGCGAAAGCACGATCGACACCATGTCCTTCGGCGCGATCTCGACGGGACCGATCTCGACGGCTCGCTGGAGCGTGTAGTCGCCATAGGGCCGCGTGCGGCCGCCGAACTGGTACAGGAACAGGTGGCGGAGGAAGAATGACAGCCCGATCGACACGACCATCGCGGCGATGAGGCCGGTGCCCCGCCGGCGCAGCGGCCGCCACAGCCCTACGTCGAGCAGGCCCGATGCGGCTCCCGTCACCACGACGGCGAGGATCGCCGCCGGGATGAGCTGAAGGCCCACGAGCTGGTTGAAGATCCATGCCATTAGCGCACCGAACGTGACGATCTCACCGTGCGCGAAGTTGACCAGACCGGTCGTGCCGTAGATGAGCGACAGCCCAACCGACGCCATCGCGATCACGAGCCCGAACTTCACCCCCTCGACGATGAGTTGCAGGAGCCGGTCGAGGTCGCCCGTCGTCTGGCGAGTACTCGCGCCCATCGGGAAGAGGAGCGAACGGCTCTGCCCTGTTCGGATAGTGAAAGATCGGGTGTCGGCGCCCGGTGTGCGGAGCTTCACACCGTCGGGCAGAGTCGACTCGTCGAGCTTCGCGGTGTACTCGCCGGGACCGGGCACGCCGAGCCGGAACACGCCTTCATCGTCGGAGGTGGTGGTCCCGATCACCGTTCCGTCCGCGTCCGTGACCGTGACCTCCACGCCCTCCACCGCTTCGAGCTCGCCGTCCTTGCGGTTCTCGAGCCGGCCCCGCACCTCCTCGCCGCCGCCCTGCTGCGTGGTCGACGTTTCCTGGGCGGCCGCTAGGCCCGGATTCACGGACCCGAGCGCGATTGCCACCGCGATCACGCCGGCGACGACGCCCAACGTGAAGCGGCGGAGCATCGTGTGAGTGTAAGGACCGCTGTCGTGCCGCCGGTGCCGCCGGAGCAGGCTCGCGGCGGGTTGCGTCGGCCGGGCGTGAGTGGCAGTCTGTTAGCACTCGAGTACCGAGAGTGCTAACGAAGTAGCCAACGGAGGATTTTTGCATGGCCAAGTTGATCGCCTTTGACGAAGAGGCGCGCCGCAGCCTCGAGCGGGGCATGAACCAGCTCGCCGACGCCGTACGCGTCACCCTCGGCCCGAAGGGCCGCAACGTCGTACTGGAGAAGAAGTGGGGCGCTCCCACGATCACCAACGACGGTGTGTCCATTGCCAAGGAGATCGAGCTCGAGGACCCGTTCGAGAAGCTGGGCGCAGAGCTTGTCAAGGAAGTCGCCAAGAAGACCGACGACGTCGCCGGCGACGGCACCACGACCGCGACGGTTCTCGCATGGGCGATGGTGCGCGAGGGCCTCAAGAACGTGGCCGCCGGAGCCAACCCGATGTCGCTGAAGAAGGGCATCGAGGCCGCGGTCGAGGCCGCGCTCGGCGCGCTGCGTGACATCTCGAAAGAAGTCGTCAACAAGGAGCAGATCGCGCAGGTGGCCGGGATCTCCGCCGCTGACGCCGAGATCGGCTCGTTGATCGCCGACGCCATCGACCGTGTCGGCAAGGACGGTGTCATCACCGTCGAGGAGAGCCAGACGTTCGGGATGGACATGGAGCTCGTCGAGGGGATGCGCTTCGACAAGGGCTTCATTTCGCCGTACTTCGTCACTGACCCCGAGCGTATGGAGGCCGTCCTCGAGGACGCATTGGTGCTGCTCGTCGGCTCGAAGATCTCCGCGGTCCGCGACCTCCTGCCCGTGCTGGAGAAGGTCATGCAGGGCGGACGTCCGCTGATGATCGTCGCCGAGGACATCGAGGGTGAGGCGCTCGCGACGCTCGTCGTCAACAAGATCCGCGGCACGTTCAAGAGCGTCGCCGTCAAGGCGCCGGGCTTCGGCGAGCGCCGCAAGGCCATGCTCCAGGACATCGCCATTCTCACCGGCGGCCAGGTGATCTCCGAGGAAGTCGGGCTCAAGCTGGAGAACGTCGACCTCACCGTGCTCGGTCGGGCTCGCAAGGTCGTCGTCACCAAGGACGAGACCACCATCGTCGAGGGTGCCGGCGACGACGCCGACATCAAGGGCCGCATCAACCAGATCAAGGCTGAGATCGAGAACACCGACTCCGACTACGACCGCGAGAAGCTCCAAGAGCGTCTGGCCAAGCTCACCGGCGGCGTCGCCGTCATCAAGGTCGGCGCAGCCACCGAGGTCGAGCTCAAGGAGAAGAAGCACCGCATCGAGGACGCAGTCAGCACCACCAAGGCTGCGGTGGAAGAGGGCGTCGTGCCCGGCGGCGGCGTAGCGCTGCTCCGTGCCCAGGCCCGCATCCTCGACGTGGCCGAGAAGCTGGAAGGCGACGAGGCCACCGGTGCCCGGCTGGTCGCACGCGCCGTTGAGGAGCCGCTCAAGCAGATCGCGGTGAACGCCGGTCTCGAAGGCGGCGTCGTGGTCGAGAAGGTCCGCAATCTCAAGAAGGCGAACGAGGGCCTCAACGCTGCCACCGGCGAGTACGAGGACATGATCAAGGCCGGGATCACCGACGCCACCAAGGTGACGTCGTCCGCGCTGCAGAACGCAGCGTCGATCGCCGCGCTGTTCCTCACCACCGAGGCGGTCATCGTCGACAAGCCCGAAGAGAAGGGTGCCGCCATGCCCGGTGGAGGCATGGAGGACTACTAGTCGGTTTCGTTCTCGCCGGCTTCGTCGGCTCGGACGAGTTGCGTTTCGTTCTCGCCGGCTTCGCCGACTCGGACGAGCCAAAAGCGGTGGTGCCCGGCCTTTGGCCGGGCACCGTCGCGTCCGAGGCCCGGCAAAGCCGGATCCTCGGAGTGTCAGAAGCCCTCGCTGGTTGCGCCTTGGGGCCTTCGTTGGGGCCGGCGGTGTGCCTGGTGCAGGAGCCCCGCCATCCTGCGCGCGGTTGCGGCCGGGGTGCGGGTGATCTCGTCCCAGGTGAACCGGCCGCACAGCCAGCCGGTGACGCCGGCGATGGCCGTTTGGCGGCTGGCGTCGTAGACGGGCTGGTCCTTGTGCTGCTGGCCGTCGAGCTCGACGAAGATCCCGAGGCTCGGCCAGGCGAGGTCGACCCGCGCGACGAAGTTTCCGTGCTCGTCGTACAACGCGACCTGGCGTTCTGGCGGCGGTAGCCCCTTGACCGAGCGCATCAGTTGCACGGCTAGCGTCTCTAGCAGGCTTTCCGTAGGCGGAATGTCGAGTCCGCCCCGCGCACGGATCACCCGCCGTACCCGTGCCGCGGCTCTGGTGGTGCCCGCGGCCATGGCTTCGACATCCGCGGGCAGGACGAGACCGCGGTGCAACGCCGACTCGACCGCTTGCTCCCACGTGACGTCGTCGAGTCGCCTCGCGAGGTCCCACAAGGTCGTCGGTCCGTCCGTGCACCGCACCTGGCCAACGTCGATGACATTCGTGGGCATCACCGAGACGCGGCGCACGCGGCGCCGACCGGCGCGGTCGTCCGGGACGACGACGTTGCGCCGCTCGTCGAGGACGACGCCGTCGAGCAACAGCAGCACACCGGCCAATGCCCCGGTACCGACGCCATTGGTCGCGAGGGCGGTCGCCCTCTCGACGTCGAGAGGGCTCGGCGAGGCGTCGCCCGCGCCGTACACGCCGTGGACGATCCTGGTCCAGCGTTTGACGCGCGCCCCGGAGCGGATGTGTGTCCGCGTGAGTCCTTGCGCGTGCAGCTGCTCGGTCGTGCGCAACAGGCGCATGCCCTTCCTCCTGCTGAAACTGGAGCGAAATGGTCACGATCGGCTCGATCGGCGACCAAATGGATCCATTTGGCGGCAGGGGGAGGCGGGGATGGGGTGCGCACGCACCGTAGCGGTGGGGTGTAGCGGTCACCCCGGGTGGTTGATCAGAGAGCGGCGGTCTAGCTCCGAAACCGCGGCCAGGTAAGGGCGCGGGCGAGGGCGGCGGACGTTGCCCGGCCGGACGCGGGCAGCGCGAGCGCGGTCAGGATCAGCGCGGTGGCGGCGAACAGCAGCAACGAGTTGCCGACCGCCCGCGCCGAGCCGTCGCTGGTTGCTCCCGCGAACAGCGGACCGCGCGGTAGCACCGGCACCACCGTCGCCGCGCCGGTCGGACCGTCTGAAGCGGCGGCGGCGGCATCGTCGGGCAGCGCCTGGATCTGCGCGCCTCGACCGAGCTCGCCCTCCGGTATCGCGGTGGTCACGCGCAGCGTGAACAAGGTCGAACGCAGACCGAGGCCGGAGTCGAACGCGAGGCCGCTCACCGAGCGCGGCCCACTCGCTCCGTCGAGACGTATCTCGAGCGCGCGCCCCGATGGGCCGCGACGAACGACTTCAACCGAGTTCAGGACGCCGGAATAGCCCAGCCGCGCGCCGATCTCGCGCAGCGGGGCGACGACCTTCCAGCTCGCCGCATCGGTGGTGACGTACGGGGACGGACGCAGATACGGGTAGTCCGATCCGGTCGTGCCGAACCCCTCCTCGCGGCTGGCCGAGAACCCGCCGCCGTTCGCGGAGTACACCGTCGAAGCGAGGCCGCTGCCGAAGTAGACGACCTGGCCGTTCGTGTCGTTAACGGCCTTGTTCATGGCCGCATACTCGGCGGCCGCGCCGAGGTACACCTGGCACCGCTGGCTGTCGCAGAGCTCGCCGCCCGCGGCCATGGCCCGCAGGGCGTAGGTGCGTGCTGCGATCGCCTGGGTTCGCAGCGATGCCTGCGGCCAGCTCGGGTTGCGCACCTCGCCCATGCCCTTGAGGTACGTCTCGACGTTGACCTGGTTGACGAATCGCAGCGTGCCGCCCGTGGCCGTCGCTTCGATGTGCCCGCGGTATGTGCGCGAGCGCGCCGGCACCGAGACCGTGCCGCCGTCGTGCGCGATGGACCACAACGGGCGTGCCGAATTGGAGATGGACTGCTGTTCGGCCGCGGGCGACGCGGCCGGAGTTGTCGCCGCCGCGGTGGCGATGCGGGTGGTGGTGCTCGGTGATGACGGGACCGTTGTCGGTGTCGGTGGCGCCGTTGTGGTCGTCGTCGTGGAGATCGGGAACGGGTTGCCGCCCCCTACCGCAGAAGTCGTGGACGTCGTGGTGACCGCGGAGGTGGTCGACGTCGTGGCGGGTGTGCCCGCCGCCGGCCCGGCGGGCGCGGCGTGGTATCTCCCTCCGGCATAGGTGACGTCGACGGCAGTACCGGGCGCGACGCGAAGCACCATTGTCGCTGAGCCGTCGGGTGCGTCGCGGATCTCGCCTCCGCTCGGGAACACCAGGGTGCCGGACGAACCGGCGGTGAGGACGGGCACGCGCACGTTCCCCGCTGCGCGGCCGATCTTCGTGCCCGGGTAGAACTGACCGAGGATCTGGGGGGTCGACGCTCCCGCGCGGCCCATCGACAGCGCGCCGTCCTGCGCCATCCCGACGCCGTGGCCGAAGCCGCGGCCGACGATCTCGAGCGCGGGGACCGCGACCGGTGCGACGGGCGCGGCGCCTGCGGGAGGCACCGCCAGGGCCGTGCAGCCCGCGGCCACCATGGCGCGCCAAGTCAAGGCCGTTCTCCGCATGGGCGCATCGTACGATGCCTCCGTGCCCGACCCGCTCGAACTCGCCAACGGAACCCACGTCCTGCATCTGTTCTTCCGGGTCTACGGATCAAACGATCCCGTCGACGGATCCGCAGTCACGCTGGCGGTCAAGCGCGCCGAGACCGACGGGGTGCAGGTGGTGCCCGTCGCCCTAGTCGGGCACAAGGCCGATCTCGGTGTGATGGCGCTGGGCCCGGACCTGTGGCGCCTCCGCCGGCTTCAGAGTGACTTACAGGCTTCGGGCGCGGAGCTGGTCGACTCGTACATCTCCATCACGGAGGTCTCGGAGTACGCGAAGGGAATGCCCACCGAGGCTCTCCAAGCGCGGCTGTATCCGGTGCTGCCGCCGGAGGGAAAGCGCGCCTTCTGCTTTTACCCGATGAGCAAGCGCCGGGGCGAGACGCACAACTGGTACGAGCTGCCGTACGACGAGCGCCACGAGCTGATGCTCGGTCATGGCAAGACCGGGCGAACCTTCGCCGGGCGGGTCGTCCAGCTGATCACGGCTTCCGCCGGCCTGGACGACTACGAGTGGGGGGTCACGCTGTTCGCCAACCACGCCGACGATCTCAAAGATGTCGTGTACACGATGCGCTTCGACGAGGCATCGGCGCGCTACGCGGAGTTCGGCCGGTTCCTGACGGGTGTCGTTGGCACGATCGACGAGGTCGTCGCCGAGCTCCTCCGTTAGAAACGTGCCCCGCGCTCGATGGCTTCAGCGTCGTACGCGACGCCGCGCCGCTGGAGCACCGACTCGAGCACCGAGGGTCGGTCGGTCATGATGCCGTCGACCCCGAGCGCGACGAGGTCCTCCATCTCGGCCTCGTCGTCGATCGTCCACACGTGCACGGCCAGCCCGTGGTCGTGGGCGCGCGCGACGAAGCGCTCGTCGACCACCACGAGATCGCCGATGGCGCGGGGGACCTGCAGAGCGACGTGGCCGGTGGGCGGAAGGTCGGTCCCGTCCTGCACCGCCTGCCAGATCGCAGTCGTCTGAAGCGTGCCGCACGACGTGTTGATGTCGGGCGCAATGGCGGCGAACGCATCGGTGGCGCGGTCGTCGAAGGACGCCACGATTACATCGTCGGTGCGCCCGAACTCGCGCAACAGCTCCGCGAGCGCCTGCTCGTAGGGCTCGACCGCGGGAGCGGTCTGTTTGATGTCGAGGTTCAGGAAGACGTCGGGGAACTCCTCGAGCACCTCGCGCAGCGTGGCCACACCGAAGGACCGGTCGTGGGGTGCCTTGCCGCGGTGGACGTACTCGCCTTCCCCGCGGTCGTGCGCCACCACTTCCCCTGGCACCCACCAGTGCGAGTTGTCGAGCTCGCGCAACTCGCCGACGGTCAGCTGTGCGATGGCCCCGGTGCGCGCCGTGGTGCGGTCGACCGTTTCGTCGTGACACACCATGACCTCACGGTCGACCGACGCGTGCACGTCGAGCTCGAGCCCGTCCGCGCCGATTGCCACCGCTTGCCGAAGCGCGTACAGCGTGCTCGAGGGACCCTCTCGGGCGCCGCCCTGGTGCGCGTAGTTCAACACGCGCCGTTCGAGCCAGGGATTGTCCGCCACAGCGGCGAGCGTAGGCTCACCGCTCTTGGATCCGCACGACGACGCCGCTGCGCTCGATCGGTTGACCGCCGCGATCGAGCGCTACGAGCGACTCGTTGTCGCGTTCAGCGGCGGCGCCGACTCGGCGCTCCTCGCATGGGCGGCCACGCGGACGCTCGGACGCGCGGCGGTGCTGTGCGTCACCGCAGTCTCCCCGTCGTTGGCGCCGGAGGAACACGCTGACGCCGCCGCGCTGGCGGCCGAGTGGGACCTGCGCTGGCGGGCGGTCGATACCGCGGAAATGGACGATCCTGCGTACATCGCCAACGGTGGCGACCGGTGCGCGCGCTGCAAGACCGCACTGATGGACGTGCTCGAGCCCCTCGCCGATGCGGAGCACGCGACGGTCGTGCTCGGCGTCAACCTCGACGACCTCGGCGACCACCGGCCCGGTCAGGCCGCGGCCGCGGCGCGCGGCGCGGCATTTCCGTTCGTCGAAGCGGCGCTCACCAAGGCCGGCGTGCGCGCCATCTCACGCGACGCCGGGCTCCGCACGTGGGACAAGCCCGCGGCCGCATGCCTGGCGTCGCGCGTTCCGTACGGGACGCCGGTCACGCTGCAGGTGCTGGACCGCGTGACGCGGGCCGAGTCGGCGCTACGGGCGCTCGGCTTCGTCGCCGTGCGCGTGCGGCACTACGGGGACACCGCGCGCATCGAGGTGCCGGCCGACGTGCTCGACGCCGTGCTCGCCCACCGTGAGGCTGTGGTCAGGGCCCTGAAGAGCGCGGGCTACGCCTACGTCACGCTCGACCTCGAGGGTCTCCGCTCGGGGAACCTCAATGCCGCCCTCTCCGCCACGAACGACGGGAACAGGTGATGCGGAAGCTGATCTTTCTCGGCGTGGTCGTGGCGCTCGTCGGTACCGGAGACCTCGCCGCGCGCTCGTACGCCGAGGCGAGGCTCGCCACGCGAGCGCGGCAGGAGGCCCCGCCCGGCTCCACGGTGGACGCGTCGGTGGGCGGGTTCCCGTTTCTCGGGCGGTTAGCGCTCAACGGGACCGTGAGCGAGGTCGACTTCAAGCTCGAGAACGTCGACGGCGGCGCGCTCGTGTTCGCCGCGGTCGACGTCGACCTGCACGGCGTGCACCTCGACCGCCAGCGGCTGTTCAGTGAGCGCAAGGCGCGCTTGACCAGCTTCGACCGCGGCACGGTGACGGTCGACATCAAGCAGGACGCGCTGAGCAACGCGTTGCACGTCCCCGTCACCATCGCCAACGGCGATGTAACCGTGCGCATCCTCACGCAGGACTTCGAGGTGACACCGCGGATCACCGCTGAAGGGTCGTTGCGCTTCGAGGGGCAAGGTCTGGCCCGGGTGTTGAGCCTGATCATTCCGAAGACGGACACGGTGCCGTGTCTTGGCCGGGTCACCGTGCTGGCGGGCCGTCTGCGCCTCGTATGCAACATCCGGAAGATCCCGCCCGCCTTCCTCGACGCCGCGCAGGGCGTCTAAGAATTGGCACCGCCACTAGACGCGGCCTGATCCGTCGCCGAGTACCGGTGGCAGACTTCGACCGTGCTCGCGTACGTACCTGATCTGATGGACCGGTCACGCCTCGGCGCGCTCGGTGCTGCCGTGCAGTTCGTGACCGCGATCGACGGGCTCGGCGCTGCGGGAAAGGGAGACGTCGTGATCGTCGACCTCGGCCGCCCTGGCGCGCTCGACGCCGCTGCCTCGGCGGTGGAGCGCGGTGCACGCGCCGTCGGGTTCGCTTCGCACGTCGACGACGCCCTCCTCCAGGCAGCGAAGGCCGCCGGTGTCGAGGCCCACCCGCGCTCGCGGTTCTTCTCGCGCCTGACGGACCTCGTCACACCGTGACCAACGAAGAGCTGGCCGGCGCGGTCATCGCGGCCTTCGAGGGAACCCAACCTGACGGCGTTGTGCTCGCGTGCGCGGTCGTCGACCGCGACGGCACGGCCATGGCCGCATCGGATCCGAGCGGGCGCGACGGCGTGTTCGAGCTCGGCTCGATCACCAAGGCGCTCACCGGGACCCTGCTCGGCGCGCTCGTGGTGCGCGGCACGGTAGAGCTCAACGCACCCGTCGCCCGGTGGCTCGACGCCGGCGACAACGGCGAGATCACACTCCTCCAGCTCGCCACGCACACGTCGGGCCTGCCGCGGCTGGCACCCAACTGGCGCGATGCGGAGGGGTTCGATCGCGCCGATCCGTACGCAGCGTTCACGGTCGAGCTCGCCGAACAGGGTCTGCGAGCAACGGCGCGCGACGGGATCGGGACGACGGCGTACTCGAACTTCGGGTTCCAGCTCCTCGGCCTGGTGCTCGAACGCGCCGGCGGAGCTCCGTACGGCGAGCTGCTGCGCGACGAGGTGCTCGGACCCCTCGGCATGGAGCACACCAGCCTGCGGACGTCGGCCGGTCTCGACGGCCACGAGACCGACGGCCGCGTGGTGCCGCACTGGACCCAGCCCCTACCGGCGGCCGGCGGCACGGAGGGACGCATCGTCGATCTCGCGGCGCTGGCTCGCGCGGTTATCGACCCGCCCCCGGGTCGAGCCGGCGAGGCGCTCAAGCTGGCGACGCAGTCGCACTTCAGAGAGAGCGACCGGAAGGAGAAGGGCCTCGGGTGGACCACCTTCGACGGCCACCGGATCTTCCACAACGGCGGCACCGGGGGGTTCACGTCGAGCCTCGTCGTCGACACCCGGACGCGGCGCGGCGTCGCCATCCTCGTGAACGTTGCCGATCTCTCCGCGCTCGACCGCGCCGCGTTCCTCGCGGCCGCGGGCGAGGATCCCGCGCCGGCGCGCCCCGGACCTCCATCAAATGAGCCTGCCGGGCCGGAGTTCGCCGCCGCGGCCGCGGCGTTCGCCGAGGCGCTCCGCGCGAACGACTTTGCTGCCGCGGCTGCGCTCATGGCGCCGGCGACCGCGGAAGCGCTCCCGCCCGAACGCCTTCGCAGCTTTTGGAGCGACACGCTCGCGGAACTCGGTGCGCTGACCGAAACGACGCCCGCCGCGGGGACAGTGCGGCCGTTCGGCGCCGCGACCCGGGTCGACCTCACCTTCGAGCGCGGCGCGCTGGCATTGCACTGCGCGCACGGGCCGTCGGGTGCCATCGCCGGCGTGCTTCTGATCGGTCCGGACGATCCCGCCCCGTTCTGACCGCTGTCGTTCACGCGGTTGAAACACACCGGCCCCTGCTGCGAAACATCCTGACGACAATCTCTCACCAGCCTGTCCGCTACCTGTTGGGAGACCTCTTCGGTGACCGAGATCGACACTGGCAACACCGCGTGGGTTCTGGCGTCAGCAGCGCTCGTGCTGTTCATGACGCCGGGACTGGCGTTCTTCTACTCGGGCATGGTGCGCAGCAAGCACGTGCTCGGGATGCTCATGCAGAACTTCTTCTCCATGGGTCTCGTGAGCGTCCTCTGGGTCCTTGTCGGCTTCAGCCTCGCCTTCGGCGACGGCGGCGGATGGATCGGCAACTTCGACTTCGCCGGACTGAAGGACCTTGCGACGATCGAGAATCTTCCCGGCTACACGGGGGATTTCGCGCTGAGCATTCCGGTGCTGGCGTTCGTTGCGTACCAGATGATGTTCGCGATCATTACGCCGGCATTGATCACCGGTGCGACCGCCGACCGCCTGAAGTTCGCGGGCTACACCGCGTTCCTCGCGCTGTGGCTCCTGCTCGTGTACTCGCCGGTCGCACACTGGGTGTTCAGCCCGAACGGGTGGCTGTTCAAGCGCGGCGCGCTCGACTTCGCCGGTGGCACCGTCGTGCACATCAACGCCGGCATCGCCGCGCTGGCCGTGATCCTTGTCGTAGGAAAACGCCGCGGCTGGCCTCGCGAGGCGATGCCGCCGCACTCGCTCCCGCTCACGCTGCTCGGCACCGGGATCCTGTGGTTCGGCTGGTTCGGCTTCAACGCCGGCTCCGCGCTCGGTGCGAACGCGCTCGCGGCGCAGGCGCTCATCAATACCCACATGGCCGCGGCCGCGGCGATGCTCGGCTGGCTCGTCGTCGAGCGCATCAAGGGCGGTCACGCGACGACGCTCGGCGCCGCGTCCGGCGCGGTCGCCGGGCTCGTGGCCATCACGCCGTGCGCCGGCTTCGTCGGCGGCATCGCCGCGCTGGCGATCGGGGCGGTGGCCGGCATCGTGTGCTTCCTGGCCATCCAGCTCAAGTTCAAGCTCGGCTACGACGACTCGCTCGACGTCATCGCCGTGCACCTCGTCGGCGGCATCGTCGGCTCGTTGCTGCTCGGCCTGTTCGCCGACACGGCCGTCAACGGTCTCGGCGCCGACGGCGTCTTCTTCGGCGGCGGATCAACGTTGCTCGTCGACCAGCTCGTCGCCGTCGGTGCGACGATCCTCTTCTCCGGTGTGGTGAGCTTCGTGCTCGCCAAGCTCGTCGACCTCACCATCGGTCTCCGGGTCACGCCTGAGCAGGAGGCCGAGGGTCTGGACCTGTCGCAGCACGCCGAGGTCGCCTATCAGTTCGGAGGAGTGCCCCGATGAAGCTCATCACCGCAATCGTGAAACCGTTCAAGCTCGACGAGGTGAAGGCCGCGCTGCAAGAAGCGGGTATCGAGGGCATGACCGCGTCGGAGGTGCAGGGCTTCGGTCGCCAACGCGGTCACACCGAGGTGTACCGCGGCGCCGAATACACGGTCGACTTCGTGCCCAAGGTGAAGGTCGAGATCGTGGCCAACGACGCCGACGTCGCCCGCCTCGTCGAGGTCATCGTGCGCTCCGCGCACACCGACAAGATCGGCGACGGCAAGATCTGGGTCACCGATGTCGAGAGCTTCACGCGGATCCGAACGGGCGAACAGGGAGCCGACGCCCTCTAACTCGATCACCGCGCAGCGCGACGCGCTTTTGGAGTCCACTGCTCCAGGCGGCGCGCTGTGCAGGGCATGGTCCGATGTGCTCGACGGTTGGCTCGTCGAGCTGTTCACAACGGCCACGAGTGAGGACTCCTCGGGAGTCGCACTCGTGGCCGTTGGTGCGAACGGCCGGCGCGAGCCGTCGCCCTTCGGCGACGTGGACCTCGTCCTGCTCCACGCGCCGAAGTACGACATCGCGCCCGTCGCCGACGCGCTCTGGTACCCGATCTGGGACTCGGGGATCAAGCTCGACCACAGCGTTCGCACGACCCGCCAGGCGCGCGCGGAGGCCGAACGCGATTGGAAGGTCGCGGCCGGGCTCCTCGACGCCCGACTCGTTGCCGGCGATGCGCGCCTGCTGGTCGAGGTCGCTCCCGTCGTGGCCACCGAATGGCGATCGAAGGCGCGCCGAGTACTCCCGGAGCTCGTTGCCGACGCCGAGCTGCGCCACGCGCGCCACGGCGATGTCGCCCATCTGCTCGAGCCCGATCTGAAGGAGAGCCGCGGCGGCCTGCGCGACATGCACTGGCTGCGATGCGCGCATGCGGCGGTGCCTGACCTCGCGCCTGCCGACCGGCGCGTCGAGACCGCGTTCGATGCGCTCGTCGCCGTGCGCGTCGCGTTGCAGGCGGTTACGCGTTCGTCGAGCAACTTGTTGACTCTGCAGGACCAGGACGCGGTCGCCGCGCGGCTCGCCCTCGCGGATGCCGACGTTCTCATGGCGCAGGTGTCCGGAGCCGGGCGACGCATCGCCATCACCGCGGACGAGGCGCGCGCGCGCGTCACCACCTGGGTGCAGCGCGGACCTCGTCGAGGGCGGCGGTTCGTGCCACCGATCGCTCGCCCGCTGTCGCCCGGGATCGTCGCGCTCGGCGACGAGATCGCGCTTGCCGCCGGGGCAGACGTCGAGGGTGATGCGTCGCTCGCCATGCGGGCAGCCGCGGAGGCGGCAACGCTCGGCCTGCCTCTCGCCCGTGATGCCCTCGACCTTCTCGAGGCTCTCGCGCCTGCGCCGCCGAAACTGTGGCCCCGTGCGCTGCTCGACGGGCTGCTCAGCCTGCTCGGCGCCGGCCAAGCTGCGGTCGGACCCTTCGAGGCGCTGGACCAGCGCGGGCTCGTCGAGCGCGCGCTGCCCGAGTGGGCGATGGTGCGCGGCCGCCCGCAGCGCAATGCGCTGCATCGATTCACGGTCGACCGCCATCTCCTCGAAACGGCTGTCCGGGCGGCTGAGCACACGCGTGACGTCGCCCGCCCGGACCTGCTGCTTCTCGGGGCGCTGCTCCACGACATCGGCAAGGGTGTGCCCGGCCAGCACCACACACCTGCGGGGATGGCGCTCGTCGCCGCCATCGGTCCGCGCCTGGGTTTAACGGACGACGACGTCGCGGTGCTCGTGGCGCTGGTCGAGCATCACCTTCTCCTTCCGGACGCGGCGACGCGGCGCGACATCCACGATCCGCGAACGGTGGCGTCGGTGGCCGTTGCCGTGGGGCGGCGCGACGTGCTCGAACTGTTGTCGGTGCTCGCCGTTGCCGACGGCGAAGCGACGGGACCCGCGGCATGGAGCAGTTGGAAAGCAGGGCTCGTGGCGGAGTTGTCGGCGCGTACGGCCGCAGCTCTCGCGGGCCGCGTGCTCCCCCCGCCGCCTCGGGTGCCGGGTCCCGAGCACGCCGAGCTCCTCGGTGCCGCGCTGCCGGCGGTCGACATCCGCGACGGGCAGGTGACCGTTGCGGTCCCCGACCGGCCCGGCGTGCTCGGCCTCGTCGCCGGTGTGCTCGCGGTGCGCGGGTTCGACGTACGAGGCGCGGCGCTCGGCGGCGCGAACGGCGTGGCCGTCGAGGTCTTCGACGTCGCGCCGTCTTCGCCGGTCGCGAGTGATGTCGTGGCGCGCGACATCGCCGACGCCCTCGATGGAGGACTCGACGTTCGTGCCGCGCTGCGCGAACGCGCCCGCTCGCGCCAGACGCTGGCCCGGCCCAAGGCCGCGCATCCCCCGGAGGCGAGGGTGCTGTTCGACGACGACGCGTCGGACGCGACGGTCATCGAAGTGCGTGCACCGGATGGTGTCGGTGTGCTCGCGCGTATCGCCGGCGCGCTCGGCGAGTGTGGAGTCGACATCCACAGGGCCCTCGTGAGCACGCTCGGCCACGAGGTGGTCGACGCGTTCTATGTCGGTCCGCTTCCCGAAGCCGAGCGGGCGCGTGTCGAAAGCGCCGTGCTCGCGGCGCTCCGCACACCCTGAACGGTCCGACCCCTTGGAGCCTGTTGAAGAATGGTCCGCCGACCACGGGGCGCCGCACCCGTGTACGTTCAGGGGCGACAATCAGGGGGAGAGTGAGCGATGGCAACTGCGCAGCGCGCACGTCATCTTCAGACCCGGGCGGCCATCGCGGCCGCCGGTGCCTTGGCGCTCCTCGCTGTACTGATTGTCCCCGGGTCTCCCGCTGCGGGTGCCGAGCCGTTCAGCAACGGGACCGCATTTGCCACCGCGACCGTCAGTCGCGTTGCGCCCGGTGTCGGTGACCTGTCGTTGGCGATCACGAGCGGCACGGCGACCGCAGAGGTCCGCAACCAGCTCGCCCAGGCACAGGCGCAGTCCGTCGACCTCGGTCTTATCGGGAGTTCGCTCACCGCCACCCCGTGTGACGGCGGCGACGCGTCATTCGGCCCGGAAGACCTACCGCAACCCACGCGCGTCGACAACCGCAAGGGTGACGCGTCGGCGAAATCCGACGAGGTGCCAATAGCTGGCGCCACGCTCGGCGGCGGACACGAGGAAGTTAAAGCGACCCGTCAGCCGCTCGCGCAAGCGCTGGCGAGCTCGATCGCCGGCGACTTCGGCGTTGTCAAGCTCGGCGGCGGCCGTGCGGAGTCGACCACGCGGGTCATCGACGGGAATGCCCGCGAGGCACTGGCCACCTCCGAGGGTTCGATCGACATCGCCGGCGTCGTCAAGCTCAGCGGGTTGAAGTGGACGGCGCGCCACCGCACGGGTGCGGGCGCCGTCGCCGCCGGCACCTTCGAGCTGGGCAGCGCGGCAGCCTTCGGCGCGCCGCTGTCGACGAGCCAGCTCGCGCCCCTGGAAGCCGCCGTGAACACGGCGCTCGCGCTCAGCGGCATCCGGGTCGAGTTTCCGCGCATCGAACGGTTCACGGCGCCGGCCGACCTCGTCCGGGTGACTCCTCTGCGCGTCATCATCGAGGACTCGCCCGTTGGCTCGATGGTGCTCGGTCCGGCCCTCAGTGCGACGCGGGCGCAGCGTGAACAGCTGTTCACCGAGATCGTCAAGCGGTACTGCCGGTCATCGAGTCTCCTGCTCGTCGGTGACATCACGCTCTCGGTCGCGTCGGGGACGGGTTTCCTGGCGTTCGAGTTCGGCGGCGCCGAGGCCACCACCGCGGCAACGACGTTCGAGAACCCGTTCGGCTCGGGGGGCGGGGATTTCCTTCCGTCGTTCGGAGCCCTCCCCGGCTTTCCCGCGATCGAGGCCGCGCCGGGCTTCATTTCCTCGGCACCCTCCTTGCCGACCGCGGCCGGCGGCGCGTCGACCTCGATGATCAACAGCGCGGGCCCGTTGCGCGACCGGTGCGAGAGCGTGCACGCGGCGGGCACGTCGTGCTCGCGCGGATCCGCGGTCGTCTTCGCGTTGCTCGGGCTCGCCGCGATCGTCGCGGTGGCAGCGTTCGACTGGCAGCGGCAACGCCGGGCGCGCAGCATCGTCGCATGACGTCGTCGCAGAATCTCACGCCGACGCGCAGCGTCTTCCGGTCCTACGCGCCGCTCGCGGCGGCCGCGCTCGCCTTCCTCGTGATGGCCTCGACGGTCGAGCCGCTACCCCGTGAGCGGCTCACGCGCAACGTGCGGCCGCAGACCGCGGCCGGTTCGTCGGGACCGGTCGGCGACGCCGCGTCGGGCGGCGCTCAACCGGGCGGCGGCGTCATCGACGGCACGCCGGGTGTCGCCGGCCGTGCCGCGACCGATGGTTCGGGGCAGGCCCGCAGCCGCGGGTACGTGCCGCCGGGCGCGCAGCCTTGCGCGGACCGCGCCCAGCAGGTACCGGGCGACCCGTACTCGCCGCCGTGTTACGTGTTCTCCGGGAACAACGGCGGCGGCACTGTCCGCGGCGTTACCAAAGACGAGATCATCGTCACGGTGAGGCAACTCGAGGGCCCCTCGGCCGCAGAAATCTTCGCCGACATCTCCGGCGAACGGGTCAACGACTCGCCTGAGGCGGCCATGGACACCGTGAAGGCGTACGCCGAGTACTTCCAGCGGCGCTTCAACTTCTATGGACGCAAGCTGCGCGTTGAGTTCTTCAAGGGCCAGGGGAGCGGGTCCGAGGAGCTTCTCGGAGGGGGACGTGAGAAGGCACTCGCAGACGCGGTGAAGGCAGCGAAGGAGCACGGTGCGTTCGCCGACATCAGCGGCATCACGATCCCGTACGCCGACGCGCTCTCACGCCAACAGGTGGTGAACTTCGGCGCGCCGTACCCCTCACGCAAGTGGTTCGTCGACCGCCGGCCTTACGCCTGGAGCCTGTTCCCGGACGGCACGAACGTGGTGGAGGCGTCCGTGTCGTGGATCACTGCGCGCCTCGTCGGCCAGAAGTTCGCCGAGTACGCCGGTCCCGCGTACAAGGGACTGCCGCGGAAGTACGCGGTGATCGCGCCCGAGAACGCCGAGTACCAGGAGTCGGTGAATCAGTACATCACCAAGGTCCAGGGCGCCGGGTTCAACATCGCAATGAACCTCAAGTACAAGCTCGACATCAACTCCATGCCGAACCAGGCCTCGAACATCATCGCCCAGGTCAAGGACGCGGGGATCACCTCGCTCATCTGCGCCTGCGACCCGGTGATGTTGGCCCTCGGGCTTACCGCCAAGGCGAACGAGCAGGACTACGAACCCGAGTGGCTCACGTCTGGGCTGGCGTTCGTGGAGCAGGACCTCGTGGCGCAGCTCATCGACGACGACCAGTGGAAGCGGGCGTTCGGCATCGCGTACAACGCGCAGCCTGAGCCTCTGAACCGGTCGTTCCCCTACGCCGCCTACAAGCTGCAGCGCCCGTCGGACGAGCCCGCGTTCGGCTTCGAGGAGATCTACTACCAGATGTACCTCTTCGCCATCGGTCTGCAGATGGCCGGTCCGAACCTCACGCCGCAGGCGTTCGAGAACGGCATGTTTGCCTACCCGGGCGGGCTCGGTCCCCGCGGGAGCTGGGGCTTTGGCGAGGGCGACTACACGCCGATGGACGACTTCCGCGAGATCTGGTGGTCGCCGACGCGCATCTCGTCGCAGAACAACAAGCCGGGCGCGTGGGTGCAGCTCAACAGCGGAGCGCGCTACTTCCCGGGGACGGTGCCCCGCGGGCGCTCGCCGTACTTCGAGCAGGGCTGAGCGAAATGGGCATGGAGGTGCTCAAGGAGAACCCCGGGAATCCGCACCTGCTGCGCGGCTACGCGCCGCTAGCGCTGGCGATCGCTCTCTTGGTGTTGATGGTGCTGCTCGCGCCCACGGTGGCAAGTGAACGCGTCGTGCGTGAGCCGGCGGCGCCCACGACGTCGGTGGTGACCTCGCAATGAACGCGTTGCTGGCGCAACGCCGCACCCGCATCGTCGCCGCCGCCGTACTCGCGTACTCGCTGCTCTACTGGGTGCCGTGGTCCCCGCTGCCGACGGTCTTGCCGTGGGGCGTGATCGCGCAGGGCGTGATCTTCGGCACGTCCTACGCGCTCTTCGCGATGGGGCTCATCCTGATCTATCGCACGACGCGCATCGTCAACTTCGCCTACGGGGCGATGGGAGCGATGCCCGGCACGCTCGCCGTCGGGTTGTTCGTCACGAAAGGCTGGAACTACTGGCTGGCGATCCTGCTCGGGATTGCCATCGGCACGGGCACGGGCGCGCTGGTCGACATCCTCGTCATCCGCCGCTTCGCGCGGTCATCGCGACTCGTGCTCACCGTGGCGACGATCGGCCTGGCGCAGATCCTCGGCGCGATCGCGCTGATCATCACCGTGGCGCTCGGTTCCGACATCCTGATCGGCAACATCGCCACGCCACTCAGCTTCAGCGCATTCGTGCGCCCCTATCCCATCCGCGGCGACCACCTCCTCATGGTCGGCGTCGCGCCCCTCGTGCTCGCCGGGCTCGGGTGGTTCCTGCTGCGCACGGACGCGGGAACCGCCGTGCGGGCGGCCGCCGAGAACCAGGATCGCGCGCTGCTCCTCGGTGTCCCTGTCCGCCGGCTCCAGACCATCGTCTGGGCGATCGCCGGCGGTCTGTCGACGGTCACGTTCATCACCAAGTCACCGTTCACGGGGATCGTGCCCGAGGCGCTGGTGGGCGCCACCGCCATCCTCCCCGGCCTCGCCGTCGCCGTGATCGCGCGGTTCAAGTCGCTCCCGGCCGCAGTGGTCGGCGGGATCGGCCTCGGGATCGCCGAGTGGACGATCCGCTGGAACGTATCGGCCGTTTCCATCTTTGATGTCACCTTCCTCGTCGTCATCCTCGGCGCGCTGCTGCTCGGCCGGGACCGCCTGAGCCGAGCCGAGACGGGCGAGAGCACGTGGGACAGCGTCGGTGCGTTGCGGTCGATCCCGATCGAGATGCGCGGGCTGCCCGAAGTGCGGCGTCCACTCGTCGGCCTCGCGATCGTCGGCGCAATCCTGGCGATCGTGGTGCCGCTGTTCGCCTCGCCGAGCGCCGTCGTGCTGCTGAGCTTCGCGGTGATCTGGGGTCTCGTCGCCGTCTCGCTCGTTGTTCTCACCGGATGGGGAGGCAACATCAGCCTTGGTCAGTTCGCCGTCGTCGGTGTCGGCGCCATGGCTGCCGGAAACCTCATGACGCGTTGGAATGCGGACTTTTTTGTCGCTGCCGCGGCCGCGACCGCGATGGGAGCGGTAGTCGCCGTCCTCATCGGACTCCCGGCGCTGCGAATCCGCGGGCTGTATCTCGCGGTGACGACCCTGGCTTTCGCCGTCGCGCTCGACTCGTACTTCCTCAACCCCGTGAACTTCTCGAGCTTCGTTCCCGACTCGATCTTCCGGCCCGTGCTGTGGAAGCGCTTCGACATGAACAGCGAATGGGTGACGTACTACTTCTGCCTCGCAACGCTCGTGGTCGCGACTGTGATCGTGCGATCGATCCGGGGGTCACGGGCCGGTCGCGTGATGATCGGGACGCGCGACAACGAGCGCGCGGCCAGCGCCATGGCCGTGCCTACAACGCGCGTGAAGTTGCAAACCTTTGTGTTCGCAGGAGCGCTCGCCGGCCTCGCTGGCGCGTTGTACATCCTCGTGTTGGGCGGGACCGGGCAAGGGACGTTCCGGCCCACGATGTCCATCGAGGTGTTCTCGTTCGCGGTCATCGGCGGGCTCGGGTCCGTGGCCGGCGCGCTGTCCGGTGTCTTCTTCTTCCGCGGTATCGACTTCGTCCTCGCCGAGAACTTCTCGGGCGACGTCGCCGCGATACTCCGTCTGACGCTCACCGGCGCCGGGCTGCTCTTCATTCTCTATTTCCTCCCCGGCGGGTTGTGGCAGTTCGTGCAGCGCCAGCGCGACCGCTACCTGCGTTGGGTGGCGGAGCGTCACGATCTCGTGGTACCGAGCCTGTTCGCCGACAAGCGGGTGGTGGGCGACGCGGACGGCCGTCCCGAGGACGAGACCGCGGTGATCGCCGAAGCCCTCGGCGCCGAGCCACCGGGCACGCCGAGGTGAGCGCACTGCTCGAGGTCCGCGACCTCGACGTCTCCTACGGGCCCGTGCAGGTGTTGTTCAGTCTCGACCTCGACATCGACGAGGGCGAGATCGTCGCTCTGCTCGGCACGAACGGCGCCGGCAAGTCGACGTTGTTCAAGGCGGTCACGGGACTGCTCACGCCGAAGCGGGGAACGGTGCAGTTCGCGGGCGAGGACATCACGGGCCTCGAGACGAACGAAGTCGCCGAACGCGGGGTCGTGATGATGCCTGGCGGCAAGAGCGTGTTCCCGACGCTCAGCGTGCGCGAGAACCTTCGTCTGGCGTCGTGGCTCAAGCGCAAGGACGCAGTTGCCGTACGCGAGGCGGAGGAGCGCGTGCTCACCCTGTTCCCCCGGCTCGGCGACCGCATCAGCCAGATGGCGGGAAACCTGTCGGGAGGCGAGCAGCAGATGCTGGCGATCAGCCAGGCGCTCATTCCCGACCCGAAGCTCCTGCTGATCGACGAGCTCTCGCTCGGCCTCGCGCCGACGGTGGTGGGGCAGCTGATCGAGGTCGTCAAACAGGTCCACGCCGCGGGGCTCACGGTCGTCGTCGTCGAGCAGTCGATCAACATCGCACTGCGTCTGGCCGAGCGCGCGGTGTTCATGGAGAAGGGCGAGTTCCGATTCAGCGGCTCGACGAAGGAACTGCTCGACCGGCCCGACATCCTGCGATCGGTGTTCATCGCCGGCGCGGCGAAAGGGAGCGCAAACGGACGAACGGAGAGGAAGGCCGGGAAGGTCGCCGGCGATGGGGTTGGGCGGGGGCTGGCCAGCGCCGGCGAGCCTTCCCGGCCCTCCGGCAACGGGTCAGTGTCCCGGCCCTCCGGCAACGGGTCAGCGCCGGTAGTCCTCGAATGCTTCGACGTGCGGAAGCACTTCGGCGGCATCACCGCGGTCGACGGCGTCGACCTCACGCTGCGCCAGGGCGAGATCCTCGGTCTTATCGGGCAGAACGGCGCGGGCAAGACCACGCTCTTCGACTGCGTTTCGGGCTTCACGCCGGTTGACGGCGGTCGCATCTATCTAAACGGTGAGGACATCACGGACATGCCCTCGCACGAGCGCGCCGAGCGCGGACTCGGTCGCTCGTTCCAGGAGGCGCGGCTTTTCCCGTCGCTCACGACGGCGGAAACGATCAGCGTGGCGCGCGAACGTCACCTGCTCACGCGGGGCATGGTCGCCCCTGCGTTCGCACAACCGGTGTCGCGCGACTCGGAAGCCGACGTCGACGCGAAAATCGAGTTCCTGATCGAGCTAATGGGCCTCGGAGCGTTTCACGAGAAGCTCACGGGCGAGTTGTCGACCGGCACCCGACGGATCGTCGAGCTGGCGTGCCTACTCGCGTCCGACCCCGACGTCATCGTGCTCGACGAGCCGTCCGGGGGCGTGGCGCAGAAGGAGAGCGAAGCGCTCGGGCCCCTGCTGCAACGGGTGCAGGAGTTCACGGGGACGTCGATCCTCGTGATCGAGCACGACATGCCGCTGCTAGCGGGAATCTGCGACGAGATGATCGCGCTCGAGCTCGGTCGCGTGATCGCCCAGGGATCGCCAGAAGAGGTGCTCAACCATCCTCGGGTCATCGAGTCGTACCTCGGCGTCGACGAGAGCGCGATCAACCGCTCGGGGGCCCGTCCCCGCAAGTCCAGGGTGAAAGCACGCGGATAAGGTCGAGCGACGTGGAAGCCGACCTGCTGCGGTGGAGCGAGGCGCTCGCGGCGATCGCCCGCACCGGGCTCGGCTTCACGGAGAGCCTGTACGAGCGCGAGCGGTTCGAAGAGATCCTCCACGTCGCTGCTGACATGCGCGCATGCGTCTCGGGCGCGCAGCCCTCGACCGCGTGGGTCGGGGAGTGGATGGCCGGTGTCGGCAGCGGCGTTCCCGGCTACGTCACCCCCAAGGTGGCCGTCGGTGCCGTCGTCGGCAACGACGCCGGCGAGATCCTGCTGGTGCAGCGCGCCGACTCGGGAGTGTGGCTGTACCCCACCGGTTGGGCAGATGTCGGGTACTCGCCCTCCGAAGTCGCGGTCAAGGAGGTCCTCGAGGAAACCGGCATCCGCGTCGAGCCCGTTCGTTTGCTGGCGGTGCTCGACGGGATGCGCCTCGGGTTCACGCGCGTGCCGCTGTACTCGCTCGTGTTCCACTGCCGCATGCTCGGGGGCGAACTGGCGGCGCACCCCCTGGAGTGCTCGTCGGTCGGCTGGTTCGCCGAGGA
>Ga0183260_10000569_pt1 | contig 31185 bp, 28 predicted proteins | sample AntDrymUQ4972206_2_FD_129768 | JGI IMG/M metagenome (GOLD analysis project Ga0183260, IMG submission 129768) | Polar desert sand microbial communities from Dry Valleys, Antarctica - metaG UQ497 (22.06) (version 2) (version 2) | ecosystem: Environmental > Terrestrial > Soil > Desert | place...
GCGCCGATGACCCCCTCCATGAGGAGCGGTTCGGCGGCGTCGGCACCCGGCTCATCCTGGAGCCACACCAGGACCACGGAGGCGTCGACGACCGTAGTCACGCCGATTCGGCCTTCGCCTCCGCCCTTCGTGCGCGCGCGAGTTCATCGGCCATGCTGACCTCTACGCCGACGAGCATCCCGCGGAGGCGAGCCTTGACCTCGCTGCGTGGCAGAAGGACGACCGCGCCCCGCTCCGCGAGAGCCGCCAACTGGCTGCCCTCCTCGAGGCCCAGCTCCCTGCGTAAACCGGCGGGAATGACGATCCGGCCCTTTGGTCCCACCTCGACCATATATGTGTCACTCATGGACGTAGCGTGACACTCACAATCGAGAGTGTCAATCAGCCGATCGCCTCAGGCCGATAACCGTGCACCGGGTGCATCAAGTGGAGGAGTAGGACCCGCTCGGCCGCCGTCTGTTGCACGGGGCGCACCACCTGGGGGAGCAGCGCCGCCTTCCGTGCTCAGGGCCACGCAGCCCGCTGCGTTTCCTCCTCTGTTTGGTGCACCGCGTACAACCCGCCGGGGGTAGGCGCCGCCAATGACCATGCGCGCCACCTACTCGAAGGGGGCGAGGCGCTTCGTCGCCCATCGCCAATGAGGACCCCTCGATCAGCTCTCGGTGACGGAGACTCGTGCGGCCATCAGGGTGGGCGCATCCTTTATCCTGTCCACCCAAGTCCAAGACTCGCATTGCGGTTAAGCCCACCATGATCCAGTTGACGACATGGCGCTGAAGGGCGTCGTGCTGGCGGGCGGCAGCGGCTCGAGGCTCTTCCCGCTGACCCTCGTCACGAACAAGCACCTGCTGCCGGTCTACGACCGGCCGATGATCTACTACCCTCTCGCCGCCCTCCAGGAGATGGGCTGCCGCGAGGTGATGGTGGTCGTGGGGGGGCGTTCAGTCGGCGATGTCCTCGAGCTCCTGCACGACGGCTCCGACGTCGGGCTCGATCTCACCTACCGATACCAGCGCGGGGCGCTCGGCATCGCCCACGCCATTGGCCTGGCACGTGACTTCGCCGGCGACGAGCCGATCGCCATCGTGCTCGGAGACAACCTGTTGCACGGCTCGCTGCGCGACTTCGCCGACCGCTTCGAGGCCAGCGGCGCGGAAGCGGGCGCGGTGCTGAAGGAGGTCCCGGATCCGGAGCGCTTCGGCGTCGCCGAGCTGAGCCCCGACGGTCGCGTCGTGGGCTTCGAGGAGAAGCCGGCCAATCCGAAGAGCAACCTGATTCCGATCGGCGTGTACTTCTTCCGGCCCAGCGTCTTCCAGGTCATCCACACCCTCAAGCCCTCGGAGCGCGGTGAGTTCGAGATCACCGACCTGCTCAACCACTACCTGGAGAACGGCACCCTGATCCACACCGTCTTCGAAGGTGAGTGGCAGGACGCGGGGACGATCGATGCCCTGCTCGAGTCGAGCGAGTTCGCCGCCCGATTCGCCTCACACGAGCCCCTGGAGACCGGTCACGACGTCGCGGAGGTTGAGGCTGAGATCGTCGATCCCGCGCGGGTGCGCCCGTGAGCGCGATGCCGGAGCGCCTGCTGGTGACCGGCGGCGCCGGGTTCATCGGCTCGAACTTCGTCCGCCGAATGCTGCGGCAGCACCCGGACCTGGCGATAACCGTCCTGGACAAGCTGACGTACGCCGGAAACCGCGCAAACCTCGCGGACCTCGAGGGCGATCCGCGCTACCGCTTCGTCCAGGGCGACATCGCGGACGCGTCGATCGTCGACGCGCTCGCCTCGGAGACCGATGCGATCGTGAACTTCGCGGCCGAGTCGCACGTCGACCGCTCGATCGAGGAGCCCGACGCATTCATTCAGACCGACGTCCACGGCACCTTCGTGCTCCTCGAGGCGGCGCGCCGGCACGCGCATCGGCGCTACCTCCAGGTCAGCACCGACGAGGTGTACGGCAACGTGCCGACCGGCTCGTCGCGGGAGGACGACGCCGTCCGTCCCCGGAGCCCGTACTCCGCGAGCAAGGCCGCGGGGGACCTGCTGGCGCAGGCATACCAGATCACGTACGGCGTGCCGGCCATGACCACCCGCGCGTCGAACAACTTCGGGCCGTACCAGTATCCGGAAAAGATCATCCCGCTCTTCGTGACGAATGCCATCGACGACGCGGCGCTGCCGTTGTATGGCGATGGTCAGCAGGTGCGCGACTGGCTGTACGTCGACGACCATTGCGATGCGATCGCACTGGTTCTCGAGCGTGGGGAGCCCGGCGAGGTCTACAACGTGGGTGGGGGCAACGAGCTGACGAACCTCGAGCTCACCCGGATGATCCTCGAGCTGCTCGACAAGCCGATGTCGCTCGTGCGGCGCGTTCCGGACCGCGCCGGCCACGACCGCCGCTACTCGGTCGACTCGTCGAAGCTGCATGCCCTCGGCTGGAAGCCCGCACACTCGCTCGCGGATGCCATGGCCGAGACGATCGACTGGTATCTCCGTCACGAGGACTGGTGGCGACCGCTCAAGAGCGGGGACTACCTCGAGTACTACCGGCGTCAGTACGGCGAGCGTCTCGCGGCCGGCGTGGCCATCGAATAGCGAGTGCCTCGGCGCGTGGCGATCACCGGGGCCTCCGGCCAGCTCGGGCGCGAGCTGGTGCAGGCGTTCGGTGCGGAGGGTGACGAGCTGCTGGCGCTGGCTCGCCCGGAATTCGACATCAGCCGGGCTTCAGATCTCGACGTCCTTGCCGCGTGGCGCCCGGACGTTGTCGTGAACTCGGCCGCCTGGACCGATGTCGATGGCTGCGCGCGCGATCCTGCACGTGCCCTCGCCATCAACGGCGACGCGGCGGGTGCCGTGGCTGCGGCCGCCCAGCGCGCCGGGGCCCTCGTGATCCAGGTCAGCACGAACGAGGTCTTCGACGGTGCGCTCGACCGGCCCTACACCGAGGACGACGCGCCGAACCCGATCAATCCATACGGGGCCTCGAAGCTCGCCGGCGAGCTGGCGGTAGCGTCGGCCAATCCGCGCAATCTCATCGTCCGAACCGCCTGGATCTTCGGCCGCGACTCGGGGTTTCCCACCCGCATCAGAGCGGCAGCCGATCGCGCGGCTTCAGCGCGGACGCCACTTCGCGTGGTTTCCGACGAGTGGGGAAACCCGACGCCCGCCCACTGGCTGGCCTCGGCCATCGTGCGCCTGGCGGCGCTCGCGACGGACCAGCGTGTGCGGAGCGGCGCCTACCACGCGGCCGGCCAACCAGCGACGAGCCGGATGGCATGGGCCCAGGCCGTGCTGAGCGATCACCCCGTGTCGGTGGAGCCGATGCGGCTCGAGGAGTACCGCCGCGACTCGCGAGTGCCGCCGCGGGCGGTCCTCGACACGAGCCGCCTCGTGCGGCTGGGCATCGAGCCCGGCATCTGGGGTGCCGCTATCCCTCGGTGACGGTCGCCGTCGTCGGAACGATCTGCCACCAGATCCGGCCGGGCGGCAGCACTAAAGGCTCGCCACTGTCCGCGTAGGTCCACGTCGTCAACGACTCCGCGTCGGGACGAGACCACTCGACGTCGGCGGCGATGCCGTTGACGTACACGGTCCCGCCGCCTTCGCCCACGAGGTCGTGCATGATCGGGTTGCCGCCGGCCCCGAAGTCGATACCCATGATGACGCGCTGGTTGACGCGCTGGACGACGACCGTCCGCACGGCGACCGGCTCCCCGGTGATCGCATCCACGGTCGTCTGCGTGCCGTCGGCGCGCGCGTAGTTTTCGGCCGCAGGATCGTACGTGAAGCTATATCGCCAATAGCTTGCCGTCTGAATGGTCAGGCGGGACACATCCCGAGCGCCGGGCACCTCAGCATCCCCCGCCACCGCAAACGGCGGCCGGGGCTGGTCAATTCCCACGTTGAACTGCTCGAGCTGGCCGGCGGCGAGGTCCTCCCGGATGCGATCCAGATCCACGTAGACGTTGTAGGGGGCCCGACGCGCCGAGCTTCGCGCGAAGTAGCCCCAGCCGTCGTTCCCGTTCAGGTACGGCATCCCGCCGTTGATGAAATGCTGGATCGAATAGGGCGCACCACCGAAGCCGACGGTCAATGCGTGCATCTGCTGCCAGAGATCGAGATTGAAGTAGCGCGCGCTGCGGACCGGTCCAACGGTGGTCTCGGGATCGGTGCAGTAGAAGAGGCCCGCGCCTCGTGTCACGTTGCCCTGCACCGTTGCCTCCACCAGCAGGTCCGCGTCGCTCATCCCGGTCTGTGGGCGCGCGTTCACGTCGTTGTCGAACTGGACGATGAGTCCGACTCGCTCAGGATCGATCTCGGCGTCGATGGGCAGCCCGGTGATCGGACAGGTTGCCTGCGCCACCGGAGTCGCGGTCGGGCTGGGAGACGGCGATGGCGTGCGCGTCGGCGTCGGCCGTGCGGTTGGCGTCGGCCGTGCGGTTGGCGTCGGTGAGGGGCTCGCGGTTGCCGTCGCCGCCGGCGGCTCTGAACCCGTGCGGAACGCGAGGGCGTATACGCCTGCGCCGCCGACCACCGAGGCGACGGCGATGGCAGCCAGGATCGGACGCGAGGGTAGTCGGCGCATGCAACAGATCGTAGACGAGTGGCGTCTGGCCCATACAGCGCCCTTTCGCTATAGTCGTCTACCCTCCTCCACCGGGTGCGTCACCCAGCACCTGTCGTCATTACGGGTATCCGAGTTGAGTCGAACTGCGTCGCCCGCGATGGGCGTGAGGACCGCTGCTCCGAGGTACGAGCGGCGCGGGAGCGGGGGGCCGCTTGCGGCCTTCCTGTCGTTCCTGGTGCCCGGCCTCGGACAGGCGTACAACGGTCAGCCGCTGCTCGCAATGCTCCTGGCGGCTCCGGTCGTCCTCATCGCGGCGCTCGCGGGGCTCGCCGCGCTCTCGCCGAACATCAGCGTGATCACGCACCTGCTGGACATCCGCTTCCTCGTGGGACTCGTGGTGCTCGACATCGCGCTCCTCGGCTGGCGAGGTGTTGCGATCTTGCAGGCGTACGTTGAGCGGCGGACGCCCGGTCGCTGGTCCCGAGGAACGTACTTCGTGGCCGGCCTGCTCCTCGTGGTGGTGGCGATGCACGCCGTGCCCGCCGCCTATGCGGCGAAGGCGATCGACACCCTGAACTCGGTATCCCAGGGCGGCGACGGCGGTGGCTTCAGCGGCGACACTGGCGGTGGCCTGGGGGATGGCGACTCGCTGCCCATCCCGACCGATCAGCCGGAGGTTGGCAGTGGCGAGCGCGTGAACATCCTGCTAATCGGCGTCGACTCGGGGTACGGCCGCAACCACGCGCTCACCGACACGATGCTCGTGGTGAGCATCGACCCTGACGGGACCTCGGCGATGCTGTCCGTCCCACGCGACCTCTACGGCGTGCCGCTTGGTGATGGGCGCACGTTCAACGCCAAGCTGAACGAGCTCCTCTCCACTGCCGAGCGCGATGCTGCGGCGTACCCGTCAGGGGGTGTGGGGACTCTGAAGAGCGCTATCGGCGAGCTGCTTGGCCTCCCCATCCATTACTTCGCGGCGGTCAATCTCAGCGGGTTCAAGGAGGCGATCGATGCCATCGGCGGCGTCGACGTCACCGTCGAGCGCGCCATCGCGGATCCGGTGTATTCCGAGGACGGCGTCGAGGGCGCGGGGTTCTACATCGAGGCGGGCGACTATCACATGGACGGATCCCTGGCGCTGGCCTACGTTCGCTCGCGCCATGGCCCGGGCGACAACGACTTCACGCGTGCGGAGCGCCAGCAGCAGCTCCTCACCGCGGTGCAGGAGCAGCTCACCGCGGGAAACCTCCTCCTCTCGCTCTCCAGCCTCATGGATGCGGTGAAGAACACCATCGCCACAGACATACCTTCCAACAGGATCTCGGCTCTCGCACAGGCGGTCCAGGACACCGATACCTCGCAGCTGGCGCGGGCGGTCATTCAGCCCCCGCTGGTGCAGCCGGAGAGTCACCCGGTCGCGGGCTACATCCTTCACCCAGACCTCTCCGCGATCCGGGCCCTGGTGCGGGATTTCGTGGCCGGCCGCCCCGTCCCGACCCTCGAACCCTAGGTCCGCCAAGTGTGGCCGCGCCGTTGAGCGGCGAGGAGCCTAATGATCTCTCCGCGGCCGTGCTTCTCTGGAGGCTCGAGGGGCGAGAAGCCAGTTGCTGATCCCGCGCCGTACTCGATGCTTCTGCACGTAGCGGCGTTTCAGCCGCGCCGAGCCCGCGTGCCGCACGAGGTCAGCCAGAACGGGGATGTTGCGAGGGTTGAAGACGGCCAGATACAGCAGCGCACGTATCTCATGCCATAGGATGTACGGCAGGTCGCGAATCACCTCGCTGGCATCCTCGTTCTTGAGCTGCATCAGCCTGTGATTCCGCCACGACAGACGCTTGATCCAGTTCGCGATCTTCCGTCGATGGGCGATGATCTGCATCGGTCGCGACGTAGGCGAGTCGCCCGCGCCTCGGGCGTGCCAGCCGACCGCATCGGGCAAGAACAGCGCAGTCCATCCGAAGAGCTGAAGTCGCCAGGCGAGATCGACGTCCTCCTTATAGATGAAGAAGTCCTCGTCGAAGTACTCCCATCCACCGGCGGCGGATGGCTGACGTACTGCCTCGAGAGCGCTACGCCGATATACGGGACAAGCTCCGTCGACTCCGAAGATGGGCTCGGGCATGACGTATTCGGAGGCAGTGGCGTGCCCCTGCCCACGACTCACCACGCGACGGCTACGGGAGATGGCTAGCCCTGCTGAATCGACGATGTTCGTCTTCGTATTTCCTTTGGCCAACTGAAGTAGCTTCCCTTGCACGGACCCCACATCCTCTGCCTCGAATCCCCTGAGGGCCGCCTCTAGGAACGCTTCATCAAGGATGAGGTCTTGGTTCAGGAGACAGACGCAGTCACCTGTCGCCGCGCGGATCGCTTCGTTATGCGCACGCGAGAAGCCGATGTTTTGGGCGCCCAGGACCAACCGAACGGTCGGCCGGCCGGCTATCGCTCCTGGCAGCCACTGGGCTGTCCCGTCAGTGGAGGCGTTGTCGCGGATGATCACCTCGACGGGGGCCCAGCGCTGTGCCCACAGGGACTCCAGGCAGGCAGGCAACCAACCGAGCCCGTTATACGTGACGAGCGACACCGTCACGCGAGGGGCTGTCATCAGCCCCCCGGCTCGAGCCACGCGATCATGATCAGGATGGGCATCAACCCAAAGGCGGCGAGGATGTATGGGTTGGTTGCGCCTACGACGAGGACGCTCGCAAGGATGGCCACCACGACTGAGAACTCGCGTTGTGGGACGCCGGCCGCGGTCCTCAGCCGTCCGAAGCGCGCGCGCAGGGCATCCGCGAGCAACCGGAGGGGATAGGACATGAACAGGGCAACCCCGACGAGGCCGGTCTTGTATGCCAAGTCAAGATAGGCCAGCTCATACGAGAAGATCTGGTCGTAGGGATAGTCTCGAGCGATGGTGCCGAACCCGTGGCCAATTATCGGCCGCTCGGTGATGTGGCCCATCAGGACGCGCGTCTGGGTCGCTCGAACCTGATTCGAGAACGCTCCGCCCGTGTCTGGTGCTCCTCCGCCGCCGAAGGCAACTCCGTCGGGCGGGATGGCGAGCGGCTCGCTCTTTGTAGGTCCGGGCGTGGAGTCGGGCGTGGAGTCGGGCTGTGCGAGGACAGTCGCGGTCCGCGCGACGACGTAGTCGGGCAAAGAGAATCCGACAATGCTGCCGGCGCCTGTGAGCAGTGCGAGGATCCCGAGCGTAGCCCCAGCGGACATGAGAGGTCGGCGCCAGTGCTGCGCTCCAAGGAGTACGACCAGCCCGACAGCCAGCGCTGTTCCGAGCCAAAATCCGCGCGTGTATGTCGCGAGGACGTCGATGATGAGCACGGTGTATAGACCCCAGAGCCACCACCGGCGGGGATTCTGAAGCAGTGCCCAAACGGTGAGAGCAAGTCCAATCTGCAGGTAGATTCCGCTCCCGAGGTACAGGCGGTATGCGCCGTTTGCCATGTACCCAACTGCCCCACCCATGTCGAGGTCAGCCAAGAGCACCGGCCGCAGGACGGCGTTGAGTGGGACAAGTCCCGATGCGCTCATCGCGACCAGAAGGAGGGTGACGATCGCGTTGACAACGCACGCAACGAGCAGGGCTGCCCGGAGCCATGCCCCCATGCCGCGGCCTATGAGGGCAACGAAGACCAAAGTGAACGCAAAGAACAGGTGGCCGTTGCCGTCGGCGAAGACGTCGCGTGGGTCGTTGCCGTTGAGGAGTCCAAGGGGCATCCATATCAATGGGATGACGACTGCGAGTACCAGGGCGTGCGGCGCGTATCGGCCGAGGTCAAGTCGGCGAGCGGCGCGCCAGTCCTGATACAGGATCCGGAGTGCCCCGAGCATCACGATTGCATCGATGACGTGTCGGCCAGACCACCCTCCCGGGAAACGGGTCCATCCCCCGCTCGCGCCGGCTACGGCCAGCTCGACGAGCGCAAGCCCCACCGCGGCTCGAAAGTCAACCAATGCCAGCGCTGCGAACGCAACCACGAGGATGATCTGTGCAACCGCGCGGAGGGTGGGCGGGCCGTCGATGATCGTGATGGCTGTCAGCGCGGCGATCGCCTGCACGGAGACTGCGCCGAGCACGAGGGTCACGCCACTCACGCTGCCGGGAAGCCCGGAACGTATCGAAGCGGAGGGCAGCGTGGCTGCGGTCATCGGATGCTCGCGCGGAGCGTGGTCAGCGCGTTGGCCGTCAGCTCCACGCGCTTCCGTGCTCCGATGGCCGCGTGGATGATCAGGGTGATGGATCGTGGGTACAACGCCTTGTAGTGGTCGTCGTAGAAGAGCCGCATGGCGTCGTAGAAGTAGCGAATCGTGCGAGATCGGTATTTGCGCGAACTGGCGCGCTTCAGGTGCGTGACGGTAGTAGACGGGACGTACATGATCCGCCAGCCGGCGCGCTTGATCCTAAAGGCCCAATCGGTGTCTTCGCCGTACATGAAGTAGCGCTCGTCCAGCAGTCCGACCTCCTTCGCCGTCTCGGCGCGAACCATCATGAAGGCACCGCAGGGCTGGTCGATCTCGGTTTCCTGCCACTCGTCGAGATAGGTGAGGTTGTACTGGCCGAAGCGCCGGCTCCGGGGAAAGGCGCGCGAGAGAAGAGTCATTCGGTAGAGCGAGCGCTCGGGCGTGGGGAACAGACGCCGACACGCGCGGTCGAGCGTCCCGTCCTCGAGCTCGACCCGACAGGTGGCACACCCGACGTCCGGATGGGCGTCGAGGTATCCGCGGATCGTCGAGATGGTCTCCGGCCGGACAAATGCGTCGGCGTTGAGCAACAACAGGTAGCGGCCGCTCGCCTCGCGCAACGCCTGGTTGGAGGCAGCGGCAAACCCGCGGTTCTGTTCATTGCGTATCACTCGAATGCCGGGAAAAGCGCGCTCGCACGCCCGCGGATCGAAACGATCGGAGGCGTTGTCGACCACGAACACCTCCAGGCGGTCACGGCCGGTGGATTGGCTCAACGCCTCCAGACAACGGCGGAGCAGGTCCGGAGTTTGATAATGGACGACCGCGATGCTGACGTCTGGTGCCTCGCTGGGCCTACGCTCCGATGGCTCCATTGAGGCTACTCTAGCGCAGGTGCGTTGAGGCAGCGGGTGCTATCCTCCGCCCGATGAGCGACTGGCAGCACACCGTCATTCCCGGTGTGCTGCGTGCGTTGACCCCAACCGCACAGGACCCGCGCGGATCCTTCACGGAACTCTGGCGCGCCAGCCGCTGGGAGCACCTCACCGACCAACGCTTCGTTCAGGCGAACCTGTCGCGATCCGAGGCACGGGTGCTGCGCGGCATGCACTTCCACCGCCGCCAGGCTGACCTCTGGGTCCTGGTCGAGGGGGCCGCTTTCGTCGCCGTCTATGACCTGCGCGGTCCTGCGGAGGCCGACCCGACGCCCTCAGCCGACACATTTGACATGCAGCCGGGCGACGCGGTGCTGATTCCCTCCGGGGTTGCCCACGGGTTCTACGCCACTGAGCCGATGGCGCTGGTGTACCTGGTCACCGCCGAATACGACGGGAGCGACGAGCGGGGCTTCGCGTGGGACGATCCCGACGCCGGCATTCAGTGGCCCGCACGAGATCCGATCCTCTCGGACCGCGATGCGGCGAATCCTGACCTGAAGAGCGCGCTCGCCGCTCTGCGCCGCGGCTAGGCCCGCTCGGCCACGGTGCTGAGCGACTTCGTCCGCGATGCCGCGATCTGTGGCACCCCGTGTCAGGAGGCAACGTAGTGGGTGAGCCTCATCTGCCGCCGGTCCGGCCACCGCGCGTTTTCATCGGCTTCACAGAGGTCGCCGGTTACTTCGGGAATCTTCAGTCCGCGCTTCGTTCGCTCGGCATCCGAGCCGATTTCGTGGACGAGTCGCACCACGCGTTCCAGTACCGCCGCCCCTCGCTCCTCGCCGTCCTGGCGAACTTCATCCACACGGCCCTCAGGCGGTCGGCCGAGACCCGCAATCGACCCACCGCGGCAGCGTGGTGGGTCGCTGCTCTTCCCCTGCGCGGCGCTAAGGCCATCGTCCACTGCTGGCTGTTCGCCGCGGCCCTCGCCCGTTACGACGCATTCATCTTCTGCGGCGGTGACAGCCTCTTGCCGCGGAACGCGGACCTGCCGCTCCTTCGGAGGCTCGGCAAGCGTGTCATCTGGGTCTTCACGGGAAGCGATCATCGGCCGCCGTACCTTGACGGAATCGCGGTCCGACGATACCGCAACGACATCGCGAGCCTGATTGTCGAAGCGGGACGGGTGAAGGCCCGAGTCTCGCGGGCGGAGCAGCATGCGGATTGGGTCGTCGCGCTACCCGCTTCGTCCCAGTTCCATTCGCGCCCTTTCGTCAACTTCCTGCGAATGGGGATTCCGTTCGTGCTCGACCAGCGGCTCGTTGTCGGAGCGAATCCGTTCAGTGGAGACGGCACGCGCATCCTCCACGCACCCTCCGAGCCGGGGTCCAAGGGGACGCGCTGGGTGCGGGACTGCGTGCAGGAACTGAGAGCCAAGGGCTACGCCCTCGACTACGTCGAGCTCAGTGGATGCCCACATGCGGAGATCCTCGCCGCCATCGCGAACTGCGACCTCGTGATCGATGACGTCTTCAGCGACACCCCCATGGCCGTCCTCGCCTGTGAGGCCGCCGCGCTTGGCAAGCCGACGGTGGTCACGGGCTACTACGCGGACCTCATCCGGGACGAGCTGCCTACGGCCTGGATCCCGCCGACGATGTTCGAGGCTCCGAGCCAGCTCGCAGTGGCGGTCGAGCAACTGGTCGCCGACGAGGCCCGGCGGGCGGAGCTGGGGAGCCGGGCGCGCCGATTCGTCGAGGAGCAATGGTCACCACGCGCGGTCGCCGAGCGCTTCCTCCGCCTCATCGCGGGAGATGTGCCGGGCGACTGGGTCGTCAGTTCACGGGATGTCCAGTATCTCCACGGAGGTGGGCTGACGAAGCGACAGGTATCGGAGACCGTCCGGCACGTCGTCGCGGCCGGCAGCGATGCAGCGCTGCTCCTGGATCACAATCCGCTGCTGAAGGAGAAACTCCTGAGGTTCGCCGTCCCGCACGTGGTGCCCTGAGCTCACGGACGACTACGCCTTCGTACAGATGTCCGTGAGCATCGCGGACCACCGCTCCGCCTGCGCCTTCCGGTCGTATGGCTTCAACGCACCCGCCGAGGCGCCGACGAACGCGCCGGCAGCGCTCATTGCGAGGGCTCGCAGGATTGCCGACTCGATACCGGCCGCGTCACTCGGGGATGCCACGGTGCCTACCGCCAGCCTGTGTACCAGCGACGCCGCCGGTCCTTCTGGGGCAATCACGACTATCGGCCTCCGAAGAGCGAGGCACTCGTAGATCTTGCCAGCGAGGCTCGCCGGCCCATCCGTCGCTATGACACAGAGCGCATCCCACCGCGACATGATCTCCAGGGCTTCGCGGTGTGGGACGAACGGGCGGATGCCCAGAGTGTCGCCGCTGACGTGGCGGCGAGCGATCGCCTCCTCCTCCGGCAGAAACGGTCCGACCATCTCGAACCGAATCGGACGCCCGTCGAGTCCTCGGTGAGTCACCGCGCCGATGGCGATGAACGTCGGCTCGATGTCGGTTCCGACCTGGAATGATCCCGCGTAGCCAAACGTCAGACCAGCCTCAACGCCGAGGGGTGTGGCGGTGATGCCGCGAAGGTCCTCGGGATCGAAGCCGTTCGGTATGACAGCGATCCGATCTGCCGCCCACGGGTAGCGGGCCGCGTACCGAGTGCGCGATTCATCGGAGACAACGACGAGCGCAGCGGCGCGCCGCAGGCACCAGCGTTCGATGACCCGCTCGGCGGCGACTCGCCAGGGTAGTCGACTTCGGGTGATCGGCCTCAGCGTCCATTCATCCCGCATATCCATCACATACGGGACCCCTGTGCGCAAGGACAGGAGCGCGCTGGCGACGTGAACGCTATGCGGCGGTCCGGAGCCGACGATGACCGACGCCGGTCTGCGGAGGAGATGGCTGGATCGGGAGACCGCAAGAGCCCAGGGAAGCCATCGGTCCGGTATCGCCAGCAGCGCCCGGATGCTGGCTCGCAACGCAAACAGCGTGCGAAACAGCGGTGACGTTCTCGGCAGCCGGGACTTTGCCACTCCGGCCGCTCGCGCCATGCCGTGCATGGGTGACCGGATGCGATGGACCCGCACGTCGGCGGGCAGCTCATCGAGCAGCGATGCGTCTACGGCCGTCGCGAGTGGCTCGTCCGAGCAGGCGACCTCGACGGCCCACCCCAGTCGGCTCAGGTACTTTGCGAGCTTGGTGACCCGGATGACCCCGCCGCCGCCGATGGGCGGAAACTCTGCTGCCAGAATGAGAACGCGCCGGTCGAAAGCTGGCCGGCGCCGGTGGGTCGCAGAGCTCATGGGCCGGGACATGCTACCCCGGTCTGTATCCTCTGCACTCGCGAGCGACCATGCTGATCTGGAGGTTCCGCCGTGTGTGGCCTGGCGGGCGTCGCCTATGCAAATGTCGCCGACCGCGACGATGATCTGTTGCGGCGCCTCGCCGGTCGCCTCGCACACCGGGGACCCGATGACGAGGGTCGCTTCGACGGCGACGGCGCGACGCTCCTTCATCGTCGGCTCAGCATTCTCGACCCGACGACCGCCGGTCATCAGCCCATGTGCAGCAGCGACGGATCCCTCGCGATCCTGCACAACGGTGAGATCTACAACTTCCTGGAGCTTCGCGATCAGCTCCGCGATCTGGGCCACGGGTTTCGCACCGAGACCGACACGGAGGTCATGCTCGCGGCGTACCGCGAGTGGGGCCTCGATTTCGTCAGCCGTTTCAACGGCATCTGGGCGCTCGCACTGTGGGATGCGGCCGAGAAGAAGCTGGTGCTGTCTCGTGATCCCTTCGGGGTGAAGCCGCTTTATCTGGCCGAGCGCAATGGAGACGTGTACTTTGCCAGCGAGATCAAGGCGCTCCTCGAGGTGCCCGGCGTCGGAAGGGAACCCGAGCCCAGAGCGTTGCGCGACTTCCTGGCACACGGGCTCGTGGATCACAGTGACGAGACCTTCTATCGCGGGATACGTCGAGTGCCGGCCGCGCATGTCGTCACGATCCAGCGAGGGGTCGCGCGACAGGTTCGGTTTTGGCAACCCCAAGCCTTCTCGACCGATTCAAGCTTCAAGCGACAGGCCGCCGACGCCGGACTCATCGACGAGCTGCGGCAACGAATCGTCAACGCGGTCGCCCTCCAGCTGCGATCAGACGTACCAATCGGCTCCTGTCTCTCGGGCGGCGTGGACAGCAGCACCATCGTCAGCGTTGCGGCCGCGCTCCGCGACGGTCGCCTTAACGCTGATCGACTGCATGCTGAGCGGGACCGTCAGCCCCAGCTCGCATTCTTTGCAGAGTTCCGGGAGCCGGGACTCGACGAGCGCGAGTACGTGGACAGCGTCGTTGCTGCGACCGGCGTGGAGCTCCGCACCGTGACGCCAACGGCCGCTGACTTCGCCGAGCTGCTTCCCATCGTGCTCGATCAGCAGGACGAGCCCATTGGATCGGCGAGCGTCGTCGTGCAGTACTCGGTCATGCGGCTCGCGCGTGACAGCGGGGTCACCGTCCTGCTCGACGGCCAGGGTTCTGACGAGCTGTTCGCGGGCTACCCCCCATTCCTCGGCCCCCGTCTGGGCGGGGCTCTCCGCTCTGGGTACCTTGCAGGCGTGGCCCGCGCACTGAGCGAGCGGCCGAACCTCATCCCGGCCACGATTCGGTACGCGCTGCTGGGGGCTCGGAAACGACCCGCGTGGCTCGGTGGTGATCGCAAGCCCAGTTGGCTCGGCCCGCGATTGGCGACCACCGAAACGCTGCACCGCATCCCGGAGCCACGGACGGATGGGACGGTGCTCAACCAGTGGCTGTGGCAGCAGCTCACCGGTGACGGTCTCCCGGCGCTGTTGCGGTACGAGGACCGCAACAGCATGGCGTTCGGCCTTGAGGCCCGGGTCCCGTTCCTCGACCTGCCGCTCGTCGAGTTCGCGCTGCGGCTGCCGGACCGGCTGAAGATCTCCGGCAATCGACGCAAGGTGGCCCTTCTGCGCGCGATGGATGGCATCGTGCCCGCTCCTGTCCTGGGCCGGCGCGACAAGATCGCGTTCACCCCACCTCAGCGTCGCTGGCTGCGCGAGCTCGAGCCTCGGCTTCGTCCGTTGGGTGAGGCGCCCGTCGTTGAGGCCGAAGGTTACGTCCGGCCGGGCACGCTCGCGGGTGCGCTTCGCGGCCTCGGCCGCGACGATGCGGACGGCGTCGTCTCCTGGCGCATGCTCGTTTCCGAGATGTGGCTCCGCAGCCGATTCTAGGGGTCGCGCCGGACCGGTGGCCCGGGCGGACTACCGCTGTCCCGCCGCTTGAGCATCCACGCATCGGCGCGCTCGAGCACTGCGGCGAGCAATGACGCAATCGGAAATGTGGCCCGGAGGAGCCGACGACCTCGGCGACCGAAGTGCGACCGCGCATACCGTTCGACGCTGGCGTTCCAGATCCGCTGGCGTTCGCTACGCCTCAGACGCGCGAAGCTCGTTCCCCCGATGTGACTGACAGCGATCCCGGGCCAATACACGCTTCGCCCGCCATCGTTCGCGACACGCCTGGCAAGGTCGACCTCCTCGAACCAGAGGAAGTACCGCTCGTCGAGGCCCCCGATCGCATCCCAATCAGTCCGACGCATGATGAAGGCAGCACCCATGGGCTGATCGATCAACGCCGCTTCGCGAGCGTCGAAGTCGAGCATGAAATAGTCGGCGAGGGGGGGTACGAACCTGGCGAGCCGGTGCAGCTTCAGCTGGTAGAGGAAGAGCGAGGCTACCGAAGGAAAGCGGCGAGCGGACGGCGTGAGCTGTCCGTCAGGGCTGAGGATTGCGGGACCGACGATCCGAACTGAAGCGTCGTAGTCGAACGCCGCGACGATCTCCGCACGGGTACCTCCTACGATCTCCGCATCCGGATTCAGGAGGAACACAAACTCCGACTGGCCGGCCCCCACTCCGGCGTTGCACGCGGCTGCGAATCCGGCGTTGCGGCCCATCCGAATGCAGTGAGCCTCGGGGACCGCTCGCTCGACGACTTCGATCGAGCCATCTGCCGAACCGTTGTCCACGACGATCGGCCTGCCACCGAAGGCAATGGCTGACCGAGCCGCGGCAAGGATCTCCAGCCCACCATTCCAGTTGACGATGACTACGTCGACGCTGGGGAGTGCGGACGGCTTCTCAGACATAACGCGCCACCGATCTTACTTGTCGAGTGCACCGCGGCTGGTGGCGCGCCAAACGTGGTGAGCAGACAAGTCGGCGCGTCCAAGGAAAGCTGCGCAGGTGAAAGGGCGTTCTTCCCCTACTAGTGGCTGCGTTGTTCCTCGCGACGTCGGGCCGGGACCTCCGAATCCTCGCATGGTTCCTCCTGCCTCTCGCCGGCTCGGTCGTCGCAGTCTGGGTCCTCGCTGGCCAACCGATCCCTGCGCTCGTCGGGTTCTTCGCGGGCTCCTTCGATCTGTCCGCCGGATTCTCGACCGCGATGGGGACCGAAGGGTCGCAGGGCGACCGAGGGTGGGAGTATGCGGCTGCGGCTGTCCTGCTTGGGCTGATGCTGCTCTCGGCCGTGCATTCCACACCCCATATGCGTCACTGGCGCCGCTGGGCACTCATCTCCATGCTAGCAATGCTCCTGTTCTTCGCCTACAAGCACGGATTCGTTCGGCATGACGCTCATTCAGTCGGATTCTTTGCCGTCACGTCACTGATCGCTTTTGGCGTCGTCAGTGCCTCGAGGCACCGGACCGCACCTGCTTTGTTACTGACCACCAGTCTCGTCTCGTTCGTGTGGTCAAGTGGGATCGCGCCCGTGCACTTGGATGCCCTGACTCACGCCGGACAGACCGCGGAGCGCGTCTCGCATGTCGCTCGCATGGCTGCGCGTAGTGCAGCTTCAGATTGGTAGAGGAAGAGTGAGGCTACGCGGATGGCATACAAGGCGGCGCATCTCGAGAGAGATCGGCGGCCGAGTAGAATGCGCGTCGGAATCTTTGACATCAGCGAACCGACCCTCGAGCGCATCGCCAAGGGCCGGATGCCGTTCCTCGAGACCGGTGCCACCGAACTCCTGCATCAAATACTTCAGACCGATCGACTGGAGCTCAGCTCGGACCCGGCGATCTTGGAGCGTGCGCAGACTGTCGTTGTGGTGATCGGGACGCCGATTGATGAGTTCTTAAACCCGTCGACGACGATCTTCGACAGGACCGTGGACCAGCTGGGCCCCCACCTGGTTCACGGCGCCCTGGTAGTGCTCCGGAGTACGGTCTATCCAGGGACAACGGCCTACGTTACGCAGGCGCTGGCCGATCGGGGATGCCAGGTCGACGTGGCATTTTGTCCAGAGCGGATCGCCGAAGGTAAGGCGCTCGAGGAGATATTGAGCCTTCCCCAGATCATCGGTGCGGATGACGCGATGGCAGGCGACCGAGCCGAGGACCTGTTCAAGCGTCTGGGTGTCGAGACGATCCGGACGACCACGAAAGAAGCCGAGCTCGCCAAGCTCTTCACGAATACGTGGCGGTATATGAAGTTCGCGGTCGCGAACCAGTTCTTCATGATTGCTCACGAGGCCGGCGTCGACTACAACAACGTCCTCGCCGCCGTCAGACGCGACTATCCACGCGCCGCCGACCTGCCTGGTCCCGGCTTCGCCGCGGGACCCTGTCTGCTCAAGGACACGATGCAGCTGGCGGCCTTCACCAGCGATCACTTTCCGATGGGTCAATCTGCGATGCAGATCAACGAAGGGCTCCCGGCCTACGTCGTGACTGCAATGACGCGCCGCTACGGCTCCCTCACAGGAAAGACGGTGGGTATCCTGGGGATGGCCTTCAAGGCGGAATCTGACGATCCCCGCGCTTCGTTGAGCTACAAGCTGCGGAAGCTGCTGAGCTGGGCAGGCGCGCGCGTGCTGTGTACAGATCCGTACGTCGTCGATGAGCGCCTTCGGCCTTTGGGCGAAGTGATCGAGGAGAGCGACATCCTCGTGCTCGGAGCGCCGCACCGCGCGTACACGGATGTCCCGCTCGGCCAGAAGGACATCGTAGATGTGTGGGGGGCGACCGGGCGCGGCATCGCTCTGTGAAGGTTCTCGTCACCGGTGCCGCAGGCTTCATCTGCGGCTACCTGGTTCAAGAGCTTCTCAACGCGGGCCACGAGGTCACTGGCGTCGACAACTTCAGCAAGTACGGCCGCGTCGTCAAGAGTTACGACGACCACGTGCGGTACCGACTCGTCGAGGGAGACGCGAAGGATGCGGACCTCCTTCGGGACCTGGCGGCCGACTGCGACCAGGTCGTGGCCGCGGCCGCGATGATCGGTGGCATCAGCTACTTTCACGAGTTCGCCTACGACCTCCTCGCCGAGAACGAGCGAATATTGGCCTCCACGTTCGATGCAGCCATCGAAGCCTTCAGGAGCGGCCGACTCGAGCGGATCATCGTGATGTCGAGCTCCATGGTGTACGAGTCGGCCGAGATCTTTCCGACACCGGAGGGCGCTCAGCTCACCAGCCCGCCCCCCATCTCGACGTACGGGTTCCAGAAGCTCGCCAGTGAGTTCTTCGCCAGCGGAGCGTGGGAGCAGTACGAGCTGCCATACACGATCGTCCGGCCCTTCAACTGTGTGGGGATCGGTGAGAGGCGGGCCGTGCGCGACGCAGACGTGATGAGCGGCAACATCAAGCTGGCCCTATCCCACGTCGTTCCAGACTTGGTGGTGAAGATCCTCAGGGGACAGGACCCCCTCCACATCCTGGGGGATGGCACTCAGGTCCGCCACTACACGTACGGAGGGGATCTCGCGCGCGGAATTCGCATGGCGATGGAGGCGCCCGAGGCCATCAACGAGGACTTCAACCTCTCCACTGCGGAGAGCACCACGGTCCTGGCCCTCGCCGAGGTCATCTGGCGCAAGATCAATGGGGCCGAGCCATTCCGAGTGGAGCACGATCCTCCCTTTGAACATGACGTCCAGATGCGCGTCCCGGATGTCCGCAAGGCGCGCGACGTGCTTGGCTTCGAGGCGACCACCACGCTCGACACCATGCTCAACGAAGTGATCCCATGGATTCGGACAGAGATGGAGGCCGGTCGGCTCTAGTGAGCGCTGGCCTCCCCCAGGCTCCGAGGGGCGAGCCGGAGCTCTCCGTCGTCATGCCGGTGTACAACGAGGCTGACAATATTCGGCTCGTCCTTGAGCGCTTAGCGACAATCGTTGCGACGCCTCACGAGATCGTGATCGTGTATGACTTCGATGAGGACACGACCGTCCCCGTGGTGCGCGAGCTGATGGCAGAGATGCCTGCCGTACGCCTCCACCGGAACGAGCTCGGTCCGGGTGTACTCAACGCCATGAAGGCGGGGATCGCGGCGACGCGAGCTCCCCTGGTCCTGGTATCGATGGCCGACGGATCCGACGATCTCTCCGACGTGGATCGCATGGTGGCGACGGCTCGATTGGGCGCCGATCTCGTGGCTGCCAGCCGATACGTCCGCGGCGGTCGCCAGATCGGGGGTCCAGCCCTGAAGAGAACACTGAGCCGCGCGGCGGGCCTCTCCCTGCACTGGCTCGGCGGGGTTCCGATCCACGACCCAACGAACAACTTCAAGCTGTACCGGCGAGAGTTCCTCGAGTCCGTGACCATCGAGAGCAGCGGCGGGTTCGAGCTCGCGATCGAGCTGTCGGTGAAGGCAACGCTCGGTGGCCGACGACTTGCCGAGGTGCCCACGATCTGGCGGGATCGCACGGCAGGCGAGAGCAACTTCAAGCTCCGAGCGTGGCTTCCGCTCTATCTCCGCTGGTATCTGCACTTGTACCGCGGTCGTCTCAGCGACCTCGCCCGCCGATCGCGCGCGCGCCTGCCCGCGCGGGGTGGCGATCACAGCGACCCGATGTAGACCATGTAGAGGACCGGGCTGACGGAGCCCCGGGTGCCCGGCCAATTCGACTCGATCACGCGATTCCCGGTCACGAACAACTGGATGTAGTCGCCCTCCTCGAAGCATTCCACGCTGCCAGTGTGGTTCAAGAGGGCGGAGCGCGGATTCTCGTCAGACAGGTAGTCGGCCGCTACCCAGTCCGTCGGATCACCGTTCTTCTTGATCTCGATGATGTAGTCCCGGGAGGGAGGATTGCCGGTGAACTCGAGGCCGCTGAGGTTATAGCCGGACCCGAGCACCGTGATCTGTGCCTGCACGTGATAACACCCGGTCATTGGGACGGTGAGTCGATCGGGTTGGTTCTCGTCGAAGAAGTCCGCGCCCGACTCAAACTCGACCACGTTGAAGGTCACCGGCTCGGAATACTCGGTGTGCAGCCGGTTCGCGTCATGGCTTATCTTCACGCCGATCGTCTTGTCGTGCATGAGTGTGGTGAGCGAACTGAAGGCGATCGACACCACGAACAGGAAGAGGCCCGCGGCCATGGTTTGGCGAGGAGTCAGTCTCATTCCTGCATTGACTCCGTCGCGGATGGGAGCGGCGGGTTGTTCAGCTGCTCCTCGATGTAGGCCTGCAGGAGGCTGTAATCCGATGAGCTGGGCGCGCCCGCCACCACCAGGATGGACTGACCGATCGTGTTCGACGTCGCCTGGAGAAGCGGGTCGAGCTCGATCCGGTAGGCCACCTCCAGCTTGCCGAAGAGCATGGCGAGGTCGAGGACCGGGATGCTCGTGTGCAGGTGCCCCTCGAGCGCGCCGAGGGCCGCGAGTCCGCGGGGCACGGTCTGCCGCCCGGCAACCTCATCGCGTATGGCGTGCATGACCCGTTGCCGCCGCTGAAGGGCGGCCAGCGCGAACGCGGTGACCTTTCGCCGCCGTCTCCAGCGCATCCTCTTCCGTGGTACGTGATTCATCGGTCGCACCGTCGCGCCTGCGGCGAGCGCGCGCTGATAGGGGTGGGTGGGTGTCCTGCATGGATGCCCATGCTAGGCGAACACCGCGGCCGCGAGCCTGCCCCCGCCGCGCTAGACTCGCCCTACCATGGCCAGGCGCAGCCCAGGGCTCGATCGGATCGGTTCGACTCACCTGAATGAGGAGGCTGGGACGGCCTGATGTGCGTGTCGTTGACCTTCCCGAGGCGCCTCAACCTTGAAACTTTGCTCACCGAGCGGTTGTCTATCCGCAAATTGATGGCCATGCGTCCTTCGTGATGCCGGAGTCACCGACCGCACGCGTGCACCCTGCCGAGCAGCACCCAGAGCTGGACGGCCAACCCCGGGTCGCACCTCGCCACGCCAACGTGGTGATCCTGTCCGCGGCCCAATCGGCCGTCGCACGCTGGGGTGGCATCGGCGTTCTCATCCTTGCCTCTGCGGCAGTTGCTCTGTGGCACTTGGCTCTGGCACCTGGCCAATGGTTCGTCTTTGATGAGTTCGACTACTTCACCAAGGGCCACGATCCTCTCATCGTCTGGTTGCTCCGTCCCCACAACGAGCATACGATCGCGTTTACGAAGATCTGGTACAACGCGTTGCTCCCCATCGTGGGATTGCGGCACTACATTCTGTACCTCGTGCCGCTCGTGTTGGCCCACCTCGTCGTTGTTGCCGCAATCTACCGGTTAACCTGGATCTCGACGGCTTCGCAGGTCGTGGCTGCGGGAACAGCCCTCATCGCGGCCGTGATGGGTGCTGGCGCTGGCACGCTCACCTGGGCCGGGCAGTTTCAGTACGTCGGTTCAGTCGCTGCCGGATTGATCGCCATCGTGCTGGCGTTCGAGGCACGCACGCGCAGGCGAATCGCGGCCGTCGGGGTCATCGCGCTGTTCGGAACGCTCAACGGCACGGCGTTCGTTGCGCTCGGCCTCGCTGCCGCGCTGGCATACGCGTACCACCGGCGATGGCCGGAGGCTGTGCTGATGTCGGCCATTCCTGTCGCCTGGCAACTGGTGATTCGGCTCGTATGGGCGCCAGCCAATCCCTATGCCGCAGGCAGTCTCGGCGAGATCCTCCGAGTCGGCCCGAGTTTCATCTTCTCAGTTCTTGACACAGCGATCAGCCAAACCGTGGGCTATCAGCCAATGTCAGCCGCGCTGCTGGTGTCAATAGCGGTCGGGACACTCGCACTCCTCTTCGGGCATGTATCGCGCCACACCAGGCTAGCCGGCCCGGTGATCGGCACATTGGCCCTGGCCACTGTTGTTTCGATGGCGGCGCTTGTAGCAGGCCGCCTCGGACGGGGTGCAGAACTGGCAGGTGGAGGTGGATACTCTTATCTCTTCCTCGCCACGCTAATCCCGATGGTGGGAATCCTGCTGGGACAACTCGCTCGATCTAAGGCCGCGCTCTTTGCGGTTGCGGGCATGATGGTGGTGATTTCGTCGATTGGGTACGGCAAGATCACAGACGATGCACGGGCGTTATCCGCGTGGAAACTTGACGGCGAGCGGCTGATCCAGGCTAGTGCCGCATTGCTGGTGGAGGGTCTACCGACCTATATGGAGCAAATGCCAGTTCCTGACACCGCGCCGACTGTGAGCCAGGACATGATTCGTTTCTGGGTGGCCGCCGGGCAGCTCGACGCTCTCCCGGTTAGTCCGGGCGCGACTGATCAGGCCTCGCTCAACATGCAATGGCGACTCATTCCTGGCCAGGAAGTGGCTGGCCAATGCATTTCCCCTGTGATAGGGGAGCACATTGCGGTGCCCCCCGGTGCGGAGCTGTCAGTTTCCGGTCTGTCTTCCGGTACGGCCATTACGATTCACTATCCGACGAGTCCAGCTCAGCGGCAGTTCGACCTGTCGAACTCGGTATCCGTACTCCAGTCGGTCGCCGCACGGGCAGCAAGCGTGTCGGTTGTTGCTGGTTCAGCACGAGTGTGCATCGCGGAGTAGCCAGGGCGTCGACCCGCCGGAGTCGGCAGAGATGGCCCCTGGAATCCGTTGGCGTGGAGACCAGGATCTGGGCTCCGGCTCGGGCCTCCGGACGCTCTAGGCCCCCGGACCGGACACCCTACTGCCGACCGCCGGACCGCTTCAGGAGCCCGACCATCGCTTGCGGGAACAGAGTTCCAGAGGGTACCCACTCGACGATGTCGAAGCCGCCGTTTCGCCATGTGCGCTCGACGAACTCAGGTGGGACGGCTGCCCACCCGTAGAAGTCGGCCGAGCGCACGCCACCTCCCCCCACACCCGCATAGACCGGTTCGCCACTCTCGTATTGCCGCCGCGCTTCGAGCACGTCCGGGAGACAGCCGGCGAGAGCCACGGTGAAGCGATCCTCCTCGCCCCCTGCAACGGCGTCCTTCGCTGATTCAACCTGCGCGAAGAAAGCGACATCGAGCAACGTAAGAAACATCATGGCTCCGGTTGCACTCAAGCGCCCGAATTCCTCAGCCCATGCAACGTGAGCGGCGGGTGAGAGATGCGAGAACACACTGAAGCCGAGAACAGCGTCCGCGATCCCGTCACGAAACACCGTCGGAGGGTACGGTGCAACCGTCATCGCGTTCACCCCCGGCAGGGTCGAACCAATGAGTGCCGTCATCTGGAGGTCAACGTCGATTGCGTACAACGCACTCGGCTGTACATGAGCTAGCAACAGCCTTGAAATGCGGCCCCAACCGCTGCCGAAGTCCACCACGTGTGCAGCATCGGCCAACCGCTGGTTTCGGTGGCGATGCATCCACTGGTCCGCGACCCGTACGAAGCTCGCCGCCTCGGCGTATGCCGTTACGTATGATGAGCCGACGTAGGCCGCCTGGACAGACTCCGGCGGATTCGGCGGAGCGACTCGGAGAACGTCGATAACCGGCGGCAGGACCGCGAGGGTCTCCGCTTGCGCGAACCAGCGAATCAACTCGTCGATGTTGTCAGTCGAATCATCCATATGTCACGTCGCGCAGTGCCAGGAGATATGTGGAGCCAAATCGGTCGCTGGGTTCCAGCACCGCTCCCTCAGCCCACTCGTTCCAGGCGTTGACGAATACGACGCGTCGCTCGAACTCCCGGTGGGCGACTGACGCAGCCGCTGCGGCGAGCCAGCGCCGGAAGGTGTACGGGTTGGATCCAAACCAGACGTCCGGATCCCACTGCCGCCTCGCGGTGTTGTCAAAGGCGACCATGACGCCGGGGAAGAATCCGTCCGGAACGCCGGCCGCCATCCCTCGGACCGAGTCCTCCACCATTGCCTGGTAACTCAGGATGTTGCCGGCGAAGCCCGGCTCAGCCCCCACATGCTGGTGCGGGAGCCACTCCCAGTGGGCGTTGTGAGGAGGGAATCCCAGGCTCCCGTCCAGGCCGGAACCGGCGAGATCGCCCTCAACCCCATGGAACTCCTTCGCCACGTCCACGTTCAACACGAGGAGCTCGCCGACGTCCTCCCGCCGCGCCAGCTCTCGCCACGCAGCGATCTGTTCCGCGAGATCGGGGATCTGACCGGGCCGGTAGATGGCGATCAGCGCACGACCTCCTATCCGAATGTACCGCGGATCGCGGAGGATCGGCATCGCATCCGCGATGAACTGCGATGCAGGGATCTCGTCATAGTGTTGGCCGATGAGAACGTCGCTCTCGCGGCCGTCCCAGCGGCGAGTCCAGTTCTCGTTCGCCCACATCAGACAGAAGGGAAGCGACAGGTCGTCGCTCAAGCGAGATTGGATCGGCGTCTCCAGCAGCTGATGTCCCGCGAACCAGTAGTGGTAATACATCCACCCGGCGATGCCGGACTCCTCGGCGAGAGCGGCCTGAAGAGCGACGGTCTCACGGACACGAAGGTCATAGAACCCGGTGGTCGTTGGAAGCTTCGGTTGGTGGTGGCCCAAGTAGACGGGTCTTGCGCCAGCGACGTTCGTCCACTCCGTGAAACCCGCGCCCCACCACCGGTCGTTCTCGGGTATGGGATGGAACTGCGGGAGGTAGAACGCAACGACTCGGACCCGCGGGCGTTGCTTTGTGCTGGGTTCGAAGCGGCGCCATGCGGCCCCTGCGCTCGGCTCCGGCTGCAGCTGGGATCGCTCCTCAATGGACAACCCGGCTTCCCGCGTGACCACCCCGATGAGACGCTCGAGGGCATGGGCTGTGGTGGCGTTCACCTGGCCAGCCTCGTCCTCGAAGTCCGCGGCCGAAAGGCCGAGGGCCCGGAGGCCCTGCAAGACGATTCCGCGGGCCCAATACATGGACCCTGCTGCGAACGTCAGATCGGTGGGGCGCAGATCCAGTTCCAGTCTGCGCAGGAGGCTGGCCGTGACCGCTTCATTGTCCCCCCAGAACTCTGGACCGAGGACGCTCCCATCCGCCGTCACCAGGCCAAGGCGCGGAGAGGCCGCGAAGCTATCCAGGATGGCTGCGACGTTCTCCGCGTCGCCCAGCAGTCCGTTGAGCAGCTCGTCGCGCCAGGAGGCACCCGTGCCTGAGAGGCCGCCGTGTCCGGCACGCCAGTCGCTTCGTTTAGTGTGAACTTTGAGGATGAGCTGATATGGATCCAGAAGCCCTGCGTTCACGGTCTGGGCGAGCGGCCAGAGGTCCCGGCCGTGGTTCTCCACATCCAGGATCAGCACATTCGAGGCATTCGGGAGCCGGGTCCTGTCGACACTGATGGCCGACCCGGAGGCGTTCGTCGCGATGATGTCGAACGTCACCGGAATCGCCGCCAACCGACCCACGATATCGTCGAGCAGCTCCGGGAAGAAGACGTGGACGACCACGCCGACGCGAGCGGGCGAGGCGATGGGCATGTCCGTGCGTTTCGTCCATGCGTCGGGAAAGCCCCCGCTACGCCTGTTCATCCCCCGATCAACCCACGAGGCGAAGTCCGCCGCGGACCCTGAACGGCCGGAGAACGCGGCCGGATTCACCGCAAGGACAGCGTGGTGGGCACGCGTTCTCAGGCTCGCCCGGACGCGGGACGCCCTAGACCGCAAACGCGTCGGCGTCAGCCGGCGGAACATGCTCGGCCCCTGGCGACCCTGCTCAAAGCCATTCGTCCAGCTCGACGCCGAAGTGGCGCCTGATCTCTGCCGGCACCTGCACGCCGTCCGGCGCAATATCGGGCTGGCGCACGAGTTGACGCTTCACGAACGGGAAGCCCCTGTCCAACAGGTCTCGCCATCCCAAGATGGTCGGGTTCTCACCCTCTCCCACCACACGCCAGTATGGGATCGCGACGTCCGTCACGAAGCGCTCTCGCTCCAACAGCCGGCTCAGGCCGATCTCGTTGCGCCAGATCACCTCATCTCGAGATTCTTCGACACGGACGTTGAGCCAGAAGAGTGAGAGCGGGGACTCGAGCAGGCACCGACCTTTGAAGCCCAAGCAGTAGCTTTGCAGATGGTGGCAGAACTGGGTGGTGTCAGTCAGCCCCCAGACGTCCGCGGCGGAGCGGTGGAACCCCTCCAGCAAGTGGTCGATTGGCTGGAAGGGCCCGACCAGACTGTCGTTGAGCAGCAGCACGTGGGTGCTGGCCGCGATCGCCGGATATCGCTCAAGAGCCGTGGCCCACGAACCGAAGTCGTATCCGATGTTCGGGCGACGTAGGACGGTGACCCGCGGAGGTCGGCCGCCAGCCCATTCGAGAGGCCCCGGGCCTTGGGCAGTGCTGACGAAGACCACGTCGTAGCCATTCGCGAGAACCGCTCTCGTCAACTCGCTGGCCGAGCGGCCGACCCGAGCATCGGCCGCCCAGTGGGCGATGATCGCGATGCGCTCGGTCGAATTCGCGGGCCGCAGATCGTCGTCCCCTTCGACGTGCACGGCGCGTCGCTGGGCCTCGAGCACGAGCGGTCCCGTGCCGCCGGACAGGTGACGGAACCACCTCATCGTCTCTTCAGGATGGACTTGACCCGCCGGAGCGGTGCGGTCGCCCGCCAGGACGCGCTGTGCCGCATATCCTGGATGATCCCCCAGCTCCCGAGGAGGTCTCCTCGGAGGTGGGCCAGCTCATCATTGAGCGAGTCGAGCTCGGCGTGAAGCTGGCCGACACGCTCCCTGGCGTCAAGCAGCTCGCCGCGAATGATCCGAAGCTCTTCCTGGCCCGCCTCCGCGTCAGCCGCCGCCAGTGCAATCCGCGCGTCGGCGTCCGCGGCAAGCTGAGCCGAGCGAGATTCGGCGTTCGCCAACTGAGCAAGAGCGGCGTCTCGAGTGGCGACCATCTCGAGGTGGAATCCTGCGACCTCGCGTCCGTAATTGATGAACTCGCTGGTTCCGCTCATCTCGCTGAACGGCGCCCAGCGGGGATCTTTGTCCAGTACCACCACACTGTCATAGACATGGATGCCGGAAAGCGCGGTCTGCCATGGTGCCGGCAGGTGCTCGACCAGCGAATGATGGTACGCGTGGATATCGTCGGTCCGTTCTTTGAGCCATTCGATGAATGTGGGACCGGCTGGGTCAGGGTCCGCGTACTCGGGCCAGTAGGATGTATGAACGTCCTCGACGATATAGGTCCCACCATCGTTGAGCAGCGGGAACAGCGTCTCGACGGAGGCGATCTGCTGGCGCATCGTGTGGCCACCGTCGTCGATGATGATATCGAAGGGGCCGTGTTTTTCGGCTACACCTCGTAGGAAGTCTGGATCCTCCTGATCGCCCATCTCGATCGGGTGGCGCCCGCCGACGGCTTGGCGGGCTGCGTCGTCGATATCGATCCCGACGAGGAAGGTCTCCGGACCGAGATAATGCCGCAACATCTCGAGACCGCCGCCTCGATAGACCCCGATCTCCAGAACACGCGGCTCACTGCCGCGGTACCGAGCAAGGTGGCTCTCGTAGACAGGAAAGTAGTGCACCCACTTGTCGAGCGGCTGGCCAGCGCGGTTGGCCGTGAAGAACGCGAACAGCTGGTTGGCTGACAGCCGCTTCCAGTCGCCACCGGCGTAAAACGAGACTCGATAGCATTCATTCACGAGGCCTCGGCTGGCGCCCAGCGAGCGAAGCGCGTCTCCAAGGCGCCGCGCCTGCGCAGAGGGATCATCGTCCTCGACGAGTGCGCCCCAGAGGGTCGCCCTTGCCTCCTCGCCGATCTCCTCGGCCGTCGCCACCACGTTTCTGGCCCTATCCGGATAGCCCGTCGCCAAGGCGTAGAGCATGTTACTCAGAGCCTCACTGCTCAACATGGAGAGCCTCCCGTGCAGCCGGAGTGCCCGCCTCAGAGCTGGGCACGCTCACAGGTGGCCGCCAGGTCCCCGGCATCCGGGTGAGCCCGGGCTCCTCATCCCCCTGCCCGCGGACGTGGAGATCGAACTCACGGTTGGCGTAATCGTAGGTGTGCCCTCGCTCGACAATCGCCGTGCTCACCTGGAAGCTGCCCTGCTGGAAGGGCAGCTCATCGACAGCGAAGTCGACGTAGCCGCTTCCGCGCTCCAGCGAGTAGGGCCCGACACGGCCTGAATTCGGGCCAGCGACATTCGCTCCCGATTCGTGATGGAATCCGAGCCCAAAGACTGCCCGACTGATCGGCGAACGCGCCTCGAAGTGCATCCGGATCGTGCACGCAGCCCCGGCAAGCAGGACCGGGCTGTGATTGCCTTCGCCGTCGAGGTACTCCAGGGAGGTGATGCGCACCTCGCCCGACCCCAGTCGCATCGGCGTCTCGTCGCTTGGTCCAGTGCCGCCACCCACGTGTTGAGCGTGCGCCTCGCGCTCGTTGACAGACGCGATGTAGCGGTCGGCTACGTCCCGAGCAGCGCCAAGCTCGCGGACCTCGCCGTTGTCGAGCCAAGCGGCCTGATCGCACAGATCGCGGATCAGACCGAGCGAGTGGGTTACCAGCACGACGGTCGTCCCACGCTTCCGAAGCTCGAACAGATGGTCGAAGCACTTTCGCTGGAATTCCTCGTCGCCGACGGCGATCACCTCGTCGACCATCAGGATCTCTGGGTCCAGCGATACCGCCACTGCGAAACCGAGACGGACAAACATTCCGCTCGAGTAGATCTTGACTGGCGAGTCGATGAACTCACCGATCCCGGCGAAGTCGACGATGCTGTCCATTGCCGCGTCGATCTGACGGCCGCTCAATCCCAAGATCGCGCCGTTCAGCCTGATGTTCTCGCGCCCGGTGAGCTCGCCATGGAACCCAGCGCCCAGCTCAAGCAACGCTGAGACTCTCCCGTTGACGACCACGCGGCCACTTGTCGGCCGATAGATCCCCGCCAACACCTTGAGCGTGGTCGACTTTCCGGATCCGTTCTGCCCGAGTAGCCCGAAGGTAGAACCCCGCTCGATGGAGAACGACGCGTCTCGGAGGGCCCAGAACTCTTGTGCTGTCGGCGCCCTGCCGCGAACCACACGTTCCTTCAGACCTGTGCGGCGCTCCCTATGCAGCCAGAAACGCTTTGACACGTGCTCGGCCGCGATCGCCAGGTCCGTCATACGGACTCACCGATGTCCAGTCCCCATCGTCGGTAGACAAACGCCGAGATGGCGACCGCACCCAGGGTCCACGCGAGGATCCCCACCCAGGTCGACAACAGTGGTATTTGGAGGTCGTAGGACAGTGCCCGGAGCGATTCCACGAACAGGGCGATCGGATTCAGGCTCACGATCGCCCGCAGGGGGACTCCATACCATTCGGCTGGCACCGAAGCGGTGAGGTAGATGATCGGCGTCAGGAAGAACAACAGCTGCAGCCCAACGTTCACGAGGTGGACCAGATCACGGAAGTAGACGTTCATGATGGCGAGCGATATGGCGACAGAGGTCACGAAGGTCGCGTAGATGACGAGCCAAGCGGGGAAGAGCAGCCAAGTCAGCCCGACATTTCCAAACGCGATCAGTGCCAGCGCGAGGATGCCGAACTCGATCAGTGTCTGGGCCAGGATCGCACCAGCGGACCCCACGATAGGTGCATAGGAGGGGAAGTACACCTTCTGCAGGATGGGTCCGTTCGCCAAGAGCGTGGGAATGGCCGTGTTGACGGTGATGAGGAAGAACGCCCAAGGAATGAGGCCGCTGAAGAGCCACACGGGAAAGAAACCAGGCAGGCCGTTGCCGAAGTCCGGCGGCGCAACACGGAAGATGACAGCGAACACCAAGCTGTATGTAAAGAGCGTGGCGAGCGGAACCACCAGGGACCACGCCCAGCCCAGCGTGGTGCCCTTGAAGCGCGACTTGAGCTCTCGCTGGGCGAAGTTCCAGATCAATGACCGGCTGGTCCAGATGGAGGAGCGAGGACGTGCGGTGGTGGTCACCCCTGGCCCCGACACTGGTGGGACTGGAGGTCCTGCATGGGCGTCTGTCTCATTTGGTGCTCCGCCATGCTAGGCGAACGCTGTCACGGTATGTGCTCCCGGGCTGCGGCCGCGCTCATCGACCCTCTGGGTGAGATAAAAGAGCGACTCGGAGCGCTCGAGTCCGGAACCGTTGACGATGTCGCCTGAGCACGACCATGCCCATCACCGAGGCAACGCGCCCTCCCGCGGCAGTTCGGCGGCGCCGCGGAGCGCATCGGCGTGGTGGGCGCGCTCCCACGGCAGGTCGAGGTCCGACCGGCCGAAGTGGCCGTACGACGCGGTCTGCCGATAGATCGGGCGCAGGAGCCCGAGCTCCAGGATCATCGCGCCGGGGCGGAGGTCGAAGTGCTCCTCGACGATCGCGGCGATGCGCGTGTCGGGGATCGAGCCCGTTCCGTACGTCTGCACATTGACGGATATCGGCCGAGCGACGCCGATCGCGTACGCGAGCTGGATCTCGCACCGGCGCGCGAGCCCGGCGGCGACCACGTTCTTGGCAACGAAGCGCGCCATGTAGGCGCCGGTGCGGTCCACCTTTGTCGGGTCCTTCCCGGAAAAGGAACCACCGCCGTGGCGCGCCATCCCGCCGTAGGTGTCCACGATGATCTTCCGTCCGGACAGGCCTGAGTCGCCCTTTGGTCCGCCGATGACGAACCGCCCGGTGGGGTTGACGAGGTAGCGCGTGTCGGCATCGAGCAGGTGCGCGGGAATCGCGGTCTGGATCACCTCCGCCTTGATGCCCTCGAACAGCTCGTCGCGATCCGCCTCGGGGTCGTGCTGCGAGCTCACGAGCACGGTGTGGACGCGCTCAGGGGTGCCGTCGGCGGCGTACTGCACCGTCACCTGGCTCTTGCCGTCGGGCCGCAGGAAGGGGAGTGCGCCCTCCTTCCGCGCTTCCGCCAGACGTCGGGCGACCGCATGCGCGAGCTGGATCGGCATGGGCATCAGCTCCGGGGTCTCGTCGGTTGCGTAGCCGAACATCATTCCCTGGTCGCCGGCGCCGAGCTCGTCAGGCTCCTCGCCGAGCCGCGACTCGAGGGCGTGGTCGACGCCGCGGCTGATGTCGGGGCTCTGTTCCTTGATCGCCGAGATGGTGCCGCACGTCTCCCAGTCGAACCCGACGCGGCTGTCGTTGTAGCCGATCTCACGGACGGTCCGCCGGACGACCTCCTGGACATCGACATAGTGGCTGGTCGTCATCTCGCCGAGCACCATCACTAGGCCTGTCGTGGCGGCCGCCTCGACCGCGACGCGCGCGTCAGGATCGTTGGCGAGGACATCGTCGAGGATGGCATCCACCACCTGGTCGCACAGCTTGTCCGGGTGTCCCTCGGTCACTGACTCCGAGGTGAACAGGAC
>Ga0183260_10000570_pt1 | contig 31180 bp, 33 predicted proteins | sample AntDrymUQ4972206_2_FD_129768 | JGI IMG/M metagenome (GOLD analysis project Ga0183260, IMG submission 129768) | Polar desert sand microbial communities from Dry Valleys, Antarctica - metaG UQ497 (22.06) (version 2) (version 2) | ecosystem: Environmental > Terrestrial > Soil > Desert | place...
GCCCAGCCAAGGAACGAACGCATACTCGACCGCGTAGGTGAGTCCGGCGACGACGTAGGCGACGCGCAGCAGTCTGCGCCACGCGTCGTCGAGCAGCACGTATGTGGCGATGAGCGCGGGCATGAACCAATAGGCGTACTGCGGCCCGTAGCCGGGACCAAATGCGACCACGGCCATCAGCACCGTCGCCACGAGCAGAAACAGCCTTTCCGGAGGCAACGGAGCCTCCCGTGACAGACGGCGCCATAGCCACACGACCATCACGACCACGGCAAGGGTGAAGACAGATCCGTACGGGAACCGATCGTCGAGGCTCGTCAGCTCCTCGAGCATCCCCGAAAGCCCGAAGAAGCCACGAGTCGACCGATAACGAATGACATGCTCCAAGACCGCGCCGGGGACCAAGGACATGATCACGCTCACACCGAGCGTCGCCGGGCCGAGCAGCAGCGTCACGCCGAGCACTTTGCCGGCAGGCGTAGCGAGTCGAAAACCGGGCGCGAGCAACGGGGCCAGTACGAGCGGAACCGTCTTCGCAAGCACGCCCACTCCGAGCAGGAGGCACCCGCAGAGCCAGAAGATCACGTCGCGTGAGCGCCGATGCGCGAGGAGTGCGGCGACGGCCAGAGTCACGAAGAGGCCGACGTTGACGTCGCTGTTTCCGTGCTGACAGACGAGCAGGATCGCCACGGGGTTGAGCGCGATGCCGAACAGCAGTGCCCGCCGCACTCTCTCTCGCGGCGCCCCGAGGGCGACGAGCGTGAGGTAGAGGGTCGCCACAACGGCTGACTCGACAAGGACGAGGTAGATCCGAAGCGCAGAGAGAAACGAGATCTGTGTGGAGTCCGCTACGGCATCGAGGCCGACGATGATCTCGAGCCAGAGTGGAGGCCAGTTCAGAACACCCGTCTCGTAGGGATTTTGACCCTTGTCGAGAGCGCGAAGTGCGCCCTGCCAGTAATCGACGTCCAAGGAATGCGCGTCGCCAATCGCGGCGATGAACACCACTCTCGCCAACCACGCCGCCGCCAGCACGAGGGCGAGATCTCGTATGCCGGGGCGTAGCATCCCCCCAGAAGGGCGCCCCAGGACCTCAGCGCTGATCCTTGCCCTTCGTCTCAGAAGAGCGCCGTCGTCGCCATGCGGATACTCGCGCTTCCGCGCTGTGGGGCCTCGAGCGCTTCCTTCCCGCCCACGGAGAGAGCCTCGTCGGCCGCGCGTCGTCCCGCGTCCACTGCCCGTTCGAGATACCTGAAGCCGCGAAGCGAGATGTCCTGCACGTCCGGCGTGATCAGGAGATCCGCGAGCTCGCGGTTGGCTTCGGCCCGCTCGACGCTCCCGAGTACCGTCGCCCTTGAGAGCGTCTCGAGGATGGTCGGGAGAAGCGTCTCTGGGCTCGCCTCCGGGTCGTCGCTCTCAAGTCGCCGCATGACGTCAACCGCAACGACGGGACCGGACTCATCACCGACCATCACGTCGATGGGGAGGTTGTTGAGAACCCCTCCGTCGACGAGCAGCTCGGAACGCCTGAGCACCGGGGGCGCCAGGCCTGGAATGGCCATGCTCGAGCCGACCGCCTCGATGACCGAGCCGGTTCGGTGAACGATCAAACGGCTCGAGAGCAGGTCTGAGCTGACGGTGAAGAACGGATAGGCGAGCTGCTCGAGCATGGCGTCTCCGAAGATGCGTTCGAGCTTGGCTGCGATGCGTCTCGCGCGCATGAGCGCGTGACGCGGGAACGTGTAGTCCGTGAACGGAGCCCGGCCGGACAACTCCTGGCGGCACGTCTCGACCATCCTCTCGGGCGGCCAGCCGAGCGCCGCCATCGCCCCGACGAATGCTCCCATGCTGCAGCCGCCGAAGCGGTCGATGACGATCTTCTCCTCCGCGAGCACCTGGAGCACCCCGATGTGGGCGAGCGCTCTTGCGCCGCCCCCGGAGAGAACCAGTCCGAGGGATCGTCCGGTCAGCCGGCGTGAAAGCCGGCGCGTCGCGTCAGGAAGCACGGCCTCCGACGTGACTACGTGGTGCGCCCGCGGCCCCGCACCTCTCCAAGCGGCCACGTCCTCGCTCGAGGGTGTGCGGAGGAAGACGAGATCGCATCCGGCCGGAGGTGCGAACCCGGCGGGCGGACTGCCTTCCGCCGCGACCACCACCCGGTCGGCCTGGCGTATGCAGAAGCCCGACCAGTCACTCCCGTCGAGCTCGGCTCGAAGGAGGACGTACTCATGCGCGCGCTCGAGCTCGGCGAGAGCTCGTCCCCACCCCTCGGTCTCGCCCCAGTCGGCCGCGGGGCGATCATGAGCGACCGTTTCGCCCAGCTCCGAAAACGCGGAATCGAGCTCGACCCAGAGCCGCTCGGCGTTGACACCCGGGACGGCTGTCATCGTCACGACGCGTGTCGGCGCCTCCGAGGGCTCGAGCGATCCGCCGCGCTGGATGCGCTCGGCAAGCGCTCTCGCCAAGCCGGCGCCGAGCTCCGCGTTTCGCGCGAGGAGCTCCTCGAACCTCTCGCCGTCGATCTCGAGGAGCTCTGTGTCGCGAAGCGCCTGCACCGACGCCGAACGCTTTGCTCCCGTGAGAATCGCGAGCTCACCGATGACCGCACCCGGACCGAGCGTGTTGAGCACGACCGTCTCACCAGCGCGCTCGGCGACGACGCGCATGCGTCCTGACACGACGAGATAGAGGGTGTCGCCGGCGTCGCCTGCGTGAAAGAGCCATTCCCGCGCCGAGACGCGCGCCGGCTGCCCGGCCTCAACGAGCTCGTCCTGCAGGCGCGTCGGGAGCAAGCCGAAGAGCGGCGAGTCACCCAGCGGTGACATCTGGGCCATCCCGTCGATTCTCTCAGACCGCGGACGATCCGACGAATCGCGCGCTCAGTCGGCGAAGGCAGTTACCAGCCGACGGGCGGAGCGATGTACACCGCGACGCCGAGACCCGGGAGCTTGTCCGAGACGAAGTCGCCGAGCGGCGCAACGACTCGCCCGTCGCGAAAGACGCGGAGCTTGCGGCCGCCGAGGCCCTGCACGCTGAAGGACGCGGTCGCCGGCGCCGTCGACGTGTTCACGGCAATCACGTAGGTCGCGCCGTTGTAGCGACGCGCTGCCACCCGCACCGGGCTCTGAAGCGACCAGCTCGACTTGGCGACAGGGGCGAGGAGCGCGGGAGCGAGGGCGACGATCTCGCGGTTCGAGTGACGGACTTCGGTGCGGATGTCCTCTGCCCAGTAGTCGGGGAAGTAGCCGATGCCGCGCGCGCCGCCCGCGATGGCGAGCCACGTCTCCGCTCGCACGACGTCTGGCGTCGGATCCAGGTTCGAGCGGCAGTGCTCCATCGGGCCGGCCTCGATCCACTGGAACGTCGGCTTGCCGCCCGTCAGCGCGATCAGCTCGCGCTGCATCCAGAAGACGTTGTCGATCTGCTCGAGCGAGCAGCGCACCTCGACGGGGTAGGTGTCGAAACCGATGATGTCGGCCTTCGCGAAGAAGCCGGGGTAGATGTCTCGGCCGTAGGGGCCGGGCGCCGCTCCGGCCGAGAAGTGATCGGTAAGCGTCAGGAACGTGACCTTCCCGCTTTCCTTCGGCGCCGGGAGCTTCTCGGGATCGCCGACCGAGACGTCCGCCTCGTCCGGCAGATGCCAGCCGACGAGTCCCGGCCCCGCGATTCCCGGCGTCGCCGCATCCACCGTGGACATGGCTCGTCCGGCCAGTCTCGCCAGCTGCTCCTGCTCGTCGTCGCAGCTCACACCCAGGAAGAGGTTGATGCCAGCGGCGATGCTTGTCGGGTAGTACGTGGGGCACTGGCGCCAGACCATGCGCGGGAACACCGCGGCGCCATTGATTCGCAGTGGCGCGGAGGATTCGACTTTCGGGGTTCCGGGCGGGAGAGCACCGGGCGCCGGGGGTGGCGCCACACCAGGGGGAAGCTTCGGAGGAAGCACAAAGGGCGAGTCGGGAGTGGACGATCTGTCCGCCGGGGTGGGAGTTGCGGTCGCCGCGACCTCGCCGGGCCAGGGATCGGTCCGGAACGATCCGCGTGCCTCGGCGCGCATGCCGTTTCGCCACCGGGCCAGGACGCGGTAGCGGTAGATCGTCGCCGGCTCGAGCCCACTCACTGTCGTCCTCTGAGTCTGGGCCTCACGCACGATCGTCGTCGGCGACCAGATCCCGTATCTGTCGTCCGGGCCGAGCTCGATCACGACCCGCCCGGGCTCCTCGACGTGCCAGCGAACGACGGCGGAGAAAGCGCCGGTCTGAACACCGACGATTTCCGGGACCGGGGAGCGGGAGGCGTTGGCGCCCGCAGAAGCAAGCGCGGCGGAGGCCACGAGGGCAAGCAGGAGTAGAGCTGCAGAACGCCGCCGCATATGGTGACTGTCGGCACGCGCCGAGCCGCGACCTTCACTCGCGAGAGGGATCAGCGATCGTGGAGAGCCAGACCTCGGTTCGAGGTGGCCAACCATCTAGGCTCAGGCCGTGGATCTTTCGGGCAAGACAGCGGTTGTCACGGGCGCCTCGAGCGGCATCGGCGCGGCGACCGCGCGCAAGCTGCGCGAGGCGGGCGTGCGCGTGGTCGGTGGGGCGCGCCGCGTCGAACGGATCGAAGCCGACCTCGCGCTTCCGCTCGATGTCATGGACGAGGAGAGCGCCGCGGCTTTCGTCGGTCGCGCCGCCGCCGAGCTCGGAGGCATCGACATCCTCTTCAACAACGCGGGGCTCGCTCTCGGCCGCTACCCGTTCTGGGAATCGAACCCCGAGGACGAGCGGACGGTGCTGCACACGAACGTGGACGGCGTGTTGCGCGTGACGCGTCTCAGCCTGCCCCACATCAACGACAACGGCCACATCCTCTTCATGGGGTCGGTCGCGGGGCGCCAGGCATATCAGGACGCGGCGTCGTACGTCGCTGCGAAATTCGCGGTTCGGGGCTTCGTGTACGCGTTGCGCGAGGATCTTCTCGGCCGCCCCATCCGGATCACGACTGTCGACGCAGGCCTTGTCGAGAGCGAGTTCTCGCTCGTCCGCTACCGGGGCGACGTGGGTGCCGCCAAGGCGGTGTACGAGGGGGTCGAGCCGGTAACTCCGGAGGAGATCGCGGACTGCGTCATGTTCGCCCTCACCCGCCCGTCGCATGTCAACGTGGACGAGATCGTGGTCAAGGCGCTCGCGCAGTCGAGCGGCGCGAGGGTAGTTCGCAGAACGTGAGGGCGGCGCGCAGGTGTTGACGATCCTCGAGGGGTCGACCTTTTGCATGTCCGACGAGCGGGGGGACATCTCCGCCTCGACCAGCGGATTCTTCGCGCACGACACCCGATTCCTCTCGCGTCTCGTGCTCTCCGTCCAGGGGTCGCCGCCGCTCCTACTCTCGTCGGGACGCGTCGAGCACTTCGCTGCGGCGTTCTTCCTCCGCAATGCAAGCCTGAACGGACTTCCGCAAGACGCTCTCTCGATCTCTCGAGAACGGTTCGTCGGCACGGGCATGCAGGAGCGGATTGCGATCCGAAACGAGAGCATGCACCGGCTCGACTTCGACGTCTCGCTCGAGCTCGCGGCGGACTTCGCGGACATCATCTCGGTCAAGCTCCACGACTTCGCGCTCGGTGACCCCGAGAACGCGCCCGACCTCCCGCCTCCTGCGCCCGCGACCTACGACGAGGCGCGCCGCCAGATCTTGATCGTCGACCCGGTGGGTGATCTGAGAACCCGCATCGTTCTCTCGCAGGCCGGTCGACTCAACGAGGACGGAGCGGTCTTCGCCCTCTCTCTCGATCCGCACGAGCGCTGGGACCTCACTGTCGACGTCGTCCCGGCGCTCGATCCCGACACGGACGGGGAGCTCGCGGAGCATTTGAGCGACGAGCGCGAGACGCTCGGAGACGTCGTCGCCGCCTGGACGCTCCGGGTGCCGCGGGTCCGGGGAGGTTGGGAGAGCTTGCGCCGCGCGTTCGATCGCTCGATCGAGGATCTCGCTGCACTGCGGATGCGGACGGGTGAGTTCCGTCGACCGCTCTTCGCCGCCGGCATGCCGTGGTTCATGACCGTGTTCGGCCGCGACACCGCGATCACGTCGCTCCAGTCGCTTCTCCTCGGTCCCGAGCCCGCGATCGGGGCCCTGGACGCGCTCGCCGAGCTGCAGGCGACGACCGTCGACCCCGCGATCGACGCCGAGCCCGGGAAGATCGTCCACGAGGTCCGCCACGGCCGCGCCGCCGAGTTCTGGTTCCCGCGCTACTACGGCTCCATCGACTCGACGCCGCTGTTTCTCGTCCTTCTCGCCGAGACCTGGCGCTGGACGGACGATGCGGTGCTCGTCCGACGGCTGCGGGAGCCGGCCATGTTGGCGCTGGAGTGGATCGACCGTCACGGCGACCTGGACGGCGACGGCTTCGTCGAGTATGCGCGGCGGGCAGACGGCGGCCTCACGAATCAGTCGTGGAAGGACTCCGGCGACTCGCAGCGCTTTCACGACGGACGGTTCGCAGAGGCGCCGATCGCGCCCGTCGAGGTGCAGGGGTACGTCTACGACGCGAAGCGCGGACTGGCCGAGATCGCCCGGGACGTCTGGCGCGAGCCGGAGCTCGCCGATCGGCTGGAGCGCGAGGCCACGGAGCTCCGCGCCGCGTTCGACAAGGCGTTCTGGGTCGAGGAGCGGGGTGGATTCTTCGCACTCGCCCTGGACGGGGAGAAGCGGCACGTCGACGCCCGCTGCTCGAACATGGGGCATCTGCTCTGGAGCGGGATCATGCTTCCCGAGCGCGTTGGGCCGGTCGTCGACCAGCTCCTCTCGGAGTCACTCTGGTCAGGCTGGGGGATCCGGACGATGGCGAGCGACGAGGCCGCGTACAACCCGATCAGCTATCACAACGGCACCGTCTGGCCCCACGACACGTCGCTCACCGCCTGGGGTCTCGCTCGACACGGGTACCCCGAGGCAGCGAGACGCATCTCCCGTGCGCTGATCGAGGCTGCGGGTCACTTCGACTGGTCGCTGCCCGAGGTCTTCGCCGGCTACGCGCGCGACGAGACGCCGTTCCCGATCGCGTATCCGACGGCCGCTCGTCCGCAGGCCTGGGCAGCGGGTACGCCGATCCTGCTCGTACGCGTCCTGCTCGGAATCGAGCCGGACCGCGTGCGACAGCGGCTTGTGACCAATGTCACCGACGAGCTGCCGAGCTGGCTCGAAGGGTTGCGTGTAGAGGGCGTGCGCGCGTTCGGTCGCAACTGGTCGGTTGCTGTCGAGCGCGGGCGCGTCACGATTGCCGAAGGCGTCTAGGGTGTCAGACGTGAAGGAAGGGAATTGCGGCCGCGCAGCGGGCGCCTTCAGGGATCCTCGCGCGGCCGGAATCCGGACGAGCGGATTTCGGTCTTGCGCCGTATGAATGTCGGCCTGATCTGCCCCGTGTGGTTTCCAGTGCCTCCCGAGGCATATGGAGGAACCGAGCGCGTCGTCGCCTTGCTCGCCGACGGGCTGGTCGACGCCGGCCACGACGTGACGCTCTTCGCGTCGGGCGACTCGCAGACTCGTGCGCGGCTCGAGTCGGTCTTCCAGACCGCGCCGAGCGAGTGGATCGGCCACACGTACTGGGAGATGCAGCACACGGTGCACGCGATCCGCAAGGGGAACGAGTTCGACGTCGTGAACGACCACACCGGGCTGCTCGGGCTTGCGCTCGGCGGCCTTCTCGACGTGCCCTTCTGCCATACGGTTCATGGCCCGCTCGTCGGGGGGCCGGGCCGTTTCTACGAGGACGTCGTCGAGCTCGTGCCCAAGGCCAAGCTGATCTCGATCTCCATGAACCAGCGGAAGCCGAAACAGGATCTTCCGTGGATCGCGAACTGCCCGAACGCGCTCGATCTCTCCGTCTACCCGTTCCGGCGTAAGTCGGGCGGCGACTACCTCCTTTTCCTCGGCCGCATGAGCCCGGACAAGGGCGCGCACAGGGCGCTCGCGGTCGCGCTGGAGACGGGCCTCCCCCTGAAGATCGCCGCCAAGTGCCGCGAGCCGCTCGAGATCCGCTATTTCGACGAGTTCATCCGCCCGCACCTCGGCGAGTCGATCGAGTACGTGGGCGAGGTCGGCCACGCGGACAAGGTCGACCTTCTGATGGGGGCGCGGGCACTCATCTTCCCGATCGACTGGGAGGAGCCGTTCGGGCTCGTCGTGATCGAGGCGATGGCGTGCGGGACGCCGGTCATCGCCACCAGGCGAGGGGCCGTTCCGGAGATCCTGGAGCACGGTCGCACAGGGGTCATTGTCGACCGTTATCGCGACATGGAGGACGAGGCGGTGCTCGAGTGTGCGGACAGCCTCGACCCGGTGGTCCTGAGGCGCGAGGTCGAGGAGCGGTTCTCGCCGGAGCACATGGTCGCGAACTACGTCGCCGCGTACGAGGCGACGATCGCCGCCGCGCCGGCGGCGTGAGGCTGCGCTCCCCGCACGACCGCGAGATCCTGACGCTCGCGCTTCCCGCTCTGGGCGCGCTTGCCGCCGAGCCGCTCTACCTCCTCGTCGACACGGCGATCGTTGGCCACCTCGGCCGCTCGGAGCTCGCCGCTCTCGGCATCGCCGCGACCATTCTCGGCGGCGCGTTCGCGATCTTCAACTTCCTCCAGTACGGGACGACGGCCCAGGTCGCGCGTGCCGGTGGAGCCGGGGAGACCGAGGCCGCCCGACGGCTCGGCGCGCAGGCGATCTGGCTCTCGCTGGCGTTCGGGATCGCGGTCTCGGCGCTCGTCGCCCTGCTCGCGGAGCCGCTGGTCACGCTCATGGGTGGCGAGGGCCAGGCTGCCGAATATGCGGTCACGTACCTGCGCATCGCCGCGATCGGCTTCCCCGCGGCATTCCTCGCGCTCGGTGGACAGGGGTATCTCCGCGGGATCGCCGACTTGCGGACACCGCTCGTCATCGTGATCGCCGGGAACGTGGCGAACGTCATCCTCGAGGTGCTGTTCGTCTACGGCTTCGACTGGGGGATCGCGGGATCCGCTGCGGGAACCGCGATTGCCCAGCTGGGGATGGGCGCCGCCTTCGTGTTCGTGATCCTGCGTGGGATGGAGCGAGCCGACGCGCGGCCGCGGCTGGTCCTTGCGCGGCGGGTGCTCACGCTGGGGAAGTGGATCTTCCTGCGGACGACCTCTCTCATCGGCTCGTTCGTGCTCGCGGGCGCGGTTGCGACCCGCTTCGGGGAGGCCGCGATCGGCGCCCACCAGATCGCCTTTCAGCTCTTCATCTTCCTCGCACTGGTTCTCGACGCGGTGGCGATCGCGGGGCAGATCATCGTCGGACGCGAGCTCGGCGCGGGTCGCACCGAGCGGGCGTATGCGGCGGGTGAGCGCATGATCTGGCTCTCCGTCGTGGCCGGCGGCGCCTTTGCCGTGGCTTTGCTTGCCCTGGCCGGAGTCCTGCCCCGGATCTTCACCAGCGATGGCGCGGTTCTGGACGAGACCGCCCTCCTCTGGCCGCTCTTCGCCTTGATGCAGCCGCTGAACGGCGCGGTCTTCGCGCTCGACGGGATCCTGATCGGAGCGGGTGACGGGCCCTATCTCGCTGGGTCGATGGTGGTCGCGTTCCTCATTTGCGCCGTGGCTCTGCTCGCCGCGCTCGCGGGCGACTGGGGGATCCGCGGCGTGTGGTCGGCGCTGGTGCTTCTTATCGTCGTTCGGCTCGGGGCCATGCTCGCCCGCTTCCGACGCGGACGGTGGCTTGTGACGGGGTGGGCGTGAACGTCCTCGGCGGCGATCTCGAGCCCTGCTCCTTCGATCCGGTGACGGGCTTCAACCGGGATGGCTACTGCAGAACCGGCTCGGGGGATGTCGGGATGCATGTGGTATGCGCGGTCATGACCGAAGACTTCCTCGAGTTCTCGGTGTCGCGTGGGAACGACCTCGTCACCCCGCAGCCGCAGTGGATGTTTCCTGGTCTTGTACCCGGCGACCGCTGGTGCGTCGTCGCCGAGCGCTGGAACGAGGCGCTGGAGGCTGGGGTCGCCCCGCCGGTCGTGCTGGAGGCGACACACGCCTCCGCGCTCGAGTTCGTCTCGATGGGAGACCTCGAGGCGCACGCCGCTCGGGACTGACGCTCAGCCGGTGGTGGCCGCAGCCTCTCTTCGCTTCCGCCAATAGCGGTCGAGTCCGCGGTAGTGGTGCCAAAACGGCGCTGCCTCGTCGTAGAGATCGGTGATCTCCGGCTCGACCAGCGACACGTCATAGCGTGCCGCTGCGACGAAGGTCTGCTCGTCCATGCCGTCCTCGACCCGGCTCGCCCAGGTATGAAGCGTCTCGCGAAGCGCGGAGAGGTGTCCTTGCACATCGTCGAAGGTCCCGAAGTGGATCAGCGCGAGCCGGCCCGGCGTGCGCCGCTCGATCTCCTCGATCGTCTGCTCCCACGCCTCGAGGTCGATCTCGGGTGGCGGGCAGGGAGGCAAGACGAAGCTGCCCGGCGCGATGCGCACTCCCGCCGCGTCTCCGGCGTAGAGCGTGCCGTCGGCATCGAGGTAGGAGACGTGGTGCCAGGCGTGGCCGGGCGTCGGGAAGCACTCGAGACCGAGGATTCGGTCCCCGACCACATGGACGTTCCGTTCCGGAATCGGAGCCAGCTCGCCCCAGAGCGCGTCGAAGCTCGGGCCGTACAGCCTGCGGGCGCTGGCTTCGAGCTTCGACGGGTCGACCAGATGCGGCGCCCCGACCTCGGAGGCGTGCACCTGTAGCCACGGATGCTGGCGGACGAGCACACCCGCTGCTCCCGCATGATCGAGGTGGATGTGGGAGAGGAGCAGGTGGCGGATATCGGTGAGATCGAGACCTCGCTCGGCGAGTCCTGCCTTGAGGTGGGGGATGCATGTCGTCGGGCCGCAGTCGAAGAGCGCGGGACCGTCCTGGGTCTCGAGCACATAGCAGCCGATGATGCGCTCGTCGAGGTGGTGCAGATCGATCGGCTCGACGGTCTTCAAGCCGGGCATTACCCGGAGAGCGCGGTGTCGAGGTCGTCGATCAGGTCGTGCACCGCCTCGATGCCGACCGAGAGCCGTACGAGGCTCGGCGGCACAGCGAACGGCGCGTCTGCAGTGGACGCGTGCGTCATTCGGGCGGGCTGCTCGATCAGGCTCTCGACGCCGCCGAGGCTCTCCGCCAGCTTCCAGATCTTCGTGCGGGCGACCAGCGCGACGGCCTCTTCTTCACTCCCCGCGAGGAAGGAGACCATGCCACCGAAGTTCCGCATCTGTGCGGCCGCGAGCTGGTGTCCAGGGTGCGTCGGCAACCCCGGGTAGAAGACCTGCTCGACCCGGGTCTCGCGCTCGAGGAAGGAGGCGATCGCAGCGGCGTTCGCGCAGTGCTTATCCATGCGAACGGAGAGCGTCTTCACGCCGCGCAAGACGAGCCAGGAGTCGAATGGGCCCGGAACCGCGCCGAGCGACTTCTGGAGGAAAGCGAGACGCTCCGAGATCGCATCGTCGTTGGTCGCCAGAAACCCGCCGACGACATCCGAATGGCCGCCCAAGTACTTCGTCGTCGAGTGGAGGACGACATCGGCTCCCAGCGACAGCGGTTGCTGAAGGTACGGCGTCGCGAAGGTGTTGTCGACGACGACGAGTGCGCCGACCGCATGTGCGGCGTCGCCTGCCGCCCGAATGTCGACAAGGTTCAGCAACGGGTTTGTCGGCGACTCGAGCCAGACGAGACGTGTCTGCTCGTCGAGGTGCTCGCCGAGCCCCGTCGAGATCTCCTGGGCGGAGAGAAACGTGAAGCGGTACCCCTTGGGCTCGTACACCTGCGAGAACATGCGGTAGATCCCGCCGTACACGTCGTTGACGCAGACGACGTGATCGCCAGGCGAGAGCAGGTGCATCAGCGTCGTCGCCGCTCCGAGTCCCGACGAGAACGCATGGCCGTGAGCCGCGCCTTCGAGCGAGGCGAGGCACTCCTGGAGTGCTGTCCGCGTGGGGTTGGCTACCCGCGCGTAGTCGTAGCCCTTGTGTACCCCGACCGCGTCCTGGACGTACGTGGAAGTCTGGTAGATCGGGGTCGTCACCGCGCCCGTGGCGGGATCCGGATCCTGCCCCACGTGGATGGCGCGCGTCTCGAACTCCATCTCGCGATCCTAGTCGTGAGACTCGATGTGCTCGGCGCCCAGGAAGAGCGCGAGGCTGTCGAGGGCCTCGTCCAGCCGCGACGTGTCGCCCCACGCGCCGAGGACTCGAAGCGTGCGAGTCTTGCGGTCGAAGAGCGGCTCGACGCGGCCGACCAGCCGGTCGCCGACCAGGATCGGGAGCACGTAGTACCCGTACTGGCGCTTGGCTTTCGGGACGTACATCTCGAGCCGATAGTGGAAGTCGAACAGTGCCTCGGCGCGGTCGCGGTCGTGGATCAGGCGGTCGAACGGGGAGAGCAGCGTCACGCGATCGGGAACGGGGCCGTCCGAAGCGCTCGAGTGAGCCTCCCAGCCCGCAGCCGTCAGCCGCACCCCGAGAGCGCGAAACCGCTTCTCCGCAAGCGCGCGCTCGGCCTCGCGCAGCGAAACGGTCTCGGTCTCGGGGTACCAGTGCTCGGCGAGATCCCAGAGACGCTGTCCCCCACGCCGGCCGACGATCGCGACCACGCCTCGACCATGCAGGATCTCAAGCATGATGCCGACGTTTCGGTTGCCGTACCAACGGTGTGACTCGCGCTTCTCGCGCGAGTGATCCTCGAGCTCGCGCGAGAGCATCGGCCCGTTTCGCTCGAGCTCGCGCAGGACGTACCGTTTGAAGCGGGCGTTCGTCCTCAAGAACTCGCTGGCGCGTCGCTCGAACGTGTACTTGTCTCTCCGCCGCATCCTGGCTCGCACAAAGGGCAGATCCTCGATCGGCCAGATGTAGGCGTTCCACTCGAACAGCCTTCTCTCGTCCCAGAGCAACCGATCGAGGTCACCGCGGTCGTACGGGCCAAGCCGGCTCCACGGGACGAGATACTGCGGCGGCGCCACGCTCGAGATAGGATCGATCTGGAGGATCCCCAGCCGGCGAACCGTGTCGAGGACGTTTGTCCCCGAGCCGTCGAGGAGCTGCGCGCGAATGGCGATTCGCCGCGCTTCCTCGGGGGTGACGATCTTCACCGAACCTCGCCGAGGGCGATGCGATGGCTCCGCTCGACGGCGCTGATCGAATCGAGCTGAACGCACGAGAGCCTGCGAATCGTCTCCTCGACGTCGCGCGCGGCTCCGCTCCGGCCACGCGACGTGAATCCCTGCGTCGCGATCGCCAGCCGGCGCAGTGCATTGACCGAGATCGTCCTCAGTCCGGGATCCTCCCGGCCAGAATCTCGGCCAGCCGCCAGGGGTCGATGTTCCCTCCGGAGACGATGCACACGATCCGGCCTTCGCCCGCAGCCCCTGCAACCGCAGCGGCGACCGGTAACGCCGCCGCGCCCTCCGCGACGATTCGCCCGCGCTCGGCGAGCAGCTTGACAGTCGCCGCGACTGCCTCCAGCGAGATCGGGAACGCGTCGGTCACGAGCGGCCGCGCTAGCTCCCACATGTCGGACAGGAGCGATCCCGACCCCGCCCCGTCGACGAAGGACGGCGTGAAATCGACGGGCGTCGCGGTGCCATCGTTGGCGATCGCCGCTGCCACCGGCGCGCCGGTATCCGGCTCGCACACGTAGACCTTCGTGCCCGGCGAGACAGCCTTGAGCGCGCTCGCCACTCCCGTTGTCAGCCCGCCGCCACCCCAGGGGATCAAGACCGCGTCGATGTCCTCGAGCTGCTCGGCGAGCTCGAGGCCGATCGTCCCGTTCCCGGCCATGACCGGCGGGTCGCGGACGGGATGGACGAAGTACCCGTCCACACCTTCGAGTCCGGCGAGGGCGTGCTCACGGTCGGCCTCGACCGCGGCCCACCACGTCTCCCAGGGCACCCGCACGATGCGGCCACCGAGCCGCTCGACCGCGGCGAGCTTCGCCGCCGACGCGTTATCCGGAACGACGATCGTCGCGGGAACGCCGAGCGCGCGCCCCATCCACGCGACCCCCTGGGCCATGTTTCCGGTGCTGGTGGTGACGACGCCCTCCGCGAGCTCGGCGCGCGGAGCGCTCAGGACCGCGTTCGCCGCGCCACGCAGCTTGAAGGAGCCGATCGGCTGCAGACTCTCCAGCTTGAGCCAAATCTCCGCCGGAGCGTCGTCGAGATGCAGACGGACGAGCGGCGTCTTGACGATCGTGTGCGCAAGTCGAACCCGAGCGCGCTCGATGTCCTCGAGCGGGATCAGAAGTCCACCTCCGTCCCTACTCCTCGCTCGCGCGCGCGGCGCACGACGACCTCGGCCGCCGCCAGGTCCTCGACGGCGATCCCGAGCGACTTGAACACGGTCAGCTCGTCATCGCGTTCGCGCCCAGGGTGTGCTCCAACGAGCACCTCCCCGAGCTCCGCCTTGATGTGGTCGGGACCGATCGCTCCTTCGGCTGCGGCGATGAGGTAGTCGCCGGACTCGTTGAGCGTCGACTCGCGCCGGTCGACGTAGAGCGAGCTGGACGCGACGGTCTCGGTGTCGAGCTCGCGGGCCGTGGGGATGCTCGAACCGACCGCGTTCACATGTGCGCCGGAGGCGAGCCAACGATGCTCGACGATGGGCTCGCGCGAGCTCGTCGTCGTGCACACGACCTCGGCGCCGAAGAGGGCCGCATCGGGTGACGGGGAGACGGTTGCCTCGACCTCGGCTGCGAGCTGCTCCGCCGCCTCGAGGTTGCGGGCCCAGACGCGGACTTCGAGGTCGTCGAAAACCGCTCGCATTGCGTGTACGTGTGCACGTGCCTGCACCCCGGCGCCGAGGATGGCGACGTGTGCGACATCGGAGCGTGCGAGGGCACGGGTCGCGACCGCAGAGACCGCAGCCGTCCGGATCTCGGTGACAGGGGAGGCGTTCAAGAGGGCGATGAGCTGCCCCGTCTCGCCGTCGTGCAGGAGTACGGCGCCCTGGTGCGCATCGAGTCCGCGCATGGGATTGTCGGGTGTCACGACGATCTCCTTCAGCCCGTACGCGGCGGACTCACCCGCGCGGTGTGCGGGCATGAGTCCGATGAGGCCGGCCGCGCCGGGTGGCCGGGCGACGGAGCGGAGGGGCTGAAAGAGCTCGCCCCGCGCGAGCGCGGTCAGAACGTCCTCCATCGCCTCGATGCACGACTCCATGTCGAGGAGCGAGCGCACGTCATGCTCGGAGAGAATGAGAACGCTCACGCGAACAAGCCTCGCAGATGCGTCCGTTCCGCCGAAGTCAGCTCGAGCGCAACGGCCTCGAGCACCGGTTCGAGATGCTCCGCGCGTGTCGGGCCCACCACGACTGCTGTCACCTCGGGCTCGCTGATCAGCCACGCGATCGCGAGACCCGCCATCGAGACCCCGCGCCCGAACGCTTCACGTTCGAACGCTTCCAGCGCGTCGTACACACGATCGTTCTCGTATCGCTCGTAGTGTTGAGGGCGCTGGGTCATCCGTGATCCCTCGGGGTACGCCGCGCCGCGCCGGTACTTCCCTGTGAGCCAGCCGCCGGCGAGCGGCCCGAACGCCTCGTACCCGAGGCCGTTCTCACGACAGACGGGATGAACGGTCTCCGCATCCTCTCGGTCGAGGAGTGAGAACGAGTTCTGCACCCACTCGTAGCGCGTGATTGCCTCACGCCTCGACACTTCGAGCGCCTCGGTGAGCTGCCCAGTGTCGAAGTTGGACGCTCCCACGGCACCCACTTTCCCCACTCGGACGAGCTCGTCGAACGCGCGGAGCGTCTCCTCCTGCGGGACGTCCGGGTCACAGTCGTGAGCCAGATAGAGCGCGACCCGGTCCAGCCCGAGACGCCCGAGGCTGACGTCGATCTGGCGGAGGATGCGGACGCGCGCGAGCCCGTGGTCGGCGCCCGCTTCGTCCGGGTTGAAGGTTTTCGTCTCGATTGTGATCGCGTCCCGAACGGAGCCGTCCTTCGTCTTCAGCCAGTCGCCGATGAAGGTCTCACTACGCCCTCCGCCGTAGGCGTCGGCCGTGTCAAACGTCGTGACCCCGAGCTCCCAGGCTCGATCCATGATCCGAAACGCTTCACTCTTGGGGATTCCCTGCCCGAAGAACTCGGGCGCCGAGCCGACTCCGCCGAAGTTTCCGCAGCCGAGGATCACCCGCGAGACGGAGATGCCGCTCCGGCCGAGCTCTCGTGTCTCCACAAGACGATCCTATGAGCGCGCCTCGCGCGGAGCGGCGTTAGTCTCGGACGCATGAGCGACGGAATCAGTCTCGAGGAGCTCCAGCTTGCTGCACGCAACCACGGGATGCCGCTCGAGGCGCTGCGTTGGGACGTCACGCCCGTGGGGCTTCACTACCTCCTGACTCACTACGACATCCCGAAGGTCAATCCGGCGACGTGGAGGCTTGAGGTCGGCGGACTCGTCGAGCGGCCTCTCTCGCTCTCGCTCGACGACCTGCGCTCGCGGCCGGCGGTCGAGGTCGTGGCGACGATGGAGTGCGCAGGGAACGGTCGCGTCCACATCGAGCCGCATGTCTTCAGCCAGCCGTGGCTGCTCGAGGCGGTGGGGAACGCCCGCTGGAAGGGAGTCGCGCTCATGTCGCTCCTCGAGGAAGCGGGTGTCCGCGACGGCGCCATCGAGGTGCTCTTCGAGGGCCTCGACCGCGGGTTCGAGGGTGAGGAGGAGCAGGTGTACGCCCGCAGCCTCCCGCTCGCCGAAGCGCTCGGCGACGACGTGCTGCTTGCGTACGACGTGAACGGCATTCCGCTCCCGCCGCAGCACGGCTACCCGCTGCGGCTGCTCGTGCCAGGTTGGTACGGGATGACGAGCGTGAAGTGGCTCTCGCGCATCTCGCTCATCGACACGCTGTTCGACGGCTACCAGATGCGTCACAGCTATCGGCTCCGCCAGGAGGAGGACGACGCCGGCGAGCCGCTCTCGCGGATGCAGGTCCGAGCGCTGATGGTGCCACCCGGTATCCCCGAGTTTCCGAGCCGCGCGCGGCTGGTGCCGGCCGGCGACTGCGTGCTCGAGGGGCGGGCGTGGTCCGGCGAGGCGGAGATCGCGAGCGTCGAGGTCTCGACGGACGGTGGGGAGAGCTGGACCGACGCCGAGCTCGCTCCCCGCTCTGACGGACGCTGGTCCTGGCGCGGTTGGAGGTTCGTGTGGGATGCGGAGCCGGGGGAGCACGAGCTCTGCTGCCGTGCCTGTGACGAGGCCGGGAACCACCAGCCCCTCCAGGCTCCGTGGAACCTCGGCGGCTACGCGAACAACGCCATTCAGCGCATCGCAGTGACTGTCTCTCAACGAGGATAGAGCCGTGCGGCCGTCGCCTTGAAGGACGCGGTCACGATCGCTCCCGTCTTCAGATCGAGGCGCTCGGCGGATGCAGCTGTGATCTCCGCGACGACCGGCCCGACGTGGACACGCACGCGGTTCCCCATCGGAGCGATCGACGTCACGGGAGCGCGCAGATGGTTCATGCGGGAATCGTCCTCGGCCGTGTGGCCGAGCGATACATCCCACGGATAGATCGCGAGGTTCACAGGCCCGCTCGCCTGGTCGGCGCTCCAGGCGGTGATGCCGCTGTCGAGCAGGATCTCGGTGAGGCCGTTTTGAGTCCCGACGGCCTGGCCTGGGATGACCATCGCCCCGGTGAAGGTGGCCACGAACGGATCCGCGGGCACGGAGACGAGCTCGGATGGGCTTCCGAGCTGGAGGATCTTTCCCTCGCTGATGACGCCGACGGTGTCGGCGAGCGTGGCGGCGTCCTCGAAGTCGTGCGTGACCAGGAGCGTCGGCAGGTTCAGCCCTTCGAGCAGCTCTCGTAGCTCAGCTCGAACTCCGGATCTCGTATGCGTGTCTAGGGCCGAGAGCGGCTCGTCGAGGAGGAGAACGTCCGGATCTCGCGCCAGCGCGCGGGCGAGCGCCACGCGCTGACGCTCTCCTCCGGAGAGCTCGTGCACGCGGGCGCGAGCCACGTGGCTGATGCGGAAACGCTCGAGGAGCTCGTCGACCCTCGAGTTGCCGCGCGCGCCGAAGCGCACGTTCGCGGCGACGTCGAGATGGGGAAAGAGAGCGTACTCCTGGAAGAGGTAGCCGACGCGCCGATGCTCCGGAGCGACGTCGACACCCTTCGCCGTGTCCAGGAGCACCGTCTCTCCGAGCGTGACGGATCCCGACTCCGGCCGGAGCAGCCCCGCAACAACGCGCAAGACCGTCGTCTTCCCGGCTCCCGAAGGCCCGACCAGCGCGAGGGTCTCGCCCCGCCGGACGGTCAGCTCGGCTGACGCGTCGAAGCTGCGAAGGGGATGAGTGAAGCGGATCCGGAGTGCCATCTGGTCACGACCTTGACGGTCAGCAGGACGAGAGCGCTGATGAAGATCAGGAGCGCGCTGATCGCCAACGCGACTGTGAACCCGACATCGAACTGCTCGTAGATCGCGAGCGAGAGAGTCTGCGTCACGCCCTGGAGCGAGCCTGCGAACATGATCGTCGCCCCGAACTCGCCGAGGCCCCGCGCGAAGGCGAGAGCAGCGCCCGCCCCGAGACCCGCGCCCGCCAGCGGCAGCATCACCCGGAAGAAGACCCGTGCGCGGCCGGCGCCCAGGGTGCGTGCCGCCGCGGGCAACGTCGCGTCCACGGCCTCGAAGGCTGCAATCGCCGTGCGCAGGTAAAAGGGGCTGGCGACGAACGTCACCGCCAGGATCACCGCGATCTTGGAGAAGGCGATGTCGATCCCGAGCACCTCGAAGGTCCCGCCAAGGATCCCGGCCCGGCCGAACGCGACGAGCAGGCCAACACCGGCGACCGCTGGAGGCAGCACGAGCGGCAGCTCGACGAGGGTGACGAGGATGTCGCGCACGCCGCCGCGGCGGGCCGAGATCCAGTACGCGGCCGGCGTTCCGAATCCGAGGATCAGAATCATCGCGACCGCATTGGTCTCGGCGGTGACCCGGATCGCATCCTTCGCCGCATCGCTCCCGAGCGCCGAGACAAGCTCACCGGGTGGCACGCGCAGGAACACCGCGACGATCGGCAGCAGCAGGAAGAGGAGCGCGACCCCGGTCGTGAAGACGAACGCCGTGCGAAAGAAACGGTCTATGACGGCGCCTTCGGCAGGGCGAGGAAGCCGTAGCTCTTGAGCGCCGCCTGGCCCCTGGCCGAGAGAATCGTCCTGATCCATGCCTGCGTAGCCGCCTTGTTGGATGACCTCGAGACAACTGCGATCTCGTAGCGGACGCGGGGCTGCGCCCAGGCCGGAATGCGAATCACGGAGACCTGATTGCTGACCGGCCGCGCGTCGGTCGCGTAGACAAAACCGGCATCTCCCTGTCCGAGCGCGATCTTCCCAATGACAGCCTTCACGTCCGACTCCTGGCTCACGACCTTGGAGAGGACGGACGTGAGACCCATCTTCCGCAGAACCGTGCGGGTGTAGCCGCCGGCCGGTACGGCCGGCCCGGCGATCACGAGCTTCACCGGTTTTCGCTTCAGGTCGTAGACCGAATGGATCCCGGCCGGATTCGACTTCGGCACGATGAGCACCAGTCGGTTCGACGTGAATGTGACCGGGTTGTCGACGAGTCCGTCGCGGAAGAGACGCTGCGTGCTGAACGGCGCCGCCGAGGCGAAGAGGTCTACCGGCGCGCCATTCCGTATCTGTGTCTCGAGCGTGTTCGAGGCTGCGAAGCTGTACCGCTGTGCGGGATCAAACGCCCTGAAGACCTCTGTCAGCGACGCCGCCGCGTAGATCGTCAACGGATTCGCCCGCTCGGTTCGCGCGCTCGCGCCTGCTGCGAGACCGGGGGCCGCGATCAGGCTGACAGCAATTGCGACGGAGACAACTCGGTTTCTCATGCTGCTCCTAGGTCAGATGCCCCGAGAGCCGATCCAGGGCGGATCTAAAGCCGTCGTCGACCCGTCCGCTGCTGACGAGAAAGCGTCGTCGGTCCATGGACAGCGGCAACCTACCACACTGGTAGAAACATATTGACTACTAAGATGGAGAGATGACCCGCCGAGCTCGTACGGAGCCGTCGCTAGCAGAGTGGGCGGCGCTGGGCCTCCTCTGCGAGGCGCCGGCTCACGGTTGGGCGGTCGCGCAGGCGTTGAGCCCAGCGGGTGAGGTCGGTCGTGTCTACTCGTGCACGCGACCCCTCGTCTACCGGGCGCTGCGACAGCTACGCGACGCCGATCTCGCGGAGGTTCGGGGGACGACTGCGAGCGACAGCGGGCCGGCACGAACCACCGTCGGTGCTACGCGACAGGGTCGCTCGGCGTTCGCGCGGTGGCGAGGTAGCACCGTCGCGCACGTGCGGGATCTGCGCTCGGAGCTCATGGTGAAGCTGCTGTTCCACGGCCGGGCGGGTCGCGATCCGGCCACACTCCTGCGCGAGCAGGCTGCCGTGCTCGCGCTGACCGAACGGTCTCTCGAAGCTCAGGTCGAATCGACATCAGGATTCGATCGAACACTTGCGCTCTGGCGCCTCTCTATGGGGCGTGCGGCGCTTTCCTTCGTCGAGGGACTCTTGGACAGCCGCACCGTGGAGCCTGTCGTCTACCGACCGATCGGCTACGTGCTCTCCCCACACTCCGACCTCGACGGCATGCCCCTGCAACCGATCGCGGACACGAGGGGAGAGTCCAGGATAGAGGTGTCGGAGCCGCATCGAGGCTGCCTTGCCGACCTCGACGGCTTCACGCACGTGTGGGTCCTCGCACACCTGCACGAGACGCTCGGCTGGGACTCGACGGTGCCGGCATTCCTCGACGACGAGCCCCACGGCACGTTCGCCACCCGCTCGCCGCATCGACCGAACCCGATCGGCCTCTCGCTTGCGCAGATCGTCGCTATCGAACGCGCAGCCGTCGTCGTCGACGGCGTCGATCTCCTGAATGGGTCACCGGTGCTCGATCTCAAGCCATTCGTGCCCCTGTTCGACACTCCTTCGGGCGATGTCCGCTTCGGCTGGTTCGAGGGTCGCGCCGAGCGCGTCTTCGCGCGCACGTCCGATGACCGCTTCGCCCTCCGCAGTAAACGCGCGTAGGCGTAGAGGCATCCGGGGCTATCTTCTGGGAGTGCGAGTGTTCCTGATCGCGTTTGCAGGTCTGGCTCTCACGGTCGGCTCGGCTGCTGCGGGGAGCGAGACGGACCGGACGGTCGCGAGGCTGACGCTCGACGGAGCCGCGCTCCGGCCGGAGCTCGCGCTCACCTCGGACGCGCGCTCGCGCGGCCTCATGAATCGTCGCCCCGCGCCGGCCGACGGGATGCTCTTCGTCTTCCCCGAGCCGACGAGCGGGGGCTTTTGGATGAAGAACACGCTCGTTCCGCTGACGATCGCCTTCTTCAACGCCGACGGCCAGCGGGTGCGCAAGCTCTCGATGACGCCGTGCAAGACCACCTCGTGCCCAATCTACGACCCGAGTCGCACCTATCGTTTCGCTCTCGAGCTCCGGGCCTCCGACCAGCGCCCGGCGAAGAAGCTGGGGCCGCTGCGCGAGCTGCGTCGCCTCGTCCGGCAGGCGAGTTAGCTCGGCCGCGCCGGAGGGCACAATCCACCCGATGGAGCTCCCTAGCCCACCTCGACTACGCGGACTCTTCCATCAGTACGCGTTCTTCGCGGCGGCGGCCGCAGGGGCGACGCTCATCGCCCTGGCCGAGGGGGCCCGAGCTCGCTTCGCCGTCGCGGTGTATGCCGCCGCGCTCGCCGCGATGTTCGGCGCGAGCGCCCTCTACCACCGCACGTCGTGGAAGTCGATGCGGGCGAAGGCGTGGGCACGGCGCGTCGATCACTCGATGATCTTCGTCTTCATCGCCGGGACGTACACGCCGTTTGCGCTCCTCGCGTTCTCGGGAGTCCTTCCAGCCGTCGTCCTCGCGTGTGTGTGGATCGGCGCAGCGCTCGGGATCGTGCTCAACGTCAGCTGGATCGACGCGCCCAAGTGGGTGGTCGCGCCCGTGTACCTGCTCGTCGGTTGGGTTGGCGTGCTCGCGGCGCCACAGTTCTTCACGGAGCTCGACCTCGCATCGGCCGTGCTCGTGACGGTCGGCGGCGTCCTCTACACGCTTGGTGCGCTGACCTACGCGTTCCACTGGCCGGATCCGTTTCCCGCGACGTTCGGCTTCCACGAGGTCTTCCACGTCCTCGTACTGGTGGCGGCGGCGACCCAATTCGTCGCGGTCTCGTTCGTCGTTCTCTGACCGTGCTACGAGTCGCTCTGGGATGTGTTTTTGTTCTCCTGCTGCTCCCGACCGCTCAGGCGGCACGCTCCCCTGTCGTGGTCATCGACGCCGGACACGACCTGCGCGGTAATTCCGAGACGGAGCAGATCGGGCCGGGCTCGAGCACGCGCAAGATCAAGGACGGCGGCGGAACACGCGGTGTCGTCTCCGGGCTCACCGAAGCGGAGCTGAACATGCGCGTGGCGGCCCGCCTGCGCCCACTCCTCGAGCGCGCCGGAGTGCGCGTCGTCATGACCCGGACGAGGACGTCGGGGACGAGCATGGGCAACATCGCACGCGCCCGCATCGCGAACCGCGCCGGAGCCGCGCTCTTCCTGCGCATCCACGCCGACGGCTCGACAGATCCGGGCGCACGCGGCTCTCACACCCTCTATCCCGCGCTCAGAATCGGCTGGACGGACGACATCTACGCGCAGAGCAAGCGCGCGGCGAGAATCGTCCAGGCCGAGCTTGTGCGGACGCTCCGTTTTCCCGACCGCGGCCTGCAGGAGCGGAGTGACTTCACCGGCTTCAACTGGGCCGACACCCCGGTGATCCTCGTCGAGATGGGATTCATGACCAATAGAACGGACGACCGGTTGCTGGCGACGGCGGCCTATCAGCGGCGGGTTGCGGTGGGCCTCTGTCGCGGAGCGCTTCGCTTTCTCGGGCGGCAGAGTGAACCCTGCTCCTAGCAATCCGGCTAGGGTACTGGGATGGCCACCAAAAGACAGCAGACGATGGCGAAGCTGACGCGAGAGCGAAACGTCAAGGAAAAGCGCGAGCGAAAGCTCGAGAAGAAGAAGGCGAGGAAGCTGGCGGCCGCCGAGGGCGGCGAGCCGATGGTCGAAGTCGACGAGTTCGGCATGCCCATCGTCGAGGACGACGAACCTCTCACGGCACCGACCGACTGACCAACGTCTTCGTTACGCGCGCTCCTCGATCCTCATCAGACCGAGCTGAACGATCGTCCTGTAGTTCGTGAACGCATGGTGCCCCGCCTGCAAGAGGTATTGGTCGGACTCCAAGCAGCGGCGATAGACGTAGAGCGGCACGCGAACCGAGCGCTCGCAGGCGCCGCCCGTGCATTCGCACGCGAACTCGACGAGACCCTGCGCGTCCGTCTTCGGATCGAGCTCAGCAGCCTTCTGACGATTGGCCGTGCGTCGCGCCACCCGATGGGCGATGTTGTCCGGGACTGCCACCAGCTTCTTGCTTGCGTTACTCGCCATTCGTCCGCTCCTCCTGCCATGAACGGATAGGGATGGCGCGATCGGGCGCCGTCGTATTCGTCCAGTGTGCTTCGAGTGTAGCCGCCGGACTACGAGCGCCCGCCGCGCGCATGCTGCGAACCCGCATTCCTACGGGCGATCTCGGCTCGTACCGCAGGCGCGACCTCCGTACCGAGAAGCTCGATCGCGCCCAGCACGTTTGCGTGCGGGAGGGTGCCGACGCTGACCTGTGCGAGAAACCGGTCATGCCCGAAGATCTCGTGCTGGAAGAGAATCTTCTCGACCACTTCGTGTGGGCTGCCGACAACGAGCGCACCGCGCGGTGAGCGAAGCGCGTCGAAGCTCTGTCTCGTCATCGGCGACCAGCCGCGCTCGCGGCCGATCGCGTTCATCGTACGGCGCGCACGCCGACTTCATGAGCGGATGGGACGACGGTGTGCTGTCGCGGCTCGTCTCCGCGCTGAACGACTGATCAGGCGGCAGGCGCCGCGGGGCGGCTTCGCCTTGGCCGACCGCGCCGACGTCCTCACGCCGGAGTAGCCCGAACAAAAAGAGCCCGATCTCCGAGCCGCTCATCGTTCTGGTGAGCCGTCATGATCGATCCCCAATGGGACAGGCCGTTCTTTTCGGAAGCGTCGCATCCGCTGCCCTGATCGCAGGCGCCGCGATCGGCGCGCGCTGGACGCTGCCCGACCACCTGTACGCGGCGCTGCTCGCGTTCGCAGGGGGTGCCCTCACAAGCGCCCTTTCCTTCGAGCTTCTCGCCGACGCCGACAAGTACGGCGGAGTGTGGTACGCCGCGGCCGGGATTCTTGCAGGGTCGGCGGCGTTCATCCTTCTCGACAAGCAGCTGATGGACAGCATGCGTGGGAGCGCGGTCGGCTTCGCGCTGCTCGCCGCCGCTGTTCTGGACGGGATTCCGGAGAGCCTTGCGCTTGGCGTCAGCCTTGTCGAGGGCGCCGGGCCAGCGCTGCTAGTCGCCATCGTCATCGCGAACTTTCCGGAGGCCGTAGGAGGCGCGACACGCATGCGCGAGAACGGCCGATCCGCGTGGTTCATCGTCGGCATCTGGACCGCTGCCGCAGTCGTGATCGCGGGCTCGGTGGTCGCAGGACGGCTCCTACTGGGTGGCGCGCCCGGTGGTGTGCTCGCCGTCTTGCTCGGCTTCGCGGCCGGAGCCGTGCTCGCGGCTCTCGCAAGCTCCGTCCTGCCAGAGGCCTTCGAGCGCGGCGGCCCCTACTTCGCGTTCTCGACGGTCGCCGGCTTTCTCGTCGCCTATCTTCTCTCGGAGGCGTGATTGCGGTGAGTCTCGGAGAGGTTGCGGTCGTGAGGGAACGCAACCGGCGCGGCGGCTGAACCGCCTACGATGGTCGACGTGACGGATGCGTCTATGACCGCCACCCCGGCCGTCGCCGAACAGCTCGAGCTACATCGCTCGGAGCTGACGGGCTACAGCTATCGAATGCTCGGATCGGCAATCGATGCCGAGGACGCCGTCCAAGAGACGTTCCTACGCGCGTGGCGAAGCATCGACCGCTTCGAGGGCCGGGCGGCGCTGCGTTCGTGGCTCTACCGCATCGCCACCAACGTCTGCTTCGACATGCTCGAGAGCCGCAAGCGACGCGCTCTCCCGATGGATCTCGGGCCTGCGCGCGAGCCCGTGGCCGAGAACCTGAACATGCTCCCGGAGTTCACGTGGATCGAGCCGATTCCCGACGGCCGCATAGTGCCGGAGGGAGATCCCGCGGAGGTCGCGGTGGCGCGCGAGACGATCCGGCTCGCATTCGTCGCCGCGCTGCAGCACCTCCCGCCCAAGCAGCGGGCCGCGCTGATCCTCTGCGAGGTTCTGCGCTGGAGGGCGTCGGAGGTGGCGGAGCTTCTCGAGACGAGCGTCGCCTCGGTGACGAGCGCGCTCCAGCGCGCGCGAGCGACCTTCGAGGCGAGCAACGTCACGACGGACGCGCCGCTCTCGGTGGACGGGGCCGACGCCGAGCTTCTCACCCGCTACGTCACCGCCTTCGAGCGCTACGACATGGACGCGCTCATCTCGCTGATCCACGAGGACGCGACGCAGTCGATGCCGCCGTACGACCTGTGGCTCGCCGGTCGCGACGACATCTTGAGCTGGTGGGTCGGCCCGGGCGGGGGCTGTCGCAACTCGCGGGTCATCCCGACGGTGTCCGCGAACGGCGCACCCGCGTTCGGGCAGTACAAGCCGACCGAGAGCGGGGAGGGCTACGAGCCGTGGGCGCTCCAGGTCCTCGAGATCGAGGACGGCAAGATCGTGGAGCTCACCTTCTTCCTGGAAACGAAGACCCTCTTCCCGCTCTTCGACCTGCCGCTCGAGTTTCCGTCTCGTTAGAGGGCTGGGCATACCTGGCCCCGGGCGCGTCGCCTCCGCAAACATCCTCCAGGCCCATGAATGCGACGAGCTCGAGGAGCGACTCCGATGCATTGCAGAGCTGCACATGGCAGCCATGCCGCCGCGCTGCGAGCTGGAGCCTCGCGAGGGCGTCGATCGTCACGGCATCGGGGGCGATTCCCGCGACGTCGCAGAGGACGATCGGCGCGCCTTCGCTAGCGCTGAGTAGCTCGCAGACGCGCGCGCACAGTCCCGGAAGATCGGCGCGGGCGATCGGGCCGCCGATGGCGAAGGCGACCGTTTGCGACCCTGCTGGGGGCATCTGAGAGGTAGACCAGCTGAACAGGCTGAACTCATCGCTAGGGTCGAGTCATGCGCGTTGCGGTCACAGGCGCCTCCGGCCTCATCGGCGGCGCCCTCGTTTCAGTGCTGCGGGGGGCGGGTCACGAGCTGGTCTCGCTCGTCCGCCGGGCACCATCCGCGGGGAACGAGGCGCGCTGGGATCCCGAAGCGGGAACCATCGACGTCGAAGCCCTGCATGGGGTCGAGGCGATCGTCCATCTCGCCGGTGAGAACATCGGACAGCGCTGGACCGAGACCTCGCGACGCCGGATCCTCGACTCTCGCGTGCTGGGCACTCGCCTCATTGCCGAAACCGCCGCCGCCCTCGACCCGCAGCCCGCGCTCTTGGCTGCATCGGCGATGGGCTTTTATGGCCAGCAGGGAGACCAGGAGCTGACGGAGAGCTCGCCACGCGGTGAAGGTTTCCTCGGCGATGTCGTGGCGGCGTGGGAAGAGGCCGCGCAGCCCGCGCGTGAAGCGGGTGTCCGCGTCGTGCAGCTCCGGCAAGGGCTCGTCCTCTCGAAGGAAGGCGGTGCGCTCGGCCGGATGTTGCTCCCCTTCCGTCTGGGAGTCGGCGGGCGCATCGGCAGCGGGCGCCAGTGGTGGAGCTGGGTGGCGATCGACGACGTTGCGGCTGCGTATCTGTTCGCGCTCGAACGCCCGCTCGACGGCATCTACAACCTCTCGGCGCCGGAAGTCGTAAGGAACTCCGACTTCGTCGACAAGCTCGGGAACGTGTTGAGCCGCCCCACCATCTTTCCGCTCCCGGGTGTCGCAGTCAGGCTAGCGTTCGGTGAGATGGGGGAGGAGATGTTGCTCGGCGGCCAGCGCATCGACTCGGCTCGGTTGCGCGACGAAGGATTTGAGTTCGCGTATCCGGAGCTCGAGGGCGCGCTCGAACACGTCCTCGGCCGCTAGCCGGCGCTACGGCCGACCGCGCCCGGTGCGGGTGCGTCGACCTCTTCCCTCAGCGTTGCTCGGTTTCTCGCAGGAAGCCGCCCACGACCTCGAGATAGCGCTCGGTCTCTTCGAGCACGGGAGTGTGCGAGCTCTCCTCGAAGACGACCTCGCGCGCCTGCGGGAGGCCACGAACGAGCGTGGCGGCGATCGCTTCCGTCGAAAGGTCGTGCCGGCCCCGGATCACGAGCGCCGGCAGATCGAGCTCGCGAAGTCGCTGGCGCACATCCCAGCCGCGTAGAGCGCCGGTGAGCGTCCACTCGTTCGGCCCCCACATCGCGCGGTAGCTCTCGCGACCGAGTTCGGGCAGCATCCGCTCGAGCTCGGGCGGGGTGACGTCGCCGCGGTAGAAGTGACGCGCATTGAAGACGGCTTCCGCCTGCTCATACTCAGGGGTGTCGTAGCTTCCGCTGCGCGCGTGCTTCTCGAGAACGGCGAGCACGTCGGCCGGCAGCTCGTCGCGAAGACGGGTCAACTCCACCTCCCACTCCTCGGCACTCGCGAGCGTCGATGAGAGGATGAGGCTCGATATCCCGCCGGATCTCGAGAGCGCATGCTCGAGCGCTAGCATCCCTCCCCAGGAAGTGCCGAGCAGATGAACGCGGTCGAGACCGAGCTGCTCGCGCAGCGCCACGAGCTCGTCGAGAAAGACTTCGAGGCTCCACGCGATCTCTACCGGCCGGCCGGAGCGCCCGCAGCCCAGCTGGTCGTAGAGAACGACGGCGCGACCGTCCGCCGCCAGCCGCTCGAGCGGCGCGAAATAGTGGTGCGTCGAGCCAGGCCCGCCGTGGAGGCAAAGCAGCGGATCGCGGCCCGACGCAAGCTCGCCAACGACCCGGAACCACGTCCGGCGGCCAGCCCACTCGATCCAGCCTTCGCGCTCCGCCATCGGACCATCCTGGCATCTTCGATTTGAGAGCACGCTTCTGTGACGAGCTCGCTTTCGGCTTCGGCTGGATCGTGGACCAGCCTCCCCGCCTCCAGCGCGCGTCACATGCTCTCGTGGACGACGGGCGCGTATGGCTGATCGACCCCGTCGACGATCCGGAGCTCGGAGCACGGACCGATGCCTCTGGACGGGTCGTGGGCGTGATCCAGCTCCTTGACCGGCACGAGCGGGACGGCGCCGAGCTCGCTGCGCGCTGCGACGTTCCGCTGTACCGGACCCCGCGCGAAGGCGTGCCCGGCTCGCCGTTTCAGGTTCTGCGGACCGTCAACCTTCCCAAGTGGCGCGAGGCTGCGCTCTGGTGGCCCGAGCAGAAGACCCTCGTAGTCGCGGATGCCCTCGGCACTGCGTCGTACTTCCTCGGGCCGGACGACCTCCTCGCAGTTCATCCGCTGCTGCGCCTGTTTCCTCCGCGCGCGCTCGGGAAGGTCGTTCCCGACCACATCCTTTGCGGCCATGGCGCGGGAGTGCACGGCGCTGAGGCTTCAACAGAGCTTCGTCATGCTCTGCGCAGTGCGCGGTCGGGGATCCCGCGCTGGCTCGCCGGTCTCGTGCGGCCTGGTTAGCGGTGAGGACGCGCGAAGGCGCCGAGCACGAGGCCGAAGACCGCGTGCCGCCAGGTCGCCTGCGCGAACGCGCGCGGATTCGTGAAGAGCGGCGGGATCCCGGGCTCACCTCGGGCCGGGTGGTAGCGGTCGACGAGGTAGCACAGGGGATAAAGCGCGACGTGCTCGGCGAGCGCCATGCCGAGTGCCAGCCGTCGTGGGCCGACGCCGGGCATGATCTGCCGCGCTTGGTGGTACGCGAGGCCGAACAACGTGCCGTTGGTCACGTGGAGCGCGAGCCCCACGGGCCGCCAGCCTGCCCCGCGGGTCAGCGCCTTGCCGACGATCGCGACATCCGAGTAGTCGCAGCCGAACAGTCGCTGGTCGAGCGGCTCCTGGACGGCCCACACGCCCGCGGCCACCGCGCCGGCGCCGGCTGCTCGCGCTCGTTCCCCCACGGAGGCAGTCTGCCAGCACGCGGCGCTGGGCCGACCGATGAGTTTCGCGCGGCCCGCCGGTCTGATGCTTCATGAACGACGAAAAGAGAAGAAGCTGATGGCCCTCGACAACCGCACCCGCTGGCTGGCGCTGCTTGTCCTCTGCATGGGAGACCTGATGATCGTCCTCGACGTCACGATCGTGGGCGTGGCGCTACCGTCGATCAAAGAGGATCTCGGGTTCTCGGAGGCGTCGCTCGCGTGGGTTGTGAATGCCTATCTGCTGACCTTCGGTGGTTTTCTCCTCCTCGGTGGTCGGCTCGGCGACCTCTTCGGCCACCGCCGGCTGTTCCTGATCGGCATCGGGCTCTTTACTCTCGCCTCCCTCGCCTGCGGCCTTGCGGGATCGCAGGAGGTTCTGATCGTCGCGCGGGCGATCCAGGGCGTTGGTGGCGCGGTGGTCTCGGCCGTTGCGCTCTCGCTGATGATGACGCTGTTCACGGAGCCGGCAGAGCGCGCGAAGGCGATGGGCATCTTCGGGTTCGTCGCCTCGGGCGGCGGGAGCATCGGCGTCCTCTTGGGCGGTGTCCTCACGGACGCGCTCAGCTGGCAGTGGATCTTCCTCGTCAATCTTCCGGTCGGCGTCGCCGTCGTCGCGCTGTCGCTTCGCCTGCTGCCTGCCGCTCCCGATCTTGCCACGGGGGGCCGCCTCGACATCGGCGGGGCGATCACCGTGACGGCGTCGCTCATGCTCGCCGTCTACGCGATCGTGAACGGCAACGGGAACGGGTGGACCTCCGGCCGGACGCTTGGGCTCCTGGGAGCGGCGGCGCTGCTGATGGCGCTCTTCATCGGGATCGAAGCGCGCGTTCGGGCGCCGCTCGTGCCGCTCGGGCTCTTTCGGCTGCGGAACGTCGCGACTGCGAACGTCGTCGGCGTCCTCTGGGCAGGCGCGATGTTCGCCTGGTTTTTCCTCTCGGCGCTCTACCTGCAGCTCGTGCTCGGCTACAGCCCGCTCGAGGTAGGCCTCGCGTTTCTGCCCGGGAACCTGATCATGGGAGCGCTCTCGGTCGGCCTCTCCGCCAGGCTCGTCATGCGCTTCGGCATCAGGCTGCCGCTCGCCGCCGGGTTGCTATTCGCCGCGCTCGGACTCCTGCTCTTCGCGCGGGCGCCGGTCGACGGGAGCTTCCTCGTCGACGTGCTTCCGAGCATGATCCTGCTCGGCATGGGAGCGGGCATCGCATTCAACCCCGTGCTCTTGGCGGCGATGAGCGACGTCGAGACGAGCGAAGCGGGCCTGGCCTCCGGCGTCGTCAACACATCGTTCATGATGGGCGGGGCGCTCGGTCTCGCCGTCTTGGCCAGCCTGGCCGCGGCGCGAACCGACAGCCTTCTCACGGCAGGAGACGGCGAGCTCGCGGCGCTCGCAGGCGGCTATCAACTTGCCTTCCTCGTCGGCGCGCTCTTCGCCGTGGCTGCTGCCGGAATCGGGGCAATGCTACTCAGGTCGGGGGCAGCCGCAACGACGCACGCCGAGAGCGGGCCGGCGCCACAGGCAGAGGCCGTGTAGCTGTGAGACTCGCACTGGCAGGGCATTCGCTGTCGCTCGTAGCCGATCTTGCTCGGCGACGGCGTGTGGCTTTCGCGTCCTGAGTAGCGCCCCGCGCAGTGGTCAGCGCTGCTCGTCGAGCATGAGCTCGAACGTTCCGACGCTCGCTCGACGTCCGGCTGAGTCCGGAGGAGACAGGCTGTCGAGAGCTTCGTGCACGCGCTTCGCATCCTCGGCGTTGTCTGTGAATGTGAGATCGATCGAGACTCCAGCATCCCTGTCGACGAGCGACATAACGCGCCGCACGTCATCGCGCAGAGTCGCGAAGGTGTCTTCCGGCATCCACTCGGGCCGCTCCTCCATGCGCACCATCTTTCTGAACTCCTCGATGTCACTGTCGACGTTGGCGACGTCCACTCCTTCGAAGCGCGCTACTCGAACGTGCATCTGTGTCCTCCTTGTTGTGGAGTTGCTCTGCCTTCGACGCTAACAGCATCGGAGTGCTTCTGAGCTGCCGGTTCCCCCCCGCGCCCGGCCGCCTGCCCCGCCCTCGGCTGTTCGAGATCTGTAAAGAACGGGAAACCGAGTGAACGTTTGCCGGCTCGCC
>Ga0183260_10000571_pt1 | contig 31178 bp, 28 predicted proteins | sample AntDrymUQ4972206_2_FD_129768 | JGI IMG/M metagenome (GOLD analysis project Ga0183260, IMG submission 129768) | Polar desert sand microbial communities from Dry Valleys, Antarctica - metaG UQ497 (22.06) (version 2) (version 2) | ecosystem: Environmental > Terrestrial > Soil > Desert | place...
CCTAATTGGTTCAGTAGTAGCCTTTGGCGATAACATGGCATATGCAGGCGGAAACAAGAAATCTAACGATTCAGAACAAGAAATTGAACAAGAACAAGAAATTGAACAATCAGGACAGTGTGTATCTGGTGATTTCACAATAGCTGGATGTAACAACTTTGGTTTAATGTTCCAATTCCAAGACGGTAACATAGCCGCAGGACAACAATAAACCCTTTTTTTCTTTTTGTAATTTCAAAAAATAGTATTTATCATCTTATAATATTAAAGAAATTAGTTAGTGTTTTTTAGCCTATCAAATAGTAACTCCCCAAGTAACCATTTTAACGAAACAATATTGTGATTTGCCATTTTATTATTGCGTGTTTGGAAAACTAGCGTGTTATGATCCTCCTCCTCGAGATTCTCAAATTCTTTGGATCCAACATGGAATTTCTCTTCGCGGTAAAATACAGTTGATCCCGCACTATCTATAAACATTATAAAAGAGACATTCATACTGTATTTTTCAGCAATACAAATATGGTGCTTTTTATCTCCAAGCAGATTTTTTTGTGAATTATTTTTGTCCTCAAAGTTCAATATATTCATATAATGTTCTAAGAGTGGAATCATTTTTCGTATGAAATTTTTAAAAACGCTTGATTCACTTGGACAAATACCATAGTCGTTATCAGACCACTTAAAAAAATAAGAACCTATTCTTACAGTAGGTTTTAAAGAAAAATCACGATTAACTTCATTTGTCAACTACGAAAGCATCTCCGCAAGAAGACTCAAAATGATAAGAACATTTGTACAATTAATCACTATAAAACTTGGTATATAGTTATCTTGTAATAATAGCTTCCGAAAACCATTTAGGAATCATCTCTTTTCCGTTTTTTAATAAAAACGAAACACTGCTGTCAAGAATATAGGTATTTGCGTAATCATCAGCATTTCTAACACTTCTCCCATATGCTTGTATAAGTCGAAGTATTGTATTCCATTCATACCACTTTGGATTACGCTGTTTTAGTACCGAGACTTTCTTATCAGTTAAATCAGGATATGGAACTTTTACTATTACTTGGAATCTAGAAAGATCGTCCTTAAGGTCCACCCCTAAGAACATAGATGGAGATATAAGAACTGTGGGTTTTGTACTTTGAGTATGTTTTAGTATCATTTCATTTCTGTCAAACTTTGGGTTGGTTTCAATGAGCCTTGATAAATTTTCCTTGGACAAGTTATTCTTGATAAACTGAACCTGGGAATACGACGTTGTATGAATTATGCCCTTGTCATTCTTATGTACAGAAAGAAGATTATCAAGCACTTTGACTATATTTGGTAAAGACTCGCTCATGGTTCTTGCATTTAGCCAGGCGACATTCATCAGATAGATAGGTCTATTTTTAATTGGGAAATCTGAATTTTCAATTCTTATAAACTTTACATCTTCATTCTTTAATCCCACGGCCTTACACAGATTTTCTTTACTCAAAATAGTAGCGCTCATCAACAATGAAACAGAACCTTTATCAAAAATATCTGTAAAATAACTTGATACTACTAGTGGTTCTAATTTAATTCTTGAAAGTTTATTGTCCATATCATTTTTAGTAACGTTCGTAACTAGCCAGTTTTCCTTGTTAATACGTAAATCCTCTAAAAATGTCAACAAATTTTTTTCATAATTTATGGCATCGATAAGATTCTTCTCGCTAACATGAATATCCTGGCTGTTGCCACCTGATCCCAAAATATTTGCGGATTTCTCCACGTAACCAGTAAATTGCTCTTTTAATCCGGTACAAAAATCTATCCAGGTTTCGACATCGGTTTGTTTATTATCAGGTAAATTTATTTTTGGAAAGAACCTAACTAATGATTCTTTACTGAATATGATATTTTTGAACGAAGATACTTCAGATTCTAGCGTGTGAGCTTCATCTAAGATCAAGAGCTTTCTTTTGTTTACACCAGATGAATAAAAGAGATCAGATAGAAAATATTTGTAATTATAGATAGTATGACTAGATTTTATAGAAATCCATTTTTGATGATAATAATGACAAGGCTTCCAATCGATTCTAACAAGCTGGGAATGTTCTTTTGCTTTGTCATAATATTTTTTTAACGCGTATTTGTTTATGTCCACGTTTTCATAAATGGTTCCTTCAGACTGTACATCGTAATCACTCATTCTAGTCTTATAGATGCAATCAAAATCATCGTCCTTCATGCAAGGTCCATATTCACAACTTTCTCTTATGCCCATATCCTCTTTAACAATGCAAGGAAAATTATTTCGACCTTTAACTTCAGAAAGGTATGGAAAATCTCTATTGTACTGGGTTTGAAGATCCTTTGTTGATGTGCAGATATGAGAGCTCGCTAGAAATCGTGCAAGCGTTACAGCTACCGCACTCTTTCCAAATCCCGTTGGCGCTTCTAAAAATATGAATTTGTAATCGGATTTGAGTGCTTGATCAAGTTCATCAAGTACTTTATCCTGGTTAGGACGGATATAATCTAGAGGGAAAAAACTTCGCATAGACATAAGAGGGGATGTTTATGTGTAGACAAGCGGATTATTAAAGCGTAACCAAATAATCATGCGAGATATGATTCAATTTATTTGGACAGACAAGTGATAACGATAATTCACTCCATGATTCCATGGCCCATTATCCGCATACTCTTTGAATCCGGTTTAAATAAAATGCACAAATCATTCTTTACAAATGCCAGTGGTTTTTCGAATGAAATTAATAAAATTGAATCTGGCATTTCCTTTATTTTTACTGTCCGGATCTGAAGCCCTACACTCATCATATAATTCTGTGTTTCAGATATTTCTTCCTTAAAATATGGATTCTTGATAAACTTTAATTGAAAATCAGCAGCTGCTATTTTAGCGAACCCTGGAGATGTAATAACATCTCCTCTTGATATATCCTTAGCAGATGCACCCTTAATCGCCAGGCCTACACGAGAATTTTTTTTCGAAGTATTAACTGGGTCATCATGCATTTGAATGGATTTGATAACCACGGTTTTATTTGATGGGCTTAAAACTAACTCATCATAAGTTTTAATTTCCCCCTGTTTCACGGTTCCCAGAACTACTGTACCTACTCCCTTAACGTCAAAGACATGATCTACTACAATACAGGCTTCAGAGGGTTGGAGACTCTCATCTCCTTTATCTTTTAGATCCATTCCTGTTTCTGTTTCTGTTTTTGATTCCATTTCAGCTATACTGTTTTTCAGTTGTTCTAAACTATCCAATATTTGATATGATGATAAGCCAGTATTCTTTATGATATTTCTTACTTTTTCAACGTCGATCTCATAACCGTATAAAATAAAACCATTCTTTATGCCAAAAATATCAACTGCTATTAGCTGTTCACCAAGAAAAGAATCGAGTTTGGAGATATTGATGATTGCATAGTTAGACATGGCGATAGACTGTAGAAGAGGCTGAAGTTTTTCAGGATAAGTATTAGGGAAACAATAAGAAATGATTTTATCATTAGTTTTTCTATCATATATGGTGATATCACTTGAAGTCCCCTTTTTTCCCAACTCATTTGCAATTGTTGCATCCCCTAGTAAAACAAAATTAAAACTATTCAAAACTTTTGATTAGTATAGTTTTTTTTAAATAAAATCGTTGCTTTCAGATCAAATAATGATCAAATAACCCATAATTTAGGACATTATAATGCATTGCTTTTTATATAGTACAGTCACATATAGAAATTCTGAGCTGAATATATTAATTGGTTAGTTTTGAAGAACTTGGTATTGAAAAATCTATAGTTAAAGCATTGAAAGAAACTGGAATCGAACAACCATTTCCTATTCAAGAATCAATAATTCCACTTATTTTAAAAGGAGAAGATGTTATTGGTAGATCGAATACAGGAACTGGTAAAACAGCCGCATTCGTACTACCTATGTTGAGTAAGTTAAATCCGAAAAATTTTCTACAAGGACTGATTTTGGTTCCTACTAGAGAGTTGGCTATACAAATTACAAGCACGATAAATGAACTTGTAAAATATAGCAACCTAAGGTCCGTTGCAATCTATGGCGGGCAGAATTTCCAAATGCAGAGGAAAATACTCAATAAAGGTGTAAATATCGTAGTTGCAACCCCAGGAAGACTCTTGGATCATATGAATCAAAGAACTATTACGTTAAGTAAGATTAATTTCCTTATCCTTGATGAAGCAGATAGAATGTTAGATATGGGTTTTATTGATGATATCAAAGAAATCCTATCTCATATCGATAGTAAAAAGCAAATTGGCCTCTTCTCTGCAACGATGCCTGACTCTATTATGCAACTGGCAAAAGAACAAATGAAGAATCCGAAACATATTAACATTGAAAAGACAATCTCACAGGCAAACATAAATCAATCATACTTGATGCTTTACGAAAAGGACAAATTCCAGCAATTAGTTAGCACTTTGAAGCCTATTTCAAACAATGACGCAAGTTATATTATTGTCTTTACGGCAACAAAGCAAAGGGCTAGAGATTTGGCGTATAAATTAAGAAACGACGACTTTTTTGTAGATAGTATCCATGGAGATTTAAATCAGAGACAAAGGGAGAGTACCCTTTCAAGATTTAGAAATAAGAAATTCAACATTCTTATCGCCACAGACGTCGCATCAAGAGGACTAGATATTACTACTGTCAGTCATATTATCAACTACGACATACCTGATGATGTAGAGACATATTTCCATAGAATAGGGAGAACAGCAAGAGCAGGAGCAAATGGTATAGCACTTTCTTTTGTTTCTCAACACGATATGTATATCCTTAGAAAAATTCAAAATATCGCAGCAAACTCACTAAAGAATTTAAACACAGAATATGGAATAGAAGTAGATTTCAAATTCAATAGTGCACCTAGGCCTAATCGTTTCAGATCGAATTATGGCAGAAGAGGGTATGGTCAAAGCGGGTATAGTCGAAGCAAGGTTCCAGCAGAACAAAGGTCAAGGAATAATTATGACAATAGTAACAGCAGCAGCAGGTATCCATCTAGGAATAATTATGACAATAGTAACAGCAGCAGCAGGTATCCATCTAGGAATAATTATGACAATAGTAACAGCAGCAGCAGCAGTTATCCATCTAGGAATAATTATGACAATAGTAACAGCAGTTATCCATCTAGAAGACTAAGTGGTATTACTAGACCCCTTGGCCGAAGGAATAATCATAACAGAGACTCGAACTAAGAAGACAAAAAAGGACAGATGCACGCACTCGGTGGATAACATTTTGTGTGGGTGTTTGAATCAACTTTTATAATTTTTTTTAATAATCTTTATTCGATATCAAATCATTTCATAGTCACTGAATTTTCTCGTCTACTGTAAAATTTTGATAGAATCAGCAAAGCCTTAAAGAACTATTGGTAAATTAGATGCGACCTTTTACTTTTAGATTGTAAATAATAATCCAGAAAAAAAATCAAGCTTTGGAAATTAACTGTTTGAAAACCAAAAAAATCAATCAAAAAAAGATGAAAAGATTGATTTAATCTTATTCGTTATGTTCGCCGCTTATTGAAGCGATTTCATTAACCCCTAAGACTATAGTGGATGTTGCTGGAAAGTCAATATCCTCTGTAGAGTTATTTTGAATTGCTATATCAGTAATAGGAGTTGTTTCATCTGATGCAATATCTACATGATAAAGACAGAGTTCTCCAGGTGTAGACAATGGACCTACAAATTCTAATTCAGCTGGCTGTAAATTAGGGGCTTGACCAATTAGAACATTTACGTCCGTAGAATTAGCATCGTTACACGGTAGTTTTGCTGCAATATGACCACTCATAATTTTATATGGTGTAGAGTCATACAGATGAATAAAATCGCCTTCAGGTAAGCTTTCACCTTCTAATAATACAGTTTGAGAATCTCTAGTGACGGTGTTTGTAGAAGGTTCATTTTCCTGTTCGTCTGTTTGTTCTACTACATCTCTAGGTGTTGCGCTAGTGGCGTTATCAGTAACGAATCCATCGCCAGTAACCAATCCATCGGTTGTTGTTGGTAATAATTCTTCTTCAACTGGCACACTATCGGTTTCATTAGTGAAATTTTGCTCTGCTGCATCTGTTACATTCAAAGCCTCAGACAAGGTTACATTTTGTTGTGCGTATACATTTCCATTAACAGAAAATATTGCTGATACGAGTACAAAAACTACAAAAAGTGATACTTTTGTACTAGTTGATTTGTTAGTCATTATTTTATATTAAAAATACTGGTATTTATGTAATTTTTAGTACAATCATCGAACTATTCACTCATCCTTCTTACATCTTTGCGCCCCCTTAATTTCACAATAAAGGAAATTCCAATCAAAGCAACAAGTGGTATGTAAATATAATAATAATTCACCAAAAATGTTTGTAAAAGATCATAGATTCTTTCGGTTATTGGAACTTCAACATTAACTTCGAATACAAAATTTAAGATATCTAACGTATAGAAAATATCCTTAATATCCACAAATAAAAGATACTTTCCGGGTTCACTAAAGATATAATCAAAATCGTAATGCCCTTGTCTAACTTATGAATTAATATCATGATTTCAATAAAAGCACGAATGCATCCTTAATCTGCTGATGGGCATGACTTGACATGCCAAGGAAACAAGACTATTTTAAGAATTTAATAAGTCTGATTCCATATGATGGATATATTGACAGACGAGTTGCAATCACCACAAAATAAACCCAAAAAAACAGTCCCAGAATCAGAAGCAGAGACTACAATAGTAATGCTACCTTCCGATGCCAACCCACTTGGAAATGTTTTTGGCGGAATGATTCTAAAATATGTGGACCTGTTGGCTGGATTAGTGGCAAAGAGACATGCAGGTCATGCAAATATTGTAACAGCAAGCATAGATAGCATGACATTTCTAAAACCAGTATATATTGGAAATGCTTTGATTTTAAAGGCAAGAATAAACTACGTTAGGCGAAGTTCTATGGAAGTTGAGGTAAAAATAGAGGCAGAAGATCTAAACAAGTCCCAAAAGGTTCACACGGGCACTGCATATGTAACCCTAGTAGCATTAGACGAAAAAGGAAAGTCGACAGAGGTTCCTCAATTGCTTTTGAGAGATGATGAAGAAAAAAGAAGATTTTTAGAAGGACAGGTCAGGATGGAAATGAGGTTAAAGAATCGGAAAAAGTAATACAAAAGAGGATGGCATAAGAGTAGTTTAACGATTTTCAATACCAGTGTTGCCAGAATGGCCCCAGCCGCCACTTCCGTATGGAGATATCTAACGTCAATAAACATAAAATGAATAAATCCATACAAAAATACCACACAATGACTCCAAAAGAGCATAGAAGAAAATTGGAGAAAAACGTTAACCGGTCCGGTCTATACATAAGCAATTATTTCAGATTTAAAACCTTAGATTCATCTAGAGGATAAACATACACATTAGCTTTCTCATCTTCTATTTTTAAGGAATCCAGCAGTATGGAACCCTTCAATTCTGATTTGTCTATTCCCCAACCTTTTTTTCCCAGAATACAGGTGTCGTCTATAGCATAGTCAAGAGTAGCAGGATTGAAAGGTTCCAATGTTACTCTTTCTTCACCTAACAGTCCTTCAGCCCTTATGGATTCAGACATCTTTCTGCCACCGTCATTTAATAGGTACTTAACACCATACTTTTCTCTTAGGACCCAAAGTCCTTTATGCATATCAAATTTTTCTCCAGTATCAATGTAAGTGATAAGGTTGGATTCTTTGATTATCTTTGAAAGATGGGCATAAATAGCACTAGTAGTAAGTATGATTACCTTTTGGTTGTTATTTGGATTCAGCATTGCTATTTTATTTTTCTCATAAAATTCAACCAGGTGTGATTCGGCAATACTTTCTAGTGAACGGATGGAAACAATAAAATAAAAATTATCACGATGCACAAATTTCTTTGAAAGATTCAAAAGGTCGCTGTATAGAGTCGGGTGCTGCTCCTTTAAGTGGTTTCCAAAAAAATCCCAAGACCAAATTTGACCATAGTTCTCCATCATGTTATTTACCGTAACCATAATAGCATGATTTCCTACAATCATACGATGCAAAGAAGCAAATATGTTGTCACCTAACTTTCTACTCCCACCTGTGAGTAACGTAACACCCCCACCTCTTAACCCAAGAAGCTTAAAAGCAAAAATTCCACTATTTGGTGAAAAAGCTTCAGCTGCAATAAAACTTGTAGTTTGATATGGCACACTCATCTTACTAACGAATTCATCCGAAGCACCAATTACTATGTAGGGAATTATTTTAGATAGATGACTACATTCTAAATCCCTATTAGTATCGTATATTTTGACACCTCTTTTCTTATAATGAGTAAAAGTATCGTAATCTAATAGCTTATTTTCAAAAAGCAACCCGAGTTTATCAAAGTAATTCTTTTTGATCGAATCAGAATCCATAAGTTCTTTACGCAAAAACACAATAATAAGTACACACTTGATTATTCATTCTTTAATTTTTTGAAATATATTCTTCTCAAACATATATAATCTCATTTCATTGATTCTAACGCGATTAACATAAGAAGTTCTAAATCATGTTTAACATCTTGTCATCCAAGTATTATGGATATTATCGTTTGTTCGGGTATCTATAGATATAGTGGTGGTAATAATGATAAGCAGTACTGGATTTAGATTGATTGGTGATAATCACTATCAATCAAGTATTTCCATTTTGAAGAAATATTCCTTTATTTTATTTTATTTTATTTTAATAAAACAATCTTAGTACGGTGTTTGCACAATTGATTCTTTAAATGAGGAGATATAGCACAGATTTAGTTAAGGGGTTTGCAATTTACAGAAATATCAGAAGAAAGGCTTCAAACTTTGAATATCACAATGATGGTATTTAAAAAATGAAATCATTGATTGTGACAGAAACTGAGTGATCAAAAACAAGAACTAACTCAAAAAAAAATTAGCTGTTATAGTTCTTGGCGCATTTTTCAATTTCACCAGTTGACAAGTAATCTCCTTTTTCATATGCTCTTTCAAAGCAGGTGGTAAGCAATAATTTGCGCTCTTCTTTAGTCACAGTGCTTTCGTTGTATACTTTTGCATCTTTGTCGTTATCATTGTTATCATCATCATTATCCTTGTCTTTTGCATCTTTGTCGTTATCATCATTATCCTTGTCTTTTGCATCTTTGTCGTTATCATTGTTATCATCATCATTATCCTTGTCTTTTGCATCTTTGTCGTTATCATTGTTATCATCATCATTATCCTTGTCTTTTGCATCTTTGTCGTTATCATTGTTATCATCATTTACATTTACATTTACATTGTTAGTATCACTAGGATTGCTGTTAGTTGTTACAAATGAAGAGGATTGTGCTGGGGTATAGCTACCTGCATTAGAATTCATATCCACGACTCGAACTACGCCTACCCCAGACCCATCTGTGACGCCTGTTTGAGGACCATCAGTTGACGGTAAACCCTGACTTTGGCTACTTGGTGCAGCAGGTGACACTGATGGACTGCTACTACCAGTAGCAGTACCACTATTGTTACAATTTTCAGCTGATGAAGATGTATATACATAACTTGTCATGAAATTCACCACACAATCAGCATTTTGCATGGCGGAGTCTTTATTAGGATCGTTGGGGGATGTATATGTTTGAAAGTTATTGTTGTAGTTTACCAGATCACCTGTAGCAGCATTAACCAATTTGATTGACGAAAAGTTAGCTGAACTTATAACTAATAATAAGAAAATTGCAGATATGAAACCCGAAGTTAGTTTATTGTAATACATAGTTATAATTTCTTAGAGGATATTCTTTATGAGGATTGTTTTTAATAATTATGTACTTATTTTGTTCTCAAAACTATAATTTAATTCTAGTAGAAGATTAATTGGCTTTGATTTCTTTCTTTATCTTTGAACTGTTTTTGTAGATCAATAAAAAAAGTAAATATTCAAATAATAAACAAATGAGAAAAAACTAATGACAATAAAATTATTGGGAATTGCAGGAAGTATGAGGAGCAATTCCTATAGTTTTAAAGCATTAGAGCACGCTTTAAAAATAGCTAAAAATAATTACAATGCAGAGATTAATTTATTTGACCTCAGAAAAAACAGGTTGCCTATTTATGAACCCAATTTAAATCATGATCAAATTCAAACGGCAGAAAAAGAAAGCTTACAACTTGCAAGTACCATGGTCAAATGGGCAGATGCAATTATTTTGACTTCTCCTGATTATCATGGTTCAATGTCAGGCGTATTAAAGAATTTTTTAGACTATTTTTGGAAGGAATTTTCAGGTAAAACATTTGGATACATTTGTGCATCTCATGAAAAAGGCCTTACAGTAATGGAACAAATGAGGACTGCAGTAAGACAATGCTACGGATGGAGTATGCCCTACGGCATATCAACAAGCTCCGATGACTTTGATGATGCAGGCAACCTAACAAACAAAAAAACACTACTAAGGATAGAAATGCTATCTAGAGATATAGTTTATTACGGAAAAGCTATTAGAAATCAATTCCTCACAGATGCGTCAAATAAAGTCAAAGAATCTTATTCTTTTCTTACATCAGATAAAGACTGAAAAATAATACTGATAAAAGCATTTTATTAGTTTTTACTATAATTTAATGACATAGAAAACAATCATATGTCTTAATGACAATTTAATCCATAATTACATACCAATTGTACAAAACCAATACAACATCTTTTTTGAAATGGGCAGGTGGAAAGAGAAGGCTAGTTACATTATTAGACAAACTTACACCAACTATCATTGACAGATATTTTGAGCCCTTTTTAGGTAGTGGTGCTTTTTTCTTTCATTTAATCCAATCAAGGAAACAGTTTAAAGCTTACTTATCAGATTCAAATCCTCATCTAATTAACACGTATAGAGAAGTAAGAGATAACGTAAATGAACTGATAGAAATGCTGATGGATCATCAAAACGGTTATCATAATAGCGGAGAAAAGCATTACTATTTTGTTAGGGATGATCAAAGTAATAAAACCAATACAGAAGCAGCAGCGAAGTTTATTTTCCTGAATAAGACATGTTATAATGGATTGTACAGGGTAAACAAGATAGGAAACTTTAATGTTCCCCATGGTAGGTATTTCAATCCAAAAATATGCAACAGAGAGAAGCTTATTGATTGCTCCAGTTTACTTAATAGCGCAGAAGTAAAGATTGTTTGTGATATTTATAAGAACACTACATTAAAGTGTAAAGACAATGATTTTGTTTATTTGGATCCTCCCTATTTTCCAGTATCAAGAACATCAAACTTTACAGATTACACTAAAGAAAGTTTTGGAATTCAGCAACACAAAGAATTGGCAAGTGAATTTGACAGGCTAGACAATATTGGTTCTAAAGTATTGCTTTCTAATTCTAATTCAGATTATATAAAATCATTATATAAAAAATACTGCATTTTAAAAGTGAAATCTACCAGGAGCATTAACTGCAATGCAGACAGAAGAAGTGATCATCACGACTTGATAATCTCAAATTACAACAGAAGAATAAAAGATACTGACAAGACAGCCCATAAGTTAAACAAGCTGATGATATCAAAAATAGTAAGCGACTGATGATGTATATATGCATGTATATACATACATCCTATCAATTAGTTATCAAAAAATATTTTTAAAAATACTCGAGCTCACTCAGATTAAACCCACCATACGAAGCTTTTGAGGCAAATAGGTTTCGGATAGATATTTAAATCCATGTTTAAAAAAAGCGTCTAATTCACATTTTTCCTTTTTATTTAAAAAGAGATTTAGTTCTTTTTGCCATTGTTTATTTTGCATCCAAGGTTTCTTTTTCATGTCATTGGCTCTATTAATATCTTCATCACTTGCTGTCAATCGAGCAACTTCTGGAATGTTATACTGATAAATATCTGAAAACATCATTCCAAGGACCTGAGCATTTGGAGTTACCAGCCTCTCACTATCATAACTCAATGATTCGCTACCAATCTTGTACCTTAACGCAATACCTAAGCCCCAAGGATCTGCATCGGCAAAAACTACCACAGGTTTTTTCCACTGTTCATTTAGAATCTTCACCATCATTCTTGTTGCACGATCCGGTTCACCCGATCCAGTCAATAAAATAGCGTTGTATTTCTGAATAAAACCAGATTTTCTTATATTATTTAGAACGGTGTCTTTTTCGACCACCATTACAAAATCCGCCTTGACATCATCTATTTGGACATCTCCCATGTTGGTTGGGATAAGTTGAGATGTGGCTCGGCTTCCAAGATTGCAATCTATTATATCACCTCCAACTCGCAATTTTATAGGACCAGAAATCATTCCTTTGGGTTTTGAAGTTACAGAAAACTCTTCTCTTGGGATTCCAGTTAAAAGTTCAACAGCTTTTATAGCATTATCAGAATCCTCTTGGCCTGTCCAAAATTTTTGCCTATTTTTACCGTCTCCTACATTACTAAGGGTTGCATAATACATCCCTCGAATAGTACTTTCCATATCTTCATCAAGTAGTTTTTTTACCGCATTGGCCATGACCAAATATTGAGCAAAAGTGGGTATTTTCTTTACACTATCGGGACTGACTTCAATTTTTTTGTCACCTGTTGTAAGCATTCTTTTTTCATCGGACCAAACAGTATTATCATATCCTATTTTTGGTAAATCCAAGATAGGCATTTGATTTTGCTTGATTACATCATCAGATATTTTCCTCATAATCCTTTTTATGATAGTCACAAATTCTTGTTTTTTTGCAGTAGACAATAGATAGATTATTTATTTCTTTTTACCCTTATTTACCCTTTTACTATAGGAATCTATAGTTGATTGAACTTCTTTGGTTTTAGATTGATTTTGAGGTTTGTTAAAAGATTTATTCATTTTTGTCCTGTTAACACTTGTTTTCACAGTGGGGCTCTTGTTTTTCTTATTTGTAATGTCTTTTTCTTTGATGATTAATTTCTTGTTTGCATTTTTGGGTTTTTTATTTTTAGTAACATTTCTGGTAGGATCAACCTTACTTAATTTACCAGATAAGCTCAGATCGACCTTTTTATTGTCCTTTTTCTTACGTTCTAACTTGTTCAAGTTTGGTTTGGAAAAGGCTGCGACTTTGGTATCTTTGGTCTTTTGGGTCTGTCGGGTATCTTTGGTATCTTTGGTATCTTTGGTCTTTTGGGTCTGTCGGGTATCTTTGGTCTCTCTGGTCTTTTGGGTCTTTTGGATATCATTGGTATCTGTGGTATCCTGTATGTCCGTATCTTTGGTATCCTGTATGTCCAGCTCTAGATCTATATTTGCAAGATCCATTTTATGAGATGCTTGAACGGGTAAAGTAGAATCAGCAGAAGAAGCGTCACCCACGTCTATTTGGGGTTTTTTGGATAAATGATTCTCAATCAATCTAGAAAACGATTCGTTTAATTTTGAATTTTTACTCCCAAGCGATTCGTTTATTGAATCTACTATGAATGGCAGATAGTGTTTATATAGTCTGATCTTATTTTCTGCCTCCTTTAATTTGAGTTCCTTGCGTATTTGAGTACTTAATTTCCTATATAGTTCAGATAGACATGATTTCATATAGTATTTCAGTTCGCCTTCCGAAGCAATGCTTTCTTTTCCGGCGGTTTTGTAAGGGATTTTTGTTGAACAAATATGGAAAAAAATATGCAATGGCAAAACCTCAATGACTCTATCTTTTTTTGATTCTTTGTTGACGGAAAATTGTTCCTTTGCCTGTTTTTTGGTGATCCCCATCTTATTAATCTCTACTTCTGATATAACCTCTCTAGCAACGTCGGACCCTTCATCATATAATAGAGGAATTTTATTAGCAAATCGATATAGCTTGAATGAAGGAATATCCCCACCATAAGCCAAACCAGTTTCAACTACTGTGGGCCTATTATTTATGACACATGTTCTTGATGTATAAGTAGTAAGGACAGGCTTAAGGACTTTAACTGAAAAATTTGATTTTGATAAATTATTTTTGAATGGTGTTGGTGTTGGTTTCTCATTTTGTGCTGATTCAAAAGTTGATGCAGTAACAGTATCATCGGTTCCCTGAGGATTAAGATCGGTATCATGAAGGACAGGCTTTTCAGCTGTGGCTGTGGCCGTTACTCCTGTAATATCATTCCCTTTATTTGATACAATAGTATATTCTGACATCATTCCGATTGTAAGAACTTCTCGACCAATAGGACTTAAATGGTCTGTATTCGGGTTCTGGAATTTAGTTTTTTTGCAAATGTTTACAATTTTAATAAGATCATGCTCACTGAAATCACCAGTAGGGGTCTTTAATGATAATCCAGTGTTAGTAACAATATCCTTCGCTTTTTCATAAGAAAGCTTTTGAAATGATGAGCTTAAAATTTTTGGTAAAGACATTTTTTGAGTTTGGAATTTAGAAATGGCTTTTTTTAAGGTTTTTAGATCCATATCGGAGGGATGGGGCAAGATTTCTTGTGCCGGATTAGGCATTATTGATGTCCTTCTATTAAATTGAAATATACCATCATCTGTTTCAAAGGTTATGGATGAATATGGATTTACAATACTCGTTTCAGAAACATACTCATAAATTTTGTTCTTAGTAATAGGTACTAACTTTGCCCGCAAAATGACTTCTATTCGAAAACCAGATGTGTCCTGAATACGAGAATGTTGTTTAAGCAGTAATTTTTTTGACAATACAATAGGTTTATTGGTTCCAATATCAGTTCGTAACTCAAAATAATATTCATCTTGCTCATCAATTGATTTATTCCAAACTTTTATTGGAAAATCAGTATCCTTTGTAGAAAAAGCCGCAACCATTTTCAAACCAACTCCAAAGAGTCCCCTTTGCTGTTTCTCCATGTATTTTGCAGAAGTTAGAAAAGAGCAAACGGCTATGGGCAATTTATCTGAATTTATGCCCGTTCCATTATCTTCGCACGTCAGCATCCACAAATCATTAGATTGATCAAAAATTTTTAATGAAATTTTAATAGACGGCAGAATCGAAAAACTTTCGCAAGAGTCCAAAGAGTTTTCTATCAGCTCTCTAATGGCCATATACAAAATACGTTCACCGGTAAAACCAGCTAATGCGGAATTATCTACAAAAAATTCGGATTCTGCCTTCTTATTATAAATAATTTTGTACTTTTCTAGCTTTGTTGTTGATTGAGAGATATCCCTCTTTAATTCTTCAACTTCTACTTTTACTTTTTCTTCGGCAGGGTCTAAGACGGTGGAGGCAGATTTATTCGGCATCAAATACTTTAATTAATATCTTATTTGATTTAATCGTTATTCATCCCACTTGTATATTACCTGGTTAATCTAATCGATTTGAGAACCATATGGGGTAGATGAATTTTTCAATTCCTTTAAAGTAGGTGGAAGAATTTCTACATAATACCGCTTTTTTTCCTTTTGAATAACTAGATAATCAGAGCCAGATCCAACTATATTTCCATCCAATAATTCTTTAATTTTCAAACAGGTTAATTAGGTACATTAGTCAATATTTTTGGTTTTCCATAATAAAGAATATGATTTTGATGGTTGACATGATATCATGCCAATCAATCAATCAATCAATCAATCAATCAATCAGCCAGTCAGATAGTTAACCTTTCAACCAACTGTTTACTTGAATTGGTTTCCAAGATTAGTGTAAAAATATTTAAGAATTCAACAACCAATGTTCATCATGGACGCCAGATGTGTAAATTGCAATAACAAGGCTAATTTTGATATCGAAAAGGATAAGATAAAATGTGAAAAATGTGGAATGGAAGTAGATTACGATGATTATATTGAACAGATGAAAGAAAAAGCGGTTACTTTAGCAGATAATTTTCAATCAAGTTGGGATAAAGGGGGATTTTGAATCATCTAAAAAGTAACCTGAATACAATAAGTTTGTTAGATAAAAATAAAAGTTTAGGGTGAAAATTTCATTAAACAAAGGGCAATGAGGAAGAATGAAATTTTTAGCAAGATTAATTAAGGCTGAAAATTTATCTAATAAAGACTTTGGTAGAATTTAAAGTAGTTATTTCAGATTCAACGGGTAAAAGCACTAATCAAGAGTTAAAAGATAAAAGTGCTCAACCACTATTAGGTTCTAAGCTTGGAGACATATTAGAATCGTCTATTTTAGGATTTAAGGAAGGGAAAATAAAGTTAACCGGCGGGAGCGACAAATCAGGTACACCTATGCGTTCAGATCTGCACGGGGCCACAAAAAAATATGTCCTCATGACAAGAGGAGTCGGAATGCGAAATCTAGCACCTGGAGAAAGAAAAAGAAAATTGGTCAGGGGGAATATGATCACAGAAGAAATCTATCAATTAAATTGTCGTCTGATTGATGCGACATTGCCTGAAAAAGTGCAACAATCTTCAACACAAGAAGCCCAGGTAACTAAATAAATTCAAAAATATTTCTTTTATTTTCATTTCATAACTATCTGGTTTAACACTTTAAGTAAATTAATATTTGAAAGAAAAAATACAACAGGTATTGCACTGGAAGGATACTTTACCTGAGTGGTATATTCAAAAATATGGTTATCAACCATGTATAAACATAGGTACCTCAGGACATGTAGATCATGGTAAAACTACACTTATTGAAGCTATAACAGGAGTTTGGACAAGCGGTCATAGTGAAGAGCTTAGACGAGGAATTACGATTAAAGTAGGCTATGCAGACGCCGCTTTTTATAAATGTCCCAATTGTCCGCCCCCATCAGATTATTCTGTTCAACCCAAATGTGGTATATGTAATTCTGAAGCACAATTAACAAGAGTAGTAAGTTTTGTTGACTCTCCTGGTCATGAAAGTTTAATGGCTAATATGCTTTCTGGAGGTGCTCTTATGGATGGCGCAATATTAGTTGTTGCAGCTAACGAAAAAGTACCCCAACCACAAACTAGAGAACATTTATTAGCATTACAGGTACTAGGCATTGAAAATATTGTAATCGTACAAAACAAAGTCGATCTAACTGAAAAAGAAAATGCAGTAGAAAATTATAACCAAATAAAAGAATTTGTAAAGGAAAGTGTGGCTGAAAATGCTCCAATAATTCCCATATCAGCACAGCACAAGGCAAATATCGATGTATTAATCGAATACATTGAAAAATATATTCCCACGCCAGAAAGAATTCACAATAAAAATGGTATAATGCATATATTGAGATCTTTTGATATCAACAAACCAGGTACACCCATTAAAAACATCAAAGGAGGAGTATTAGGAGGAGCTTTAATTCAAGGTGAATTTGAAGCAGGCAGCGAAATAGAAATTTTGCCTGGAATTTACAATGAAAAGAAGAACAAATATGAATCTATTTTTTCTGAAATAGGGTCATTAGCTACTGGTGCAGGATTGGTGGACAAAGTGAAACCAGGCGGATTGGTCGCAATAGGTTCAAAACTGGATCCGTCATTTATTAAAAGTGATTCATTGATAGGTGCAGTAGTTGGAAAACCGAATTCATTGCCTCCAGTTGTCGATGAAATTACGATAGACATTAATTTATTTGATACCGCGGTTGGAACACAGGATTTGGTTAAGGTTGAACCTATAAAAACCAAGGAAAATTTAAGATTGAATATCGGAACAGCGGTTACGATAGGAAATGTTACGAATTCAAAAAATCAGAGGATCGAAGTAAAAATAAAGAAGCCGATCTGTCTGATGCCCCAAAGCAGAGTAGCTTTAAGCCGGAGAATAGCAGATCGATGGCGATTGATAGGTGCAGGAATAGCTGTATAAATTAAGATGGAGGTTATTTCTGACACCAGTTTTTTAATGGTTTTATGCTATGATCCAGTTAAAAACCTTGAAGCTCTAGAATCTAGATTTGGAAAATTGGTATGGCTCATTCATCCTGAGACGATTAACGAACTAGGACAGATAGAAAAAACGGCAGGAATAAAGAGATCAAAAATTGCCAGCCTTTCCTTAAAAATAATAAATGATCAGATAAAAAAAGGGGATTTCAAGTATTTAGACAACGATGAACTCGATAAGTTAGAAATAACACAACCCAATTCAACAGTGGATTCCATTTTATTAAATATCTCAGCAGAAAAAAGACGCCCATTAGCAACAATAGACAAGGATTTAATTAAAAGGGCTCTTAAAAAAGGAGTGGATGTAATCACATTAAAAAGCAATAGAATTATTTTTGTACATTCCAAACTTAGGTCAAATTTAAATTATTCCTAATTGCTTTCTTTATACATATATGATGAACATAGAAGGGATCGAAATAAGGTGGAATGGCCATGATGGATTTAAAATTCAAGTAAATGGTAATAAAATTTATGTTGATCCGTATAAATTAATTCCATCATATGCTCGCAAGAGTGATGCAGATATACTTTTGATTTCTCATAATCATTTTGATCATCTAAGTATAGAGGATATTAATAATGTGATAAACGAAAATACAAAAATAATTTGCTCTCATGAATGCGTGGAAGTATTAAAAAATAATTATGCAGATAATGAAATAATTCCCTTAAGACACAAGGAAGCAAAGATGGTTGGAAATATGGAAATAAGAGGTATAGAAGCATATAATACCAATAAAAAATTTCATCCGAAAAAAGATGAAAAAATCGGATTTATCATAAATGTAAATGACTTAAAAATATACCATACAGGAGACACAGATATTATTCCAGAAATGGAAAATGTAAATCCTGATATTTTATTTGTGCCTGTTTCTGGTACTTATGTAATGACCGCAAAGGAAGCAGCAAAAGCCACAAATGAGTTAATCAAGCCCAAAAAAATCGCGGTACCTATGCATTATGGATCCATTGTTGGAACAGTCAAGGACGCAGAAGATTTTTGCAAAGATGTGAATATTTGTAAAACCGCAATAATGGAAATTGAATAAATCTGTCTAATCAAAAACATCATCACTACGAATGATTAAATATTAAATAAAGTTTAAAAAATCATAATAAGCGTGTAGGTAATGGCAGGAAGAGAGTTTTTAAAATCAGAGAAGAGTCGTAGGGCAACTAAGTATCTTCTTATAATCGCAGTGTTATGTTTAGTTTTTAGCATTGCATTCATCCTTAGAGCATACCCAATCAAATATGGATTTTATTTAAATGAATTTGATCCTTTTTTTGATTATAGAGCTACGGAATATATAGTAAATAACGGATTTGGACCATATCTTGAATGGCATGACTACAAGTCATGGTTTCCCGATGGCAGAGATATTGCTGGAACATCGCAGTCTGGCTTACATCTAACTGCGGCCACGCTCTACAAAATTTTTGGTATGAACATGTCTTTGATGGATTTCACAATATGGTTTCCGGTAGTCATAGGATCCGCATCCACCATACTTATGTTCTTGTTAGTAAGAGCTATAACCGGAAGCACCATTCCAGGATTAATTTCATCCCTTTTCTTTGCTGTGAGTCCTGCGATAATTCAAAGAGGAAACTTGGGATGGTTTAAGTCAGAGCCACTAGGGCTTTTTTATGGGTTAGGAGGCACGTACCTGTTTTTATCTGCATTAAAAGATAAAAAATACAAATTTTTGGTCCCCAAAGCAATTTTTGGAGGAATCTTTATTGGACTTGCAATAACCTCTTGGGGTGGAGCTCAGTATTTCGTAATCCCTATCGGTATATTTATAATAGTCCTTGGATTTGTTTCCAAAGATCTCAAAAATAATTTAGTGGTAGCGGTTCTTTTTACAGCTTCAGCTCTATTACTTGCCGGGGCTTTTCCGAGGCCAGGCATGTCATTTGTTCTTGGATTGCCAGGCTTATTGTTAATGGCTAGCACATTATTTCTATTAGTCACTACCGTAGTAAGGTTAAAAAGTTCTGAGAGAAGGGCCACTTTAAAAACTGCAATAATTCTAGGAATTTTCGTAATAATAGGAATGTCCATAGTAGTCGGTGGCTTTTACAAAGTGCCCTCCTTTAGATATCTCAATGCAATAAACCCATTTCTTTCTGCAGAGAACAAACTAGTAGAGTCGGTTGCAGAACATTTCACACCCACGATAATAGATTACTTTAGACAGTTTTCAATTCTGATCATTTTTGCGGGGCTAGGAATATGGCTAGCGTTTAAGAATAAAAGCAATAGCAACATGATTTTTGGATTGATAATAGGACTTACTGGAATTTATATTAGTGCGACATTTGCAAGGCTTTTGGTATTTGCATCGATAAGCATCATAATATTATCAAGTATAGGAATTTATCAATCAATTAGAGCCATAACATCGATCAGGACAGAAGCGGAACAAACACTAGCGACTTCAAATAGGAACGGAGCAAAATCACAAAAGAACATGAAACTCAAAAAAGAATTTTTACCATATGTAGGATTTGCATCCATTTTAATAGTAATGTTGACCATTCCTATGGTTTACGATGCTAACACAAATTGGATTACTTCTGCAGATGTTCCTACATCTATTGCTAATGGGGGTACTAATTATCGATTAACAACCGACGATTGGATAGAAACACTAGATTGGATGTCAAAGAACACACCAGCTGATTCAGTGGTAACAGCATGGTGGGATTACGGATATTGGATAACAACATTGGGAAATAGAACATCTATTGCTGATAATGCAACAATTAATCAAACAAGAATAGAAACAATAGCAAAAATGTTCATCAGTCCTGAAGAAGAAGGATGGAAAATTGCTAATGATTTGAAATCAGACTATATTTTGATATATGTAGTGGGACAAAAATTGCCTTCTTTGGATCCTACCAATCCAAGTCCTCTATATGTATTAGGAAGTGGTGGAGATGAAAGTAAAAAGCATTGGTTTATTCGAATAGGTGGATTTAATGAATCAGAATATGTTGAATCTAATGGAGATACGCCAAAACAAAAGTACTGGGATTCGCTTTTGGGGAATATGATGCCGTTTCAAACGATTGGATTCTTTAATCCAAGTAGTGGAACATTATCACCAGCATACCAGCCTAATGCGATACCCTTTTACATAAAGGACATAAAGTATCCAAAAGGTAACACTTCAGAACCACTATCATTAGAATACGCTTCAAAGAGTTTTGAAAGTGATGATCCAGGATTATTTTTTGGAGTGTTGGTGTACAAAGTGAATCATGATTTCAAAACAAACAACGCAGATGGCACCTCCTCCAATACTACTTTAGATAGTAGTAATTTGACAAATGGCACATCCTCCAATACTACTTTAGCTAGTAGTAATTTGACAAATGGTACTTCAAATTTAATTTTAGAATCTAATGTTTTAAATAATATCAACAATACAACATCAAACAATAGTATGACTACTACCACAAATAACACAGCAATTATTGAAACTACTCAAGGTCCAATAAAAATTGAGTTTTATTCTGATGTAGCACCAAATCACGTGAAGAACTTTCAAGACCTGGCTAGCAAAGGATTTTACGATGGAGTAGTATTTCACAGAATAGTACCAGGTTTCGTTATTCAGGTTGGAGACCCAAATACAAAAAATGACAACAGTAGTAGAGATACTTGGGGTACTGGAGGTCCCGGGTACACAATAAATCAAGAGTTCAACAACATACCTCATGAAAGAGGAATATTATCGATGGCTCGAACAAATGATCCTAATAGTGCTGGTTCACAGTTCTTTATTGTATTAAATGATTCAAAATTTTTGGATAATCAATATACAGTATTTGGAAAAGTAACAGAAGGGTTAGAGATTGTTGACAAAATTGCAAATTCATCTACTAACGCAATGGATCAGCCAGAGGACCCCAATTCGGCTCGAATCAACAAAATCATCCTTCAATAGATCTTAAACTCCATCCAGGAAGAACACTTTTTTTATTTTGATATCAAGCCGTAGTAAATGAATGGTAACACAGTGCTCACATCTGCGTGAATAGTAATTTGTTTAGCTTGTGTAGTAACCTTTCCCCAAGAAATAGCCTCGGCAACTGGAGCTCCACTTAAGCTTCCATCCCATTCAGATGCGGTTGTAATATATACCGCATAGTCCAATCCACCTCTATACTGATTCCACCATAGAGTATGATGTTTTGAAAGTCCTCCTCCCATCATGAAAGCTCCAGTCTTTTTTGCATCAAAAATTATCTCAGATAACTTTGTCTGATCTTTTAGGATATCAATTTTGAAATCTTTATGAGATTGATTAAATAGCCAAATCTGGTTCCCCACCGCACCATCAACAATTCCAGGAACAAATACAGGAATATCATTCTTAAAAGCCCAATACAAAAAGGACGATTCGTTTAAGTGACTTCCAATATATCTAATTATTTCAGATGGTGCCAATTCTCGCGAAGATTTTGAATTGTCGTATAATTTTTGCAAAATAGGCTGAACTTTATTTTCAATAAGAGGTCCATAATTTTTGTTTGGTATTAGAATGTTGCCCAATCTATGAATATCTTTCTTTAGTAGAAATCGATCATCCAATCTAAAATCACCTTCATAATATGAGGAAAAAGATTTAGCAATATCGTGATCTAGTGCACCGCACGTTGTGATAATACAATCGAACATCTTATTCTTTATCATATCACGTACAATACCTCGATTCCCTGTAGACATAAGGGCACCAACAAATGATATGAACCTAGTACAGTTTTTTTCATTTAGCATATTTTTGAGTATTTCAATACCATTAGCCAAATGCCTTCCCTCAAATCCACCGGAATCAGCCATGTTTTTTAAAATCTGGTTTATTGATGTTTTTTGGTTTATAGAATAATCCTTTACATCTTTGGATAAATAATTCGGACTATCTCTAACATCAACATTCTTTTTTTTGACTTGTCTCAATAAAATGATGTAAATATTTTCACATTAATAAATTACCTTAAATTATATACTTTACTTGATGTCACCTAACTAGATTACAATTATAATAAGTTCAATCTAGACTAAAGGGATTGAATCATAACCGACATAGTTTTTCGGGGAAAAAAATTGACCCACCGGAAATCTTTGCTAATATGAATATATCAGAATTGATAGATTTATTCAGAAATACAGGATACAATGCAAGGAGATTAGCAGAGGCGGCAGACATAATGAAAAAAATGGTGGAATCTGATGCGACAATTTGTTTAACTATAGCAGGAGCATTAACACCAATCGGATTTGGGAAGATTATATCAACTATGATAGAGAACGGTTTTGTTGATTGGATTGTTACAACAGGTGCAAATGCCTATCATGATTTACACTTTGCATATGACTTGCCGGTTAGACAGGGCCATTTTGACGTGGATGATGATATATTATATTCAAAACAAATTGTAAGAATTTATGATGTATATATAAAAGAATACGGGACACTTCAATCCCAGGATACAATAATACAAAAAAATATTCAAAACATATACCAAAAACATATCGACATTACAAATAGCTCAACTGCTGATCTATCTTATTTAATAGGAAAAGAAGCTGCTGAAAAATCCAAGGCGCCTGACAAATCATTTATGGTCTCAGCATTCAAATCTAATGTCCCTATCTATATACCAGCACTCAGTGATTCTTCAATCGGATTGAATATGCTACCTTCGATGCTTGATGGAAAGCCATCGATAAATCCTATTAAAGATATTGCAGAATCAACAGCAATTTTATGGAAAAGTAATATCTCAGGTGGATTAGAGTTGGGTGGAGGAGTACCAAAGAACTTTTTTCAGCAGACCGGCCCAGCCCTGTATCAAATTTTAAAAATAAAGGAAGGGGGACATGATTTCATAATCCAACTCACCGATGCAAGACCTGATACAGGTGGTCTATCTGGAGCGACATTGCAAGAGGGTAAGAGTTGGGGAAAGATAAAGACTTCGCACAAAGGAAACGTAATAGTTTATGGTGATACATCGGTCTATTTTCCAATTCTTTGTTCTTATTTGCTGAGTGAATGCAAACCAAGGAGTAAAAAACAAATTTACAAGAAAAAGGATTCCTGGGTAGAAGAAATGAAAACACAATATATGAAAAAAAATAAAACCAAACAACACGATGGATAAAATAATAGTAATATAGAAAAAACAGAAAATAGACTAATGTATCAGTATACACATGTCAGAATTCAATCAACTTTTGGTAAGAAGAATAAGAAACGGTACCGTCATTGATCATATAGAATCGCCCAGGGCGCTGCTTGTTCTCAACATATTAAATATTACAGGTCAAGAGGGGAATGTAATAACAGTAGCATTAAACGTCCCAAGTGTCAAACAGAAGAAAAAAGACATTATAAAGGTAGAGAACAAGTTCTTGGAAAAGAAAGAAACCGATAAGCTCGCATTAATTGCTCCTAATGCAACCATCAACATTATTAAAGATTATAAATTAACCGAAAAGAGAAGGATTCAGCTTCCAGATAAGATAATAGGTTTTTTTAAATGTCCTAATTTAAGATGCATTACAAACACTGAAGAAGGATTAAGTTCAAAAATCGAAATAATTGACAAAAAAAATATACTATTGAAATGTCAATATTGTGCACGATCTATAACCACCAACGAATTAATTAAATAAAACACAAACATCAAAAAGAAGACGAAGAATTGAAAAGAGAGAGAAACCGTTTATGGTTTTTGTTATTTTCAAAATGATCTGAAAAAAGATTGAAACGTCCTAGGTACGATCCCTGAATCATTCATGTATAAATGAAAAGTATTGTCCACCACTACATGCAACAATACTATATGATCAAAATATGCTTGCCAATATCTGTCACTCCCCTCTGCAAACTTCACAGGTGTAAGAACCATCTGCATAAAGTAGAAAATCAGACCATTCACCACATTCATCGCAGTATCCAGAAATATTTCGTGGAGAGCGTCCAATCTCACCTCTTATAAGCAGCGATTTTTCAGAAACGACATCAAATAATTCCGGTGTGACGGAAAGAACATCAGACACCGAAATAATTCCGACTAAATTATCTTTATGGGTCACCCCTAAACGCTTAATTCCATGTTGTCGTAAAAGTCTGGCAGCGGATGTAATACTTTCCTCTCCAGTAATAGTAACTAACTGTTTCATTATATCCGATGCTTTAATTTCAGAAGGGATTGAACCGGCAGCTATTGCTTTGGAAACAATATCCCAATCAGTAATTATTCCAAGCGGGTTATCATTATCTAAAATAACAATGCTTCCAATCCGAGCATCAGTCATAAGTTTTGAAATCGTGACAAGGTCATCGTTTGGTCCTGCATGAACTATAGGGCTATTCATGACATCACTGACTAATACTCGAGTGGTCATACCAGTAGTTTCATCTCTAATATCTTTAGACATGTCAAATCTTCAGAGTTTGAATTTAATTACTTTTCTATTCTGCTTCCCATTCGTACCCATCAAATCTTTAGAGTTTGAATTTAATTACTTTGGTAAAAAATTATTAAAATCATACTTTAACTCGCCTTTTTCAATAGGCAATAGTTTGAATTGACCTACAGGCAAGATTCTTACTATTTCATCTATTGATAAATTCTTTAGATGATGTATTAAGCGTTCAGGAAATTCATTTTTTATAGAGTAATCTACAAAATCAGATTTTATCTTTTTTGAAGCCTTTACAACATCAAAGCCAGACGGAATCATATTTCTTAAACATATGGATCTTTTCAAGATTGCAGAGAAGGGTCCAACAATAAATAATGGTCTGTCTTCAATGAAAGATAGACCAATTGCAAGTTTTATTTCCAAATTTTTTACAAAATTTCTCTTGCCTTCAATTATAAATGCCCCTTTTGGAAGATACTGACCCGTAGGTGCGCCTTTTTTTACCTGAGATGGATAGACCCAATACGCATCAGCAGAAGAAAGATTATCCTTCCAAGACCTACTAAAAGATACAGTTGCCTGAGCAGTTTCAATGATACTTTGTGACAGATCCGCGCTGGTTTTGTTATTAGCGTTCTTTAATATAAAGAAAGGAGAACCATTGACCTCTGCATGAAAAACATAGTCGTTTTCTGTAAGATGTCTTCTTATAAGTACTGAATTTGACGATGAATCCCTGCCGCCTATAGCTAAAACATCGTCGGTTGTAAGAAACCATCGATATTTTTCATACCATTCTTTATTAGTTAAAATCTTGATTTCTGATAATGATGGTTTTTTGTTTTTCTGTTTTTGAATTTTGTCCATTTGTTCAAGCAATTTTGAATGGGAATTTTCTATGGTAATCAATCCTCTTTCCATATCCTTTGCAACATTGAATAACAAGGAAGAAATTTTTGGGATGTTAGAATTCCCTATATCTATAGCTATTTTTTCATCTACAATTTCCAGATAATCCTTACCTTTTATGCTCAAAATTTTAGCGTCCGAATCATGAAGTAATTTTGCAATTGAGTGTTTTTCTGGATTCAACACACCGTCAGTCTCTTGCATAAGCAGATTGGCAAAATCTCTGAGCTGGTTTGATTTGGAAATAACAAGGTCTTTAGCTTTTTTCTGTTCATTCAAATCATGCTCTAATGACTCAATCTGCTTTTCTAATTCGGAATTTCTCGATGAACTAGCATGTAAAACGGAATAGTTTAGAAATTCATCAATTGCATCAGTGTACAAACTATATTTTCTAATATGATCCGGAGGAACATCTGATGGAGTTATTGGACTTACGTCTGCAGGATTATTATCATCATCTAAAATAATGCACGGTTCATGTCCGATACCGGTTGAAATATTTCTTATTAATGAGGTCAATTCTTCGAACAAGTTCTTTAGTTCAACTGAAGTCAGATCTCTAATTTTCTTGTTAGGGACTTTACTATTTTGAACTGCCAATTCGATAAATTTCTTTGAAATTGATAACGTTCGTCCTAACCATCTTTTTATATCAATATTCCCCTGATCGCTATTTTTGATTAAAGATAAAAAATCGTCATAATCTAAAGATAGTGGGTCAGCTCCTCTAGAAGGAGGAGGAAAATATTTCAACCCAGGTTTCAACACTCTATGTCGAACGTTAATGGGATTTAGAATATTCAAAATCTTTTGATATTCATTGCAAATTATTATGTTGCCATGACCAAATAGTTCGACAATTAAATAATATTTCATTCCTTGAATGGATTGAAAAACAAATTCAACTATTCGTTCTCCAGATACGACAGAGATATCGATCAGTTTTGAACGTTCAAGATCAGTCTTAATTTTTTTTAAAGAGTCATTATCTTCAATAATAGAATACTTATACTTGGTAATACAGATTCCAAAGGAAGAAACAAGAAGTGAAACATCATTTTTTTGTGAATGGTGAAATTTTAGGATCAGAGTGTTTTTTGTTATAAGAGAAATATTGCTTACATAATAAACACTATCAATAACTTCTTTGATGTTATTTACAATATATCTAAGTTCAATCTCTGAAATAGTCATCTAAATTTATCAAGATCTTATTGAATATAATAAGATACAATATGCCACTACACAGGATTTGAGATTAGCAAAACCAAATGAAATTGAATTCAAGAATAATTATTAAAATTGATTTTATTGTGGGCTTAAGTGTTGAAACCAATGACTCGTCCACGTAAGATCATCGTGCTTGCAGAGCCTGTCGTTTTCTGATCCCAAGAAAGTAGGAATTAAATGTGGTTGATTAAAAACTAATAGCGCATATCATTGCTAATAGAAGATAAAATATATTATTTAAGAGTCGTTATGGCTGCAATCGCAGGATCCATTTTGGGCGCCATTGTAAAACCTAATTCTGATCAATCCAATACAATAGGATTAACAATATTAATAGGCATTATTTTTTACTCCATATCCCAGATAATTGCAACTAGGATGGCTGGGGACCTTCCTAAAGAAAAAAAGAAAAAAATAATCACAATAGCAATTTTTGGCTTTATTTTCATGTTATTTACATTTATGGTGTTAACCTATACTGTGTTAAACCAACACATCCTATGAAACGATGGAAATGATCTGGAATTACAAGACTCCCGGCATTCCTGACGAATTTTTTGACAGGATAGACAACGTACCAATTACAAAAGAAGACATTCGATCGATAATAATTAGTAAATTACGACTAAAAGAAGGGTTTACGGCATTAGATATTGGATGTGGTAGTGGCAGCATAACTGCGGAATTGATTCTTCAAACAAAAGGTAAAGTTTATGCCATTGATATGGACAAGGTTGCGATTGACCTAACGGAGAAAAATTTAACAAAATTTGGGATCTTAAATGATGCCACGATTATACATGGATTAGCTCAAGATGTTTTACCCAAATTGCCTAATGTTGACGCTATTGTAATAGGTGGAACTACTGGGGAAACCGAACAGATAATAAAATTAGCTATTTCCAAGCTAAATGAAGGGGGGAGAATAGTGGTCACATCCATCTTGATAGAAACTATATACAACGCACTTAAAGCTATGCAAGATTCAGAGTTGCAGGAAATAGATATAACCCAGGTGACTATTGCAAAGGCAAAAAAAACCAGCTCAGGTACTATGATGATTTCAAGAAATCCGGTAATAATTTTCTCCGGTACAAAGTAAAATACAAAAACTTTAATTAATATTTTTTAAAAATCCTTTATGGGTAATTCTACACTATATTGTGTTGGCTGTGGTCCTGGCGATCCCGATTTACTAACCTTGAAAGCAATCAATATCATAAAAAACGCTGATGTGATTTATACCCCAACTGCGAGAGAGAATAAACCTAGTGTTGCTTTGTCAATAGTCAAAAAATTCCTCGCCAAAGAAACTGAAATTCGTCAGCTAGTTTTTCCCATGGTAAAAGATTACGAGAAATTAAGAGAACATTGGAAGATCAATGCCAAAGAAATAGCAGATGCGGTCAGAAATGGAAAAAAAGCTGCTTATTTAACTGTAGGTGATCCATCTCTTTACAGTACTTGGATATATATTCATAAAGAAATGTGCAAAAACTATAAGGACATTGAGATAGAGATAGTACCAGGAATAACATCCATTTTCTCGTTTTCCGCCGAAATCAAAACACCGATAGGAGAAGGAGAGGAGATAATAGGAATAATCCCCGCGTGTTATAATCTGGACAGATTAAAAGTAGCAGCAGAATGTTGTGATACGCTTGTTTTCTTAAAGGATGGTAGATATTTTAATAATGTAATAGACATACTAATGGAATCAAGTTTTCCGGAGGATTCAGATATTTTTATTGCTGAAGATGTCTCAACCGATAATGAAACATTACAAAAAAGGAAGCTTGTTGACGTGGCAAAAAACAAAAATGAAAACAATGATAAGTACTTTTCAATAATGATAGCCAAAAAGAAAAAATGATCCAAAAGAACACAGTTTATTTTGTAGGTTCAGGACCCGGAGACCCTGAATTAATTACAATAAAAGCAAAGAACCTTTTAGAAAACGCCGATGTAATAATATATTCGGGATCGTTATTAAATCCGGAATTACTGAGGTATGCCAAAAGAGATGCTCAATTATACGATGCAGCGAAATTAGACAGGTTAGAAATATATGAAATTCTAAAGGATTCTACAAAAAATGGCAAGTTGGCGATTAGGTTTCATGATGGAGACCCAGCTATTTTTAGTACTATAAGAGAACAAATAGACAGATTAGAGAAAGATGAAATCGAATGTAATGTTATTCCTGGAATCACTTCACTTCTTGGTGCAGCAGCAGCTATGAATCTCGAATTAACTTTGCCTGGCATTACTCAAACAATAATCATAACTCGTGCAGAATTCAGAACACCTGTTCCAGCTAGAGAACGAATTTCAGAATTGTCAAAACATGGATCGACCATGGCATTTTATTTAAGCGTGCATTTACTTGAAAGGGTTATTGAAGAATTATTGAAGGGCGGAGTTTATACTAACGATACCCCAGTTGCAATAATATACAAAGCAACATGGAAAGATCAAAAAATACTGAAAGGCACTCTTGGTACCATTGCAAAGAGAGTCAAAGAAGAAAGGATTGTTAAAACTGCATTAATAGTGGTTGGAGATGTAATAGCACCAAAAAAATATGAATTTTCCAAAGTTTATGATTCACAGTTTACCCATGGATATAGAAAAAGTAAAGAGACTAATTCTGGCTCTTAATTGAGAGGGATACGCTGTAATTCTTTTTGATTTACAGTCGCCCAGGCTCCCATACCGCGTCCGTTAGTTCCATTGAAATCTATAATTTGACTCAATACGATTTCTGTAGGAGCCATTGGAGGCCACACCATTGCAACAAAATCACCCTCATCACCGGGTTTATTCATATCAGCCAAAACTAATTTTTCTGTTTTCATACCAATTTCACCAAGTCTTGATTTAACAGTTTCAAATAATTGCTTTTGACCATGAACTATCACATAAACATTTTTTTCGGTATCATAATTAGACATACTAGACTAAATACTGCATATTTATAAAATGATTACTAATTATCACTATATTATAAAATTCCCGGCTGTATATTTTCATTTTCACCAGTCAAATTAACAACAACATGTAATTGAAAAAATTAACCCGTTTTGAAGAATTTAATTACAAATATCATGAATAAATTAAGATCCAGTAGTACAATTACTCAAAGGATTTTGCTATCATTGATTATTCCTGTCTTAAAACATTAATGATAAAAAAAATAGTAGAAAATCAATTTATTTTGTAAATTTTGTATGAATTTACATTATTAATTCATAAAACAACCCTATAGAAAAGAATGTTTAAATATATTCAAAATTTGCAAATATTAATTAAAAAACATTTAATACCATCCTTGATTAACTTAGATGCAATATGACATTACCAAAGGGATTTGGTTCACAATCTAATACTCAAAAGAACAGAACATTTGATGAATGGTGGGCAACCGTACCGGGAGATTTGAAAACAAAAGCTCGCAAGGGCGATGAAGCCAACAAGGTTTTATTGAATCAGGTAAATTATGTATTACTTCATCTTCATCTTCAAGGTAAACATGATACAAAACCATCACATGAAGAATTAAAAGACTGGCTTCATAGTGGTCAAGTAGACGTA
>Ga0183260_10000572_pt1 | contig 31164 bp, 31 predicted proteins | sample AntDrymUQ4972206_2_FD_129768 | JGI IMG/M metagenome (GOLD analysis project Ga0183260, IMG submission 129768) | Polar desert sand microbial communities from Dry Valleys, Antarctica - metaG UQ497 (22.06) (version 2) (version 2) | ecosystem: Environmental > Terrestrial > Soil > Desert | place...
GGGCGGCCGGCCGCAGACTCGCTCACCCGTCCTCCCGCCGCGGCTCGGGTGCGCGCTGCCAGGACCCGCGCCGCCCGCCGTCCTTGGACTCCAGCCGGATGTGCTCGACCGACGCCTCGCGGTTGACGGCCTTGACCATGTCGATGACGGCCAGCGCCGCGACCGACACCGCGGTCAGGGCCTCCATTTCGACGCCGGTGCGGTCGGCGGTCCCGACCAGTGCCGTGATCCCGACCCCGTCGTCGTCCACCCGCAGGTCGACCTCAACACGGCTCACCGCTATCGGGTGGCACAGCGGCACCAGCTCGGCAGTGCGCTTGGCCGCCATGATCCCGGCGATCCGAGCCACCGCGAGCACATCCCCTTTGGGCACCCCCTCGCCGCGCAGCAGCCTCACCACCTCGGCCGACACCCGGACCCGCCCGCTGGCAACGGCGGTGCGGGCGGTGATCTGCTTGGCCGACACATCCACCATCCGCGCCGCGCCCGACTCGTCGACATGGCTCAGCCGCGACGTCGGGCGGGGCGCCGGGTCGATCACCTCAGTAGTCCCGGTCGAGCACCAGCACCGACAGAATCTGGCCGTCGGCGACCTCGGTGACGTCCTCGGGCACGACGACCAGGGCGTTGGCCGTGGCCAGCCCGCCTAGCAGGTGCGACGCGGCGCCCCCCACCAGGCGCACCGCCCCGGCACCATCCGCGTCGACGGAGAAGCGGGCACGCAGGAACTGCCGGCGTTCGGGGATCGACCGCACCGGACCCTGCACCCTCGCCGGCTCCAGCGGACGGCTGTACGGCGTGCGACCCATCAGCCGGCGCAACGCCGGCGCGACGAACACCTCGAACGAGACGTACGCAGAGACGGGGTTGCCGGGCAGGGTGATGATCGGCGTCTGCTCCTCGCCGACACGGCCGACCCCCTGCGGCTTGCCCGGCTGCATGGCCACCTCGCAGAACTGCACCGTTCCCAGCTGCGACAGCACGTCCTTGACCACGTCGTACGCCCCCTTGGACACCCCACCGCTGGTCACCACCAGGTCGGCGCGAACGAGCTGGTCGGACAGGGCGTCGCTGAAGGTGCGCGGGTCGTCGCCCACCACGCCGACGCGGTACGCGATCGCCCCGTGCGCTCGGGCGGCGGCGGCCAGCAGGTAGCTGTTGGCGTCGTAGACCGAGTCGTACCCGAGCGGATGACCGGGCTCGCGCAGCTCACTGCCCGTGGACAGCACCACGACGCGCGGCCGCGGGCGGGTGCGTACCTGGGCCAGGCCGACCCCAGCGAGCAGGCCCACCTCACGCGGGCCCAGCACGGTTCCGGCAGGAAGCAGTTCCGCGCCGGCCCGCACGTCCTCGCCGACGTGGCGCAAATGCTGCCCGGACGCAGGGCTGCCGAAGATCCGCACCGTCGCGGTGCCCGCGTCGGTCCACTCCACCGGCACGACGGCGTCCGCGCCGGTCGGAACCGGGGCGCCGGTCATGATGCGCAGCGAGGTGCCCGGCGGCATGCCGTACGGGCCCGACTGCCCAGCGGCGGACTCACCTACCACGGGCAAGTGCACCGGGCGGTCCTGCCGGGCGCCGGTGACGTCGGAGTGGCGCACCGCGTACCCGTCCATTGAGGAGTTCGTGAACCTGGGCAGGTCGATGGGCGACACCACCGGGTCGACCAGGGGCAGACCGACCGAGTCGAGCAGCGACTGCTCGTACGGTGCCAGCGGTTCGACGACGTCGAGCACCTGACGCAGGTGGTCCTCCACCGACTCCACCGACCCGGTCGCGCCGGACGGTCCTGTGGACCCCGTCGCCTCGGTGGAGGACGCGGCGGACGTACCGAGGGACATGTCGGCCACCCTAATCGCGGCGGCGCATCCAGCCCCCCTGTCCGGCCACCCATCGGGCTCCCCGCCGCGAACTGCGGGATGCCGGCGGGGTCAACCGGACAGGTGCTCGGCGTCGAGCACCGTGCCGCCCTCGCCATCGACGACGACGTCGCCAGTGACGACGACCCCGGCGCCGAAGGTCCAGTCGCCGCGCACGGTCAGCCTGCGCGCGTGGACCAGCGACGGGGGACCGGAGGGGAAGCGCCGGTCGAACCCGCGCAGTAGGGCGTAGTGGTTCGGATCGAGGTCGACCAGCGGCGCTTCGTCACTGCGGCGGTGCAGCCGCCCGTCAGCCCCCAGCTCGTACACGTCGGAACGCATCACCAACAGGTCGTTGGTCGTCTTGACCGGCAGGAACCGGCTGCGGTCGACCTCGATGGCCTCCGCGCCGTCGAAGACCTCGACCGCGGCTCCCATCGCGGACTCCACCTGCACCACCGCCGGGGAGGAAGGGTCTGACGGGTCGACGGTCTTCTCGTTGCGGATCAACGGCAGCCCGAGGACGCCGTCGCGGTCACCCAGGACACCGGCCAGCGCGGCCAGGTCGAACCACAGGTTGTTGGTATGGAAGTACGGGTGCCGGTCGATGTCGGCGGCCACCTCGGCGTCGTCGGCTCGCGTCTGAGCGGTCTCTCGAAGCACCAGGCGCCCGTCGCTGCGGCGACGCACGAGGTGGCCGCCCTTGCGGTCGGCTTGCGTACGCCGGCACACCTCGGCTGCGTACGGTGCCCCGCTGGCCGCGAACCAGCCAGCGACCGCGGGACTGGGCGAGGCGCCGAGGTTGTCGGCGTTGGAGCAGCTCGCGAAGCGGAACCCGGCGTCGAGAAGCCGTCGGAGCGTCCCGGACGCCTCCAGGGCGGTGTAGACGTCGCCATGCCCGGGCGGGCACCACTCCAGGCTCGGGTCAGCCTGCCACTCGACGGGCGTCAGGTCGTCTGCGCGGAGCTTCGGCTCCCGGTTCTGCAGGAAGTCCCCTGGCAGGTCATCGACCGCGAGTCCGTCGTGCCGCTCGAGTGCCGCCAAGGTGTCGTCTCGGGTCCGGAAGCTGTTCATGAACATCAGCGGCAACCTGACACCGTACGCAGCGCGGGTCGCCTGGACCTGCTGCACCGTCACGTCGAGGAAGCTGGCGCCGTCCCGCACCGGGAGCAGGGACTTGGCCCGGTCCATGCCCATGGAGGTGCCGAGCCCGCCGTTGAGCTTCAGCACCGCGGTTCGCGCCAGCGCGGCGGTGGCCTGCTTGTCGTCCACGACCACGTCGGCAAGTCGGGGCAGGGCGGTGACCGGGTCGACCTCGTCCTCGGCGATCACCCCGGTCGCGCCGGACTCCAGCTCGCGGTAGTAGTGCGCGAAGACCTCGATGGCGTGCGGGTGCACGCCGCCCTGCTGCATCTTGTCGCGTGCCTGCGCGAGCCCGTCCTCGGTCACGTCGGCGATGCTAGGACAATGACCGACCCGCACTCGAAAGGGCAGTGGCGTGCAGACATAGCCACCCGACGCCGGGCGCGGCCGGCCGCCGAGCGGCAGACCGCTGCGCTGGCGCTTGCCGCGCGGGTGCTCGAGCTGCCCGCGCTCAGCTCCGCGCGAACGGTGGCGGCTTACGTCTCCCTGCCGACCGAGCCGGGCACCGGCCCGCTGCTCGCGGCCCTGCGCGACCGCGGTATACGGGTGCTGCTGCCGGTGCTGCTGGCCGACAAGGACCTCGACTGGGTCGACGCCGGCGGTGCGCCGCTCGGCGTGCGCGCGATCGCCGATGCGGACGTGGTGGTGTGCCCGGCGATGGCAGTGGATGCGGACGGAGCACGGCTCGGCAAGGGCGGGGGGTCGTACGACCGTGCCTTGACCCGGCGGCGACCGGGAGCCCTCGTCGTGGCCCTGTTGCACGAGGACGAGGTGGTGGCAGCGCTGCCCACCGAGGCGCACGACCACCGGGTCGACCTGGTCGTCACCCCCGACCACAACCACGCGTACGGCAGAATGGGTCTGTCGCAGCGTCACGACGACGCAGATCGATGAGGAGATTGCGTGCCCACGTACCAATATGTCTGTACCGAGTGCGCGACGCCGCTGGAGGTCCAGCAGGCGTTCAGCGATGACGCGCTGACCCTGTGCCCGACCTGCCCTGGACGGCTGCGCAAGGTCTTCACGGCGGTGGGCGTGGTGTTCAAGGGATCGGGGTTCTACCGCAACGACAGCCGGCCGGCGGAGTCGGACGGCGCCGGCAAGAGCGACACCGGCGCGGACAAGCCCGGCGGCAAAGACTCCGGCAAGGACTCCGGCAAGGACTCGGGCAAGGACTCGGGTAAGGAGGCCAGCAAGAAGGCGGGCGCGAACTCGAGGTCCGGCGGCTCGGCCGGAAGCGGCAGCACGACCACGACCAGCGGCTCCCCCACCTCAGGGTCGACCAAGAAGACCGAGTCGGCGGCCTGAGGCTCGCCTCACAGCCCTGGCGGTAGTCGGCGGACGATGTGGACGGCGGCCGCCACCGAGGTCGGCTCGCGCCTAGCGTCCGGGCGTGAGCCTGACGACCGGTCCCAACCCCCGCCCTGGTGCTGCCTCGGTGCGCACGGCTGCCCTGCGCCGGCGGGGCCGTCGCGCGGTCCTGCGGCACCGGCGGCCGATCGCCGCGGTGCTGCTCGCGGCCGCGGTGGTGGTCGCCGTCGTCGTGGCCCGGCCTCCGGCGCCCCGGACCGTGCCGGTGGCGGTGGCAGCCCGTGACCTGGCCGGGGGGCTGCCGCTGGCTGACGAAGACGTCGCCACTGTGCTCGTCGAGCCCGACCTGGTCCCACACGGCGCCTACTCTCCCGGCGCGGTGCCGCTCGGCCGGATCGTCGCCGGCCCGGTGCGGCGCGGGTTGCCTCTCACCGACGCCGCCGTCGTCGGGCCGGGTCTCGCCGCACAGCTCGCTGACGGCGATGTGCTCGTCACCGTCCACGTACGTGACCCGGCCGCATCCATCGTCGAGGCCGGTGACCTGGTACGGGTGATCGCGACCGATCCTCGCGGCTCGGCCACCGCGGTGGTCGTGGCAGACGCCGCGAGGGTGGTGACCATCCCCTCGGTGAACACCGCGGCCGGCGGCGGCACCTCGCCGCTGGTGCTGGCCGTCCCGGAGCCGACCGCCCTCGCCCTCAGCGGTGCTGCCACGTCGCAGGTGTTGGACGTCGTGGTGCCCGCCCCGGGCGCTCGGTAGCGTCCCGGCGTCGGGGCGGCTCGTCGGGAGGGTAGGTCATGCTCAAGGGGTTCAAGGAGTTCCTGCTTCGAGGCAACATCGTCGACCTGGCCGTGGCGGTGGTCATCGGCACCGCGTTCGTGGCGCTGGTGACGTCGTTCGCGACCTACGTCATCAACCCGATCCTGGCCCGAGCCGGTGGCGGTGCGGTAGGTGAGGGCCTCGGCATCCAGCTCGGCCAGGATGGCGTCGAGGAGACCTTCATCAACGTCGGGGCGATCATCACCGCGATGGTGACCTTCGCCCTCACCGCCGTAATCGTGTACTTCGCCGTCGTGGCCCCGATGAAGCGGATCACCGAACGGTTCGCGAAGTCTGATCGACCAGCCGAGGTGCCCGCCGACGTCGCCCTGCTCACTGAGATCCGGGACCTGCTGATCAGCCAGCAGCGTTGACTCTGCCGCCGCGAACCTAGCCGTGGTGCGGCGGCACCTCGGCCCGGATGTCGTCGTCGCGCCGGTTCGTGGAGGTCGTCGGCCCGTCCCGATCGTCGCCGCGGCCCTCGCCGCGCTCGTCGTCAGGAGCGACTGGGAGGCTGTCGCCCAGCGCAGCGAGGCGTCGCCGCCGTGCCGCCGCGTCGTCGTCGGGGGGCTTCACGCGCCAGCCGGGCAGAGCCCTCGGAACCAGTCCTCGGACAGCTGACCGAACTGTGGCTTCCACCCGGTGGCGCTCACGAAGGCTTGCGAACTCACCCGCTGCGACCGGGTCAGCAGCTCGAGGCGGTCACCGCCCAGGCGGACCAGGGTGCGCGACATCAGCTGGGAGGAGCGGGACCGACCGACGGCCCCGGCCAGCGTCTGCGTCAGCTCTCGGCGCTTCACCGGCTCGGCACCCACGTTGTAGATGCCCGACGGGGCGGTCAGTGCCGCGAGCACGGCGCTGCCCACGTCGTCGGCGTGCACGAGGTGCGCCCAGGCCTCCGGTGACCCCACCCCGACCGGATGGCCGGCGCGGGCCCGGGCCAGCCGCCACCGGGTGTACTCGTCGTCACCGACGATTCCCCCCAGCCTCAGCACCACGCTGGCTCGGCTGCACCCGGTGAACCTCTGCGCGTGCGACTCGGCCAGCGCCATCGGCTCGGCCGCGCTGTTGATGACAACGGGGCAGTCCTCGCTGATCCAGTCGTCGCCAGCGTCGGCGTAGACCACGCTCACCGACTCCTGCACCAGTCGCCGTACGCCGGCCACCCTGGCAGCCTCCGCCACCAGCCGGGAGCCTTCCGCCCGGATCCGGTCGTTGACCCGCCAGGCACCTGGGCGGATGGCGGCGTACCCCACCGGCACCCGAGTGGCCAGGTTGCACACCGCCTCACACCCGGAGAACGCCGTCACCAGCCCGTCGGGGTCGAACAACCCACCCGGAACCGGGGTAGCGCCCATCGCCTCGACCCCCTCAGCGCTGCCAGTGGATCGGGCCAGCCCGCTCACGGTGTGCCCGGCTGTGAGCATCGCGGACACCGCGGAACGACCCATGACGCCGGTGGCGCCGGTGACGAGCACCCTCACACAGTCTCCTCTGGTGCCCCTGCCAGCTGGTCCTCGTCCACCGGTAAGTCACGACCGGGTAACGACGACGTGCACCATACGCCCGAGTCGCCTCGCCGCAAACAGGCCGCCCTCCTCGGGAGGGCCGGTCACCCTTCCGTCGGCCGAGCCACGGCGGTAGGCGATGATCGCTGACCATGAGAAGCGACCTGTTCGACACCGAGCACCACGAGCGCCAGACCGCCGACCGCTGGGTGCTGCAGAGCAAGCGGATGCTGCGCGTCTCGCTGGGCGAGGATGTGCTCGCGACCAAGGGGGCGATGGTCGCCTACCAAGGCACGGTCGAGTTCCACCACGAGGGTGCCGGCGGACTCGGCAAGCTGATGCGTAAGGCGCTGACCAGCGAGGACAACCCGCTGATGCGGGTCAGCGGCCGCGGCGAGGTGTTTTTCGCCAACGAGGCGAACACGGTGTTCCTCGTGGCGCTGGAAGGCGACGGCATCAGCATCAACGGCAGCAGCCTGCTGGCGTTCGACGCCACCTTGGACTCCGACGTGCACCGCACGAAGGGTGCCGGTGTGATGTCCGGCGGGTTGTTCAACACGCTCGTACAGGGCACCGGCACGGTGGCGCTGGCCTGCGACGGCGAGCCGATGCTGCTGGACTGCTCACAGCAGCCCACGTACGTCGACACCCAGGCAGCGGTCTGCTGGTCGGCCAACCTGACTCCCAGCGTCGTGAGCAGCATGAACATGCGCTCCATGCTGCGCGGCGGCAGCGGTGAGGCGGTGCAGTACTCCTTCCACGGTCCGGGGTTCGTCGTGGTCCAGCCGTCCGAGGGTCCGACGGTCCCGCCGCACACGCACTGAGGTCGCCCGGGAACAACCCGGCGGCGGCACCGGTTGGCCTCTGCCGTACGCTCATGAAGGAACGAAACAGTTTCGTTTCTTCCCGATGAACGGCAGGTGTCATGATCGCGACGACGCTGAAGCGCCCCCGCGTCGAGGGAGACCGCGAGGCCGAGCTGCTCGACGCCACCGTCAGCGTGCTCGCCGACGTCGGCTACGACCGGCTGACCATGGATCAGGTGGCAGTGCGGGCCCGTGCGTCCAAGGCGACGTTGTACCGGCGGTGGTCGAGCAAGGCCGAGCTGGTCGTGGACGCGGTCAGCCGGGCCAAAGGCCTGCCGGACGCCGAGGTCCCGGACACCGGCTCGCTGCGCGGAGACCTGCTGTCGCTGGCTTGCGGACCCTGCGGCCAGGCTCGGCAGCTGTCCATGTCAGTGCTCGCTGGTCTGCTGACGGCACTGCACACCGACCCGGATCTGTCCACCGCCTGGCGGGAGAGGTTCCTGGCACCGCGCGTGGCTGTCACCCGCACCGTTCTCGAGCGCGCCGCCTCCCGCGGTGAGACTGAGTCGACCCTCGACCTCGAGCTGATCGCCACCGTACTGCCTGCGATGTGCGCATTCCGCTGCACCGTCCAGGGCCTGGGTGTGGACGAGCAGTACGTCGCCCGCGTCCTCGACGAGGTGATCCTGCCTGCCGCCCTGACCTCCACTGCCAAGCGCCAGACCACCCACACGAACGATGCGAAGGACCTCAAGTGAGCACCGAACCCGCGACCAGCTCCGCCCGACCCCCCGGCAACGACGGGGCGACCGAGGGCCACGCCACCGATATCTGGGCTTCGCCTTGGTGCTCATCAGCACCGCTCAGCTGATGGTCGTGCTGGACGCGTCGGTGGTGAACATCGCGCTGCCGCGGATCCAGGAGGATCTGGCGATCACGGACGCGAACCTGACCTGGGTGGTCACGTCCTACGCGATCGCCTTCGGTGGCCTGCTCCTGCTCGGCGGCCGAATGGGTGACTTGATCGGACGTCGCAAGGTGTTCATCGGCGGTGTCCTGGTATTCGCCCTGGCCTCGCTGCTCGGCGGCCTTGCCCAGGCCGAATGGCAGCTGCTGTCCGCCCGGGCTCTACAGGGCGCGGGGGCGGCCGCCGCCTCGCCGACAGCGCTCGCGCTCATCACGACCACCTTTCCCGCCGGACCACCACGCAACCGGGGCCTTCGCCGTCTATGCGGCCATGTCCGGAGCAGGCGCGGCCGTTGGCCTGATCGTCGGCGGAGCGCTCACCGAGGTCTCCTGGCGATGGACGATGCTGATCAATGTCCCCATCGGCCTGTTCGTGGCCTTCCTGGCGCCGCGGTACCTCGGCGAGTCGAAGCCGCAGCACGGGCGCTGGGACCTGCCGGGGGCCGCCACTGCGACGCTGGGTCTGGTCTCGCTGGTGTACGGGTTCAACCACAAGGCCCAGGTCGACCCGGAGACCGGCGCGCCGGCCGCGTGGACCGAGTTCCTCACCCTCGGTCCGATCGTGCTCGGCCTGGTGCTGCTGGCCGCTTTCTTCGTCATCGAGGCGCGCTCGCCGCACGCCCTGCTGCCGCTGCGGATCGTCACCGACCGGACCAGAGCGGTGAGCTTCGTCGTCATGCTCATCGTCGGGGCAGCGATCTTCTCGATGTTCCTGTTCCTGTCGTTGTTCATCCAAGACGTCATGGGCTACAGCCCATTGCAGTCCGGGGTGGCGTTCCTCCCGTTCACTGCCGGCATCATCGTCGCCGCCCAGATCGCCTCGACACTCGCCTCCCGGACAGACCCGCGCTGGATCGCCGGGGCGGGCGGAGCGCTGTCGGTGCTGGCGATGTGGGGTTACGGCCAGCTCGACGCCGACGCCACGTACGCCGCAGACCTGATGCCGTGGATCATCGTGCAGGCGATCGGCATGGGTCTGATCTTCGTACCACTCACCCTGACCGCAGTCAGCCGGGTCGCGGCGAGCGACTCCGGTGTGGGATCGGCGGTGCTGAACACCGTCCAGCAGGTCGGCGGCGCGATCGGCATCGCAGTGCTCGGCACGGTCTTCGCCAACGGCATCACCGAGCGGTTGGCCGAGGAGGCGGCGAGAACCGGGCCACCGACCAGCCCGGAGCAGGCCGAGCTCGTCGGCCGGATCGCACAGGCCTTCGGAACCACTGAGACCTTCGGCGTCGCGATCTGGATGATGGTGGCCGCAACTGTCATCACCGTGGTCGGGTTGTCGATCAGGCACGAGGACCTCGCCACCGACAGCGAGGCCAACCAGGCCGGGCTGGCACCCTCCGACGCGGCCTGACTCCTCGCGCCGGCAACCCGCGGGCCTGCCTGCCGCCGGAGGGGACACTTCCGCGGTCAGGTGCGGCCGGGTGCTCGTCGGTCCGCAGCGGCGCGGACGGATCTTCCGACCTGCGGGCTGCCATGGCGACCGAACAGTCGGAAGATTCGTACGGCGGCGAGCGGGGGCGCAGCGGGGCGGACCGATCCTCCGACCTACGGGCTGCCATGGCGACCGAACAGTCGGAAGATTCGTACGGCGGCGAGCGGGGGGCAGCGGGGCGGACCGATCTTCCGACCTACGGGCTGCCATGGCGACCGAACAGTCGGAACATCCGTAGGGCGGCGAGCGGCGGCGCGGCGGCGCGGACCGATCTTCCGACCTGCGGGCTGCCATGGCGACCGAGCAGTCGGAACATCCGTACGGCGGGGAGGATCCCCAGCCGACGTCCGCTGCCGCAGGTCGGGCCGGCCGGCCGACCTCGCCAGTTCACCCCCACCAGCTCACCCCCGCCACCTCACCTCGCCAGCTCACCCCCGCCACCTCACCCACCAGCTCACCCCGCCAGGGCTCGCGGTGCGATCGCGGCCACCTGGCTGTAGAAGGAGACATGGTCAACTTCGGCTACACCCTCATGACCGAGCAGGCCGGTCCGCGCGAGCTCGTACGCCACGCGGCGAGCGCCGAGCAGGCCGGCTTCGACTTCGAGGTGTGCAGCGATCACTACTTTCCCTGGTTGGACAGCCAGGGCCACGCGCCGTACGCCTGGTCGGTGCTGGGCGCGGTGACCCAGGTGACCGAGCAGGTCGAGCTCATGACGTACGTCACCTGCCCGACCATGCGGTACCACCCCGCAGTCGTGGCGCAGAAGGCAGCAACGCTGGGGCTGTTGTCGAACGACCGCTTCGTGCTCGGCCTGGGTTCCGGTGAGAACCTCAACGAGCACGTGGTGGGCCACGGCTGGCCGGCGGCGAACGTGCGGCACGAGATGCTGCACGAGGCGATCGACGTCATCTCAGCCTTGTTCGACGGCGGCTACGGCAACATCACCGGGGAGCACTTCCGGGTCGACTCGGCGAAGCTGTGGGACCTGCCCGAGCGGCGGGTGCCGATCGCCGTCGCCGTGTCGGGTCGCCAGTCGGTCCAGCGGTTCGCACCGCATGCCGAGGCGATGGTCCGGTGGAGCCGAGCGCCGACCTGGTACGGATGTGGGACGCCGCCGAGCCGGCCGGGCGGCGCAAGATCGGCCAGATCCCGATCTGCTGGGACCGTGATACCGAGGCGGCCGTCACCCGGGCGCACGACCAGTTCCGCTGGTTCGCCGGCGGCTGGAAGGTCAACGCCGAGCTGCCGGGGACCGCGGGCTTCGCCGGCGCCACCCAGTACGTGCGCCCGGAGGACGTGGCTGCTGCGATGCCGTGCGGCAACGACGTGGACGCGGTCGTGCAGGCGGTGCGCCCATTCTGGGAGGCCGGCTTCACCGACGTCGCGCTGGTGCAGATCGGCGGCGACAGCCAGGACGAGTTCCTCGAGGTCGCCGCCAGCCAGTTGCTGCCGGCCCTGCGCGCCGCCGCTCTCGCCCCCTAGCCGGCGATCCGGGTGCGGTGGCCCTCGAGGTAGGCGGCGACCAGCCCGCCGAGCGATGGCAGGTGGTAGCCGCCCTCCTGGACGACCACGGCCGGGACCCCCAGTGCGGCCAGCAACCGGCCGGCCTCGCGGTAGCCCTCCTCGGTGACCTGCAGCGGGCTCTCCGGGTCGGTGGCGGCAGCGTCCACGCCCAACGACACGACGAGCGCGGTGCTGCTCGCGTCGGCCACCCAGTCCCGCAGCCGGCCGACCTCCGTGCACCATTCGCGGTCGCCGGTGCCCGGCGCGAGCGGCAGGTTGAGCGTCCTCCCGACCCCCGCACCCTTCCCAGTCTCGTTCGCGAACCCGACCACGTGCGGGAACCACCCGGCCCCCGGGTCGACGTGCACCGATCCGTACAGCACGTCGCTGCGGTCGTAGAAGATCGCCGCCGTGCCGTTTCCGTGGTGCGCGTCCAGATCGATGACGGCCACCCGAGCATGCCCGGAGTCGCGCAACGCCTGCGCCGCGGCGGCCGCGTTGTTGAGATAGCAGGAGCCGCCGAACGCCGACCTGGTGACGTGGTGACCGGGTGGGCGGCTCAACGCGTAGACCAGCGGCGCGCCGCCGACCACGAGGTCGACCGCCGTCAGCGCGCAGTCGGCCGCCGCTCGAGCCGCCGCCCACGTACGCGGGCCCACCAGCGTCATCGTGTCGTACCCGAACTGACCCGCCCGCGCGTGGACGGCGGCCGCCCGATGGCCCGGCAGCACGTCGAGCATCGCCTCGGTCGGGAAGAAGTACGGGACCACGCGGTCCTGGCCGACCAGCTCGACGTAGTCGCCTTCCAACCACTCCGCGTGCACCCCCCGCAGGTGCTCGACCAGCTCGGCCGAGTGCACCGCAAGCAGTGCGGCATCGTCGTGCGGCTCGGCCTCCACCCTCGCGTGCCCGGCGGCGTCCAGGGCCACCAGAATCGCGTCCACCCGGGCCGACACCTCGGTACCGGCCGTCGGCACACCGACCCAGATCTCGTTCTTCGGGTCGTGCTCGCGCGTGCGGGGCGACCACACCACGGGTACGTGCAAGGCCGTCATGCCGGTCAGCATGCCAGCGCTCGAGCACATGCGGCAGGATGCCCGCATGCCTCGCGCTGCTGACCTGGGGATCAGGATCGGGCTGCTCCCCGCCGGCCCGACGGGTTCGGTGCTGGACGTCGAGGGGGTCGGCCTCGGCCATGCCACCGTGTGGCGCGATGAGCCCGATCCCCCCGAGGGCCGAGGCGTCGCGCGTACGGGAGTGACAACCCTGGTCGTGGCAGAGGACGCGTTCGACCGCCCGTGCCCGGCTGGCGGCGCAGTGCTCAACGGGGCGGGCGAGTGCACCGGCTTCCTCTCCGCGGCCGAGTGGGGCGCACTGGAGACACCGGTGTTCTTGACCTCGACGCTGCAGCTCGGCCGGGTCTACGACGCGGCCTGCGAGCTGATGCTGCAACGGCACCCGCAGGTGGCTGAGGACTTCATCATCCCGGTGGTCGCCGAGTGCGACGACTCACATCTCAACGACGCCCGGCGGATGCAAGTGGTCCGCGACGACGTGGCCGTGTCCTGGGAGCAGGCGTTGGCGTCAAGGGGCGGCCGCGCCGCGCCGGCCGAGGGCGCGGTCGGCGCGGGTACGGGAATGTGCTGCCTCGGATTCAAGGGCGGCATCGGCACCGCGTCCCGGGTGACCCCTGACGGGCACAACGTGGCAGTGCTGCTGCTGACCAACTTCGGCGACGACGACCGGCTCACCGTGGACGGGATACCCGTCGGCCGGCTGCTCGGAGCGCAGTCCCCGCGCGCGGGGGGCATTCCCTCCCGCCCTCCCGCGGGCTCATGCATCGGGGTGGCGGTCACCGACGCCGCGGTCGACGGGTCGGGCTGCGCTCGGCTGGCGCGCCGGATCGGAATGGGACTGGCCCGCGCCGGGTCCTACGCCAGCCACGGCAGCGGCGAGATCTTCCTGGCCACCGGCACCGGCCTGCGCCTCGACCGGGACGGGCGCTACGACACGTCGGCCACAGTGACGGGCCGTGCCCTGGACCCACTGTTCGCGGCGGTGGTCGAGGCCAGCGAGGAGGCGGTGCTCAACTCGATGCTGTCGTCTCCCACCGTTGTCGGCCGGGGCGGGAACCGCGTCCCCGGCCTGGACCCCGACGACGTCGTCCGGTTGCTGCGCGCGCACGGGATGCTCTGAAAGTGGCAGCGGTGCAGCGCGAAGTCAGCATCGCGATGGACGACGGGGTGCGGCTGGCGGCCACCGTATGGCTCCCGGACGAGTCCGGGGGTCCGCAACCCTGCCTGCTCGAGGCTCTGCCGTACCGCAAGGATGACCTGACATCCTCGTACGCCAGCGAGTACGAGCGGCTGCGCGACCAGTACGGGTACGCGGTGTGCCGCCTGGACCTGCGGGGCACCGGCTCGTCGGGTGGTGACGCCACCGACGAGTACCCGCCCCGCGAGCAGGCCGACCTGGTCGCGGTGATCGGCTGGCTGGCCACCCAGGACTGGTGCGACGGCAACGTCGGCATGTGGGGCACGTCGTACTCGGGGTTCAACTCGTTGCAGGTGGCGTGCGAGCGGCCACCGGCGCTGAAGGCGGTTTGCGCGATCTACGCCACCGACGACCGTTGGACCGACGACGTGCACTGGCGCGGCGGCGGGTTCAAGCTGCTCGACGCGGTCGACTACTGCCTCTACATGACCCCGATGAACGCGTTGCCGCCGGTGCCGGCGGTGTGGGGCGAGTCGTGGCGGGCGGAGTGGCGGCGCCGGGTGGAGGCATACCAACCGTGGGTTCTGACCTGGTTGCGCGAGAACCGCGACGGGCCCTACTGGCGGCACGGGTCGGTGCGGCAACCGCCGGGCGAGCCCGCATACGACCGGATCGCCTGCCCGACGATGATCGTCGCGGGCTGGGCGGACGGCTACCGCAACAACTCGTTCCGCACCGTGGCCGCGCTGGCCGCCGCCGGCGTCCCGCAACGGTTGCTGGCGGGGCCATGGGCGCACGCGTCGCCCGAGACCGCGATGCCCGGCCCGCGTGTCGACCTCGTCGCCGAGATGGTGCGCTGGTGGGACCGGTGGCTGCGGGGCCGCGACGAGACGCCTGCCGGCGTCTCGGTGGACGACGGGCTGATGTCGGTCTTCGTCCGGTCATCGACGCGGCCCGAACCCGATCTCGACCTGCACAAAGGCTTCTGGGTGCGGGAGGTTTGGCCGTGCCCGCGGGTCTCGGCACAGCGGCGGTGGCTGGCTGGGCGGTCACCGTACGCCGTGCGCCCCGACGTCGGCACCGCGGCATGGATCGACTGCGCCGGGCACCTGCCGTGGGGGTTGTCCGGCGACCAGCGCGACGACGATGCCGCTTCGGTGTGCTGGGAGTGGGATGCCGAGCAGCTGCAGCTGCTCGGCCATCCGGTCGTGCGCCTGCGACTCAGCGCCGACGCATCCGCTGCGTCGGTTTCGGTGAAGCTGTGTGACGTGTTCGAGGACGGCACGTCGGCGCTGGTGAGCCGTGGGTCGCTCGTGCTGCCCACCGCTGAGCCGGGCTCCAGCCGCGAGGTCGAGATCGAGCTCGATGCGTGCGCCTATTCTTTCGCACCCGGCCAGCGGCTGCGGCTGGCGCTGGCCGGCGCCGACTGGCCCAACACGGTCGCCCCGCCGGCCCCGGTGACGCTGACGGTCGGCGGTGGTGAGCTGGAGCTGCCGGTGTGGTCGGGTGCCTCGCCCTACTCCCCGCCCCAGTTCACCCCCGGCACGGCGCACTCCGCGGAGAGCGGCGAGGGCGTGGTGTGGCGGGTCGAGCGCGACGTGCTGCGGCGCACCACCGCGTGCGTGGTCGACCACGGGTCGACAGCTGACGTCCCGTACGACGGCACGGCCAGCGAGCACTACACCGGCCGGGTCGAGGTGGACACGCTGACGTTCGACCAGCGGGCCGAGGCCGACGTCACCTACCGGCTGTCGTGGCCGGGCATCGAGGTGTCGACCCGCTCCACCCTGGACCTGCGGATCAACCCAGACGCGTACCACGTCGACATCTGGCTGGAGACCCGAGAGGGGGGCGAGGTGGTCGGCGAGCGCCGCTGGCACGAACGGCTGCCGCGCTGACCCCGGCCCGTCACGGTGACCGCGGACCCACCAATTGCGGGGTCCGGGCGACGGCTTGCGCCGGCCGGGCGACGGGGCTGGCAGGCGGTAGTCAGTCGACCGGCCGGCGGCGGAGGTCCTTGGTCCGCGACCGGCGCCGCTTGGCCTCTTGCCGCCTGCGTACCGAACCGCGCGTCGGCCGGGTGGCATGCCTCGGACGCGGCGGCGGTGCCAGCGCCTCGCCCAGTGTCTCGACCAGCCGCTGCTCTGCCGCGCGCCGGTTGGCGAGCTGGGCGCGGTGCTCCTGCGCCGACACGGTCAGGACGCCGTCCACGAGGCGACCAGCCAGCCGGCCCAGCGCACGTCGGCGCAGGGGCTCGGGCAACGCCGGCGACCGCTGCACGTCGTACGACAGCTCCACCCGGCTGTCCGCGGTGTTCACGCCCTGCCCGCCCGGCCCGCTGGAACGCGAGAACCGCCAGCGCAGCTCACCTCTCGGGATTTCCAGCGAGCGGACGCGGATCGACGACGGCATGGCAGGTCCGGCTCACGCCTCGTGCAGCGCCCGCCCCTGGTAGCCGCGGGCGACCATCGTCACGAACTCGCGCACCGCGTCCTCGTTCGGTGCAAACGGACCTGGTTGAAAGTGCGGGCTGGACAGCCCGCGCTGCACCGACTCGCACGCCGTCCAGTCCTGCCGGTTGGTGAGGTCCCAGAACTCCACCGCCCGCGCGTTCTCCGGCCCGGTCCCCGCCACGTACCAGGAGCACTCGACCCAGCTGCGGTCTGGCGCAAGCGGGACCAGCCGGTGCGTCATCACGTAGTCCGGGTGCGCTGAGATCAGCAGGTTTGGCCACAGCTGGACGTACTCGACCCGCCGCGGGTCGACACCTGGGATGGGCGGCCCTGCGGGCTCGCCGGTCAACGACATCGTCGCCATGTCGTCGCGTAGGTCCATCGACCCGCCGACCCACGCGCCTGGCTCGCCGTCATAGTTCTCGCCCGAGTTCGGCGGCGACACCTGGCACAGCTCCGGATGGATCAGCGGGCAGTGGTAGCACTCGTGGTAGTTCTCCACGATCACCTTCCAGTTCGCCGCCACCTCGTAGCTGTGCCGGTCCGCGAGCAGCAGGCTGCCGGGGGCGTACGGCGCCACGATCTGGTCCAGCGCGCCGACGTGACGGGCGAACGGCACCGTCCGAGGCGACAGCGATCCCGCCTCGAGCGGGTGCAGGGCATGCACGAACACCCACCCGTGCCAGCGCTGCACCGCCAGCTCCACCAGCGAGTGGGCACCGGACTCGAAACCGTCGACGTCGCGGAAACCGGGTGCGGCCCGAAGCGCACCCGCCAGGTCGTACGTCCAGGCGTGGTAGGGGCAGACGACCGAGTGGCGGTCGGTACCCGCCCCTTCCGACAACAGCTCGTGGCCGCGGTGACGACACGTGTTGGCGAACGCGCGGAGCGTCTCGTCGGCCCAGGTCAGCAGCACCGACACGTCGCCGGCCACGACCGCCCGCTGGCTGCCGTCGGCGCGAAGCTCGTCCTCACGCCCGACGCAGGTCCAGGTGCCGGCGAACAGGTGCCGGCGTTCCCAGGCCAGGACGTCCGGGCTGGTGTACGCGGCGGCCGGGAGCATGGTGCGCGCGGACTCGTCGCCGTCGGGTAGGTCGGCCAAGGCGGTAGCCAGCTCGGCCAGGTCGCCCGTTGCGGACGGTGGAGCCAGATCGGCGGTCATAGTGACATCTCCGGATAGGGTTCGGCGCCATGGTGCGGCAGCGGGTCGAGGTGCGCCGCGACGAGATCCTCGCAGCGACGATCGGGCAAGTGGAGGTGCGGGGGCTCGCGCAGACCAGGGTGTCGGACGTGGCGAATGCACTGGACATCAGCCCAGGCCTGGTCTTCTACCACTTCGACACCAAGGATGCCCTGCTGGTGGCGGCATTCGAGCATGCCGCCGCGCTTGACCTGGCCCGGCTCGACCGCGCCGTGCGCCGCGGCGTGGACGCCACCGACCGGTTGCGCCGACTGCTCGCCGTGTACGGTCCGACCGGCTCTGCCAGCGGCTGGCGGATCTGGATCGACGCATGGGCACTGGCGCTGCACGAGCCCGACATCCGGGCCACCTTGCGGCGCCTCGACGACCGGTGGCGCTCCGCGCTGCACGAGGTCGTGGTCGGCGGTGTGGCCGAGGGCAGCTTTCGTTGCCCCGACCCGCACGCAGCTGTATCGCGCATCAGCGCCCTGCTCGACGGTCTGTCGGTTGCCACGCTGGCGTACCGGAACGTGACCCGGACGCAACTGCGTACCTGGGTGCGCGAAGCGGCCGCGCGCGAGGTCGCCGTGGACCCCGAGCTGCTGACCTGAGCGGGCGATGCCGAGACAGGCTGTGTTGCTCCAACGACCGCACTGTCTCGACCTCCGTCGCCTCGCGGTCATCTCACACCAGCCAATGGGCGTCGTAGTCGGCGTCGGTCAGCGCGGGTCGGTCGAGGCGGAAAGGCGTCAGGCCGTCCGTGCTGCCGCCGCCTGTCGCGACGTCTGCCAGCAGCCGGCCGAACGTCGGCGTGAACTTGAAGGCGTGCGCCGCGCCAAGCCCGACCACGACCGACTCACACCCAGGCACCGGCCCAAGCACGAAGTCGCGGTCCGGGGTCAGCGTGTACAGGCAGCGGACCGACCGCTGTGCCGGACCCGCGCCCGGAAGCGTCCGGGACATGAAGGCGGTGAGCAGTGCCAGCCGGTCGGGGTCGGTTCCAAACAGCGCGTCCCCTCCCCGGTCATCGGAACCGACCTCCGGGCCGCCGCAGTCCTGGGCAGCCTTGACGGTGGCCTCGCCGTAGCTGGGGAAGCCGTAGAAGCATGGGTCGTCCATCCAGATCCACAGCGGAAGCCGGCCCACGGCGTAGGGCTCAGGGTCGGCCGGCAAGAAGTAGGTCACCTGCTCGCGGGTGGTGGTCAACGGCAGCCTGTACCCGATCCCGGCGAGCACGTCGTTGGTCCAGGCGTCAGCGCACACCACCAGTCGCCGGCAGCGGTACGTCGTGCCGCTGGCCTCGACCTCGACGCCGCGAGGCCCGAGGTCACGCACCGACGTCACCGCCGACTCGTCGCGCAGCTCGGCGCCGCCCGCCCCGGCACGCTGCTGCAGCAGCCGCACCGTGCGCGAGGCGGGCACGATCGCCGACCGCTCCTGCAGGACGCCCACGGTGCCGTCAGGCAGCGACAGCTGCGGCCAGCGCCGCGCCAGCTGGTCGTGGTCGAGCTGCTCGTAGGGCACCCCGCAGGCCGCCATGGAGGTCGTGTAGTCGACCATCGGGATCGCCGGGTCCGGGGGGTACAGGTCGAGACCGCCGGTGATGGTGACCAGCTGCTCGCCGCTGTCGGCCTCCAGGTCTGCCCAGTCGTCGTACGCGGCGAAGGTCAGGGCGACGTACCCGGGCGTGTGGTAGCTGTGCCGCAGGATCCGGCTGCTGTCGTGCGAGGCACCGTGCGCGTGCCCGAGCCGGAACCGCTCGAGCCCCAGCACTTGCTCGCCGCGGCGGGCGAGGTGATAGACGGTTGAGCTGCCGAGCGCGCCTAGGCCGACGACCACGTACTCGTACTGGTGCTGGGTCTCAGCCATGGCTGGCCCCCGACTCTCCCGGCCGCTCGAGCCCCAGCCGGGGCAGGAGCCAGCGGCGGATGTCGAGGCTCCAGTCCTCCATCGGCGCGAACCAGCCCTGCGTGTACGCGCGCGAGGTCATGCCGCGATGCACCGACTCGCAGACCGCCCAGTCCTGGCGGTTGACGAGGTCCCACAGCTCCGCGGCGTCGTCGGGGTCGAAGCCGGCGGAGGCCACCTCGCCGGGTGCGAACAGCAGGTCGCAGACGATCCGGGTGTGGTCGGCTGCCATCGGGTGCAACACGAATGCCGTGACGTGGTCGGCCGAGCAGGAAACGAACAGGTTGGGGTAGACAAGCTCGCCCTTGTGCCGTTCGCGCTCGTCGTCGTCGAGATCGGGGAAGGCCTGGCGGGTGCTGGTGCCGGTGGTGGTGAACGTCCAGGCGCGGTCGCGATGCGGCACGCCAGCCTCCCAGTCGAGGTCGGCGCCACCACCGGCGAAGGACGGCACCAGCCGGGTGAGCTCGGGGTGCACCGGGCCGCAGTGGTAGCACTCGTTGTAGTTCTCCGCGACCACCTTCCAGTTGGCGGCGACGTCGTAGGTGAACCTGCGGGCGCTCACCAGCGACGCGAGCGGGTAGCGGGCGAGCCGCGGGCCGACACCTCCGATCGCGTCGGCCAGCGGTGCGGCGGTGCGTGGGCTCGGGTGCACGAAGCAGAAGCGCCCCAGGTGCCGACGCCGACCGGGACGAGCGAGAAGTCGGCCGGGTCGAGGTCGACGATGCCCTCGGTGTGCGGGGCCCTGATCAGCCGGCCGTCGAGGCCGTACGTCCAGGAGTGGTACGGGCAGCGCAGCGATTTGGTCGCACAGGGGGCGGGTGGTGGGCTGCCGGGCTCGACCGGGACAACCTGTGAACCGCGGTGCCGGCACACGTTGTACGCAGCGTGCAGCGCGCCGTCGGCGTCACTGGTGAGCAGCACCGACTCGCCGAGCACATCGACGACGGCCAGCCGTGAGGGCACGTCAAGGCCGAGCTCATCGACCCGGCCGACGGCGAGCCACGAGTCGAGCAGCACCTGCTCGCGCTCGTGCGCGAAGTGGGCAGCGTCGACGTACATGTCCCTGGGCAACGCTGGCTGCATGCGCTCCACTGCGCCTCCCTCCCTTCGCCCTACTGACTTGCGAGTCAGCAACGGGACGAGCCCAGGGTGTCACGACGAGCGACTGCGTGGAAGGGCTGCGGCGGCACCGGTGGCGCAAATGACCGGGCCACCTGCGTGGCTAGGGGATCAGGGGCGGGGGTGGAGATGGCAGGCGGCGCTGTGGCCGCCCCTGGCCGGCAGTACTGCGAGCGGCGTCGCCACGCACTGTTCTTCGATGCCCGCGGCGGCGGCCTCCCCGCCCAGCAATGCCGGGCAGCGCGGGTGGAACCGGCACCCGGCCGGCACTCGGGTCGGGTCCGGGGTCTCGCCGCTGAGCACCACCGCCTCGACCCGCTCGACCTCGGGGACCACCGACAGCAGGGCCCGGGTGTACGGGTGCTTTGCGTGGTACAGCACCTCCTCGGTGTCACCCTGCTCCACCACCCGGCCGAGGTACATCACCACGATCCGGTCGGCGATGTTCCACGCCAGCCCCAGGTCGTGAGTCACAACCAGCAAGGACAGCTGCAGCTCGTCGCGCAGCCGCAGCAGCAGGGCGAGGATCTCGCCACGCACCGATGCGTCGAGGCTGCTCACCGGCTCGTCCGCCACGATCACCGAGGGCTCGAGGGCAAGCGCACCGGCAATCACCACCCGCTGCCGCTGCCCGCCGGACAGCTCGTGCGGGTAGCGCAGCACGAACCGCTCCGGAGGCCGCAGCCCCGCCGCCGCCAGCGCCCGCACCACGCGGCCGGGCTCGTCGTCGAGTCGGTGCACCCTCGGCCCCTCGGCCACCGCCTCGTAGACCGAGTGCCGGGGGTTCAGTGCACCCGTCGGGTCCTGCAGCACCAGCTGCACCTGGCGCCGGTACGCCTTGAGCTGGCGCGCACCGTACGACAGCGGCTCGCCGGCGAAGCGCACCTGCCCCGCGGTGGGCCGCTCCAGACCGAGGATGCACCGGGCGAGCGTTGTCTTGCCGCACCCCGACTCACCCACGACCGCGACGATCTCGCCGGACCCGACCGCTATGTTGACCCCGTCCAGCGCCCGGGCAGCAACCCCGCCCCGCCCCCGGAAAGTGACGGCGAGGTCCTCGACCTCGATGACCGGGACAACCGGACCCGGCACCTCAGCGCGCCCCGGCTTCATCGGCCGTCCCCACGTGTACGCAGGCGGCTCGCCGCCCGGCGCCCGCGTCCCGCAGCCGGACGTCGATTGTCGGACAGAGCGTCACCACGTCCGCGCAGCGCGGGTGGAACGGGCACCCGCTCGGCAGCTGGTCGGGGAAGGGTGAGTCGCCTGGGAGTCCCTGCGGTGCGTAGCGCGAGGTCGTGTCGCCGATCGTCGGGAAGGCTCGCGACAACGCCCGTGTGTACGGGTGTCGCGGGTGCTCGAAGACCTCGCGCCCGGGCCCCTCCTCGACGACCCGGCCGCCGTACATCACAGCCACCCGGTGGCAGGTGGTGGCGAGTACCGACAGGTCGTGACTGATGATGAGCACGCCCATCCCGCGCTCGCGCGCGAGGTCGGTGAGCAGCTCGAGCACCTGGGCCTGCACCATCACGTCGAGCGCGGTTGTCGGTTCGTCCGCGATCAGCACCTGCGGGTCGCAGCTGAGCGCCAGCGCGATCATCACCCGTTGCTTCTGGCCGCCGGAGAGCTGGTGCGGGTACGCGCCCGCGCGGCCGGCCGGCAGCCCCACCCGGTCGAGCAGGTCGGCGACGCGGCCGTGCGCGCTCCGGGTGGTCGCTTCGGGATCGTGCACGAGGATCGGCTCGACCAGCTGGGCGCCGATCTGCTGGATCGGGTTCAGCGAGTGCAGCGCGCCCTGAAACACCACGGCCGCTTCTCCCCACCGCACGGCGCGCAACCTGTTCCACGTCATGGACCCGACGTCCTCGCCGCCGATGAGGACCTGCCCACGGACGTCGGCGGTCTTGGGCTGCAGACGCAGCACGGTCGACACCAGGCTGGACTTGCCGCAGCCCGACTCCCCCGCCAGGCCCACCACCTCCCCCGCCTGGATCGAAAGGTCCACCCCGCGGACGGCCGGGACCGGCCCGTGCGCGGTGCGGTACGTGAGGTGCACGTCGCGCAGCTCCAGCGGCGGGCCCATCTCAGCGTTCACGCAGCCGCGGGTCCAGTACCGCCTCGAGCGCCCGGCCGATGAGGGTGAACGCCAGCACGACGAGGATCACGCAGATGCCTGGGGGCAGCAGGTACCACCAGGCTCCCGTAGAGGCGGCCCCGGCGCCGGTCGCATTGTCCAGCATGGTCCCCCACGAATCGAGGAAGGGGTCGCTGAGGCCGAGGAATGCCAGCGTGGTCTCGGACAAGATGACGATCGCCACAGTAATCGTGGTGTTTGCCAGCACCAGCGGCATCACGTTCGGTAGCACGTGCCGGCTCATCTGCTGCCAGTCGCTGCCGCCAAGCACCTTCGCCCGCTCCAGGTAGGGGCGGCCCTCAACGCTCAGCGTCTGCGCCCGCACCAGCCGGGCGGTGCCGGGCCAGGAGGTCACGCCGAGCACGAGGACGATGGTGCCGAGTCCTCGCTGACCGAGAACCGCGGCCAGGACGACGACCAGCGGGATGAACGGGATCACCAGGAACCAGTCGGTGAGCCGCTGCAACGCGCTGCCGAACAGCCCGCTGTAGTGGCCGCTACAGATGCCGACCAAGGTGCCGAGAATCATCGAGATCAGCGACGCAGCGATGCCGACGACGAGCGACGCCCGGGCCGCCCACACCAGCACGGCGAGCACCGACCGACCGTTCTCGTCGGTGCCGAGCCAGAACTCACTGCTCGGTGCGGCAAGAGCCTCGTTGTTCACGGTCTGGGTGATGTCGAGCATCGCGCGTGGGAACAGCACCGGCGCCAGCAGCGCCGCCAGCGCGAAGGTGGCCAGGATGGCCAGGCCGAACAGTCCGGCTCGGTGCAGCGCGTACGCCCGGGCGAACCGGCCGAGCGCCGCCTTGCGCCGCGCCCGCGTCACCGCTCGCGGCGTCAGCGCGGTCGGTGACGGGACCGTCTCGGCGCTCACGTGCGGATTCTCGGGTCGAGCACCGCAATGATGATGTCCGCGACGATGTTGAAGGCGATCACCGAGCCGGTGAACACGAGGAACAACGCCTGCATGAGGACGAAGTCCTGCTCGCTGACCGCCTCGAACGTCAGCAGTCCCAAACCCGGGTACGAGAACACCGTCTCGACCGTGATCGCGCCGCCGATGATGAAGCCGATGTTCAAGAAGATCAGCGTGATCGTCGGCAGCGACGCGTTCGGCACCGCGTGCCGTCGCCGCACCGCGTGGTCCATCAGACCCTTGGCCCGCGCCGTGGTCAGGTACTCCTGCCCGAGCTCGTCGACCATCGACGCCCGCATGATCAGCGAGTACTCGGCGAGGTACACCGCGCCCAGCGCAGTGGCCGGCAGCACGGTGTGCTCGGCGACGCTGAGCGCCCCGTCGACCGACAGCGGCTCGATGCCCGAGTCGATCACACCGCCGCTGGGGAAGATCCCGGGAAACGGGCCGATGCCGCTGGACAAGCACATGATGAGCAGTAGGCCAAGCCAGAACTCCGGCGTCGCGTAGAACAACAGCGTCACGCCGGTGGAAACCTTGTCGAACCGGCTGCCACGGTTCCAGCCGGCCTTGATGCCCACCCAGACTCCGATGAGCACGGACACGACCGTCGACGCACCCAGCAGCACCACGGTGGGCCAGGCCCGGCCCCCCACCAGGTCCCACACCGGCTGGCCCTTCCACGCCGAGATGCCGTTCAGGGCCAGCGGGTCACGTAGATAGTCCCAGAACTGCTGGAGCAGCGGTGCGTTCAGCTCCGCCCGGATACGGGCCAGGTCGGCGGCACTGATGTTCTTCACCGCGCGGTACCGCGCAGCCGGGTCCCCCGGCAGCATCCGGAACAGGAAGAAGTTGAAGAGCAGGACGAACACGAGCGTGCCGAGCCCGGACAGCAGCCGGTAGCCGACAAACCGGCGCAGCCCGCCAGTCCGCGGCGCGGCCGAGGCCGCCACGGCGGTGGCCGTGTCGACCGCCACCGGCTACTCCACGTCCGCGTGCGGGCTGCGCCGGCTACGGCCGACCAGCCACAGGGTGAGCCCGGCCACGACCGCGGCGCCCGCGACGCCGCCCACGATCAGCCCAGGGCTCGGACCGTCGTCGCTGCTCGCCGCCCCCTCCGTGACCGGCTCGATGTTCAGATAGGAGTAGGTGCCGTACTGGAAGAGGATCGCGCCGTCCGGGTCTGGCTGCGGCACGAACCCGGTGAACCGGTCGGTGCGGTAGGCCTGCAGATAGTTGTAGTACTCGGTGACGATGTACGCGTTCGAGTCGTAGAGCATCAGCTGCATCCGCTGGGCGATCTCGGTGCGGCGCTCGGAGTCCAGCTCGGTCGCCTGCTGCTGGTAGAGCCGGTCGTACTCCTGGTCGCAGTAGAACGCGTCGTTGAGCCCGGCGTAGACGGTTCCGTTGGCGACCTCGTAGCTGAACTGGCGACACGTCATCGTGGACAGCTGATAGTCCGGGTCCGGCTCGCTGACCCACCCCCACTCGTACATGTCGAACGTGCCCTCGCCGGCGATCTCGTACAACCGGCCCTCCGACACAACCTCCGCGGTGGAGTCGATGCCGATCTCCTCCAGCCAGCCCTGCAGGAACTGAATGGTGCTTTGCGAGGTCTCTGAGTTCTGCCGGGAGTACATCTGGTAGACCAGCGGGTTGCTGCCGTCCGGCATCGTGCGGATGCCGTCCTGTCCGCGGGCGTAGCCGGCCTCGTCGAGGATCCGGTTCGCCTCGGCCGGGTCGTACGTGACCGGGTCCGCCGGCTCGGCGTGCTCGGGGTACAACGGCGGGATGATGGTGGTACCCGGCGAGCCACGACCGCCGAGCGTGCGGTCGACGAGCACCTCCTTGTCCACCGCGTGGTGGATGGCCAGGCGCACCCGCGGGTCCTTCAGCGACGGGTGGCCGGTGCCGATCGGCGTACCGTCGGTCAGCGCGGCGCCGGAGTTGAAGGTCAGGTAGTTCCAGCCGTAGTACACCGAGTCGCGCGCCTCGATGTCCTCCTCGCCCTCGAGCGCGTCGAACAGGGGGGCGTCGATGTCGTCGGCGAAGTCGATCTCACCGTTCTTCAGCGCCTGCACCATCGCGTCTGCGCTGCGGTAGAAGCGGTACTCCACACCGTCGATCACCGGGACCTCGCCCCAGTAGTCCTCGTTGGTGCTGAACCGGTAGAACTGGCCCTCCCGGGCCTCCTCGAGGACGAACGGGCCGCTGCCGATGCCGCCCGGCGGGTCGGCGTCGGGCTCGTTGGTGTACTCCGCGACCTCGTCGTCGTCGATCTTCGACCAGATGTGCTTGGGCAGGATCGGGACCGCCAGCCGTTCCATGATCGGCGTCGGCTTCTTGAGCGTCATGACGACCGTGGTGTCGTCGGTGGCCTCGACGCTCTCGATCTGGGCGACATAGCTGCCGTAGTTGGTCTGCTCGACCTTGCCATCGAGCACCCGGTTGAAGGTGTACGCCACGTCGTCGGCTGTGAGCGGCTCGCCGTCGTGGAAGACCGCGTCATCGCGGATGGTGTAGGTCCACGTCAGCCCGTCGTCGGACTGCTCCCAGGACTCGGCCAGCCGCGGCACCGGTGAGAAGTCCTCGGCGGCGTACCCGGTCAGCGAGTCGTACATCAGCGCCCAGGTCTCGTATGCGGCGGCGGTGATGCCCTTGAACGGGTTGAGGTTGTCGACGTCTTGAAGCACGCCGACTCGGAAGATCAGCTCCTCGTCCGGCGACGCCGACTCTGCCGCGACCGGGCCGGCGCCGAGCCCGCTGAGCGAGGCACCCACCAGCAACAATCCGGCGACAAACGCACCGGTAGCCTGGCGACCGTGACTGCCGCGTCGCCCTCGCACCCACCGGTTGCGCGGTGTGATGCCGTCATCCGCGAGCTGCACGGCGTCACTCGGGTCGACGACTACGCCTGGCTGCGGGACACGTCGGCGGCGGAGGTGCTCGACCACCTTACGGCTGAACGGGCCTGGTACGACGCGGCCACCGCTCATCTGCACTCCCAGGTCGAGACGCTCGTCACCGAGATGTCGTCGCGGGTACCGCCGGCTGACCGGTCGGTCAGCTGGCAGCGCGTGCGATGTTCCTACTACACGTCCACCCCCGCCGGTAGTGAGTACGCCCAACTGTTGCGGGTTTGTCATCAGCCTGAGGGCACCTACACGACGGATTTCGTTGTCACCGGACCGCCGAGTGGCGGAACCGGCGGCGAGCCGGAACGGCTGCTCGACCCCGCCGAGCTTGCCACCGGCGCGGGCGGGGACGGCAACTATGTCGACGTCGACCTGCAGGAGGTGAGCCCGGACGAGCGCTTCCTGGCGTACTCGGTGGACACCGTCGGCGACGAGGTCTACCGGCTGCGCTTCCGGGACCTGCTGCTCGGCGAGGACCTGCACGAACAGGTGCCGCGGGTGAATTTCACCGGCGCGTGGGGCGCCGACTCGCGCACCTTCTTCTACACCGTGCACGACGAGTCGTACCGGCCGTACCAGGTCTGGCGGCACACCCTCGGCACACCGGTCGCCGACGACGTCTGCTGCTTCGAGGAGAGCGACGAGCGGTTCACCGTCGGGGTGCGGCTGACCCGCAGTGGTGACGTCATCGCCGTCACTTCGCAGAGTCGCGACACCAGCGAAGTCTGGTTGGTCGACGCGCACGCGCCGACCTCGCCAGCTCGCTGCGTCGAACCGCGTCGGAGCGGGGTGGAGTACGACGTCGAGCACGCGCGTCTCGACGGAACAGACGTGCTGCTCGTGCTCACCGACGACGGCGCTCGCGAGTTCAGGCTGCTGCGTGCACCCCTCGACCACCCAGGACGTGAGCAGTGGGTAGAGCTGGTCGCCGAGCACCGGCAGGAGCGGCTGCACGCGGTAGACGCGTTTGCCGACCACCTGGTGCTGTCGTTGCGGCGTGAGGGCTCGCCGCGGCTACGCGTGCTGCCGCTCGGCGGCGGCCAACCGTACGACCTCGAGCCCGCGCTGCCGGCCGGAAGCATCGAGCTGGCTCGCAACGAGCTGTGGCAGGCCACGTCGGTCACCGTCGTCGAGCAGTCGTACACCCAGCCGCCGGCGTGGTGGGACGTCGACCTGGTCACCGGCGAGCGCACGCTGCGCCACCGGCAGGACGCGCCCGGCCACGACCCGAACGCCTACGTCACCGAGCGTCTGTTGGTCGCGCACCCCGACGGCGTCGAGGTGCCGGTCACGTTGACGCGGCACGCCGCCACCCCGCTCGACGGCAGCGCCCCGGCGCTGCTGTGGGGATACGGCGCGTACGAGTCGTGCGACGACCCGGAGTTCGACCCGGCCCTGCCGAGCCTGCTCGATCGCGGGGTGGTCCATGTGCACACCCATGTCCGTGGTGGCGGGGAGGCCGGGCGGGGGTGGTGGCTGGACGGGCGACTGCAGACTAAACAGCACACCTTCGACGACCACCTGCTCGTCGCGGACCACCTGGCGGAAGCCGGACTCGTCGACCCCGTTCGCATCGCCACCCGCGGGCTGTCGGCCGGCGGCCTGCTGCAGGGTGCGGTTTTCAGCCAGCGACCGGATCGGTGGCGGGCGGTGGTGGCGGAGGTGCCGTTCGTCGACGTCGTCACGTCGATGCTGGATTCCTCTGTCCCGCTGACGGCCAACGAGTGGGGGGAGTGGGGTGACCCGCGACGGTCGGAGGACTTCGCCTGGATGCTGGCGTACTCGCCGTATGACAACGTCCCTGCGGCGGGTGGTCGGCCCGACCTGCTGGTTACCGGAGCGCTGCACGACCCGCGGGTGATGGTGTGGGAACCGGCGAAGTGGGTGGCCGCACTGCGAGCGAGCGACCCGGAGTGGTCACCGCGCTGCCTGTTCCGGTGTCAGCTGGGCGCGGGCGCGCACACCGGGCCGTCCGGGCGGTTCGCGCACCTGCGTTACGAGGCCGAGGTGTACGCCTGGGTCCTCGACCGGCTGGCCGCCTGAGCAGTCGCGGCGCCCGGGCGCACGGGAGTCGAGACTTCGGGGTCACTGACGCCTCGGTGTTTCGAGATCAGTCGGGGCGGACGTCGAGACATCGAAAAGCGGTCCCGGTGCACCCCCCCGCGGGTGCACCGGGACCGCCCTTCCGTCCGATCCGCTAGAGGGTGACGGCCGCGCCTTCGCCCATGGCGCCGGCCCCGGCCAGGAACGGCGTGACCGCCTTCAGCACCTGGGCCATGTCCAGCGGGGTTTCGGTCGCGCCCATGTAGACGCCGCCCTCGGCCTCGAGCCCGAGCAGGTTGCCGACGACGGCGGCGTGCCGCGCCTCGACCCCGAATATGCCGGCCGCTGCCTGGAGCACGGCCTTGTCCGAGATGAACCCGGCCGCCCCCAGGTACGCCTGGACGCCCAGGTTCTCGAAGACGTGGCTGGTGGTCAGGTAGCTCTCCCGACTGGCGAATGAGTCACCGAAGTCGACCGCGGGAGCCGCGACCGGTTGGCCGCCCAGCTGCTTGACCGTCGCCGCGATGGTGGCGACATGGCTGTCCTCGTCGGCCTGGACGGCGTCGAGGTACTGCATCTCCTTACCGCTGAGCAGGCCGGCGCTGTTGCCCTGCCGGTAGAACTCGGCCTCGAGGTACTCCAGCGTGAGCGCGTAGTTCAGCACGTCGACGTCGCTGTCGAAGTCGGCGGCCTGCGCCCAGCCGAAACGGTTGTTGAGCGCGCCGAGAGCGACGCTCGGCGGCACTGCGGCGACATCGCCGCGGACGAAGTTCTTGCGGGTGATCTTCATATCGTTCCCCTTGCTGTCTTGACGGTCATCGAAGTAGTGCCCTCGCTCACTTGATGAAGGGCATGGCCGCCTTCAGGACGGCCGCCATTGGCAGGTTGGCCTCGATCGGAGCCGGGAAAGGCTCTCCGCCGGTCAGGTCGGCGATGACCGCGGCGTGCCGCGACTCGACACCGGCGATGGACGCGGCGGCGGCGAGGATGTCGACGCTGTCGATCCGTGGCACCTGGCCGTGGTAGGCCTTGACGCCGAGCTCCTCGAACGTCCCTGCCGTGGCCAGGAACTTGTCCCGGTTGGTGAAGGTGCCGCTCGGGAAGGTGAACTTCGGTGACGCGACGGGCTTGCCGCCGAGGTCGTTGATGGTCGCCGTCAGGGCTTCCACGTGCGCCTGCTCATGGTCGCGGATCGGGGTCACCAGATCGAGCTCGCGACCCTTGAGCACGCCACCGGCGACTCCCTGCTTGTAGAACTCGGCCTCCAGGTACTCGAGCGTCAGCGCGTAGTTGAGGATCTCGAGATCCTGCTTGGGACTGGGCTTGGCCATAGCGCCACCGAAGGCGCTCCAGCTCGAGGGCGACGGGTCACTGAGGTAAAAGCCGGCGAAGCCGGCGCCCACGCCCACCAGGGCTGCCGAGCGCAGGAAGCTGCGTCGGTCGTGCTCGCTACGGAAGGCCAGGACTGGCTGGCCGTCGAAGATCTGGCTCTCGTTCATGGTTCTCCTCACACAGGTGTGTGTCAGTACGGATCCGGTTGTCCCGTGGGTTATGGACGCATCACCCGGCCTCAGCCGTTGCGGGCGAGGTCGCCCGAGCACGTACGACGATGCGGTGGGTGTGGTCCCACAGCGGGTCGCAGGCGAAGAGGGTGAGGACCCGGGCATCCGGGTCCGTGGGCTGGCGGGTCACGTGTCGCACGTAGCGGGACTGCCGCACGATTGTCGTGTCCTCGACCACATAGGTCATCGGCTGGTCGCGGCCGCCGACCCGTACGTCGATCTTGTCGCCGCCGCGCAGCACATCCAGGTCGAAGAACTCGGCCCCGTGGGTCGTCCGGTGTCCGCTCAGCACGGCGTTGCCGGCCTGACCGGGCAACGGCGTCCCCGGCCAGTGGCCCAGACCCTTGTTGATCACCGCGTCGTGCACGCCCTCGAAGAACGGCGAGCGCAGCTTCATCGCGTCGATGCTGACCCGTCCGGTGGGGGCTGCGTTCGCGACCTGCACGGCCGGTACGGGCGCTCCGGCGGCCGGGTTGTCGAACGACTTGACGGACCGTCCGTCACGCAGCCCGTCGAGCATCCGCTCGACCAGCGGGACGGCCGGTTTGGCGAAACCCGAGCCGGTGCCGGTGGCCGACCGGGCAGCGACGCGGTCTGCCCGGTCGGGGGGTCCGGTCGCGGCACCCCGGTTGAGGAGCGCGAAAGCGATGGTCCCGGCGAGCAGCAGCGTCACGAGGACGCTCGCAGCTCGGCGGGCGTGGATCCAGGCCATGTGGGTGGTTCGCCCCCAACCCCTCTTAGGATTGGAACGAATAACAACCCACAGTCACGGCAAAGTTACTATTCAGGTCGAGAGGGGCGTTCACTCCCTCGCTGATCCGCGCCCTCAGTCGTCATTCGGCTCGGGGCCGACCATGTCCACGACATCGGCAATCGAGTCGACCACCCAGGTGGCGCGGTGCGGGTAGCGGCCGACCTGGTCCCGGCGGGTCGAGCCGGTGAGCACCAGCACGGTCCGGAGCCCCGCCTCCAGGCCGGAGACGATGTCAGTGTCCATGCGGTCGCCGATCATCACCGTGGTCTCGGAGTGCGCTCCGATCCGGTTGAGCGCGGTGCGCATCATCAGCGGGTTGGGCTTGCCGACGAAGTACGGGGCCACGCCGGTGGCGCGGGTCACCAGCGCCGCCACCGACCCGGCCGCTGGCAGCGCTCCCTCGGGCGACGGCCCGGTGGCGTCGGGGTTGGTGCAGATGAAGCGGGCGCCGTCGTCGATGAGCCGGATGGCTCGGGTGATCGCCTCGAACGAGTAGGTCCGGGTCTCGCCGAGCACCACGTAGTCGGGGCTGCGGTCGGTCAGCACGTATCCGACCTCGTGCAGGGCGGTGGTCAGCCCGGCCTCGCCGATCGTGAAGGCGCTACC
>Ga0183260_10000573_pt1 | contig 31162 bp, 32 predicted proteins | sample AntDrymUQ4972206_2_FD_129768 | JGI IMG/M metagenome (GOLD analysis project Ga0183260, IMG submission 129768) | Polar desert sand microbial communities from Dry Valleys, Antarctica - metaG UQ497 (22.06) (version 2) (version 2) | ecosystem: Environmental > Terrestrial > Soil > Desert | place...
CCGACGAGGGTGTGGATCTCGTCGATGAACAGCACGATGTCGCCGCGGGTGCGAATCTCCTTGAGGACCTTCTTGAGCCGCTCCTCGAAGTCACCGCGGTAGCGGCTGCCGGCCACGAGGGCCCCGAGGTCGAGGGTGTAGAGCTGCTTGTCCTTGAGCGTCTCGGGCACCTCACCCTTGACGATGGCCTGCGCCAAACCCTCGACGATCGCGGTCTTGCCGACGCCGGGCTCTCCGATCAGGACCGGGTTGTTCTTGGTGCGGCGAGACAGCACCTGCATGACCCGCTCGATCTCCTTCTCGCGCCCGATCACTGGGTCGAGCTTGGACTCGCGGGCGCCCTGGGTCAGGTTGCGCCCGAACTGGTCGAGCACCAGGGACGTGGAGGGCGTGCCTTCGTTCTGTCCGCTGGCCGTACCGGCCGGCTCCTTGCCCTGGTAGCCCGACAGCAGCTGGATGACCTGCTGGCGGACCCGGTTGAGGTCCGCGCCCAGCTTGACCAGGACCTGGGCGGCGACGCCCTCGCCCTCGCGGATCAGCCCGAGCAGGATGTGCTCGGTGCCGATGTAGTTGTGGCCGAGCTGCAGCGCCTCGCGCAGCGACAGCTCCAGGACCTTTTTGGCCCGAGGCGTGAAGGGGATGTGGCCACTCGGGGCCTGCTGGCCCTGGCCGATGATCTCCTCCACCTGCTGGCGGACGCCCTCCAGCGAGATGCCAAGGGACTCCAGCGCCTTGGCCGCGACGCCCTCGCCCTCGTGGATCAGCCCGAGCAGGATGTGCTCGGTGCCGATGTAGTTGTGGTTGAGCATCCGGGCCTCTTCTTGGGCCAGGACGACGACGCGACGCGCCCGGTCGGTGAACCTCTCGAACATCTCATGCTCCTCACTTGCCTCGGCCGCGCGCCCGACCCGGGGGAGGTGCACTACGACAACGTGGCGACAGACCTGCCTGCGTGCCTGCGCCGGCCTGTCCACTGTAACCGTGCGGCGCGCTGCGCCAAGGTTTGCGGTGGGACCGGCGTCGGGCACAACTGTGCGCCACCGAAGCACTGTTCCGCTGCCTGCTGCGCTCAGAGCGAACGCAACCCGGCGAAGCCCCCGGACGACGCGGCGCACCCGGCGGAGGAGGGCCGGGCGCCGGGCATGCATTGCGATGTCGTCCGCACACGCTGAGTGGGCCACCAGAAAACGATGCCTCTGGTGACCCACTCAGGTACTACCGCGCTATCGGCCGTTCCCCGACGCCGTACTCAGACGGCGGCGTGATATGCCTCGACGATGGTCGCCGGGATCCGGCCGCGGTCACTGACGGTGTGCCCGTTGCGTCGCGCCCAGGCCCGAATCGCTTGGGTCTGCTCGCGATCGGCAGTAGCCGCGCCCCGCCCGCGACCGCCGCTCACCGCACCGCTGCGCACCCCGGCCCGGGCCAGTCGGTGAGCTGCACCGACGTAGCCGGCCAACGCGTCGCGCAATGCCGCCGCGTTCTTGCTCGACAGATCGATTTCGTAAGTCGATCCGTCCAGTCCGAACGTGACGGTCTCGTCTGCCTGACCCTGGTCGAGGTCATCGATGAGAATGACCTGGGTCTTCTTGGCCATGCTGAACTCCTGGGTCAGTCGGTGACGGGGAAGCCTCATTAAAGCACGGCCACGGCTCGAACGCTAAGAAGGACGCACGAGCGGAAAGAGGATCGTGTCCCGGATTCCCAATCCGGTGAAGGCCATGAGCAGTCGATCAACGCCCATCCCCATTCCGCCGAGCGGCGGCAGCCCGTATTCCAAGGCGGTGAGGAAGTCCTCGTCGAGCATCATGGCTTCCGGGTCACCGGCCGCACCGAGCTGGGCCTGTGCTATAAACTTGGCGCGCTGCTCGAGCGGGTCGGTCAGCTCGGAGTACCCGGTCCCCATCTCCATCCGGTTGATGTAGAGATCCCATTTCTCGGCCACTCCGGACCGCGTACGGTGTGCGCGCGTGAGTGGCGAGGTCTCTGCGGGATAGTCGCGCACGAACGTAGGGGCGATCAGCCCGGGTACGACGAGGTTCTCCAGGAGTTCCTCGGCCAGCTGGCCCGCGGTCCACAGCGGGTCCACGTCGATCTCGCGCTGCTCGGCGTACGCCACCAACGCGGCCCGGGTGGTGTCGGGTCCGACCGGCTCACCGAGCGCCTCGGACACCGCGTCGTACAGGCTGACTGAAGGCCACACCCCACCCAGGTCGTGTTCGCTGCCGTCGGCGTGGCGAACCACGGTCGAACCGAAGGCGGCCGTGGCCGCATCCTGGACCAGGGTTCGGGTCAGCTCGCCGATCCCGTCGTAGTCCGAATAGGCCTCGTAGACCTCGAGCATGGCGAACTCGGGGTTGTGCGTGCGGTCCACGCCTTCGTTGCGGAAGTTGCGGTTGATCTCGAAAACCCGGTCCAGGCCGCCGACCACGCACCGCTTGAGGTACAGCTCAGGGGCGATCCGCAGGTACAGGTCGAGGTCGAAGGCGTTCATGTGCGTGGAGAACGGGCGCGCGGTGGCTCCACCGTGCAGCGGCTGCAGCATCGGCGTCTCGACCTCGATGAAGTCTCGCGCATGCAGGGTCTCGCGCAGGGACCTGACCACCTCGGTGCGCACCACCGCGACCCGACGCGCTTCGTCGCGCACGATCAGGTCGACGTAGCGCTGCCGGACCCGGCCCTCCTCGCTCATCGGCCGGTGCGTGACCGGCAGCGGGCGCAGCGCCTTGTTGGTCAGCATCCAGCGCTCGGCGAGCACCGACAGCTCGCCCCGCTTGGAGGTGATCACCTCGCCTTCGACGAAGACGTGGTCGCCGAGATCGACGTCGGCCTTCCAGTCGCGCAGGGACTGCTCCCCCACCCGGTCCAGCGACAGCATCACCTGCAGCTCGACCCCGGATTCGCGCACCGTGGCGAAGCACAGCCGACCGGTGTTGCGGGCGAAGATCACCCGGCCGCCGACCCCGACCAGGTGACCGGTCTGGACGTCCGGCGGGAGGTCAGGATGCTGCGCGCGGATCTCGGCGAGGCTGTGCGTCCGGGGTACGCCGACGGGGTACGGGTCCACTCCTCGCTCCCGCAGCCGGTCCAGCTTCTCCCGGCGGACCCGCATCTGCTCGGGCAGATCGGCATACTCCGCGGGCTCACTGGTCACCGGCCGAGGGTAGCGGCGGCATGGTAGGCAAGCCGTCGTGACCGACCGCGCTCGCTCCTTCGACCAGGCCGCTGCGCTGTACGCCGATGCCCGGCCGGACTACCCGGCGGCGGCGCTGGACTGGCTGCTGCCTGACGGCGCCCGGCGCGTCCTCGACCTGGGGGCCGGCACCGGGAAGCTCACCCGTCTGCTGGTCGATCGGACGCTCGAGGTTGTGGCGGTGGAACCGTCGCCGCAGATGGGCGCCGAGCTGGCGTCGTACGTCCCGGAGGCGGAGCTGCACGAGGCGCCGGCGGAGCGGATCCCGGTCCCCGACGCGAGCGTGGACGCAGTCCTCGTCGGGCAGGCCTTCCACTGGTTCGACTGTGCCCCGGCGCTAGCCGAGATCGCTCGCGTCCTGCGGCCGGGCGGTCGGCTGGGCCTGCTCTGGAACTTCGACGACGACAGCGTGGCCTGGGTCGATGCCTTGGCTACCGCGACCGGGACCACAGCCCGAGCCAACCTGCGCGAGCCCGATGTGACAGTGCCCGAGGCGTTCACCCATATCTCTACCGCGGAGTTCCCGCACGGGCAGCGGCTGACCCGGGACGGGCTGCACGGGCTGATCCAGACGCACAGCTTCTACCTCGTCCAGAACGAGGAGGGCCGGGCCGCAGTGCGGCGAGGGATCGACGACGTGCTGGACAGCCATCCTGAGCTGTACGACGCACCGAATTTCGTCCTGCCGTACGTCACCCGGTGCTGGCGGGCCACCCGGCGATGAGCGAGGGGACGCCAGGCCGCGCTTTCGACGAGACCGCCTCGACGTACGCCGCCGTCCGGCCCGGGTATCCCGGCCCGGCTTTGGACTGGCTGCTGCCAGCCGGCGCCCGCCGGGTGCTCGACCTGGGGGCGGGAACCGGGAAGCTGACGCGACAGCTGGTCGAACGCGGGCTCGACGTCGCCGCGGTCGAGCCGTCGCCGCAGATGGGTGCCGAACTCGCCGCCGCCGTACCGGAGGCCCGCCTGCTCCCGGGCACGGCCGAGGCCATCCCGCTGCCCGCGGCCGACGTCGACGCCGTGCTCGTCGGATCGGCGTTCCACTGGTTCGATCATGGGCCGGCCCTCGCCGAGATCCGCCGGGTGCTGCGCCGCGGCGGAACGCTGGGGTTGATCCGCAACCGGCCGGACGACGCGGTCGCCTGGGTGGCCGAACTGGACGCGCTGACGGAGGCCCGAGCCCACAGGGGCACGCGCCGGCCCGTCCCACAGGACCCGCCGGGTTTCGAGGACGTGGCGACCGCGGAGTTCGCCCACCGCCACCCGGTGACCCGGGAGTCGTTGCTGGCGCTGCTGCAGACCTTCGGCTACTACCTCCGCCTCGACCGGCCGGCGCGGGCCGACCTGCTGGCCGCCGTCGGCCGGTTGGTCGACACCCATCCCGAGCTGGCCGGACGGGTCGACTTCGAGCTGCCGTTCGTCACCCGCTGTTGGCGCGCCCGCCGACCCTAGCGAGACAATGCCGGTATGGCTGTTCCCGCCCGGATCACGCTCATCACCCTCGGGGTGGCCGACCTGGCGCGGGCCACCGAGTTCTACCGGGCGCTGGGGTGGGAGCCGACACCGTACTCGTCCGAGGAGATCACGTTCATTCAGACGTCCGGGTCGATGCTGGCGCTCTTCTCCACCGATGAGTTGGCCGCCGACGCCCGGCTGGACCCGCCGGGGGGCGCCGGTTTCCGCGGCGTCACGCTGGCGATCAACCTCGATTCCGACGACGACGTCCGCCGCGTCCTGGCCGAGGCCGAGGCGGCCGGCGCGACGATCGTCAAGCCGGCGGAACGAAGTCAGTTCTTTGCCGGCCTCGACGGCTATTTCACCGACCCCGACGGCCACGCGTGGGAGGTCGCCCACAATCCGGACCTGCCCGGGGGCTGAGAACTCAGTCGCGGTTCTTCTCGGCCACTAGCCGCAGGCCGATGAGCGTGAGGTCCGGCTCGTGATGTTGCAGCGTCTGCGCCACCCCGAGCACGAGCGGCGCCAGCCCGCCGGTGGCGATCACCGCGGGGTCGCCGCCGAGTTCGGTGCAGATCCGGTCGACCAGCCCGTCGACCAGCCCGGCGAAGCCGAAGACGACGCCGGACTGGAGGGCCTCCACCGTGTTCTTCCCGATCGCCGCGCGCGGCTGGATCAGCTCGACCTTGCGCAGCTGGGCCGCCCGCGCGGTCAGCGCGTCGACGCTGATCTCGATGCCCGGGGCCAGTGCCCCACCCACGAACTCACCCTTGGCGCCGACCACGTCGATGGACGTCGACGTACCGAAGTCGACGACGACCGCCGGCCCGCCGTACAGGTGGTGCGCCGCCAGGCTGTTGACCACCCGGTCCGCGCCGACCTCCTTGGGGTTGTCCACCATCAGCGGGACGCCGGTGCGGACGCCGGGACCGACGACCACGGCCGGGAGGTCGCTGTAGTACGCCGTCAGCATGCTGCGCAACTCGCGCAGGACGGCCGGCACGGTCGAGCACACCGACAGGCCGGTGACCGGCCTCCCTTCGACCAGGCCGCGCACGGTGAGGGCCAGCTCGTCGGCAGTGGAGCGGGCGTCGGTCTTGGTCCGCCACGAACGGACCAGCCACTCGCCGTCGAACACGCCGTAGACGGTCTGGGTGTTGCCCACGTCGATGCAGAGCAGCATCAGGAGCCGCGCAGGTCCATCGCGATGTCCACGATCGGCGCCGAGTGGGTCAGCGCGCCGACGGACAGGTAGTGCACCCCGGTCTCGGCGTACTCCCTGCCGCGTTCCAGCGTCAGCCCGCCCGTCGCCTCCAGCTGTACGCCGGGGCCGACAGCGGTTACGACCTGCCGCAGCAGGTCCGGCGACATGTTGTCGCACAACAGGAATGACGCTCCGGCGGCCACGGCTTCGCGCGCCATCTCCACCGTTGACACCTCGACCTGGATGTCGATGTCGGGATAGGATCGGCGGACGGCGGCGTACGCCGGCGCCACCCCGCCGGCGGCGACCACGTGGTTGTCCTTGACCATCGCCACGTCGGACAGACCGAGTCGCTTGTTCGTCCCGCCACCGCAGCGGACGGCGTACTTCTCCAGCGCCCGCAGGCCGGGCGTGGTCTTGCGGGTGTCCAGCACCTGCGCGCCGGTCCCCCCCAGGGCGTCGGCCCAGGCCCGGGTGACCGTGGCCACCCCGCTGGCCCGGCACAGCAGGTTGAGCATCGTCCGTTCGACGGTGAGCAGCTGCCGGACCCGGCCGGTGACCGTCAGGACGACGTCGCCGCCGCCGACCCGTTGGCCATCCGTGGCCCGCACGTCGATCTCGGCGTCGACGTCCAGCGCGGACAGGACCGCGCAGGCGACCGGAACTCCCGCCAGCACGCCGTCGGCCCGCAGCACGACGTCGGCGGTACCGCGGCTCTCCGCCGGGATGGTCGCGATGCTGGTCACGTCTCCGCGCTCGCCGAGATCCTCGGTCAAGCAGCGGTCCACGAGCTCGGCTACCCAGTCCGGGTCCAGCCCGGCGGCGGACAGCTGCGCCGCGTACTCGGCTCTCATCGGGCGGGCTCGTACTGCTCCCGCAGCTCGCCGTCGGCGCCGATGCTGGCCAGCAGGTGACCGCGCCAGCGCTCGTCCGCGCCTGCGTGGTCGGTCCGCCAGTGACAGCCGCGGGTCTCCGTCCGCCGTTCCGCTGCCGCCGCGAGCGCGGTGGCCACCGTGTGCAGGTTCGTGGCCTCCCACGCGCTGGGTCCGGGATCGGTGCTGGTCTTCTCACCCAGCCGGTCCAGCTGGCCGAGGGTGTCCGCGAGGCTCACCGCGCTGCGCAGGACACCGGCCCCCTGGGTCATCGCCTCGGTGACCGCTGGGCGCACCCCCGGGTCCAGCAGTCCGGTCGGCGTGTCGAGGTCGCGTGGCTCGGCCTGCGACGGCAGGTCCCGGGCCAGGTCGGCACCGATCCGGCCGGCGAACACGAGGCCTTCCAACAGCGAGTTCGAGGCCAGCCGGTTCGCTCCGTGTACGCCGGTGCAGGAGACCTCGCCGCAGGCGTAGAGCCCGGGCACGCTGGTCCGCCCGTCGAGGTCGGTCCGCAACCCGCCCGAGGCGTAGTGCGCGGCCGGGGTGACCGGGATCGGCTCGTGCACCGGGTCGATCCCCGCCTGCCGGCAGCGGGCGGTGATCGTGGGGAAGCGGTGCGCCAGGACGCCTGCGCCTAGGTGGCGAGCGTCGAGGTAGACGTGCTCGACGTCCTGCTCGAGCAGCACCCGGGTGATGGCCTTGGCGACGACGTCGCGCGGGGCGAGGTCCGCCAGCTCATGCACGTCGCGCATGAACGGCGTACCGGCGGCATCGACCAGGATCGCGCCCTCGCCCCGCAGCGCCTCGCTGACCAGGGGCTGCTGTCCCTTCCCGGCGTCCGCTCCGAGGAACAGCACGGTCGGATGGAACTGCACGAACTCGACGTCGGTGACCACGGCGCCGGCCCGCAGCCCGAGGGCCACACCGTCGCCGGTGGACACCGAGGGGTTCGTGGTGGCGGCGTACACCTGGCCCATCCCGCCGGTGGCCAGGACGACGGCGCGCGCCAGCACGGCGCCCACACCGTCGGGGGTGCCCTCGCCGAGCACGTGCAGGGTGATCCCAGCGGCCCGGCCGTCGGCTCCGGTGAGCAGGTCGAGGACCAGCGCGTGCTCGACGACCTGCAGGCCCGGGTCCCGGCGGACGGCGGCGTGCAGCGCCCGCTGTACCTCGACGCCGGTCGCGTCACCGCCGGCATGCACGATCCGGTCGGCGTGGTGCCCGCCCTCACGGGTCAGAGCCAGGGATCCGTCGGGGTTGCGGTCGAACTGCGCCCCGAGGGCGATCAACTCGTGCAGCCGACCGGGGCCTTCGGTGACGAGCACCTCGACGGCCGCCTCGTCGCAGAGCCCGACCCCGGCGACCAGGGTGTCGGCCAGGTGTGCCTGCGTGGTGTCGGCCGGGTCGAGCACGGCGGCGATGCCGCCCTGGGCCCAGATCGTCGAGCCGTCGTCGATGTTGACCTTGGTCACGACGATCACCGACAGGCCCGCGGTCCTGGCGTGCAGGGCCGCGCACAGACCGGCGATACCCGACCCGACGACGCAGACATCGGCCTGCAGCGTCCAGCCCGCGGTCGGCGCGAGCAGCCGCCGGGCGACCGGGCTCAGGACGCGTCCCCCCGGACCAAACCCGAGCCGGGTACGACCGCGGCGGGGTCGGCGCCGAGCTCGATCACCCGGTTGGCCCCGTCGACGTGCACGATCCGGGGTAGCGACGACTTGGCCTCGGTCTCGTCCATGAGCCCGTAGGAGATCAATATGACCAGGTCCTGCGGGTGGACGAGGTGCGCGGCCGCGCCGTTGATGCCGATGACGCCGCTGCCGCGCTCGCCCGGGATGACGTAGGTCTCCAGCCGGGCGCCGTTCGTCACGTCGACGATCGCGACCTGCTCACCGGGCAGCAGGTCGGCGGCGTCCATCAGGTCCTCGTCCACCGTCACCGAGCCGACGTAGTGCAGGTCGGCCTGGGTCACGGTGGCCCGGTGGATCTTGGACTTCAGCATGGTGCGGAACATCGTTCAGGCTCCCGGTCGGGCTGACAACACCACGGCGGCGTTGTCGATCAGGCGCGTGCGGCCGACGCGGGCGGCGACGAGAAGTCGGGCCGCACCGTGGGTGGGCGCCGGGCCGAGACCGGGGTCGGTGAGGGCGAGGTAGTCGAGGTCGACCCCCGTGAGCTCGGCGCGCGCGGCGCTCCGCACGGCCTCGGCACCGTATGGACCGGCGGCCGCCCCGGCGTACAACGCCCGCGACAGCGCTACGGCGGCTTGGCGCTGCGCCGGGTCGAGGTAGGCGTTGCGGCTGGAGCGAGCGAGTCCGTCGGGCTCGCGGACGGTCGGTACGCCGACGATCTCGACGTCCAGGTCGAAGTCGGTGACCATGGCCCGGATGAGCGCGAGCTGCTGGTAGTCCTTCTCGCCGAAGAACGCGGCCCCGGGTCGGGTCAGGTGCAGCAGCTTGAGCACCACGGTGAGCACGCCGTGGAAGAAGCCGGGCCGGCTGGCGCCCTCAAGCGTGTCGCCCATCGGCCCGGGGTCGACCCGGACGTTCGGCGGCCCACCCGGGTACAGCTCCTCGATGGTCGGCGCGAAGACGACGTCGACCTGCTCACGGGCGAAGATCTCCAGGTCGCGCTCGCGAGTGCGCGGGTAGCGGTCGAAGTCCTCGGTCGGCCCGAACTGCAGCGGGTTCACGAACAGGGTGGCGATTAGGTGCGCGCCGCGGGCGCGGGCCTGGCGCAGCAGGGCGACGTGCCCTTCGTGCAGGGCGCCCATGGTCATGACCACGGCGACCGGCCCGGTCATCGCGTCACGGGCCCGGGTCAGCTCCTGCACGGTGGTCACCAGCAGCGGCGTACGCACGCTCATCGTCGGCTGCCGCGGACCGGTGTCGGGGTCAAGACCTCCAGCACGGGACCGGCGTCGAGCCCGCGCAGCCGGCCGGCGGCGATCGCCCGGTCGGCGGTGCGGCGGGCCATCGCGACGTACGCCGGGACGCTGTCGGGGGCGTGGTCGACCAGCTCGCCGAGGTGGCGGCGCACCGTGCCCGCGTCGCCCCGGGACACCGGACCGGTCAGGGCCGCGTCACCGTGGCGCAGGGAGTTGTCGAGCGCGGCTTGCAGCAGCGGCGCGATCATCCGCTCCGGCTCGGCGACGCCGGCGGTGCGCAGGAGGTCGAGGGCCTCGTTGACCAGGGTGACGAGGTGGTTCGCGCCGTGCGCGAGGGCGGCGTGGTAGAGCGCGCGGACCGACTCGGGCACCCAGGTCGGCTCGCCGCCCATCTCCAGGACGAGCGCCTCGGCCACGGCCCGGTCGTGCTCCTCGGCCGTCACGCCGAAGGACACCCCCGCCAGTCGATCGAGGTCCTCGGGCGTGCCGGTGAACGTCATGACCGGGTGCAGTGCCAGCGGGAGTACGCCGGCCGCGGCGGCCGGGGCGAGGACGGCCAGCCCGTGCGCGCCGCTGGTGTGGATCACGATCTGCCCGCGTCGCCAGCTGCCGGTCTCGGCCAGGCCCTGGACGAGCCCGCCCAGGGTGTCGTCCGGGACGGCGAGCAGGACCAGGTCGGCGGCGGCGACCACCTCGTCGGCCGGCAGCAGGTCCGCGGCGGGGAGCAGGCGGGCGGCTCGGCGTACGGAATCGCCTGAGACACCGGAGGCCGCGATCACGTGGTGCCCAGCGCGGGCCAACGCGTGCCCGAGGACGCTGCCGACGCGACCGGCGCCGATGACGCCGACGCGCAATCGGGCGGGAGGGTTGGCTGAGGACATCGCTACGGCCTTTCGTTCCAGTCCGCGACGGGTACCAGACGGTGGTGCCGACCTATGCAACTGCCCAGCCTAGGTGGCTGATGTCGACCCGATGGCGTGGCGTTGGTCACGCCGCCGCCGGCCGGCGTGATGGGGGCGGGGTCACGCTAGGGTCCGGCAGATGCAGGGGAAGACGGCGCTGGTCACGGGCGGGAGCCGCGGGATCGGGTTGGCCATCGCCCACGAGCTGGTGCGCCGAGGCGCCCGGGTCACGATCACCGCCCGCAAGCAGCCCGAGCTGGATGCCGCTGTGGAGTCACTCGGTGGCGCCGACCACGCTCTCGGGATTCCGGGGAACGCCGGTGACGCCGGGCACCGCAGCGAGGCGGTAGCCGCCACCGTGGCCGCGTTCAGCGGCCTGAACCTGGTCGTCAGCAACGTCGGCATCAACCCGATCTTCGGCCCGCTCATCGAGGCCGACCTCGACGCCGTACGCAAGGTCATGGACGTCAACTACGTGGCGGCGCTCGGGTTCGTGCAGGAGGCCTACCGGGCCTGGCTGGGCTCACACGGCGGTTCGGTGCTGTTCGTCGCCTCGGTCGCCGGACTGCGCTGCGCGGACGGCATTGGCGCCTACGGGTCGAGCAAGGCGGCGCTGTTCCACCTGACCCAGCAGCTCGCGGTGGAGCTGGGCCCGGCGATCCGGGTCAATGCGCTGGCTCCCGCGGTGGTGAAGACGGTGTTCGCGACGGCGCTGTACGAGGGGCGTGAAGAGCAGGTTGCCGCGGCGTACCCCCTCGGTCGGCTCGGGGTACCGGCCGACATCGCCTCGGCCGCGGCGTTCCTGCTGTCCGACGAGGCCTCGTGGATCACCGGGCAGACGCTGGTGGTCGACGGCGGGATCATGAGCCGCGGCACGCTGTAGGCAGCTGCGCTCGATCGTCGGCAGTTCCGCGGTCAGGCGCCGAGCCAAGGACAACGTGGTCCCGACACGCCGTGCGCCGGCTCGGCCAGTCGGCGTGTCCAGACCAGTTGTGGCCAGGCGGGGTAGGGCTGCGCCAAGAACTCGGCCTGCCATCGACCTGAGTGAGCATCGGATTCGTCTGCTCCGGGCCGGCACGGCGCGACATGGCTCGCCTGCCACAACGCATCGCCCTTGCCGTGCTGGTCTTCGTCACGGACCGACTTGCCAGCAATCCCCCATGAATGAGCAAACCCGTCGCAGGTGACCTCTCGGGGTATCGCAGCGCACGCAACGGTGACTCCCGCGTCCTGTTTCGGCTCAGTGCGGACCAACGGGTGCACTCGATCATGCGCGTCGACCATCGGGCGCACGTCTACCGCCCGGGCTGATGCCTGCTGCCCTGATACCCGCCTCGGTCAGGGGAGTCGGTGCCCGACCAGCGGGAGCACGGCGCCCGCCCCGGCTCCGACCAGCAGGGTCCCGGCCACGGTCAGCGTCCACTGGGTTCGTGCCACATCGTCGACGAGCAGGATCGAGCCGGCCGGAACAGGAACGTCGGCGGCCAAGCTCAGTATGTCGAGCAGGTGGCCCACCCGTCGGGCCGAGGACACACCGACCGGGGCCGGCGCACCGCTGCTGCGCAGTGGTCGGAGCAGGGGCAGCCGCCCCACGGCGGCGATGTGCGCGGCCATGCCGTCGACGCGAAGCGGGTGGGTGTGGCTGGGGACGGGTACGACGGCCACGGGGCGCTCCGGCCAGTCGCCGCGCCAGCGGGTGAGCAGCTCGACCAACGCGTCCCGGAGCTCGGGACTCGGCGGCCCGTCCGGCCCGGCGAGCTCGGAGGTGAGGGTCGGCCAGGCGGGGTCGTCGGCGTAGGCCAGGGCGCGCCCGACGGAGATGCCGCCGATGCGGCCGCTTCGGCTCGCGCCGCGGGGCCACAGCTTGCGCGGCTCCAGCGGATGGACGCGACCCCGCAGGTAGCGTCGCGCCGCCTCGACCCGGGCCGGATCGGGCTCGCGGCCGGGACCGGGCAGCTCACCGGTGCAGACCGAGCAGCGGCCGCAGGCGGCCGACGCCGGGTCGTCGAGGGCCTCGGTGAGGATCTGCATCAGGCAGCGGCGACCGGAGGCGTAGGCGCGCATCAGGTCGGCCTCGGCCCGGCGCGCGGCCACGACGGCGTCGTACTTGGCGGCGTCGTACCGCCACGGCGTACCGGTGGCAGTCCAGGCGGTGCCCACCCGGTCGACCGACCCGTCGACCCGGAGGATCTTGAGCAGCGCCTCGAGCCGGCCCCGGCGCAATCCGGTCTCGCTCTCGATGTCGACGACGGTCCGGCCGCCGCTGCGGTCGAGCAGCGTGAGGACGCGATCGGCGGCGTCGGGGTCGGGAATGCTGGCGGTGGCGAAGTAGTCCCAGATCCGGGGATCGGACTCGGCCGCCGGGAGCAGGATGCCGGCGGCGGTATCGAGGGCGCGCCCCGCCCGCCCGACCTGCTGGTAGTACGCGACCGGCGAGTCCGGTGACCCGACGTGGATGCAGAAGCCGAGGTCCGGTTTGTCGTAGCCCATGCCCAGGGCGGAGGTGGCCACGACTGCCTTGAGCCGGTTGTCGCGGAGCGCCGACTCGATTCGCTGCCGGTCCTCGGGGTCGGTCTGTCCGGTGTAGGCGGCGACGGGATAGCCCTGCTCGGTGAGGAACGAGGTGATCGAGGTGACCTGCTCGACGGTGAGCGCGTAGACGATGCCCGAGCCGGGCAGGTCGCGTAGCGCGTCGGAGACCCAGGCCAGCCTTTGGACCGCGTCGAGTCCCGGCACCACGGCCAGCCGCAGGCTGGCCCGGGCCAACGGGCCCCGCAGCACGAGGGTGGCCGGGCCCAGTTGCGCCGCGACGTCGTCGGTGACCCTGGCGTTGGCGGTCGCGGTGGTGGCCAGGACGGGACTGTCCGGAGCCATCTCGGCCAGCAGCCGGCTCAACCGCTGGTAGTCGGGACGGAAGTCGAACCCCCAGTCGGAGATGCAGTGTGCCTCGTCGATGACCAGCAGCCCGGCCCGGGCGAGCAGCGGCAGCGCCTGCTCGGCGAACCGCGGGTTGGCCAGCCGCTCCGGGGAAACCAGCAGGACGTCGAGCTCGTCGCCGGTCAACCGGTCGAAGACCGCGTTCCAGTCCTCGGGGTTCGAGGAGTTCACCGTCTCCGCCTGCAGACCGGCGCGTCCCGCGGCGTCGATCTGATCGCGCATCAGGGCCAGCAGCGGCGAGATCACGATGGTGGGCCCGCGGCCCTGGTGACGCAGCGCTGAGGTCGCCGCCCAGTAGGTCGCGGACTTCCCCCACCCAGTCGCCTGCACCAGGAGCACCCGGCGCCGATCGTGGACCAGAGCCTCGACCGCGGCCACCTGGTCCGAGCGTGGCCGAGCATCGGGACCGACCATCGCCGCCAGTACGCGGACCAGGTACTCCCCGGCCAGACCCGGCGCAGCTTCGTTCACCGCCACTACGCGACCCCGAGCAGGCGGTACGCCGTCGCGGGATCGCGGCGGAAGTCCGAGGTGCTGGCCCGATGCACGATCCTGCCGCGGTCCATCACAGCCACCTCGGAGCACACCGCGAAGGCCAGGTGCAGGTCCTGCTCCACGAGCAGCACCGCCATCCCCTCGTCACGCATCCCGCCGATCGCCAAACCGATCTGCTCGACGATCGCCGGCGCCAACCCCTCCGACGGCTCGTCCAACAGGATCAGCCGCGGCCCGGTCAGCAGCGCGCGGGCGACGGCCAGCATCTGCTGCTCGCCGCCGGACAGCGTCCCCGCCGGCTGCGCCAGCCGCTCGGCCAAGCGGGGCAGCAGCGACAGCACCCGTTCCCGCGACCACGCGGACGACCGAGCGCGCCGACCGGAGAGCTGCAGGTGCTCGTCCACGGTGAGCGCCGGCCAGATCCGCCGGCCCTGCGGCACCAGCGCCACCCCGGCCCGGGCGATGACGTCGGCTCGCCGCCCGGCCAGCGGTACGCCGTCCAGCAGCACCGAGCCGGCACTGGCCCGGACCAACCCCATCAGCGTGCCGACCAGGGTGCTCTTCCCAACGCCGTTGCGGCCGAGCAGCCCGGTCACCCGGCCGGCGTCCAGCGACAGGTCCACCCCGTTCAGCACCGTGCCGCGGTGGTAGCCCGAGCGCAGGCCCTGAACCTCGAGCAGGCTCACCCAGGGCCACCCTGGACGAAGAGCTCCGCGCGGTCCGCCGTACCGAGGTAGGCCTCCCGCACCGACGCGCTCTCCCGCACTTGCGACGGCGAGCCGGTGAGCAGGACCTGCCCCAGGTGCAGCACGGTGACCGACTCGGCCACCCGGAACACCACGTCCAGGTCGTGTTCCACGATCAGCACGGTCACCTCTCGGGGCAGCGCCTGGACCAGCTCGACCAGCCGGTCGCCTTCGGCCTGCGACATGCCGGCGGCCGGTTCGTCCAGCAGCAGCAGCGACGGTTCGCAGGCCAGCGCGACCGCGATCTCCAGCTGACGGCGTTCGCCGTGCGACAGGTCACCGGCGGGCGCCGACCGCCGCGTCGACAGGCCGACCGCCGCCAGCAGCTCACCCATCCGGTCCCGGGCCGCCGCCTGCCGCCGTGGCCACAGGCTGCCCGGGTTGCCGTGGCGTCGTTGCGCTGCAAGCAGGACGTTCTGCTGCACCGACAGCGGCAGGAACAGGCTGGAATGCTGCAGCGTCTGGCTGATCCCGAGCCGGGCGCGCTGGGACTCCCGGAGCCCGGTGACGTCGCGTCCGGCGAGCAGCACCGATCCGGCCGATACCCGCAGAGTTCCGGCGATGAGCTTGAACAGCGTGCTCTTCCCGGCGCCGTTGGGCCCGATCAGCCCGTGCCGAGTGCCCGCCGCCACGGTGAGGTCCACGTCGTCGACGGCCCGCAACGCACCGAACTGCCGGCCCACACCGCGCAGCTGCAAGGCGGTCATGCCGGCTCAGCCGGACGACGGCGGAACCGCAGCCCGGCCAGGCCGGCGAAGCCACGCGGCAGCAGGTACACGGTCAGGATGAAGACCAGACCGAGGACCAGGGGGCCGTGCCCGTCCAACCGCGGCCCGAGGGCATCGCGGATGAGCACGACGAGGGCCGCCCCCAGGCACGGTCCCCACAACGTGCCCGCGCCGCCGATGACCACCGCCAGCAGCGCGAGCGCGGCGGTCGTGAAGCCGAGATCGGCCGTCGTGACCAGTCGCTGCTGCGCGGTCAGCAGCCCGCCGGCCAGACCGGCCACCGCGCCGGCCAGCACGAAGGCGACCAGCTTGTACCGGAACGGCGAGTAGCCCAGTGACCGCATCCGCGGCTCGTTGTCCCGGATCCCACGCAGGACCGCTCCGAACGGCGACGCGCTGACGAGGCGCAGAACGGCGTATCCGATCAGGAACACGGCCAGGACGTACCAGTAGCGCAGGCCGGCGAGGACCAGCGGGCTGCCGGCCAGCTGCACGGCCGGGATTCCGTACAACCCGTTCGAGCCGCCGGTGACGCTCTCCCAGCTCTGCGCGAGCTGAAAGATCAACTCGCCGATGGCCAGCGTCAGCATCAGGAAGAAGATGCCGCCGGAGCGCACTGCGAGCCAGCCGGTGGCCGCGGCGGCCAGTGCGCCGGCCCCGGCCGCCGCCAGCAGCGGGATCGGGGCTTCGGCGGTGACGTTGATCGTCAGCCAGCCGGCGGTGTACGCCCCGATCCCGAAGTACGCCGCGTGCCCGAGCGAGGGCAACCCGGTGATGCCCACCAGCAGGTCGAGGCTGACCGCCAGCAGCGCGAAGATCAGGATCCGGCCGATGATCGTCGTCTCGTAGGGCGCGACGAACAGCGGAACCAGCGCGAGCCCCACCACGACGAGAAGGCCGATCGCCGCTCCCACCGGACGCGTCCGGGTGGCGACCGTCTCCGCGTCGGCCGGCGTACTCACCCGGCCGCCTTCGCGCCGAACAGGCCGCGTGGTCGGACGATCAGCACGAGGGCGAGCGCGCCGAAGAGCATGAACGACGCGAGGTCCGGGACCAGGGCGCGGCCGAGCGACTCGACCTGGCCGATCACGAGGGCACCGATGAACGCGCCCTTGATGGAGCCGAGGCCGCCGATGACGACGACGACCAGGGCCAGGATGAGCACCGTCTCGTCCAGACCCGGGGCCGCGCCGTAGATCGGGCCGCCGAGCACACCGGCGACCGCGGCCAGGGCCGAGCCGGCGCCGAGGACGGCCAGCTTGACCTTGCGGTTGTCCACGCCCAGCGCCGAGACCATGTCGCGGTCGGCCACGCTGGCCCGCACGAGCGCCCCGATGGTGGTGCGTTCCACGACGGCGTACACCGCGATGGCGATCATCAGGCCGACGCCGATCAGGGCCAGCCGGTACGCCGGATAGGTCCGGCCGAAGACCTGCACCGACTCGTCTAGTCCGGGCGGGGCGTTCACCCGCAGTACGTCGTTGCCGTAGGAGATCGCGAGCAGCTCCGCGACGACGAGCGCCACGCCGAGGGTCAGCAGCGCCTGGTCCAGGTGCGGCCGGCGGGCCAGCGGTTCGGTCATCGTGGACAGCACCCCGCCGGCCAGCAACCCGACCAGCGCCGCCGCGCCGAGCGCGGTTCCGAACCCCAGCCAACTCGAGGTGTCGCCGGCGAACTGATATCCCAGGTAGGCCCCGGCGAGGTAGAGCGCGCCGTGGGCCAGGTTCAGCACGTCCATCATCCCGAACACGATGGACAGGCCCACGGCCAGGATGAACAGCAGCGATCCGATGGCGAAGCCGTTCAGAATGCTGACGAGATTGGTGTCGAACCAGTCGACGATCACGGCTGCGTGAAGACGCCCAAGTCCTCGACCACCGAGTTGATGAGGCCGCCCTCGCCCTCGACGACCTCGCGCAGGTAGAACGTCTGCTCCGGCGTCTGACCGTTGAAGCTCCACGGCCCGCGCGGGCTGTCCTCGATCTCGCCGAGCGCGCCGAGCGCATCGGAGATCGCGTCGCCGGACAGGTCGGCGGCCTCGGCCAGGGCCCGGTTCAGGACGTTGGCGGCGTCGTAGGTCTGCACGGCGTAGCAGGTCGGCAGCGCGTCGTACGCGGCCTGATAGGCCTCGACGAAGGCCGCGTTGTTCTCGTTGTCGATCTCGGTCGAGTAGTGCAGCGACGTCCGGACGCCGATGGCGGCCTCGCCCTGTCCACCCAGCACCCCGCCCTCGGTGAGGAACCCCGAGCCGTACAGCGGGATCGTCTCGGCCAGCCCGAAGGCGGCGTACTGCTGGACGTAGGAGACCGCCTCGCCGCCGGCGAAGAACACGAACGTCGCGACGGCTCCTGAATCGCGGATCGGCGACAGGAACGGCTGGAAGTCCTGGGTCGTCCCGAACGGCGTCAACGCCTGGCCGGCGACCGTGCCACCGGCGGCCACGAAAGCCGTGGTGAAGCCGTCGACGACCTCCTGGCCGGCGGCATAGTCCGGGGCCATCACGTAGACCGGGCTGATGTCGTTGGCGGCCAGGTACTCCGCGAGGGGCACGACAACCTGGGCGTTGACGAACGATGAGCGCCAGATGTACGGGCTGGCCGCCTCCCCGGTGATCGCCGCGGCCCCGGCGTTGGCGATGACGAGCACCTTCTGCGCCTCGCTGACCGCATCGGCCGCGCCGAGGGCGGTGGCGGAGTTGACGATGCCGACCAGGACGTCGACCTGGTCGTTCTGCAGCGCGCCCTGAATGGCCGGTACGCCGGTGTCGGGCCCCTCGCCCTCGTCGGCGATCACCGTCTCCACGACGTAGCCGCCGAGCATCCCGTCGTTCTGCTCCAGGAACAGCTCCCAGCCGTTCAGCATGTCCACGCCGAGCGGGGTGTAGACCCCGGCCTGCGGGATCACGAGGCCGACCTTCACGGTGCCACCGCCCTCGCCCCCGCCGGTGGCCGGCTCGTCGTCGTCGCCACCGAGGCTGCCGCCGCCGCAGGCGGCCGAACCCGCGACGACGACACCTCCGGCGCCGAGCAGGCCGAGCACGCGGCGACGGGACATCCGACGGGATGGGAAGTGGCTCACTGCGTCCTCCGTGGGCAGTCGGTGCGGCGGACCCTACCCATCTCCCCCGGCCCCAGAAAGGGACGCGCGTGATGTCACGCGTTCCCCTACCGTCCGCCTAATGGACGTGACTCTGAGTTGGCACGGATCGTTCGCCGACGCCGAGGTGAACCGGCTGCACGCCGAGGCGTTCGGGACCCGGGTGTACGCCGACGAGGAGTGGCCGTGGCGCCGGCTGGTCGAGGCGCGGAGCCTGGGCTGGTGCATCGCTCGTTCCGGCGAGGAGCTCGTCGGGTTCGTCAACGTCCTCTGGGACGGGCTGGTGCACGCCTGGGTCCAGGACGTGATGGTGGCCGCGTCCGCCCGTGGGCAGCAGATCGGGACCCGACTCGTGCAGGCCGCCGCCGACGGCGCCCGTCGGGCGGGCTGCGAGACGCTGCACGTCGACTTCGACGACGAGCTGCGGCCGTTCTACTACGACGCCTGCGGATTCACGCCCACGAACGGCGGCCTGCTGCACCTCCAGTGACGCCTGGTGGCCGCGTCGGCCCGCGGCGTGTCAGGCTGGGGTCATGGCCGACGACACAGCCGAGAACGCCCACGACGGGACAGCACCGGCCGACGTGAAGGACGCCTTCCGGCAGGCGCTGGAACGCAAGAAGAACCGGACGCATCTGCACGAGGAAACTTCGCAGGCCGAAGGATCTGTGCACGAGACCCAGCGGGTCGGCGCCGGGAAGCGGACCCACCGGCGCAAGAGCGGCTGAGCTTCGTTCCCCCGCCTGCGGCTCAGGGGTGTTCGGTGACCATAGGGGTGTCCGCCGCGACCGGGCCGAGCGCGGAGGCGCCACCGGGGGACCCCAGCGGCGCATCGCGGCCCGCCAGGATCTCGGTGAAGAAGCGGACGTTGTCCTCGACGTGCTCGCCGTACTCGGTCGGCACCCGGCGGTCCTGGCTGATCGCCTCGACCGGGCAGACCGGTTCACAGGCGCCGCAGTCGATGCACTCCTTGGGGTTGATGTAGAGCTTGCGTCCGCCCTCGTAGATGCAGTCGACGGGGCATTCCTCGATGCAGGACCTGTCCATCACGTCGATGCACGGCTCGGCGATCACGTACGGCATCAGACGCGACCCACGTCGAACGCGGCCCGCTGGCCGGTCCCGAAGCGGCGCAGCGCACCTTCCGGGCCGGCCGCGTTGGGCCGGGTGAAGATCCAGTTCTGCCAGGCGGTGAGCCGGCCGAAGACCTTCGTCTCGATCGTCTCCGGCCCGACGAAGCGGTGATTGGCCTCCATGCCGGTCAGCGCGTCGGGCGAGAGCGAGGCCCGCTCCTCCAGCACGATCCGCAGTTCGTCCGCGAAGTCGATGTCGTCCAGGGCCATCGTGACCAGGCCCAGCTCCTCGGCGGCCGGGGCGTCCAGCCGTTCACCGACGGCCTTGCGTACGGCGGCCAGCTCGTCCTCGCGCCGCCAGAACCGGGACTCCAGCCGCGACAGCGCATTGCCCATCGGGAGTACTCCGTCGTTCGTTGCGGTCACGACGATCTGCGCGGGCGACTGCTGCTCGTCGCGGTCCTCGTAGACACCGTCGAGCATGTACTGCCGGTCGGCGGCCAAGGCGAGTTCGAGCAGCAGGCCGGCGAAGCAGCTGCCCGGCTCGATCACCGCGATCAGGGTGCGGCTCGTCACGTCCAACCGCTTGAGGGTCCGCTTCACGTAGTGCGTCACCTCGGCGACGTACCAGTCCTCGGCCAGCCCGGTGAGCTGCGCGTCGTAGGCCAGCACCGCGTCGCTGTCGCCGGCGGTGCGCAGGACCCAGGTCCCGAGTTCCAACTCGTTCGTCCGCAGCCGCAGGATCAGGTCGTCCAGCGCGCGGGTCACCGCCATCGGCCACCAGTCGACGCCTTGTGCCCGTACGGCGTCGGCATCGTCCTCCGGCGGCGGCGCGGTCGGTCCGGACACCGTGATGTCCACCCGTCGCGCGGCCCGGTCGATGCGGGCTTCGACGTACGGATAGCTGATCGTGTCGCCGTCGACCGTCCGCTCCAGCGGCGTCAGCACCACCCCGGAGCCACCGGGCCGGGTCGAGGACTCAGCCGCGGCGTGGGCCCGTGCGGTCACCGTCTCGGAGAACCGCTGGCGCGGCACGCTCTCGTCGACCAGCCGCCAGCGCACTGCCTGCTCACCGCGAATGCCCTCGGACTTGGTGGCGAAGACGTCGGCGTAGTCCTTGCGGACCAGCCGCTTGTCCACCACGCGGGTCAGCCCGCCGGTGCCGGGCAGTACGCCGAGCAGCGGCACCTCGGGCAGGGACACCGCCGAGGACCCGTCGTCGATGAGCACGATCTGCTCGCAGGCCAGTGCGAGCTCGTAGCCGCCGCCCGCCGCGGTGCCGTTGACCGCGGCGATCCAGGTCTGCCCCGAATGCTCGGTGGCGTCCTCGATGCCGTTGCGGGTCTCGTTGGTGAACTTGCAGAAGTTGACCTTCCAGGCGTGCGGGGACTGGGCCAACATCTTGATGTTCGCCCCCGCGCAGAACATCTTGTCCAACCCGCCGGTGACGACGACCGCCTTGACCTCGGGGTGCTCGAAGCGCAGCCGCTGCACGGCGTCGTACAGCTCGATGTCCACGCCGAGGTCATAGGAATTGCTCTTCAGCTCATATCCGGGCACCAGGCCACCGTCGGGATCCACCGCCAGGGTCAGGGTGGCGATCTCGCCGTCGAAGTCCAGCCGCCAGTGCTTGTACCGCTCAGGCGCGGTGTCGAAGTCGACGGGCACGGTCACGCCAGGGCTTCTTCCTGCAAATGGACGTAGTCGAACTCGACCGGCTGGTCGTTGATCCCCACCTTGGGCGGGGCGATCCAGCTCGCGAACTCGCCGTACTCGTAGTGGGGCACCATCAGCCCGGCGACGGCGGCCCGGTCGGAGTCGTTGGGCAGCCACCCGTCAGCGCCTGCCCCCCACTCGGCGTCGGTGAGCACCTGACCCTCAGGACTGACGTGATGTCCGGCGTACGCCCCGACCTTGCGGTTGAAACCCTCGTGCGGCAGGTACAGCCGCTCCGAGCACCCCGCGTCCTCCAGCGCCTGGTTCCAGCGGCGGATGCCGTTCTCGCAGTCGGCGACGTACTCGTCGCGCAGGTCGGCGTTCAGGGCGGTCAACATCGGGACGGTCTCGGAGCGGATCTCGCCGTCCTGGACGAAGTTGACCTCGCGGGTCGCGTCGAGCAGGACGTGGTCGTCCTTGCGCCGCGTCTCCTGCCAGCGGCCCTTGAGCCCCGCGGTGTAGTACGCCGCCACGTTGGTCGAGCGCTCGGAGCCGAACAGGTCCATCGAGACCGAGAACTGGAAGTTCAGGTACTTCTGGATGACGTCGAGCGGGATGGCGCCGTACTGGAGGACGTCGACGGTGCCGTGCTCGGCCATGACCGCCGCGGTCCGCTCGACCGTGCGCTGTACGCCGGTGGTGCCCACGAACATGTGGTGGGCCTCCTCCTTGAGCATGAACTCACAGGTCCTGGCCAGCGGGTCGAACGCCGACTCCTTCAACGTGCCGAGCTGGTACTTCCCGTCGCGGTCGGTGAAGTAGGTGAACATGAAGAACTGCAGCCAGTCGGTGGTCGCCTCGTTGAAGGCGCCGAGGATGCGCGGGGAATCCAGGTCTCCCGAATTGCGCTGCAGCAGCTGCTCGGCCTCGGCCCGACCCTCCCGGCCGAAGTAGGCCTGCAGCAGGTAGACCATTGCCCAGAGATGGCGACCCTCCTCGACGTTGACCTGGAACAGGTTGCGCAGGTCGTAGATGGACGGTGCGGTGTCGCCGAGGATGCGCTGCTGCTCGACCGAGGCGGGCTCGGTGTCGCCCTGCACGGTGATCAGCCGCATCAGCTCCGCGCGGTACTCCCCCGGCACCTCTTGCCAGGCCGGCTCGCCCTTGTGCTGACCGAAGGAGACGACCCGGTCGGGGTCCCGCTCGGCCAGGAATATGCCCCAGCGGTACTCCTCCATCGGAACGTGGTCGAAGTGCGCCCAGCCGTCACGCCCCACGGCGATCGCCGTACGGAGGTAGACGTCCTTCGTCGGCAGCGTCGGACCCAGGGTGCGCCACCAGTCCAGGAACTTCGGCTGCCAACTCTCCAGCGCGCGCTGCAGCCGGCGGTCGCCGGCCAGGTTGACGTTGTTCGGGATCCGCTCGCTGTAGTCGATCCGGTTCAGCGGACCGGTGGGGGACGGCGCGGAACCCGTCCGGTCGTCGACAGACACGGGATTCTCCTCGAGGTCGCGTACCCTTCGTTCTACACTATCGTTGCGGACCTGCCAAGACTTGTAGATCGTCGAAGGGGCCAGGATGCCCGTGCCGCCGGTGTTCTCGAGGCAGCTGGCCGGCGGCTCGCCGAGTGCTCGCGGCCTGCTCCTCACCGTGCTCGGCGAGCTCGTGCTGCCCTGCGGCGGTCACGCCTGGACCGCCTCGCTGATCGACGTCCTCGCTCGGTTCGGGATCGAGGAGAAGGCCACCCGCCAGGCCGTGATGCGCACCGCGGCCGCGGGCTGGCTGGCCGCCGAGCGCCAGGGGCGGCGTACGCGGTGGGCGTTGACCGCCGACGCGGCCACCCTGCTCCGCGACGGGGCCGAACGGATCTACGGCTTCAGAGGCTCGCAGCAGGAGTGGGAGGGGCGCTGGCTCGTCGTCCACGCCCGGATACCGGACGTCGATCGGCGGGCCCGCCATCACGTGCAGAGCCGGCTGTCGTGGGCCGGCCTTGGCGTCCTGGCGCCTGGCCTCTGGGTCAGTCCCCGGGCGGACCGGTTGGGCGAGGTACGCCGGGTACTCGAGGACGCGGGCCTGACCGACGCGTACTGCTTCCTCGCCCGTCACGAGTACGGCGACCCGCAGGCGATGATCCACACGGCCTGGGACGTGCCGGCGATCGCGTCGGCGTACCGCGAGTTCCTCGCCGGAGTCGAGGCGTCGGACGGCGCCGATCCGCTGGCCGCCCAGGTCGGCCTGGTGCACCGGTGGCGGCGCTTCCCGCAGATCGACCCGGCGCTCCCGCGGGAGCTGCTCCCCCAACCGTGGCCCGGCGACACCGCGGCGATCCGCTTTCGCGAACGCCACGACGAGCTGCGGCTGGCCGCCCAGCAGGCCTGGCGGACGCTCGACGCGACATGACCATGGGCGGCGCATCAGCCACGCTCGATCACCAGCGCCGTTCCCTGGCCGACCCCGACGCACATGGTGGCCAGGCCGGTACGGACGTCGTCGCGTTCCAGCCGCCCGAGCAGGGTGACCAGGATCCGCGTCCCGCTGCAGCCCAGCGGATGGCCCAAGGCGATCGCGCCACCGTCGGCGTTCACGATGTCCGGATCGATCCCGAGCCGGCGTACGCAGGCCAGCGCCTGGGCGGCGAAGGCCTCGTTCAGCTCGACGGCCTCCACGTCGGCGACCGCCAGCCGGAGCCGGGCGAGCAGCTTCTCGGTGGCCGGGACCGGGCCCAGACCCATGAGATGCGGCGGCACGCCGGCCGAGGCGGAGCCCAGTACGCGGGCGCGCGCCGTCAGCCCGTGTCGCTGGACTGCCTCCTCGCTGGCCACGACGATCGCCGCAGCGCCGTCGTTCAGCGAGCTGGAGTTGCCGGCCGTGACGATGCCGCCGGTGCGGAACGCCGGCTTCAGCGAGCCCAGTCGGGTCACATCGGTGTCGGCCCGCGGTCCCTCGTCCGCGGCCACCGTCCCGGCCTTCGTCTCCACGGGCAGCAACTCGGCGTCGAAGCGGCCGTTCTTGGCCGCGGCCACGGCGCGCTGGTGGCTGCGCAACGCGAAGGCGTCGCAGTCCTCCCGGCTGATCCCGTCCAGCGCGGCCACTTCCTCCGCGGTCTCCCCCATGGAGATCGTGGCCTGCCCGCCGTCCACCTCACGCATCCGCGGGTTGACGAACCGCCAGCCCAGCGAGGTGTCGACCAACTCGCCGGGACGGCCCCAGGCCTTGGCCGGCTTGGCCAACACCCAGGGGGCGCGGGTCATCGACTCGACGCCACCCGCGACGACGATGTCGGCCTGGCCGGACTCGACGAGGGCGGCCGCCGTACCGACCGCGGTCAGCCCGCTCGCGCACAGCCGGTTCACCGTGAAGCCCGGGACGCTGTCGGGCAGGCCGGCCAGCAGCGCGGCCATCCGGGCGACGTTGCGGTTGTCCTCACCAGCCTGGTTCGCACAACCGAGGATCACCTCGTCCACGGCGTCGGCCGGTACGCCGGAGCGCTCCACCACCGCCCGCACGACGAGCGCGGCCAGGTCGTCGGGCCGGACGCCGGACAACGCCCCGCCGTACCGCCCGATCGGTGTCCGTACGCCGTCGACCAACCACGCGCCACTCATGGCACCGCTCCTCTCCCTCACCTCACCTGGCGATCAAGAAGTTTCCCGGTCCGATTCGCCCGGACACGCCCGATCGCGACACGGGGAAAGTTCTTGATCGTCGGGAAGGGGCGCGTCATGGGTGGGCCGCCGCCAGCCAGGCCTGGCCCGCGTCGGTGAGCGCCCGGTCCTCGCCCGCAGCGGCCAGTAGCGGCGGGTCGGACTTGTACAGCTGCGCCACCGCGCGGGGATGTGCCCCGAGTTCGCGGGCCAGCTGGTGTACGGCGAGCTTGTGCATGCGCCCCCCGGGTTCCCCGGCGATCCGGGCGAGCAGGGTGGCCTCGGCCGGGCCGGGTCCGCTCGCGGGCTCGTCCGCGTCGCCCAGCAGGTAGTCGATCTCCTGGACGAACGTGTGCACCAGGTCTCGAATCCGCGACGTCACCGGCTCGACCGCCTCCGGACCACCGCCGACTCCCTGCCAGGTCCGCTGCGGGTGGCGGCGCAGGTACTCCTGCTCTAACTCGAGCATCCGGTTCGTGTGCGTGCGGAACTGCTCGGCCGTCCCGTGCAGGAAGACCCAGTGCCGGGTGGCATGGGCGTGCAGGCCCTGGCGTTCGAGTTCCTCGTCGGTCAGATCGTGCGCGGGCACTCCCTGCATCAGGAATCCTCCCTGAGATAGATCCGCCGGGCGTTGCCGCCCAGGACCAGCCCCACGGTCTCCTCGTCCGGGCACAGCGCAGCGACCGCGCGGGCGTTGCCGGCAATGCTCGGGACGCCCGGCCAGTCTGTACCGAAGACGAACCGGCGGCACAGCCGGGCGAAGTTCGACCGGCGGTAGTACTCCGGCAACCGGGTCGGCGGCAGCCCGGACAGCTCGATCCACACGTTCGGGTTGGACAGGGCGAGGAAGGCCGCCGCGTCGTACCACCAGCCCCGACCGCCATGGGCCAGGACGACGTCCAGCCCGGGGAAGTCCCGCAGCACGTCCAAGAGGTACGACGGGTCGCCATAGCGGTTCATCGAGCCGGGGAAGGTGCTGGTCCCGCAGTGCAGCACGACCGGCCGGCCGGCGGCGCGGCACAACTCGTACGCCGGGTACAGCGCCCGGTCGTCGGCCGGGAAGCCACCGTGCACCGGATGCAGCTTCAACGCCACCGCGCCCAGGTCGAACTGGCGCTGCACCTCCTCGACGACCGGGAAGTGCAGGTGCGGGTTCAGGTTTGCGATGATCCGAAAACGATCCGCGTCGTGCGCCGTGATCGGCAGCAGGTCCTCGATCGGCTGGATGCCGGTCGCCTTGGGGCTGTACTCGCACAGCAGGAACGCGCGGTCGACGCCCTGGGCCGCCAGCAGGGCGCTGAAGCCGGCCGGGTCGATGTAGCCGTCGGACCGGTAGGCCAGCGCCAGGTCCTCGGTGTCGCCGAAGTCGCTGGCCCACTGCCGCCAGGCCAGCTTCAGGGTCGGTTGGGCCGCGGCGTGCAGGTGGGCGTCGATCAGCAGGTGACCGTCGAGCATCAGACCGCGGGCGCGTCGCTGGAGTGCCCCGGGAACAGGTGCGCCGCGGGATCGATGAGTACGGCGGCGTTGTTGACCGCCGTCGCCACCTCCCCGAACCCGACCGAGATCAGCCGCACCTTGCCGGGGTAGTCGGCGATGTCGCCGGCGGCGAACACGCCCTCGACGTCGGTGCGCATGGCGGTGTCGACGGGGATGTGCCGGTTGTGCTCGATGGTGAAGCCCCAGGAGGTGAGCGGGCCGATGTTGGCCACGAACCCGAGGGCGGCGATCAGTGTCTGCGCCGGGAGGGTGCGCACCACCCTCTCGCCCTTGGCCGGCCCGACCAGGATGTCGACCTCCTCGACCTGGTCGGCGCCACGGACCGCGGTGACCTGGGCCTCGGTGATGATCTCGACGTCGGTGGCCCCGACCAGCGACACGGTGTGCGCGTGGGCCCGGAACGCGGTCCGGCGGTGTACGAGGGTCACGCTGCGGGCGATCGGCTGCAGGTTCAGCGCCCAGTCGAACGCCGAGTCCCCGCCGCCGATGATGACCACGTCCTTGCCGGCGTGCACGCCCAGCGCGGGGACGAAGTAGTGCAGGCCCCGGTTCTCGTACTCGCTGCCGGCCGGCAACGGGCGCGGGGTGAACGTGCCGATCCCGCCGCTGATGATCACCGACTTGCAGCGCACCGTCGTCCCGCCGTTGCTGCCGACGACGAGCACCCCGTCGCCGGCGCCGCGGTGCAGCGAGACGGCTTGCTGGCCCAACAGGTACGTCGGGGCGAACGGCGCCGCCTGCTCGACCAGCCCGGCCACGAGGTCACGGCCCTTGATCGCCGGGAACCCGGCGACGTCGAAGATCATCTTCTCGGGGTACATCGCGGTGATCTGGCCGCCGGCCTCCTGCAGCGAGTCGATCAGGGCGACGGACAAGCCGCGGAACCCGGCGTAGTAGGCGCCGTACAGGCCGACCGGCCCGGCGCCGACGAGCAACAGGTCGACCGTGATCGGCGCGCCGGCCGGCGACCGCCCGGCGGTCTCGCTGGGTGCCGGCTCGGCGAGCGTGCTCATGGCCACCGAACGTACCGTGCGGGCTCAGGCCCGCTCGGCGGGCACGTTCTCCGCCACCGCCTCCCGGCCGGCGCGTCCCGGCGGACAGCGCGGCCCGCTGGGCGGCGGCAGGTGGACCAGCACGGCTTCGGACAGATCGCCCAAGGTGCTGACCTGCTCGGGGGTGAGCCGGTCGAGCAGGTGCTCGTGCACCGAGGCGACGTGCCCGGGAGCGGCCGCCGCGAGGACGGCGTACCCCTGCTCGGTCAGGACGGCGAACGTCCCGCGCCCGTCGCTCGGGCACCCCTCCCGGCGGACCAGCGCGCGCAACTCCATCCGGGTCAACTGGTGGGACAGCCGGCTCTTGGAGACCATCGCGGCCTGTGCCAGCTCGGTCATCCGCAGCCGACGCTCCGGCGCCTCGGACAGCCGCACCAGGATCTCGTAGTCGGCCATGGACAAGCCCGACCGCTCCTGCAGGTCACGGCTGAGTCGGTCGTCCAGCACTCGGACCAGGCCGAGGTATCCGCGCCAGGCGCGCATCTGCTCGCTGGTCAGCCAGCGGGGTTCGGACACGTCGCCAGTCTAACCGCGTTCACGGAATATGTTGACAGTTCAACTTCTTGCCACCACTATCAAGGTTGACAGTTCAACCACTGACATGAAGGAGATCGCGTGACCACCACGCTTCCCACCATCGAGGGCCTGCGGGCCGGCACCTGGACCATCGACCCGTCGCACTCCGAGGTGTCCTTCTCCGTGCGGCACCTCATGGTCAGCAAGGTCCGGGGCACCTTCCGGACGTTCAGCGGGACCGTCACCGTCGGCGACGACCTGCGCGCCTCCGGGGTGACCGCCGAGATCGACTTGGAGTCGATCGACACCCGTGACGAGACCCGCGACAACCACTTGCGCAGCAAGGACTTCTTCGAGATCGCGTCCTACCCGACGATGACCTACCGCTCGACCGGCGTGCGCGGCGAGGGCGGCGAGGGCGGCGACTACGTGATCGACGGTGAGCTCACCCTGCACGGGGTGACCCGGCCGGTCGCGCTGAACGTGGAGTTCGGCGGCGTCGGCGGCGACCCGTGGGGCGGTACCCGCGCCGGGTTCACCGCGACCACGTCCATCAACCGCAACGACTTCGGGGTGGACATCAAGATGCCGCTGGACGGCGGCGGTGTCGTGGTCGGCGACAAGATCGCGATCAGCCTGGAGATCGAGGCCGTGCTAGCCCAGGCCTGACCGCGACCGCCGGTCAGGCTGATCGGCGGGGCGGCCCGGTCGCGGGGTCAGCCGGCGCGCTCGCCGATCAGCCGGGCCAGTACGTCATTCGACTCGTCGTCGGCGCGAGCCCGGCGCCGTCGTGGTGCCTGGCCCGCGGCGGGCTCGGCCTGCAGCCGGCGGAGCAGCGCGGCGGCGTCCACAGTGCCGTTCGAATCGTCGGCCTCGTGCCGGAAGCGCCGCCGGCCCTTGTCCGGCGACCCCTCGCCCGGCGACCCCTCGGCCCGCGCGGGAGCCGGTGGCTCGCCCAACGGGATCCGAGGGAACTCCGCCGTTTCGTAGTCCTCGACGCCCGCGGGCCCGCCGTACAGCGGGCCGGTCACTGCGGCGGGGTTCGAACCGGTCGCTGCCACCGGCCTCTCGGCCGGGGGCACCCGCGCGGCCGGCTGCGGGATCAGGCTGAACTCGATGGTGCTGGCGGCATCGAAGTCATCCCGTGGTGGCCGAGGCTCGTCCGCGGGCGGTGACCCGGTCACCTCCCGCCGGGACCGCCCGTCGTCCTGCAGGCGGCGGGCCTCGTCCTGCAGCGCCGCAAACGTCGAGCCCAGGCCGCTGAACCGGGTCGACTCGGCGCGCACCGCGATCCGTTCGACGTGCAGTTCGCCGTCCCAGCGCTCGAGGATGTCGTGCCGCAGCCGGGCGGTGTCCTCACGCATCCGGGCCGTGTCGTTGCGCATCCGCGTCATGTCCTCACGCAGGGCAAGGATGTCGGCCAGCAGGCTGCCTTCGATCTCCCGCCGCAGGCGTACCTCGGTGAGCAGTTCGACCTCACGCCGCTGGGCGAGTTCCAGTTCGGCGCCAGGCACCGGCGCCGCCTCCGGGCTTGCCGGCTCGTCGGCGCTGCGGCGTTGGCCGGCGACGAACGCGGCGATGAGGAAGGCCCAGAGCGCGGCGATCACGGCCAGCTGCAGCAGCTGCTGGTCGTCGGTCAGCACGAGGGTGGCGGTCGCGGCGATGGCCAGGGCCAGCCCGACGAGCAGGGCGAGAAGGCGCACCAAACGCCGCCGCCGCCCCTGCATGGCGCTCAGGGTACGGCGTCGTACCCCGAAGACAGACCGTCAACGGAGCGTGCCTGTGGCTCAGCGCAGGTACGACGCTCCGTTGAGGTCCAGAACCGCACCGGAGGCCCACTCGGCCTGGGCCAGATAGATCACCGCCGCCGCGACCTCGGCCGGCCCGGCGACCCGACCGAACGGGCTCTGCGCCCTGACCTGGTCGCCGGCCGACCCGTCGAGGGACCGCGCGGCCATGTCCGTCGCGACGAAACCCGGCGCCACCGAGGCGACCGCGATGCCGGCGCCGCCGAGCGCCAGGGCCAGTGACTGGCCGAGCGCGTGGACGCCGGCCTTGCTCGCGCCGTACGCCGGGACGTCGGGCTCACCGCGGTAGGCACCGCGCGAGCCCACGTTGACGATTCGCCCCCGCGGCCGGCCGTCGGCCGGCTCGGTCTCGAGCATGTGCCGGGCCACGCACCAGCTCACGTTGGCCGTCCCCAGCAGGTTGACCTCCAGCGTCCGGCGCCAGGCCGCCACCCAGTCGTCGTACGACGTGTCGACGAGCGGGTGGCCGAGCCGTCGGCTGCCCGCGACCGGGACGTCGACGAACAGCGCCGCGTTGTTGACCAGGACGTCGATCCGGCCGAGAGCCTCGACGGTGGCGGCGACCATCGGCGGGACCGCCGCCGGGTCGCCGATGTCGGCTCGGACCAGGACGTGACCACGGCCCGGCAGTCCCTCGAGGACCGCCTGCGCCCGGCCGGTAGCCGAGCGGTGGTGCACCGCCACCCGGTCCCCCAGTGCGGCGAAGGCGTGTGCAACGGCGGCGCCGATTCCGCGCGACGCCCCGGTGACGAGCACTCCGCGCGACATGGACAGCGACGGTAGTGGAGTCTGAGGGCGTGACCCTGGCTCTGCTTGATTGGCGGCGCGAGGTGGCCCGGCTGTACGCCAACGTCCGCGCCTCGTCCGATTCCCCGGCGGCGTGGCGGGAGTGGCGGTCCGGGCGCGACCGGTTGTTCGCCGAGCACCCGGACTCGCCGTTGACGCCCGCCGCCCGGGCTTCGTTCACCGGTCTGCCGTTCGCTGACTACGACCCGGAGCTGCGCTTCGCCGTACGGCTGGAACCGGCCGATCCCGAGCGGCTGGAGGTCGCCACCGGCTCGGACGGGACAGTGCCTTTCGAGCGGATCGGCGGTGTCACGCTCGGGTCCCTGGTGTCGCTGGACGTGTGGTGGCTGGCGTCGTACGGCGGCGGGGTCTTCCTGCCGCTGCGCGACGGATCAGCCGGTGACACGTCGTACGGCGGTGGGCGCTACCTGCTCGACACGGTCAAGGGCGCCGACCTCGGCGGCACCGACGGCGAACTGGTGGTGGACCTGAACTTCGCCTACCACCCGTCCTGCGCCTACAACCCCGAGTGGAGTTGCCCCCTGGCGCCGCCTGGCAACCGGCTGGCCGCCGCCGTGACGGCCGGCGAGCAGCTCCCGCCCGGTGGTTGGA
>Ga0183260_10000574_pt1 | contig 31138 bp, 26 predicted proteins | sample AntDrymUQ4972206_2_FD_129768 | JGI IMG/M metagenome (GOLD analysis project Ga0183260, IMG submission 129768) | Polar desert sand microbial communities from Dry Valleys, Antarctica - metaG UQ497 (22.06) (version 2) (version 2) | ecosystem: Environmental > Terrestrial > Soil > Desert | place...
GAGGCGGCGTGTGAAAATTGCGGAGCCCAGATCACGAAAGGGATCAGGTTCTGCCCGGAGTGCGGCCGCGCTCAAAGGCTTCCAGGTACACGCCCAGGCTTCGGCCCCCACTACGCCGCTTTCCTGGTCGACGCTACGGTTGTCGTAGGGCTCTGGCTCCTGGTGTCCTTCGTCGCTCAGCCCTTCTCAAGGCTGCTCCCCGTCCCCGACCCTGCGGTCGACATCGGAAGATTCAGAGGATCGGCCGCGACACTGCTGGGGATCGTGCTCCTGCCGGTCGTTGGCATCTTCTACTCGGCCATCTGCGATGGGGTCCGCGGCCGGACCGTTGGGAAGAAGATCACAGGCATGTCGGTGCGTCTGCTGGACGGATCGGTGGCCGGTTTCTGGCGTGGCTCGGTGAGAGCCATCGTGCTATGGGGGCCACTGCTGATGCTGATGGCGGGACAGTTCGCAGGACTTTTGAATCAGCGCGCTCTGGCCACCGGACTCATCCGGCTCGGGGCGCCGATCCTGCTGGTGGTTTGGATCTCGAGTCTTTTGATGATGATCTTCTGGCGACAGCGACGGGGCCTTCATGATCTGGCGGCCGGGACCGAAACCGTCATCGATTGAGTTTGCAGCGCATCCTGGTAGTGGGTGTGACCGGTTCGGGCAAGACCACCACAGCGAAGAAGATCGCCGAGGTAATCGGCCTTCCCCGCGTCGAGTTGGACGAGCTGTTCTGGGGGCCCAACTGGCAGCAGAGACCTACAGAGGTATTCCGCAGGAGCGTTGCCGCGGCGCTGGCTGGAGGCAGCTGGGTTGCCTGCGGCAACTATCACGGCAAACTGAAGGACCTCACTTGGCATCGGGCGGACACGATCGTGTGGCTCGACTTTCCAAAGTGGCGCAGGTTGAAGCCCAGGTATTCCGTTTAAGAAAGAGGCGCGACGTAGCAAGGTTCTTAGAACGACTCAGTGGATCTTGCAGTCCTTAGAAAGCCTGAAACCCCATGGAGTTGAAGGGTCTTCGACCTTGGTGCACTGGGTCCCGTAGCCCTCTTTGAGGATTATCTCCATCAGCTCAGGATGCTTGCTCATCAATGCATCGAAGTTGGGCCGGACGAAATGGGTAGGCCCGACGTATCCGGGCGGGAAGTATTTCTTGAATTCAGCGCCCAGCTTGTAAGGCGGATCGGTTCGCGATGCTGCTCCCCTTTCGAGTGTTACCCCAACGATGTCTCCTTTGGAAAGTGATATCCGCTGACCAGGGCTGAACGAGTGAGGGGTGGTCGAAAAGAAGTTCACTTTCGAATCCTCGAGCGCTTTGATGACCTTGTCGGGCTCGGTCGAATTGGCGCGGTCGAATGCGTCAGCCAGCAGATAGACGGAGTCGGCCGGGTTGTTCTCGCCGCCGGTTGGGGACCTTCCCCATTTCTTCTTGAACTCCTCAGTCGCCCCCTGAACCTGTGGGAAGTAGCCGATGCCTCCCATGTACCAGGTGGACACGGTTCCGGCTCTCGCTGCGTCGCCAGAAAGCTCTGCAAAGGTGCGCTCTGCGACCCCTCCAGGGAACCCCATGATCTGTGGATGCCAGTTGGCAGCTGAAGACGATGCCGCCCGCGGATGATCGATGTATTCGGCCCCCAGCTTCTTCATGTTCTGAAGAGCATGTGCGGTGTCTCCTGCGAGTCCCCAGATCACCAGGCTCTGGCAGCCCGTCTGGCGGATGCGAACCAGCTGGGCCGTCATGTCGACATCGCCGACGTTGTACTGCTCGGTCTTCAGCAGCCTCTTGCCATGTTTGGCCAATGCTTTTTCGATCTGGTCTCGTCCCTGCTTGCCGAGCGCGGTGGCATCGCCGATATAGGCGAACCGGTCGTAGCCGCGATCGTTCACCCCGTAGTCGGCAAGTACTTCCGCCGACCAGATGTCGGGCGGAAAGATCTGGAACACCTGCGAGTACTCCGAGTCAGGAAACAGCTGCCCGGCCGAGTAGAGGTCGGAATATGTGGCGATGGTGGGGATGTTGTGCTGCTGCACTAGCTGTTTGCACGCGTAGATGTCGTCCAGCAGGCCGCAGAACATCAGCCCCTTGATGTTGTAACGGGTCACCATCTCCTGCACTGCTGAAACGGCTACCTGAGCCGACAGATTGTCGTCGCGCTGGATCAGACGGATGCGTCGTCCCCCCATCACCCCGGGCGACTTCTTAGAGAAGTACTTGTCGAAATCGGGGAAGATTCCGTCCTTGTCGACTAGAGGTCCGTGGCGGTTGATCAGCCCTTGCGCTAGTTCGGCGCCATGCTTCACGAGCTTGCCGACGAAGGCGCCGACTCCTGAGTAGATGGAGATGACCCCAATGTTGATCGTGTCTGACGACCCAGCGCCCACATCCCCGAATCCTTCGGCCTGAGAAACATCATCGAGCCGACGACCGCAGCCCGCAAGGAAGGCGGGGTAGGTGGTCGCCGCCGCGAACATCCCGAAGCCGACCTTGGAAGAGATGTTAAGGAAGCGGCGTCTGTTCATCGCCGTGTCGAAGCCGCCCAGGGACGCGGCAATCTCGCCGTCCGATCCGGCCAGCTCTAATTCCTCGGTCGTAAAGTAATCCTCGGGCCGGAACTCGAGTGTCATCTCGTGGGCTGGGCCGGGGCGACCGGCAGGTTGCGCAGATGCCGGTTCTCGGTGGAGGTCCAGGGACCCTCGTCGGAAGGGATGAGGAGCTTGGTTGCGATGAATGAGATAGCAAGAACAACCCCGATGGCGATAGATAGTTTCCAACGCGCCGTTATCCATCTGATCGCCGGATGTTGCTCGGCGGACACATGGTTCCAACCGCCCAGCAACACAGCCTCGGATCTCGAACGGATGCTCGTGTAGCCGAGGGCTAGAAGAAGACACAGCGCTGCGGCCCAGGGCCAAAGCGGGATAGATGCTGCGGCCCCGACACCCTTGTAGCCGAAGGGGGCAGTGCCACCAGGAAGTGCGGGCAGGGGCTGTTTGCCGGTGGTGGACGTGGCCGAGGTGTATCCCGGGTTGTACCAGTCGCCTTTCGGTGTCCAAACATAATCGAAGGCGCCGAGGGCTTCTTTCCACTTGGGGATGAATGGAACTACGCCCGACCCCAAGATAGCCAGGTTCTTCCGGGGCTTCGTGATCGTTTCCTGGGTGGAGATGGCATAAACGGTGCCGTTGTTCGCAGCGAAGTAGAAGTTACGGCCGTCGTGGGCTGGTGTAGTCGAAACGACTTCGTCGAGATCGGTGAAAGGTTTCGGCTTCGTGTCGCCGAACGGCGGGTACTGCGCCTTGTCGTCCCACTTGATCTCGAACTCCCAAACCTTGGCTCCGCTCTTCCAGTCGAATCCGTACATCTTGTGTGCGAAGGAAGCCGCCACATAAACGACGCCGCCGGCAACCAAGGGGCTCGAAACGTTGCTGGCCCGATGTTCCCAGGGACCGTTTCGGCAGTTGTCTGGATCTTGGCAATGATCGCCGTCGTTACTGGTGTACAGGTTCTGGCCCCCAGGCCGCCTAGATACCGTGCCGTCTCTCAGTTCGGCGGGGATCGGATCTAAAAGGATCTCCTTGTAGACATCCTTGTCGCCGATAGGGTCGTCCCAGTTGAACCTGTAGACCTTGCCGTCATGGTTGGGGGCGTAAACAACCCGCTTGCCGTTCTCCCAGTCGGCGATGGCGAAACCTGCTGAGAACACCGATCCACCAACGACACCGTCGTTGCGTGAGCTGGTGTAGGTGGGAACGATCCCTTCGCGAAGCACGGTGACTACTCCGCAGTCGTCGCGCTGGCTGCAGTCACCGTATGGATGGCGCCACTTGCTGTGGACCTTCATCTGCTCGTCTTGATTGTTCTCGCAGATCAGCTTGCCGGGACATGTGTTGGACATCGCGGTCGGCTGATCCGCGCGGGGGTTCACCACGAGCCTTACGAGCCTGTTGTTCAGCGCCGTTCTAAGAAGGTCCCCCGTGCGCGGGTCGGTTATCCCAACGGCCCCATCGACCTGGAACCCTAGGTCCATCGGATCGTGACGGATGTTGTAGCTCTCTTTAACAGTTCCGTTTGCAGTGTCTAGGAGGCGAAGGATCCCGTCCTCGCCGAACACCTGAACGCGGTCACCGAAACACGCCAGGCCGGGGCGTGCCTCGAACCTTCGTGTGTTGCGCGCGAGCGACGCGGTGTCGTCAGCGGAAGGATTGGTCGGCGCATCCGGCCAGATGCCTTCTCCGGGCCAATCTTTGGCTCCGGCATACGTGCTCCAGAGTTTGCGCCCCGTTTTTGCATCAACGGCGTAGATGTTGTGCTGGCCCTTCGCGGGGATGCCTCCGAGCGAGTCGAAGAACACGCGGCCAGCGCAAACCGCGACGCGAGCGATGGTCTTGTTGTAGTCGGTCCCCGTCACCTGGTACGACCACACCTTCTTCCCGGTATCGGCGTTGATCGCATAGAGGAAGCCGTTGTTGGCGGTGGTGTAGTAGATGCCTTGTTCGATCTGCGGCTGGTTGGCGTTGGGGTAGCCACCGAAGGACCCGCTTCTGCGCGGGTCCGGAGTGAAGCGCCAGACAACTTCCCCCGTCTTGGCATCGAGGCCGAGTACCGAGTTGGTGGCTGCGCCGTTCACGATCACCTTTCCGCGGTAGGTGAGAAGGGGGCTCATGGGATAGATCCCCGAAGGCAGGTCCGAGATCTTTGTAGACCACCTCAGCGAATGTGTCTTGGCTGGTGGAGCTTCGGGTAGGAAGTGGGTCTGGTCGGGTCCTGAATCGTAGGTCCAGTCACGCGCGTCGGCCCCCATGGGGGCCGACGCCATCGCGAGAGTCACAGCCAAGGTCAGAGCCGAAACGAACTTTCTCATCGAATCTGATACCTGAATCGCGCTGGTATCTCGAGCCCTGCGGGGATGAGCGTGAAGAAACCCCCACCGGTGTCCACGGCTGGGAAGAATTCCGCTCCCGCCCCATCCTTCGATTTCGTGAATCCCCAAGCCCATAGATCGCTCTCGTCCATCCCCTCGTTCCTCTGGTCGAATGTCACGGGGACGCTCGCCCCCTGGAAGTCCTTGAGCGACCTCAGTCCATCTGCGACTTCGCCTTTAGCTCTAGCCGCAGAGCTCATCAACACTGCGTCATAGACCTGAGCAGCGCGGACTGGAGCTACATCATTCTGCCGTTTCTCATAGTCCTTGTAGAACCGCGCGATCCTCGGAGCATTCAGCCAAGGCCCGGCCCATGGCCCGATGGACAAGATGCCCTCTCGGAAAGCGGTTGGGACCACCTGGGCAACCGCGTTCTTCCCGAACGTTGGGCCGGCGGCGTTGAACGGAAGCGCTAGCTGATACGAGGCAGACGATCGGTGTACGTCGATGGCTACGCGGGCGGCTTCGGCTGCGTCATCGGTCCAAACGGCCACTGCCTGTGCCCCTCGATCGGCCGCGATCGATACCGGGGTATGGATATCGCCGCCTGTGTCGAAAGGTGCGTTGGCTACTACGGTTCCGCCCGCTGTCTGCACCGCCTCCGCGAAGCGCGCTGCGCCGCTGGTGCCGTACTCGGTGTTCTCCCGGATGATCCCGACCAGCTCGTACCCGCGACGTTTCACAAGGAACTCGGCGAGCCTCTTGGCCTGCAGTGCGTCAGACGGTGCGAGACGGAAGCGGGTTTCACCGCTTACTCCCTCCGAGGTGATGAACGGATGGATCACCGGAAGCCGCACCTTGGACAAAGCCGGCAGAACCGCGGGATCGTCGGTCGCCGCGATGATCACGTCGGCTTTGCTCTCGAGGTCGGATACCAACTGTTCCACCAAGCTGAGGTCGCCCTGATAGTCGGCTTCGATGATGGTGATCTTCTTGCCTGAATCCTTCTTGACATGAGAAGCGGCAACCGCCGCCGCGCCGAGCGATGGTCCTGCAAGATCGCCTCCCTTGCCTCCGGTGGTAACCACCAGGCCTATCTTCACCGGCGCGAATTCGATGTCTTTCGTCTCGGCGGTCGGGGCGGGTTTTCCACATGCGGAAAGAACCAACAGCGCAAGTCCCATCGAAAAGGCTGTTCTCATGTGGTGCTCACCAGGAAAGTCAGCTTCCAGCTACGGATCTGGGAAGAAACGGCCGCGTCTGGAACGTTGAAGGTGAAAACGCCAACGTTGGTCGGGAAGAAATACAGGCTGAAGTTGCGGATGTCGTTTCCTAGCGGTGGTTGAACATCGACGGTGTTCGGAAGTGACGGGGGGTTGAGTCCCAGTCTCGTCGGAAGGTGAGTGACGGCTTGCGTCTCGCTCCAAATCCTCGTTCCGGACGCATCGAGGAAATCTGCTCTGCCCTTCAAGTTACGGACCGGCGCAGTCCCTGCGTTCTCGACCGCGACCACCAGATAGTAGGTACCGAGTCTCGGATCGAGCCCATACAAAGGAAGCTGGACCAGCGCGGAAGAGTCGCCGGATCTAAAACCAGAAAAGCCAGTCGACTGCCTTATCCCAGCAGTCGTAGGTGAGATCTTGATCCTGGTTATGCGAAGACCTGGTGGAGCCGCCTCGGTGACAGATACGGCTTCCTCACCGCCGCCGAGGGCCGCTCCTGTCGACTCGGCCTCCTGCCCGATGTCCTCGGACGTCCCGAACGCTGGCGGTTCCGACTGACCGACCTTCGCGTCGCTGCCGGCAACATCAAAGGTGCAGCCGGGAACAAGAACTAGAGCGACGAGGAGCGGGAACACCCGCCGGATCAGATCCAAAACAGTTTGAACCTTGCGAACAAAAGACCTACCGAAAGAAGTGAAACTATTCCCAGGCCAACCGCAGCGCGCTGGCCGCCGGTCCGGTCTTGGATGGGTTCTGGGTGCGTCGAGAACGAGAGCACCAGCTGGCCGTGGGAATCCTTCGGCTTTCCGAAGAACGTGTTCGCTTGAAGCGCCCGCTTGTTGGCTGCCGCTTTGGCCGCGGTTTGGATATCGATGGCGTTGATGTCGAGCTGAAGGATCGATCGCGATGTCTCGATTCCGAACAGTCCGAAGTTCTGGATGCTGTCGGACACGTACCGAAATGTCGCGTTCAGCTGATGGAAAGAATCGACCAGGGCCTCTATTCCCTCGACGATCGTCTTGGTTCCCCAGATGAATGAGTTCGGCTGGATCTTGTTACCGAGTGCCTGCTGTATCTGAACGAGTCCCTCGTCCTCGATCGCTCGAAGGCCCTTCTCCAATTCGATCTGACCGAAGGGGAACTTGACGAAGCTGAACTTGTCCCATCCGGTTGCTCCGGGTTTGTTGGTCAGTCCGAGGATCGAAGAGCACTCGTTGGAATGGTCTTCATAGACCATGCAGTAGAAGTCGTGCTCCATGATTGCCAGCTTCAGCTTGATGACGGTAATCGCAACACCCGCAGAAGGATTGGTTGGGATCACAGAAGCGGGAGCTTCCGGGAGATAAGGACGGGGATCGCCGGGCCCGCCCGGGATGTTCGGACTCGGATCTGCACCAAGGGTGATCTCCAGGTCCTTGAGGTTGGCCCAGATGCTTTCGGAAAGGAGTTGATTGACCTGGGCCGCGGCCTTGGCTTCGCAGTTTGCCGGGTCGGCCAAACATCCCGTCGCATCGATCAGGTTGGTCGTTGAAAGGACCGGAGTGTCGGTCGACTTCCCGATGAAAGAGCGCAGCAGCTGAAGCGTTCCGATCTCGCCCTTAAGCCCGTCACGGGTCAACTGCACCGCGTAGGTGAGGTCGTCGACGGCCCTGCCGAGCTGCTCCGTCCCCTTCGCGATGGTCCACACTCCCCACAGAAGGTTCGCGTCGGTGAACGAGCCCGAGTCTCTGTTCCCCTTCTCGGGCCCGATCAATGGAAGCGCAAGGTTCGAGAACGAATCGTCCAACACAGAGAACAGCCCACCCAGCGCGATCAGGTTCTCGCGCAGTAGGTTCATCACGTCGTAGTAGAAGCTCCTTCGTCCCTTCTGGAACTGCTGGCCAGAAGACGACAGCGCCTGTGCAACCGGTTCTGGGTAGACCGGCTGCGCGATCACGTCGATCCTCGGGACGGTCGGAGAATTGACCCTGCCCTCGACGATCGCGTGCTGTTCGTTGGGGTAGTCGGGCGGCGCGAGATAAAGATTCCAACTGACGACGCTCGCTTTGTTCTTGCGCCCGATAACTCCGTTGGACCGGAGCGCATCGAACTGTCCGTCGGGAAGGACAAGCTCGGGGATCTTCACCGAGAAGGGTGTCGAAACCTCGGCTACTCCCGTCATCGGCTGTTTCGTCTGGACGTCGTTGTACTTGACCTCCTCGGTCCTCTTGGTGTTGTTGACGAGGCCTATCACCAGCTTGAACGGGCCGTGGTGGTTTCCGAATTCGCGGGCATTCACCTGTTTGGTGGCCTCGTCGCTGCCAGGCTCTCCGGTGTAGTAGCGGATGTTTACGTCGATCGGGAGGGGTTGCGGACCTGCGGAGGTCCTGTACATGCCGTCTTTGGCTGGGATGGGCTTTCCGGTGAGATACATGTCGGCGAAACCCAAATCTCCGACATCTATGTTCGCCGAGATGGCCTTGTCCCCGACCGAGGGCCTCGCCCCGCCCGCGGAGCGAACATCATCCAAGACGCCAGGATCCTCTAGACGCACCTCGCCGCCTTTTGGCCGTCTGACGCGGTACCACTCCTTCACGTCCACATCCAATGGCCGCCCGTTAGCGTCTATCCGAACCGACAGATACTCGGTGTCCGTCACGCTGTTCGGCTTGGGCTTCGCGGCAACGGGAGCCGGCGAAGGCGAGACGGTGGAGGTAGGCGAGACGGTGGAGGCGAAAGTTGTGGCTGTCTGTCCGGGGGCCGGGGTCGTTTGGGCGGACGAGGACAGGATCAGAAGGTTCGCGAGTAATAGACCAGTGACGGATGTCCCGGCGATCCGGCGGATGCGTGTTCGCGGATGTTTAGTCAAAGGCACCATGTGCGAACGGGAATGGCATCGGGTGCTAACTTAGGCCGATGCGCCGCCTCCCGAAAGCAGCGCGAATCCTACCGTTAGTCCTGATCGTGGCAACTACCCTATCTGGTGGCCCGGCCTTGACTTCCCGAGCAGCGGTTACTCGCGCCGCCGGTCCCTCCGACCCGATCCGTATCGGGATGCTCTCGGTGTTCGACTTCACCGAGGAATGGATGCGCAAGGGGGGCGAGATGGCGGCCGAGGACATCAACGCCTCCGGAGGCATAGGGGGGCGAAGGGTGGAATTGGTCTTCGAGAACGACCCCGCCCTCGGGAACCGGGGCGTCAAGAGCCTGATCGAGCGGGGCGTAGATGCTCTGATCGGGCCCGAAGTCTTCACGGCCACCCAGCAGAACACCGGGCTCATCAGGTCCCGGAAGGTGATCAATCTGCTTCCGCTCTCCCCCGTTGGAGAAGTGGCCGATCTGCAGAACCCCTATGTCTTCCGCCTCGTCCCTTATGACCGGATCCAGGCCCAGGCGATCGTGCGTCATCTGGTCGAGGAGAAGCGCCGGCGACGCATCGCGGTTCTGTACGAAGACGACTTTCTCGGCAAGCCCGGTGCCGGACTCATAAGGGACCAACTGAAGTTCAGAGGGCTGAGGCCTGTCAAGGAACTCAGCTTCAACCGAGGCGACACCGACATGACGGCGCAGGTGGCGGCCCTCAAGAAGGCGAAGCCGGACGGACTCATCGTGTGGAGCCTCGCGAGGGAAGCGGCGCATGTAAGCCGGGCGGTGGCGGGCCTCGGGATGAAAGTGACTACCGCCGTTCCCATCGAGGCAGCGGTGGGCGACTATGTCGAGCTTGCGGGAAAGGCCGCAAACGGAACCATCTCTGTGCTGCCCCACAAAACGATCCAGAATTGGGCTCCGCCGGGATCGTGGCGAGCCAACTGGTTCGCTCGCTACCACCGCAAGTGGGTCGTGAAGGCGTTCAAGGACACTAAGGTTCCGAATCTTCCGATCGCTCAGGCAGTCGTCTACGACGCGGTGAAGCTATATGCCGAAGCTGCGAGGCGCGCGGGTAGTACCGATGCTGACGCCGTACGAAAAGTGCTGGAGTCGGGTGAGGTGTTCGAACTCGTGACGCACAACTTCAGATTCTCTCCAGGCGATCATGAAACGTACTCGGCAAAGGACCTTTGGGCGGTGAGGATCGACCAAGGCGCTACGACCTTCGCCGAGGATCCGAGGGCCGACGCAGACAAAGAGCGCGAGGCATGGCAACTGTTCGCCAGAGGACTTCTGTACGACCGGAAACGGGGCACAGCTCTGATCCCGTATTCGATCGGCACCTTCACTGGCCCATCCCCGGTCAAGGTTCTCGATCTAAGGTGGCGAGTCACAGGGGCGCGCTTTGTGAACAAGATCGATGCGGGCCACTTCGATCTTCCTCCTCGAACGCCCGACGGGAAGTACGCGATCGTTGACGTCGAGGTGACCAACCTTTCGCCCTTCGCTCGAAAAGCGCCCTGGATCTTTGCGACCGACCAAGGCTCGAACCTTTACATCCCAGACGCTCAGGCCACAGCGGGCCTATGGGTGGCAGATGGTCCTTCAGCCAACTTCTTCATGTTCTCGGCCCTTCCGCCGAGAAGGACCGTCGCAGGCCAAGTTGTATTCGACGTGAGTCTAGGCACAACAGAGCTGCAGATCGGTGTTCCGAGCGACTTCATCTTTTCGGACTACGCGATGGTGAAGGTCGTACCCGATCAGTAGAGCGCTCTCGGTCGTGCTTGCGACCTTGCTTCCACTGATGATCTATGGGTGCAGTCGCGACAGCGACGAACTGACAGTCGCAGTCGTGGCCCCGCTATCTGGCGAGAACGCATCTTCGGGGGTGAAGGCCGTCGAAGGAGCGCGCCTCGCTGCAGAGTCGCTAGCAGCGCGCGAAGCGATGGGCGGCAGGAAGATCCGCATCGTTTCTCGCGACGAACGCAAAGCCAACCCCGCCTCGTTGCTGTCGGACCTTGTACGTCGAGATCGCCCGGTGGCGGTGATAGGGCTCAGTTCATCTGCTGTCGTTTCAGCCTCCGGCCCTTTGGCCCGCGAAGGCATCCCAGCCCTCGTTATCTGGGGTTCGGCAGGCAAGCTCGATGTCAAAGCGCCAGTGCTGAGGCTCGGTCCTTCGAACGCAGCGCTCTCAGAGAGGGTGTCGAGATGGCTGGTCACGGCTCGCGGGCTGAAGCGTGTCGCCATCGCTGCCTCCTCCGATGAGAAAGGTTCCGATGGTGCGAAGGCTGTTTCGCGCGCGGTGTCGCGGCTTCACGGGGACGTGGTCGCGAGCGTCTCCATCGATCCGGACGCTCTGGATATGACAACCGTTGCTCAGGGCCTTCAGTCATCTGGGGCCGATGCTCTGGTGATCTGGGCTCCGCCGCGCGCGGCCGCGCGGCTCTGCCTGGCAGTCAGAGCGATCGGCTGGGATGTGCAGATAGCTGGTTCCGACGACCTGGTCGACCCGGAGTTTCGTGTTCTGGCGGGCGGATCTTCCGACGGCGTGGCACTCGCCCTGCCGGACATATCGCCGCAGCGATGGCTCGGTCCCGCGCTTAGGGACTGGTTGGGTGACTATCACCGGCGGTTCACGGTACTTCCGATCGCGGACCAACGGACCCTCGTGACGGCATTGCCCTATTCGGCGATAACGGCATACGACGCAGTCAACGCGGTGGCCGATGCCGCTCGGCGCGCTGGGAAGAAAGGCGACATCAGAGCCGAACTCGCAAAAACCAAGTCTTTCGACGGTGTCCTTAATGATTACCGGTTCGTCTCAAGAGAAGCTTTCGAAGTCGAGGACCTCCGGATATCGAGGTTCTATAACTTCTCCTTGTTGTCCGACGTAGATGAAGGAGCAGATGTCGCTGAACAGATCGCCTTCTACAAGGTGCAGGTCTCTGGATTCTTCCTGTCGGACGAATATCTCGAGTCCGAGGAAGGGCGAGAGCTCTCAGAGCGGGTGCTGGAGGATGTGCTGAACGATCCAGATTCGGTGGACTTCTTCAAGCCTTACCGACATCCGCTGCCTGCCCCGGGGAAGATCTGATGGACGTGGCAGCCCAGTTCTTGGTCGCGGGGATCGGGCTCGGTTCCCTCTACGCGCTATTCGCGTACGGGGTGAGCCTCGTTTGGAGCGTTAGTCGCACCCTCAACTTCGCGCATGGCGAGATGGTGATGGCGGGGGTCTTCGCGTCCATCGTCGCGCTGTCCCTGGGAGCGTCCCCGGTCTCATCGATACTTACTGCCGCAGGGTTATCCGCGGTCCTTGGACTTTGTCTCTACAAGGGCGTGTATCAACCCTTGAGTCGCCGGGGCTCGTCGCCGCTCGTATGGGTTCTCGGCATCGTCGTCTTCGCAGCGTTGGTGCGCGACGTTTCTTCGCTTGTTTTCGAAACTGGAACGTATCCGGCCCCCATCGCTGTGGGAGGAGACGGGCTCGTATCGGTCGGATCGGTGGTGTTCAGGGCAGCCTACGTTTGGGTGTTCTTGATCTCTGCGGGTGCCGCAGCCGCCATGGAGTGGACCATCGCAAGGACCTCGTTCGGCCGGGCCGTAAGGGCGACAGCAGCATCGCGCGAGACAGCAGAGTTGATGGGCATCCATACCGAGAAGGTAACGGCTCTGGTCTTCGTGGCCGCAGCAGTTCTGGGAACCCTCGCGGGCATCTTGATCGCTCCACTTACTTTCGTTTCTGTCTCATTCGGGTGGGTGCTCACGATGAAGGGTTTCACCGCTGCTGTGCTGGGCGGACTCGGCAGAGGGAAGGGAGCGCTGGTCGGGGGGCTCCTTCTCGGAGTGTTCGAGCAACTTCTCACCCTCGGCGAATTCGCAGCCTCGGACGGGGCATCTCATCTCTTCGCAGCGGGATACAGGGATGCCGCTATTTTCCTGCTGCTGATATTGGTTCTCGTTTGGAGGCCATCGGGGCTGGTGCCGGCGCTTGGAACCGATACTCGGGGCACGAAGAGGTGATGGCCGCGCGAGATGTCGTGATCGCCCTTGTCGCCGCGGGCTGTTTGTTCCTGCTCGACCTCGGTACCGGTGGGCGCAATCTCATGCTCTTCGCCGCGGCCGCATCCGGGCTCAACCTCATCACCGGCATGGCTGGACAGTTGTCTCTCGGACATGCGGCGATCTTCGGGGTGGGCGCGTTCACGGCGGGGGCCGCGGCCACTCGTCTCGACCTGTCATGGCCTTCGTCTTTGATCCTGGTCATCGCTGTGTCGGCCCTCGCCGGCCTGATCTTCGGCGCCCCGAGCATCAGACTTCGCGGCCAGTTCCTGGGCCTTGTCACTATCGCCGGGGGATTCGTCTTCGTTCGTGTGGTCCGCCAGTCGGATGTACTCGGTGGTGAGTACGGTCTGGGCGAGATCCCCTCCTTTGCGCGAGGAACAGCGGACCTCTCTGCCTTCATCCTTCTGGCTGTCTCGACGTGGCTGTTGATCCTCGTCAGTCGCGCCGCGGTGGGCCGGATACTGGCGGCCGTGAAGGACGACGAAGAAGCGGCAGCGTGCCTTGGCATCGACGTTGCGAGGTGGAAGCTCACCGCGTTCGTCGCCGGTTCATCTCTGGCGGGTGTATGCGGCTTCCTCCTAGCCCACCGGGATGGATTCCTTTCAGCGTCGTACTTCGATCTCGACGCCTCATTGATGCTTCTTATGGTCTGCATCGTTGGGGGCCTCGGCAGACCTGTTGGGGCCATCGTCGGCACGGCGATCCTGGTTGCCCCTTTCGAGCTTTGGCCCGCCCTTGAAAGGATGGAGCTGCTGATTACTGCCCCCGTCGCCCTGGCCGTCCTTTTCCTGATGCCAGACGGCGTCCTAGGGGCGGTACGCCGCAGGCGCGGGCTGAGCGGCATTGGACCGATGCCCGTTCCGGAGAAAGCAACCGACTTGAGCCCCCGCCCGCATGATGCGGTGCTTTCTGCAGAGGGGATATGTAAGAAGTTCGGCGGTGTAACTGCTCTCGATGATGTCTCCCTCTTGGTTGAACCGGGGACGATCCATGCACTCATCGGGCCGAACGGAAGCGGAAAGACTACCTTTGTGGATTGCATCACGGCGGTCACCCCTCGGGATGCGGGTTCGACGCGCCTCGGCGATGTTGATGTCTCCGGCATCGCGCCGCACCAGATCGCGAGACTAGGGGTCCGCCGGACCTTTCAAAGGGTCTCTCAGTTCCCGACGATGAACCTCCTCGAATCGGCAGCCGTCGGTGTTTCGAGTTCTCACGCGTCCGAAGCGCTCCGGGCCATCGAGGGATCCGGCCTGGATATCGAGCCATCGATGTCCTCATCGGCCCTCAGCTACGGCCAAACGAAACGGCTTGAGATCGCGCGCGCCATAGCCGCCAGGCCAGCGATCCTCATACTCGACGAGCCTGCCTCGGGTATGGACGCCACCGAGATATCGGGACTCGCAAGGGTTCTTCGGGATCAGAAAGAGCAGGGGGCGGGGGTGTTGGTGATCGACCACCATATGGACTTCGTATTCGAGATCGCCGATGTCATAACGGTTCTCGACGAGGGCCGCGTCATCGCGAGAGGAACTCCGGCCGAAGTCCGGGATGACTCCGCAGTCATCTCTGCGTATCTCGGACCATCATGATGAGCGGCCGCTTCGAGCTAGCCGCAGCCGAGGACATCGTGTTCGGGTATACGAAGTCGGCTCCCGTCATCCATTCGGTGACGATCCGGGTCGCAGAGCACGAGATCACGTCGATCCTAGGATCGAACGGGGCAGGAAAATCCACTCTTATCAAGCTCATCGCTGGTACGCACTCGCCGTGGTCAGGACAGATCCGCTTCGCGGGCGAGCAGATCGCGGCCGTGCCGGCCTGGGCCCGCGTCCCAAGGGGGCTGGTGTGTGTGCCTTCTGGCCGGTCCGTCTTTGCGGACCAGAGCGTTTCTGAGAACCTGCTCCTCGGCGCGTACGCTTACCGAAGAGACTCGGCCCGCGTCTTCGCGAACCTTGATTCGATGTTTGACCGGTTCGAAGTCCTCGGGCGCTTACGCGACCGCGCAGCTGGCACGTTATCGGGCGGCGAACAACAGATCCTGTGCATCGCGCGCGGATTGATGGCTCGTCCGAAGCTGATGCTGTTGGACGAGCCTTCTTTGGGTCTTGGGCCGCAGGCAGTTGACGGCCTTAAGTCCCTCCTTCTTCAACTCAAGAAGGAGGGGACCACGATCTTGATGGTGGAGAAGCTGCCCGGTCTTGCCGCTGGTGTCTCCGACAGGTTGGCGGTCATGCAGCTTGGCAGGATCGTTACCGAAGGACCAGCCGACGTGGTCGCCGGAGATGCTGCGATAGCCAGGGCGTATCTCGGGGGCTAGTGGCCCACCTAGTCGTTCGTCTCGGACTTGGGAGGGAGCTTTAGCGAAAGAAAGATGGTTGTTGCGAGCACCCCAGCTATCACTGCCAGGGAAGCCAGTATGGGGATGTGGATATGGAAACCGCTGAGGATCATCTTCACTCCTACGAAGGCAAGTATCACGGCAAGCCCATAGTGGAGAAGGTGAAACTTGGTCATTGATCCAGCAAGAAGGAAGTAGAGCGACCTTAGACCAAGGATGGCGAACACGTTCGAGGTCAGCACGATGAATGGATCGCGAGTGATGGCGAAGATCGCCGGGATCGAGTCGATCGCGAAAACGATGTCCGTCGTTTCGATGATCACCAGAACGAGGAACAAAGGAGTCCCAACGCGCCGACCGGCCTCTTTCACGAACAGCTTCTGTCCGTGATAGCGGCTTGTCGTCCGAAAGCGTTTCTGCATCAGCTTCAGAATGGGGTTGGATTCCGGGTCCATTTCCTCGGTTCCCTTGGCGATCCTTATGGCCGTCAGGATCAACAAGGCTCCGAACACATAGATGATCCACTCGAATGAATCCAGCAAAGCGACGCCCATCACGATGAACAAACCGCGGAAAACGATCGCGCCCAAGATCCCGAAGAACAGAACCCGGTGTTGGTACTGAGGGGGTACAGAGAAGTAGCGGAATATCACGATGAAAACGAACATGTTGTCGACCGACAGCGAGTATTCGATGAGGTAACCGGTGAAGTATTCGAAGGCGGGCTTCGCGCCCTGGACGACTGCCAGCCCTACACCGAATGCGACGGCCAGGCCGATCCATGCAGCAACCACCGCCCCTGCCTGCTTGCTTGTTTGAACGTGAGGCTCGGCGTTGAAGAATCTGAGGTCGACGAACAGCATCAACAGAACGAAAGCGATGAATCCGAGGTAGACGTATGGACTCATGGCGTCAGGTGAGCGGAGATGGCTGGGTCAATAGATCCCGTCGTCCTTCACCCTAGTAAAGATGTCGCCGGGGTTCATGAACACGACACTTGCCTCTCCTGCCTTTCCGGTATCTCCCCCAACCGGCAGGTTCTTCATGTTGGCTGGGTCGATCTCTCGTGCGAGAAGGGCCATGCGTAACAACTCTGGGAGCGGCACGGTGATCTTGGTGTGTCGGCGAGCGACCCTTATGTAGTCGAAGATCCTATGAGGGTCTTGCGCCTCAGCTCGGTACTTGGCAAGTGTGGCGATGATGAAGTTGCCCTGGTTCTCGGTTCGCGAGAAGTCTCCCTTTGGGGTGTCCTTGCGGTTCCGGTTGAATGCGAGCGCCTGCCCGCCGCCCATGTGGATCACGCCAGCTGAGGCGAACGCCGCTCCCGAGGGTGGGTCGTTCATGGGATAGGGCACGTTCACATCGACGCCGCCGAGTTCGTCGATCAGGGCCATGAAGTGCGTGAACTCGGTGGTTACGTAGTACTGGATCGGGATGCCGGTTACCTGCTTCAGCACCTCAGTCTGAAAATCCGGCCCGCCGAAGAAGCACCCTGTGTTGATGCGGTTCTGACCTTGTCCAGGGATGTTCACGTAAGAGTCCCTCGGGATGTCGATGACGCTGCCCGCCTTCTGGGCGGGGTTGATCGCCACGATGTGGAGGGCATCGCATCTTCCCCCTGGTCCGCCCGGAGGGCCACTGCGGATATCGCTTCCGAGCACCGCGATGAATAGTGGCTGTCCGAGTTCCGGTTTCCAACTGGCTCCCTGCACCTTGTGGATGCCGACCGCGGCTGGCGAAGGAGTTTGGGATGAAGCCGAGCCCCTGAACGGCTCCGAGATCCACCAGCCCATCGCGCCAACTCCGACGAGGCAAGCCGTGACGAGCGCTGGCCAACGCCGCAGACGCGGCATCGGAAGGATGTCGCGGGTCACAGCACCGCTCCATATGGGAGGGACCCGAATGCAGCCTTCTTCGTTCGAGTGTCGGCTTTCAGTTCTGCGAAGAATGCTGCGATCTTGTAGGTGCCGCCCTCCGGTGTAAGTAGGAAAGTGGCCTTGTGCGTGATATCGACCGGGCCGTCGGCCTTCGCTTTTGTCGATGCGGCACCTTGGAATGTGACCGTCGCGATCGCTGAGGATGCACTGAGGTCGTCCTCGATCAAGAACGAAAGTTTGTCGATCTTTTGGACCGTCACATCTATCTTCCGCACCTTAACTGCCAGTTCAGCTAGAGCGAGGCCGCCCAGATTTGGCCCGACCTGCGGCTGAGCTTCTGCCGTGAACAGGCCAGCTAGACCGGGATGAGCCCCCGCTTGGAATTTTGAAGGGTCGACGAACCCGTGATCGTAGAAGGCGTTGAGCGCCTGGGTCACTACTGCTGCCTGTTCGTTCGCTTTGGCTGCCGCCTCTGGACGGTCCTTGGCGTCGAGCGCCTTCACCTCGCCAAGCTGCAGAGCGGCCCGCGGTGGCGGCGCTGGTTTGCTCGGCCCTGGCTTTTCGTCCTTGCCGCATGCCGAGAAAACCGCCGCAACGGTCAGCAGGATGGCCATAAAGCGTCTCATCTGAGGCATTCTTCCCGAAGGGACAAGGTTTTGCTTGACCTTCGTAGGGTTACAATCCACGCCGCTTGTCATCTCATGAGATCCGTCCAAGCTCTGCGGCGGCCAATAAGGGGGTTTTCGGGTTGGACTTATCGATAGACGTCAAGAAGCAAGGCGGATTCGCCTTACTGCAGGTAGCTGGTGAGGTTGATGTTTTTACGGCTCCGAAGATCCGAGAGCAGCTCATCGACCTCGTTGAGCAAGGGGACCACGACATCATCGTGAGCCTGGAAGGCGTCGATTTCCTGGACTCGACCGGACTCGGCGTTCTCGTTGCGGGCCTGAAAAGGGTGAAGATGCACGACGGCACCTTGAGCATCGTTTGCACCAAGGACAAGATTCTCAAGATCTTCCGTATCACCGGTCTCACCAAGGTCTTTCCCATCTTCGAGACCGAAGAGGCCGCCATCGCTGGAGCGAAAGAAGCCACACCCAGTTGACATTTTGAGGGCCCAAAAGATACATTTTGCGGCTCTCAACCATGAACGACTCATATTCTAAATCCGACCGTGACCTGCTGAAGGCCGTCTATAGGCTGACTAAGGACGGCACCGACACCCACACCGGCAGCCTTGCCGATTCTCTTGGGCTCACCCCAGGGACGGTGACCTCTGGGATCAAGAAGCTCGCGGAACGCGGGCTGCTTGAGCACCATCCCTACAGAAGCGTTGAGCTGACCCGCTCGGGACGGCGCGTTGCGGTCGCCGCCATCAGGCGTCACCGGATCGTAGAGAGGTTCCTTTCCGACATGCTTGGCTATGCGTGGAATGAGGCCGACAGGCTCGCCGCTAATTTCGAGCATGACCTTCCCCAGGAGGTGGAAGACCGGCTATTCGTGGCTCTCGACCGTCCAACCACCTGCCCACATGGGTTCCCGATTCCCGAGCGCGATGGCACCGAGATCGCCGAGATGCCCCCCCTCTACGGCCTCGAGCCGGGAGATGTCGCCATCGTCGCTGTGCCCGGCTCGACCGAAGATGCGGTGGTCGAGTTCCTGGGCACGCTAGGACTCCGGCCGGGGGTCAGGGTCGAGGTCAAAGAGAAGCATCCCTTCGACGGACCGATGGTTCTTCGTGTAGAGGGGGCCGACCGCACCGTCGGCGAGAAGGTGGCAAATCAGATCTTCGTAAGGGTCGTAGGCAATATCGCCACAGACCAAGAATCGGCATAGAGAAAGGAAAGATATGAACGCAATGATCCTCGCAGCGGAAGGGGGTTATCAGGAGTTCACGCTGAGTTCGACTGACTTTTTGTGGCTCTACTTCTCAGCAGGCACCGCCCTGCTGGCGATCGCAGTTGGATTCATCTTGATGAAGGGTGTGCTGGCGGCGGAAACCGGCACGCCGAAGATGGTCGAGATAGCAACGGCCATCCAGGAGGGGGCTATGGCCTACCTCAGTCGTCAGTTCAAGACCATCGGGCTGATCCTCATCCCGCTCCTCGCGATCGTCTTCTTCACGTCGACAGCGGTGCTCAAGCCCGACGAGACCGTGGCTCTGTCTTTCATGCAGTCGGGGATCTTCCGCTCGCTGGCATTCCTTGCAGGCTGTGTGATGTCTGGCCTTACCGGATTCATCGGCATGAGCCTGGCTGTTAGAGGGAACGTCCGCACGGCGGCCGCAGCTCGTTCCGGTTCGCTGCCAGCCGCTCTCAAGGTCGCATTCCGCACCGGAGGGGTAGCGGGGATGTTCACCGTAGGACTTGGACTGTTAGGGGCGACCCTCATCATCCTCGTCTTCCAGAACACCTCCTCCGCGATCTTGGTTGGGTTCGGATTCGGAGGCTCGCTGTTGGCGCTGTTCCTGCGAGTAGGTGGCGGGATATTCACCAAGGCTGCCGACGTTGGGGCGGACCTTGTTGGAAAAGTGGAAGCGGGGATCCCAGAAGACGATCCACGTAACCCGGCCACGATCGCTGACAACGTCGGTGACAACGTCGGTGACTGCGCCGGTATGGCAGCAGACCTTTTCGAGTCTTACGAAGTAACGCTTGTCGCGTCGATCATCCTGGGTGTCGCGGCGTTCGGATCGATCGGTGCCAACCCAGCCCTCGGGCTGGTTTTCCCCGTTATCGCGCGCGCCATCGGCGTCATCGCATCGATCGTCGGGGTATACGCGGTAAAGGCCACCGACAAAGATAAGACCGCCATGGCTCCCATCAACAGAGGGTTCCTAACGGCAGGCATCCTGACCGTCATCGGCACTGCAGCGGTCAGTTACTTCTACGTTGGCAACGACCACGGAAACGAAGGCTGGAAGGTGTTCGCAGCGGTCGTCATCGGTTTGGTCCTTGCCCAGGTGGTGTCGAGGCTCACCGAGTACTTCACCTCGACCGAGAACGCACCTGTTCAAGAGATCGCGATCGCCTCGAGAACGGGGCCAGCTACAACCATCCTCGCGGGAATCTCATCGGGTCTCGAGTCGTCGGTGTACGCGATCCTCGCGATCGCAGCAGCGCTCGCTGTGGCTATCGCTCTTGGTGGCGGAAACGTCCAGTTCTCGCTCTACCTCGTTGCGCTTACCGGTATGGGGATGCTCGCTACAACAGGTGTTGTTGTGTCCGAGGACACCTTCGGACCTGTATCAGACAACGCTGCCGGCATCGCCGAGATGTCGGGTGAATTCGAAGGCGAGCCTCAGCGGATCATGGTCAGCCTCGACGCGGTAGGTAACACCACTAAGGCTGTCACCAAAGGGTTCGCGATCGGGTCTGCTGTCATAGCGGCCGTCGCGCTCTTCGCCTCGTTCATCGAGACGATCGGATCGGAGCTGGGCATCGTTGAAACCGGCTCGGCCCTGTTCCGCCACCCACTGACGCAGATCAACGTCGCCGATCCCAAGACGTTCATCGGCCTTCTCATCGGGGGCTCCATAGCCTTCATGTTCAGCGCGCTTGCTATCAGGGCGGTCGGACGCACGGCTGCGGTCGTAGTTCAGGAGGTGCGCAGGCAGTTCGCCGATGGTCAGATCATGTCTGGGACGAAGCGACCCGACTACGGGCCTGTCATCGATATCTGCACGGCGGCTTCGCTTCGTGAACTTGCGACTCCGGCCCTGCTTGCGACCCTTACGCCCGTGATCGTCGGCTTCGGCATCAACTACTTCGCCCTCGGGGCGTTCCTTGCAGCAGTCATCCTCACCGGACAGTTGATGGCTAACTTCCTTTCGAACGCCGGTGGTGCTTGGGACAACGCGAAGAAGCACATCGAAGATGGACATGAGGGGGGTAAGGGATCGGATTCACACAAGGCGGCGGTCATCGGTGACACGGTCGGAGACCCGTTCAAAGACACGGCGGGCCCAGCGCTGAACCCTTTGATCAAGGTCATGAACCTCATCTCGCTTCTGATACTTCCAGCGGTGATCAAGTTCCAAGACAACGATCCGGTCCGCTATGCGATCGCCCTCACTGCCCTGGTGATCCTTGGGGTCTCGATCGCGTTCTCCAAGCGCAAGTCACCGGACATGGGGGAAGGGGCCCCTCAGGCCGAGGCCGTTAAGGTCGCCTAGAAGACAAGGCTTTCTTCTTCGCCCCGATGCGATAAGGCACGCTGATCACGACGACGTTTGGCTCGAATAGCAGCGTCGTCTTGATCAGCAGTGCCGTCTGATTGTGCAGAAGGTTCTGCCACCATCTGGACACGACGAACTCAGGCACCACAACCCCGACCGCATCGTTGGGGTTGGGGCCGAGTTCTCTAACCTCTCTCACCAATGGTTCGATGAGGCTTCGGTACGGGGAGTCGACGATCTCTAGTGGAACATCGAGTCCCCACTGGGCCCACTCTTCGCTGAGGTCCGAGACGCTCGATGTCTCGGTCTGAACGGTGAGAGCTTTGAGATCGGATGGGTTGAGCGAGCGCGCGTATTCGAGCGCGCGGATGGTCGCCTTGTGGACGGATGAGACGACCACGATCATCGAGAGTCGTCCGGGGGCCTGAAGTCTCTTCGGCTCGGGCTCGATGTCTGGCCGGAACGGAACGCTGATCACGATAACGCCGGGCTCACCCAGAAGCGCTCGCTTCACTCCTAGCATCACGCGACTTTTTACCAACTGCTCGAAGAACCCTTCGTATTGAGGGTCTGGAAGCACGACGGTGATTGGGTTGGCCTCCGTCGGCTCCATTGCCCTTATGGCTTCGATGAGCGCTGACGTTTTTGGCCGGAGCTTCTCGATGGGAACGTTCACCCCCATCGATGACCATCGGTTGGCCAGGTCGGCGATCCGAACCTCCGAAGCCCTGATCGAAACCACGCGAAGCTGGCGGGCCCCGATGGCCCTTGCGAATGCGAGCGCTTTGGTAGCGCCTCTGAAACGAGATACCACCATGACAACTCTGTTCCGCTCGATCTGCGTGACCGTGTGATCGATGCGCAGCTCTTTGGCGACCGAGCGGTAATGGGAGTTCACCTTCGCCAGAAGCAACGCCACTAGCGGGATGAGGATCATCACCAATTCGGCTCCGCTTCCGAAATTTCCCCCGGTTGCCCAGAACCCTTTTGTCACCGAAACGATCAGCAGAACGATGAAAGTGGTGGTGGCCCCGATGGCGTTGATGGCGGTCGAACGTCTCCAGTTTGCCGGCTCGGGAAGGTTGCGCGCCTTCGAGCGACGCACCTCATTCCGCCAATGAAAGATCATCCCGGTCTGAGAAAGGGTGAAGCTCGTAAATACGCCGATGACGTAAAGGGCGACGATCTTGTGTATGTCCGCGTCATACAGATAGAGAAGAAGACTCGCTGCCAAGGCCAGGATCACTATCCCGTTAGAGAAAGCCAGGCGGTCCCCCCTGTTCTGAAGGGCTCTCGGAAGGTAGCGGTCCCTGGCGAGGATCGAAGCCAGCCTCGGAAAGTCGGCATAAGCGGTGTTGGCGGCTAGGAACAAGATGAGAGCGGTGAACGCCTGGACCACATAGAACATCGGAGTAAGGCCACCGGTGAAAACCCGGCTCGCGATCTGTGAGGTGACGGTTCTACCCTGCTCGATCCCATGGGGGTCTATCTGATAAGTCCGGGCGAGGAAGGTAACGCCCAGGAAAAGGATCGCTAGCAATATCCCCAAGACCCCCAGGGTCTGCGACGCGTTCTTAGCCTCGGGTTTTTGAAACGCCGGCACGCCATCCGATATTGCCTCTACTCCGGTGAGTGCGGTGCAGCCGGCGGCGAAAGCCTTGAGCAGCAGGAATATCCCAGCCCCCGAAGCGGCCGTGCTCGCGTGCTCCACCGCGGCCGGCTCGATGGGTTGTCCGGAGAATGCCCGTACGACGCCGAAGGCGATCATGATCCCCATCGTGATGAGGAAGCCATAGGTTGGGATCGCAAATATGGAACCCGACTCCTTGAGTCCCCGAAGGTTCAAGAATGTGATTACGGCGACGATGACCAGCGAAAGGACGACCTTGTCGTCTGCGGTCCCTGGGAATGCAGCGGCAACGGCTGCCATCCCAGCGGCGACGCTGACCGAGACCGTCAAGACGTAGTCGATCAACAATGCCGCCGCAGCAATCAGGCCGGGATATTTACCGAGGTTCTTGTGGGCGACGATGTATGCGCCTCCGCCCTTCGAGTAGGCCCTCACCGTCTGCCTGTAAGACATGATCACGACGGCAAGGACCAAGGCGACCGCCACCCCGATGGGAACCGCGTGCGGCAGGGCTGCGGCGGCATTGCCTGCTTTCACGAAGGCACTGAGGATCTCATCGGTCGCATAGGCCGACGATGAGAGGGCATCGGACGAGAACACCGCAAGAGCGATCCGCTTGCTCAGCCGGTGGTGCGCCTCTTCGTGAGAAGAGACTGGACGGCCGACGACGAGTCGTTTGATGATGCGATTCAAGGCTGGGTGAGCATAAGACCTGCAATGGACTTAGGTGTATGTTTTCGCCCGTGCACGCAGTCATAGTTGGATGCAGCCGAGTGGGGGCCGAGTTGGCCCACGCGATCGAAGCCAAGGGCGGAACCGTCTCGATCATCGACAGGGACCCGGCTTCCTTCGAACAGCGCCTTCATCCTGGCTTCCACGGAAAGAAGCTGGTCGGCATCGGATTCGACCGGGACAGCCTCGAGGAGGCTGGCATCAAGCAAGCCGAGATGTTCGTCTCGGTGACCCGAGGCGACAACACCAACATCGTTTCGGCCAGGATCGCCAAGGAGCACTACAACGTACCGAATGTCGCAGCCCTCATATACGACCCCCGAAGGGTCCAGATATATGAGCGACTCGGGATCAGCACCGTGGCGACCGTCGCCTGGGCGACCGATCAGATCCTGGCGCGGATCCTTCCTAGCACCGAGGCGGTCGAATGGACGGTCGGCTCAGGCGAAGTTGTGGTCGTCGGTGTGCCATCTCCACCATCGCGCATAGGGCAGACACTCGAGAGCCTCGAGATCCCTGGTCGGGTCCGCGTTGCGGCCCTTACCCGATTCGGAGCAACCCAGATCCCGGACCGTGGTGCTGTTATCCAGGAGGGGGACTTCATCCACCTCAGCGTTCTTCGCACCGCTATGTCTGACGTCGAAGAGATCCTCAAGCCAAGTACCGAGGACGCGGGATATTGAGGGTAGCGATAGCTGGTGCCGGCAAGGTGGGCCGGTTCGTTGCCAGCGACCTTGTGAGCCGTGGCCACGAAGTGGTCCTGATCGACAGGGATGGCGAACTCATCGCAAGGCACGAGGCAGGGATCAAGTGCCGATGGATACAGGCCGACGCATGCGAGCCCCTCAATCTTCAAGGATCCGGCCTCGATACATGCGACGTCATGGTCGCAGCGACGGGGGACGACAAGGTCAACCTCGTGGCGTCCCTACTCGCCAAGCAGGAGTTCGGTATCCCTAGGGTGCTGGCGCGCGTCAACCATCCCAAGAACGAGTGGCTGTTCAATGAGTCCTGGGGGGTCGATGCTCCCGTCAGTCCGCCCCACCTTCTGACATCGCTGGTTGAAGAGGCAGTGACGGTCGGTGACCTCGTGACTCTTCTGCGCCTCGAGCAGGGCAAGGTTCTTCTGGTCGAATTCCGCCTCGGTGAGGGCTCGCCGGCTGTAGGCAAAGTCGTCGGCGAATTGATGCTTCCGAGGGACTGTGCACTCGTCGCGATCGCCCGTGGCGGGCACGTCATCGCGCCACGCGACGAAACTCCGCTGATGGAGGGCGATGAGATCCTGGCTCTTTCAACCCCCGACGTTCAAGGAAGCCTCGAGGAGGTCCTTGCGGGCGTCAAGGGTGGTTCAGACAGGATCCCTGGCTGATACGGATGCGTCAGGCAGCGATAAGTTCGTAAGCTGGGTTGATGATCTGAAGAGTGTTTCCCCTGAAGGTCGTCAGGGTTCCCTCGAGGACCAAACGCTGACCTAGGTCGATGCCGGGGATCTTCCTTCTCCCGAACCAGACGCCGACGATCTGGTCGGTTCCGTCATAGACCTGCACCTCGAGGATCATCGTGTTCTGTCTGGGAATCACCTTGATGCTTTCGACTACCCCGGCGATGCGGCGATGGGTGCGCGGGCGGCACTCGGCGATCTGCTCGATGCCCGAGATCTCGTTGCACCACTTTCGGATCTGCTGAGCTTGAAGCTGTTCCGGCGTGGCGGTCAGGTTCTCCCCGAACCTTTTGAAGATTCCCATCGTCTTTTCATTATGCGCCTGGTTTGGGCAATGACAAACGCCATCCCTGCGAGGCCCCCTGCTATCCATATCGGCAGGCCTCGGATCCCTTCGCTGTCGGTCGTGAACCGCACATCCGTTCGAAGGGTCTCGGAGTCCCCCGCGTGAAGCAGGTATCTCACCGTCAGGGTGTGCTCGCCCCGCCCAACGTCGCTGATGGTCACGGCCACTTGCTGGCCCGAAACGATCTGCCGCCGCTCAAAGATCTTCGAACCGATAGCGCGTCCATCGAGCTCTACCCAAAACTCGGTGGACGTCTTTTCAAGACCCGTGGCTATCGCTCGCACTTTCAGCGTCACCTCACCGGCAGGGACCACTGCCCCGGGCCGAGGCTGGTCGATAACGATGGAAACGGGCTCATGAGCGGCAGCCGGGAAGGGAGCGAGCATCGATGCGATGGTGAGGCTAGCCTTCAGGGTCATGGACCGAGAGCAGGCCCTTCGCCTTTTGCGAGATAAGACCTCTAAGGACGTCACGGTGCGTCATCTCATCACAGTCGAGGGCGTGATGAGGAGGCTTGCCGAACACTTCGAGCAAGATGCAGATCGCTGGGGCCTTGCAGGACTCTTCCACGACCTCGACATGGAACTCACCCACGCCGATCTTTCGCGCCACGCTTATCTGGCAGCCGAGTGGTTGCGGGAAGAAGGTGTCGACGAGGACATCATCAATGCGGTCCTTGCGCATGCCCACGAGCAGTACCAAACCGACCTGATGTCGAGAGCCATCGTTCAGGCTGACGCGGTTGCGGGCTTCTTGGTGGCGTGCGCATTGGTCCGGCCCACGAAATCCGAAGGGATGAAGGTCTCGTCGTGCAAGAAGAAGCTCAAGGAAAAGTCATTCGCGCCCGGCGTGGAGCGCGAAGAGATCTGGTCTTGCGAAGAAAAGATCGGTATTGCCCTAGACGACTTCCTTGCCATTGGGATCGAAGGCATACAAAGCGTTGCGGAGGAAGCCGGACTTACTTCGGCTGGTTAGCTGCCTTCATCCTTCTCGCATACCAAATGACTACGACCAGCACCACGAGGGCCGCGATGATGTAAGTGACCAGGTCCAGGTACGGCAATATGTCTTTCCAGTTCTCGCCGAGCAGATAACCGGCCCACGCCAGGGCGAAAGACCACGGCACACAGCCCGCGAACGTCAGCACACTGAATCTCAGAAGGGGCATCTTCGCGACGCCCGCGGGAAGTGAGATGAACGTTCGGACGACCGGCAAGAGCCGAGAGAAAAACACGGCCGAGTCTCCGTAGCGCTCGAACCAGATGTCGGCCCTTTCCACATCATGGGGTTTGATCAGCACGTAGCGGCCGTACTTCAGCAGCAGAGAGCGGCCCCCACCACGGCCGACGGCGTAGGCAATCCACGATCCAACGAGGTTGCCGACCGCGCCGAGCATCCCAACCCAGAAGAAGGACAGTCGCCCGGCTTGGGCGAGCAGTCCGCCGACCGGCATGGTGATCTCGCTCGGTATGGGGATGCACGCCGATTCGAGCAGCATCAAGATGAATATGCCCATGTACCCAGATGACCCGACCGAGTTCTCGATCCAGGTCTTCAGCGCGTCGAGTAGATGTTCCATCAGCGTGGGAACCCAGTCTTGCCGATAGAAGGAGCGTTGTCCTGGGCCGAGGTGTTAACCACATCGCCTCTTCGCGACCAGTCGGCGAAGGAGTTGAAGAACTTGCCTTTCGGCCAATCCAGTGACGACCACGGGGCAGTGAAGACCAGCTTGCTGCCACCGATAGCGAAGGATCCCGGGTATTCGACGAATCCCTTGGGCGTTTGCAGATAAGCGAACCACCCCTCGGGTGATCCATCGGCGAACAGCTGGAACCCGCTTTCCCTCGTGTCTTCGAGATAGAAGTCGACAGCGCCGGCAGGGGCAGCCTTTCGACATGCGGTCGGACCAAAGGCAAGAACCGAAACGAGGAACAGCCAGAATATCAACACTCCCGGAGCGTACAAGAGCCCGCCGAAGCGGGCTCTTGTTTCGAAACGTTGGTTAGGGATTACTTCCAGCCGGCTCCCCCACGCATGTCGTGTGGAACGATCACGATGAACGGGGCATGAGCATCGGGTAGTGCTCTTTTCCAAAGAAGTACATGTCTTGCCATTAAAGTTGGCTGTCCAGTCGATCCGGTAGATGCGCCCTGTGCCTTTACCTGATCGCTCCGAACGAAGGAATGCTTTGACGGTCGTGGAACCAGTCCCTTGGTTGTCTCCACTAGGCGGATCAAACTTGTAGTCGGGGTCGTGCTGCGGCCCCCCGTCGCCACCGACCAAGCAGTCTATGCTCGCTCGGTCAAGGAAGGAGTTTACTCAGATGCGAGAGCCAGCCCGAGATGTTGAGACTGGGTACATAGCCCTGTGGTTCTTTCGCACTTTGAGAGCTTTGTTCTACCGCTTCATGGGGACCTTTCGGCCCGGATGGCGCGACGCTTTGCCCCTTGTGCGGGATCTGGAACGTAAGGCCGATCAGGCAACGATGAACCCGCAGTTGTACATGGATCCAACGTTTGGCTTCGAACTGAGGAATATGGAAGCCGAGATCAAGAGGGTTCGCGCTCGCCGATAACTCTAATCCCCGACGCCCAGGGTTTTGCCCCCGCGAACCTCGATCTTGCCTTCCATCCCTTGGTCACGGTGGAACTTGCAGAAAAAGGTGAATGTCCCACTCTTTTTGAAGTTGTATGCCTGTAGCCCCAGGGGCGGGTCCTTCGCGGCTCGATCAAAATCTATCCCGAGTTCAGGGATGGAGAAGTTGTGTGCAACGGAACCATTGTTGAGAAGATTGAGAAATTGAGGTGGGCCCTCTTTCTCGAAATCGATTGAGATTTCATGTGGATCGAAACGGAAGTCTTCCATCTTGAGTTCCGTAAAGACGGGCCTAATCTTGGGAGGAGCGGGGGCTTTTGGGCCCCCGCACGCCGTCGCCAACACCGCGAGCACAAGGGCCATCCGTGTAGGGACCTTGCTCAGGCGCATAGCGTGACTGTCTCCTGGCCCCCAGGGTCGTAACTGTTGTATCCGAAGTGAGCAGCGGCAACTGAGGTGAAACAGTAGTTCGGATAGGGGGCGAGGAGATGCCCTGAGGCGAAAGCTTCCACCCTTGTGCACGAGCCACTGACCTTCTCAAAGCACCTACTCGTGGATAGGGGTGTCGTCAAGGAGGGGGAGATGTAAGAAGCGGCTGCCCACATATCGGTGACAGAGGAATCACAGCTCCCAACGATATGGACTTCCACGTAAATCCAGCCACCGAACTGGCGCACAGCGTCATGTCGCGCTCCCCACGTGCAGGAAGACTGACCTCTGAAGCATGCCTGTGGATTTTGATCAACGATGCCGCTCGTGCATCCGGTGGCCCACTGGGCCTCTTGCCCGTTGGCGGCCCCCGCAGGGAAGCTCGCGGTGTAAAGGCCAAGCGGGCCCAGAACGGCGGCGAATCGGACGAATCTCTTCAACTTATCCCCCTTGTAGCGGTTGGCGTGCGTACAACCGTCCAACGAAGCCCAGAGGCCCGGCGTTACGCCCCAGGAGAAAGTTCTTTTCGCGAGGTGTCCGAATAGGAGCGCTTCGTAGCTAAAAGAATTTGGTGGATACCACCCTGCGCGAGGAGCCGCCACGCCCGCCCTTACGTAAGCCGTTGGCGCCCGCCGAGCTCCTCCCGGTGGAAAATGCTTCCGCGGAAGCATTTATTTGGTCCGAAGGCCCCGTCGAAGAGCCCTCTGATTCAAAGTGAGATCGACTTTTTGAGCACATCAGGGGCGTGAAAACGCTTCCGCGGAAGCGCGGGGTTGTCATTTACCACGCCTGGAAAGCCCATCTGCGTTCGGGAGCGGCGGTTTTCGAGGATTGACGGGATCCTCGACTTCCCGGTGGAAAACCCTTCCGCGGAAGCGCCGGTTGTCGCTGTAGATACCACTGTCCGTGAGGAGCCGCCACATCTGCAGCGCTTGACAGATGCGCTGGTCCCCCTCACCCTGCCCAACGTCCGCAAGGAACAAAGGAGAAGGGTTGGCGCAGAACCTGGTGATCGTCGAATCGCCTGCCAAGGCCAAGACGATCGAGAAGTACCTGGGCAAGGACTACAAGGTCCTGGCTTCGGTCGGCCATGTGCGCGATCTGCCCTCGAAGACCCTCGGTATCGATGTGGAAAAGGATTTCGCCCTCGAATACGTCGTCAATGAGGACAAGAAGAAGGTCATAGCGGCGATCGCCAAGGCCGCCAAGGCCGCTGAGGCCGTTTACCTCGCCACTGACTACGACCGCGAAGGTGAAGCTATCGCCTGGCACATAACCGAAGCCTGCAACATCCCCCAAGAGAAACAGCGGCGAATCACCTTTACAGAGATCACCAAGAAGGCTGTGACGGCCGCGGTCGAAGACCCAAGGCAGGTTGACAAGAAGCTCGTAGACGCTCAGCAGGCCCGCCGCTCGATCGACCGCCTGGTCGGCTATCCAGTCTCCCAATTGCTCTGGCAGAAGATCCGCTACGGGCTCTCCGCTGGAAGGGTCCAGAGCCCTGCACTTCGTCTTGTGGTGGAGCGTGAACGCGAGATCCGTGCCTTCGAGACGATCGAGTACTGGACCCTCGAGGCCCTGCTGTCGACCAAGCAAGACGAGAAGTTCGCCGCCACGCTGATCCAGATCGGTGAGCGAAGGGTCCCCACCCAGATCAACAAAGACTCCAAGGAAGACATCGAGTCGAGGATCGCTGCCGGCACCGATGCCGAGTCGATAAACCAGGCCCTCGACGGAGCGACATTCAGTGTTGGTGATGTTCGGACCAAAGAGGTCCGCCGGACTCCTGCCCCTCCCTTCATAACCTCAACGTTTCAGCAAGAGGCGTCTCGCAAACTCGGCTTCGGAGCCCGCCGTGCGATGGCCTTGGCTCAGCGGCTCTATGAGCGCGGCCATATCACTTATATGAGAACCGACTCGACCACGATGAGCTCAGAGGCGATCGCGTCCGCAGCCTCTCTCGTCAAGAGCAGATTCGGGAATGAGTACTGGGCCGGCAGGTACAAACACCACGACCGCAAGTCCAAGGGAGCCCAGGAGGCGCACGAGTGCATCCGTCCGACCGACATGAAAAGGGACCGGGCTGCCGTCGAATCGGCGATCCAGGCCGACGAGTCCCGTGATTCAGCGGCACTGCTGAAGGTCTACGACCTGATATGGAAACGCTCTGTCGCTGCGCTGATGTCGCCAGCGGTCAGCGACCAGGTTTCAGCCGACATCAAAGCCGAGCCATCGAACAAGGGTGAGGTTCATCTATTCCGCGCAACCGGATCGACCCTCAGATTCGATGGATACATGCGTCTTTATCTCGAAGGCACGGACGATGAGGATGATGAGAAGTCATCGACGCTTCCATCTCTGGAAGTGGACCAACCGTTGGATCTGGTTGAGCTGAAGCCCGAACAGCACTTCACCCAGCCCCCGCCGCGATACACCGAAGCCAGCCTCATCAAAGAGCTAGAAGCCCGTGGCATCGGACGACCCTCCACCTACGCCTCCATCATGGCCAACATCGCCGACGACAAGAAGGGGTTCACTCGACTTGAGAACAAGAGGTTCTACGCAACGGACACCGGCGAGGTA
>Ga0183260_10000575_pt1 | contig 31095 bp, 41 predicted proteins | sample AntDrymUQ4972206_2_FD_129768 | JGI IMG/M metagenome (GOLD analysis project Ga0183260, IMG submission 129768) | Polar desert sand microbial communities from Dry Valleys, Antarctica - metaG UQ497 (22.06) (version 2) (version 2) | ecosystem: Environmental > Terrestrial > Soil > Desert | place...
CCGCGACCAGGTCGGAGGCCGCGGACTCGAAAGCGATCAACTTCGCAAAGCGACGATCTGAGGAGATGGCCGCGTTACTCGACGGACCGTTCGGGATGCCGCCGTTCAGCGACCGGGAGATCAGCTGGATGCTCTGGGACTCCGCGCGAGTCTGGGCCGGTGCCTCGCTCACGGCGCCCAAACCGACGACGAGCGCGCTGACTCCCAGCGCAGCCCCGACGGTGGCGCGCTGCCTGGGTGTGGTCTGTCGTGTCGTCATGTCCCGCGCCCTTCGGTCGTTTCCGTATTGGACGCAGCGAGGACGGGAACCGTCGTGCTGCTGTTCAACTGATCGGACGACCTGCCGGGGAGCCGCACCGCAGCCGCCGAAACCCGGACATTCGTCGGGCCTGGTGCCCTGGGTGACCGCTACGGCACCCGCCCGGCGTTCCGCTTACCATTCCGCGCGATGAGCGCATTCGCACACGGCGACCACGACCTCGCCCCCGAGCGCGTCGCCGAGCTCGTCGGCGACGATGGGTGGGAGATCATCGACGTGCGCGAGAGCTATGAGCGCGAGGCGGGCCACATCGGCGGAACACGGCACATCGAGCTCGAGCGGCTGGCCTCGGAGTCAGAGACGATCGACAAGGATCGGCCCCTCGTCTTCTACTGCCGCCTCGGCGCACGCTCGGGCATGGCCGCCCAGGCCTTCCGCAGCTCGGGATGGGACGCCTACAACATGTGCGGCGGCATCGCCGAGTGGGCGCAGAAGGGCCTTCCGCTCGAGCCTGAGGACGGAGTGGTCGCCGACCACTGAGCCGGAACGAGCGCCGCCCGCTCGGCATCGACTTGCCCGGCCCGCGGCCGGAGTACCCTGCCGGCGCCGCTCAGTGCGAACGGCACCGCGTTTCCTACCGGCGCCGCTTGCCGATGATGAGCCCGAGGAGGAATCCGCCGGCGAACGCCGCCCCGGCCAGGGCGGGCGGCTTCTCTAAGGTCTCCTTTGCAGTGCTGGCCACCTGGGCGGGATCGATCGAGGACGGACTGCCGTCCTGCGCCTTGGCCGCGAGCTCGTCCTTCTTCTCGGACGCCTTTGCCGAAAGCTCGTCCTTCTTGCCAAGGACGGTCTGCTTGACCTCCTCGACCTTGTCCTGCGCGCGCGCCTTGACGTCGGTCTTCTCCGTCAACGCGGCAACCGTCTCGCCCAACTCCTCGCGCGTCTGCTCGATATCCCGCTCGATCTGCTCGGGGGTTCGGCTGCCCGCCTGGGCTGCGGTCGCACGAGCCTGGGCGGGGCTCTCAGCGCTGACGACGCTGGAAGCGTCGGCGGTGGGGAGGTCGGCGCTCGGGGCGTCGGCGCTTGGCGTGTCAGCGGCCGCGGCAGCGAGATCGGCAGCGGTCTCCCCCTCAGAGGGCGCGATCGGCGTGAAGCCGCCCGGCGGCGTGTCCTGATCGGCGGCCCCGGCCGCGGGCACCGCCCCTTCGGGGGCCTCTACCGCCGGCCCGTCTTCGCGCTCTGCTTGACCCATTCAACGTCCTCCTTCACAGTCTCGACGGTTCGCTCAGGTGCGGCCGGCGCGGCCTCCTGGACCTTGTTGCGCCCCAGCAGGGCGAGCACGCCCGCGATCGCCCCGTATGAGGCCGTCACGATCAGCGCGGCCAGCCACGCCTCGTCGACAACCGTGGCGAGCAGGAGAATGAAGGTGGCGGTCAGCGCGCCGAGCGCGTAGAGCCCGAGGACACCGGCGCCGCCGAACATACCGGCCCCGATGCCGACTCGCTTGCCCTTCTCGGCGAGCTCTGCCTTCGCAAGCTCGACTTCCTGGCGCACGAGCGCCGTCGTCTGGTCGGCCAGCTGCTTGACGAGCTCGGCGGTCGAGTCGCTCGGGTTCGGTCCGTTGCGTTCCGGCATCGGTGCATCCTTCCGCGGGTCGGTGTATCTCCCACCCGAGCTACCCATCAGGCAGGTGGGCAAACGCTCGGCTGCGTGCCCTCAGTCGAGCCAGCTCACGACCGCGGACGCCGACGCTCTTTCGGGCGCCACCTTCTCCTGACGCGGCCGGCCGAGATGAACCAGGGCGACGAAGCGCTCGTCCTCGCCCATGCCGATCGCCGCCCGCCCCTCGAGCGTGCGCAGCACCGCCGGGGTGCGCCAGTAAGAGGCCAGTCCCCGGGCGTGCGCGGCGAGCAGGACGATGTGCACCGCGCACGCCGTCGCATGGAGGTCCTCCTCGTCGGCGACGGGATCGCCGCTCAGCGACGCTGAGACCGCGACGAGCGTCGGCGCGCGGTCGAGCTTATTCGCGCCATCTTCGCCCGCCGCGACTTTCAGCGCCGCCAGCGAGCGCGGGCCCAGCACGCGAAAGCGCCAGGGGTTGGTCAAGTGGTGGTTCGGCGCCCAGCGCGCGAGGTCGAGCAGCGCCTCGAGCGTCGCGCGGTCGACGGGCTCAGGCCCGTAGGCCTTGTGCGTGCGCCGGGTGCGGATCGCCTCCTCGAGCTCCATCGGACTCAACGCTAGCGCGGTCCGCGCGGCCGGCGATCACGAGGATCTCCTCCTCCCGCGCACGCCGCTGGGCAGGAGGCCGCGCGCGCGGTGGATCGGACCTATCCTGGCCCGCCGCGGGGTAAGCCATGCAGGCCCAGAGCCCCACCCATCGCGCGGGCGCACCACGCCGCCCGTCGCGCAAGCCATGGAGACCCCGAGCCCCATCGCCGATGAGCTGCGCGCCGCCTTCGACGCGCCGCGCCCGATGACCATCGGCCTCGAGGAAGAGCTCTTCCTCCTCGACCCCGAGACGCTCGATCTGGCGCCCCGCGCGGCCGAGGCGCTGGCTGCCACCAACGGCGACCCGCGCTTCAAGCTCGAGCTTCCCGCGGCCCAGCTCGAGATCACCCTCCCTCCGCTCGCGACCGTGCCCGAGGCGCTCGGCCAGCTGCGCCAGGCCCGGCGCGACCTGGCCGAAGCGACGACCGGCCTCGTGGCGCCTGTAGCAGTCGCCGTGCACCCCTACGCCGCCGCCGAGGGAGAGCTCAACCGGGGGCCGCGCTACAACCGCACCGCGCGCGCGCATGGCGTGGTTGCACGGCGTCAGCTCGTGTGCGCGCTCCAGGTCCACGTCGCCGTGGCCGGAGCCGACCGCACCCTGGCCGTCTACAACGCGCTGCGCAGCCACCTGCCCGAAATCGCGGCGCTGGCCGCGGCTGCGCCGTTCCACGAGGGGCGCGACACCGGTCTGGCCTCGATCCGCCCCCTCGTCGCCGGGCAGCTGCCACGCCAGGGCATGCCTCCGCTCATCGCGAGCTGGGAGGCGTGGGCCGACGACCTGCGCTGGGGCGCGGCCTCGGGCACGGTGCCCGAGCCGCGCGTATGGTGGTGGGAGCTGCGCCCCCACCCCACGTTCGGGACGCTCGAGGTGCGCGTCCCCGACGTGCAGCCGACCACGGCGGGCGCGGGCGCGATCGCCGCGGTGATCCATGCGCTTATCGCCCATCTCGCGGCGCGCTACGACGACGGCGAGCCGCTCCCGGCGGTGCCGACGTGGCGGCTGGCGGAGAACCGCTGGCTGGCCTGCCGCCACGGCGTGGAGGGCGACCTGGCCGACCCCGACACGGGGCAAAGGGTGGCGACCCGCGCCCGTCTGCACGCGCTCCTTGACGCGATCGAGGAGGACGCGGCCCGGCTGGGCTGCGGCGCCCAGCTCGTGCACGCGCGCCGACTGGTCGAGCGCAACGGCGCGATGGCGCTCCGCGAGGTCGCGCGCGAGCGCGGCGTCGAGGGGGTCGCGGCGTGGCTGGTCGAGCGGTTCACGGCCGACCGAGGCGGGTAGGAGTGACGCTGCCCATGCCGAGGTTGCCCGATCCCCGCGGGGAGACCTCCGAGGTCGTCCTCGACGCGCTGCGTCGCCGGCCGGCGACCGGGGCCCTACCCGCGCACGCACCCGCCGCCCCGCACGACCCGCTCGCCGACGAAGACCTCCACCTCTCCCTCTACCTCTGCTACGAGCTCCACTACCGCGGCTTCGACGGGGTGGACGAGCGCTGGGAGTGGTCACCGGCGCTGCTCGCGCTCCGGGCCGCCCTCGAGGAGCGCTTCGAGGCGGGCTTGCACGCCGTGCTGGGGCCGTGCTCCCAAACGGTCGCGCCGGAGGAGACCGATCTGGCCTTGCGCGAGATCGCCGAGGACGACGACGCGCCGTCGCTTTCGGTGTGGATCGAGCGCACCGCCGAGCTCGAGCACGTGCGCGAGCTCCTCGTGCACCGCTCGGCCTACCAGCTCAAGGAGGCCGATCCCCACTCCTGGGCGATCCCACGGCTCAGCGGCGCGCCCAAGGCGGCGCTGATCGAGATCCAGGCCGACGAGTACGGGGGCGGTCGGGCGCCGCGCATCCACGCCGAGCTCTTCGCTCGGGCCATGGAGGCGCTGGGGCTCGAGCGAACCTACGGCGCCTACCTCGACGCCATCCCCGGGATCACGCTGGCAACGGTGAACCTCATGTCGCTCTTCGGCCTGCACCGGCGCTGGCGCGGCGCGATCGTCGGGCACCTCGCGCTCTTCGAGATGACCTCCTCGATCCCAAACGGCCGCTACGCCCGCGGCCTTCGCCGCCTCGGCTTCGACGGCGACGCCGTGGACTTCTTCGACGAGCACGTCGAAGCCGACGCCGTCCACGAGAACGTGGCGGCGGTCGACCTGGCCGGCGGCCTGGTGGGCCAGGAGCCGGCCCTGAGCGCCGACGTCCTGTGGGGCGCCCGCGCGCTCGCGCTCCTCGACGCCCGGTGGACGAGCCACGTGCTCGACCGCTGGGAGGCCGACGAGAGCTCGCTGCGCATGCCGCTCGCCGCGGCGGAGCGGGCAGCCGCTTGAATGCGCGCGAAGTGAACGATTTGGGTGCCGAGAGCACCCACAATCCTTCACCGCTTGCTGGCGCGTCTCCAGTTCGCCGACGCGCTTGAGCTTGTATTCCGCGATCATCGGCTCCGGGCGAGGGCCGGCCGATCTGAGCGTGGTTTGACACGCAATAAGCGTAGGCAACTATACGCCGAGCGCGTATAGTTTTCTACGCATGGTGCGTACAGCGGCCAGCCGACCAATCCTTTCGTCTATGCCCGGGCGCTGGCTCCCGAGGAGGCGATCGAGCGCCCCGACGACGTAGAACTGCTGCTCGAGCGGGCGACGGCAGGTCATGCCATGACGGTGTACGCGGCCAGGCGAATGGGGAAGACAAGCCTGCTCAAGCAGCTGCGGGCGGCCACGAAGCGAAAGCTCACGACTTCGTCGCTGCCAAGTTCTCAGAGACGGGTAAGGACAGCGGAGCGGTCACGCCGGAGCTGGTCGACCTGTCCGAGCTTCACCCGCAGCGCCTGATGCTGCTGGCGCACTTCCTATGGGAGCAGATAGGAGAAGCGCCGGCCGCAATCTCCGATCTGCGCCTCGCCTACGACTTCGCTATGAGGACCGTGGATCTCGAACTGCGCTACCTGTGGGACGGCCTGACCGCCAACGAGCGCCGCGTGCTGGCCGCCGTCGCGTCGGGCCTCTCTCCCTACCAAGCTGAGGCGCGCGCGATGGCCGGGTTGGCCTCGGCAAGCAGCGCGCAGCGCGCAGTCGAGGCACTGCTTGACCGTGCGATCTTGGAGCGAGACGAGGCCGAAGCCCTGCGCATCCTCGATCCGCTGCTTGCGCGTTGGGTGCGCCGCCACGGCGGAGCGCGCGTCAGCGTCTACGTCGTACGCGGCCCCGCCGGCAGCTTCATCGTCACCGACGGCCCCTCGCTCGCTTTCGCGCGCTCCGAACACGCGAGTCTCGAGGAGGCGCAGACCGAGGCGGACCGGCTCGCGGCCGGCAGCCGCGGCGCCGACGTCATGATCTACGACACCGACGACCCGAACGACCTGCCCGACTGGGCAATCGGCGCTTGACGCCCGGGCGAGGACGAGGACACCGACGTGAGGCTTCAGCTCTCGCTGTTATACGTGGCGGCTCGCTCCCGCGCTCGCGACATCAGCAGGTGGAACTTGTCGTCATTGTCCGGATCGGACGTGAGAACGGAGTCGACCAGCTCCCGCTCCTCGTCCTTACGGACGTAGACGTTGCGCCGTTGCTCGATAGAGCCGCGGTCGAGCTCATGGTGGGGCTCCCATGTGGTCTGTTCGATGCGCCGCTGGGTTTCACGGCGCGGTGCCACTCGCACGAGATACTTGATCGCTCCGATACTGCCGAGCGCGAAGAGCACCACGGCGACGAGCTCCAGCACCCGCACGGGCTACTTCCCCGGAGTCACCGCGAAGCCCGCTCCCGGCGCAAACGTCGTCACGCTGCCCGGAATCGCCTTCAGCGTGTCGATTTGAGCGCAGGCGGGACAGTCCCTGTACCCACGCTCTCGCTCGCGGTTGGCCTGCGCATCCGCCTTGGCGGACTGCACCCGCGCCTGAGCCTGGGTCACCTGAGCGAAAGCGGCCTGCGCCTTGTTCACGGCGTCCTGCACCTCAGCCGGCAGCGCGATGCGCACGAGGTTGAACCTGATGTCGATCAGGTAGTCGCCGCCAAGGGTCTGCTTCAGATCCTGCTCGAGCGAGGTGTTGATCGCCTGTTGGACCTGCGCGAGGTTGCCGTTGTTGGACTTGCCGCCGTTCGCGACGACCTTCTGCTGGTTGCCGGCGTTCTGCACCAGGGTGCAGGAAGACACCAGCTGCGCGCAGCGAAACCCGTTGATCTGCTGCCGGAGGTCGTTGTCGATGACGGGCCTCACGATTTGATCGAGGAAGCCCGACCAGCCATCGTCACCCTCATAGGCGTAACGGGAGACCCCGTCCAGCCCCCGGAACTTCCGCGTGCCGAACTTGTTGTCGAATTGCCTCACCGCCCGGTGATCCAGGGTAAGGGTGAAGTACAGCGTCCCCTCGATCCCGACGTCTACTCCGTCGCTGGTCGGCGTGTGCACGACGTCCACCGCCCGGTCGGTCGCCCGACCCGGCGTTCGAGGTGATGGTGCAGAAACGCTGTTGAGACGGGTACTTGTGGCTGTCTGACCAGACTCCTCGCCAGGTTAAGGCTCGAGGCCGGATCGATCACCTGGCGGATCTTGTGGTTGTCGAGCATGCCGCCGTTGCGGACCACGGCGATCTCGCCGCCGCTGGTCTTGTCAAAGCCTGTCAGCACGCCGATCAGCGTGATAACACCGCGATGATGGCGATCACCACCGCGGCCACGAGGGTCCAGAACCCGCGCGGGCTTCTAGCGCGACTCGAGTTGTCCTTCTTGACGCGAACGCTCGCGTCTCGCATCCATTTACGTATCGGTTCCGGGGTCGTCACGTGCGTGTCCCGACGGAGGGCGGCAGATCACTCAGGTTAGCGCCCGCGTTCCTGCCCGGAAGGAGCGCGGAAGCGGACGAGCTTGTGGGTGCCGTCGCAGAACGGGCGGATGCGCGACTTCCCGCAGCGGCACAGGGCGACCGTCTCGCGGCCCACCTCGATCTCGTTGCCGTGCTGGTCCTCCATCCGGAACGGCCCGCGAACCAAGAGCGGCCCGTCCCGGTAGGGCGTGATGAGGGCCTCCTCGCTCAGGCCAGTCCCTCCGCCTCGTACTCGCGCAGGTAGCCCTCGAAGAGCCGGCGATGTCCCTCCTCGTCGTGGAGGATCGCGATGACCATGTCCTGGGTCACCCAGTCCACGCTGTCACAGGTCTCGATGACCCGGTTGTAGTGCTCGATTGCCCCGGTCTCGGCCTCGATGACGCCCTTGATCACGTGGACGATGTCGGTCTGGTGCTCGGGCGGCTGGAGGTAGCTCTGCTCGGCGGCGAAGTCCAGCGAGCCGGGCACGACCCCGTAGAGCTCCTTGATCCGCGCAGCGAATCCCTGGGCGTGGCCGAGCTCTTCCTGGATGTCCTTCTGGAGCGACTCGACGATCTCCTGGGCGCGGACGCCGTCGGGGTTGATCGAGTTGGAGATGTAGCTCATCACCGTCTCGATCTCCATCCAGTAGGACTTCTTGAGCAGCTCGACGATCTCCTCGCGCTTCTCGGTGTTCTCGTCGGCGAGGATGCCTTGGGCGCTGTTGCGTGCGGGCATGTTCGGGATCTCCTGAGTCGGTGAGGGGGGAGCTTGGCCGGGCGGGCTGGGCCGGGAGGCTAGGCCGGGTGGTCGCCCGTTGCCCCCTCGTTGGGCGCGTCGACGTCGAGCTTGGCGGCCTCGGGATCCGCGCCGGGCGCAAGAACCTGTGCCGGGACCGGGTCGACGCCGCTGACGGCGCTCTCGGGATAGTCGCCGTTGGCGCTCGTTCCGGACCCGCCGGGGGCCATCGAAGCGGGCGGCTCATAGCCGCCGCTCGACCGCTTGCGAGCGAGGATCGCGCCCGCAGCGATCACGGCGAGCCCGCCGCCCAGCGCAGCAAGCCAGGCACGGCTTGGAAGCTTGCGACGCTTGCCCTTGCCCTTGCCGGTCAGGCGGGTAAGCGCGCGGATCGCCGTGGTGGCCTCGACCGCGCCGAGAATCCGCTCCGCCGGTGTGCGCCGGCGTAGCGCGACCTTGGACAGCGGGGCACGGAGGGAAAGGCTCTTCAGGGACATGGCAGGGCTCCTCGCAGACGGGGTCTCTTCCAGCACTACCACAGGCGAGCGGGCGTGAAACGGCCTCAACGCTTACGCATCACCCTCCCGGGTAACACGGCGACGTGACCTACGAACGCGAAGAGCGCGACGTGGAGCGCCTGGCAGACGACTTCGACCGCGAGGCGGAGGAGATGGAGCACCGCAGCGACAAGCTCGAGAGCCAGATCGACGAGGCGCGCAGCGACTGGGAAAGCAAGCGCTCGGACGCCGCCGTGCCGGGCGCCGCCCCGCCCCCCGAAGAGGACGAGGACGAAGCCGCCGGCTGAGAAGCCGCCTCCGAAGGGGCGGCCTGCTTCCGGCGCAGCCCTTCGCAACGCCTCGAGGCGGCGTCGGCGATGACGGTTTCGGCGATCATCCCCTGACGTACCCTTGCTGTGTGGATCGGCGCACGATCACCGTCCGCTACCCCGCCTCGGGGCTCCGCGCGCGGGCGGCCTCGGTCTTCTCCGGGCGCGCACGCGTGCGCCGGCACGAGCGGTTCTTCGCTCACACCGGGGTGACGCAACGGTCGCGAATCGTCGACGTCGGTTGCGGGGCCGGCGGCCTGCGCGCGCTCGAGCCCAACATGGACATAACGGGGGTCGATATGGTCGATCGGCCGAGCTATCCAGGCCGGTTCGTGCGTGCGGACGCGACCGCCGGTCTTCCGTTCGCAGACGACGAGTTCGACCTCGCCTACTCCTCGAGCGTCATCGAGCACGTGCCGCGCCACCAGCGCGGCGCCTTCGCGCGCGAGCTGCGACGCATCGCACGCGGTTGGTACGTCCAGACGCCGGCGATCTCCTTCCCGATCGAGCCACACGCGCTGCTGCCCTTCGCCCATTGGCTCCCGGCCAGCGCCCGCCGGCACTACTGGCGGCTGGGCGCCGGCGGGCGCTGGGACGAGGTCGAGCTTCTCACCCGCGACGAGATGGCGGCGCTGTTCGGGCCGCCCCGGCGCGAGCGTCTGGGCCCGTTGACCAAGAGCTGGGTGAGCATTGAGCCGATTGGCGCCGGCGAGCACCTCGGCCGGCGCCGCTTCATGCCGGGCGCTTCCGGCGCCCCATCGCCGTTTGAGCGCGAGCCAGGGGGGTAAGGCCCGGCGGTGGCGCCTCCTCTGATTCTCCTGCTCTTCTTCGTGCTGGTCGTCGCGGTGGCCGCCGTCATGTTCATCGCAGGCATAGGCCCGTTCGCGCAGAGGAAAGCGCAGCAGCCCGGGGTTGACGACGAGGGTCCCGGCAGCCGGCCGCTGCACGACATGCCCCACCCAGAGCAGTTCGCGCGGGAGAAGTGGCGCATGTTCCCGCCGGCGCGTTGACCCCGCGTCCCATTCCCACCGGACGGCAAGGTCATCGAGGGACCGGCCGTGAAGGACCTCCCGCGCCGTGACCCTCCGGGCGCTTAACGACGGCCGTGCTCGCGAAGCTGTACCGTTCTCAGCTCTGCTGCGCGACACGCGCAGCGAATCAGTGCGAAAAGCGCCCGTAGGTCGTTGCTTTGAGAGCATCCTCCGCGAACGCAGCACACGAACCCGGAGGACAGCAATGGCCACAGGAACCGTCAAATGGTTCAGCGACGAGAAGGGCTTTGGCTTCATCACACCCGATGAGCCGGGCAAGGATCTCTTCGTCCATCACAGCGGCATCGGAGGCGAGGGCTTCAAGTCCCTCGCCGAAGGCGCGAGCGTCTCCTACGACGCCGAAGCAGGGGACAAAGGACCCAAGGCCGTCAACGTACACCCGGTCTAGCCGTGGTCTAGCCGGTCAAGAAGGAGCAGTGCAAGAGCTGGGACGAAGACGTGGATGATGACGCGATTTGCGCGTTGGTCACGCGGCTGGCGCGTCCTCACCCATCCGGCGGCGACGTTGTCGAGCGCGCCGCAATCCTCGCCGAGGGAGCTGACTTCGCGGCGGTGATGGCGTGGGTCGCCGCCCGTGGCGGTAAACCTGAGATGACGGCCTCCCCGGCCCCACGGCGGGGACTGCACGGCTCGCGGTTCCACGATGGCGCCGGCGATTCCCGGACACCGCTTCGCATCGTGCTGCCCGCTGGTGCGCTGACCTGAGCGTTCATTCGCCTGCCGCCGGCGCGGAGAACTGCAGGCTTGTCGAATGAGCGAGCTGGCCGCCCTGTGACCGACCGCGCCGGGGTAGACGTCCTCGCCGAGGAGGTCGACGCGCGCACGGTTGTGCTCACCGTCAGCGGCGAGGCCGCCGCGCTCGACGGCGACTTCCTCTTCCGGGAGATCACGGGAACGACGGCCGAGCGCGTGGTACTCGACCTCGTCGATGCCCGGCACATCGAGGCGAGCGCCGCCGACTCGCTCGTCCGCTCCGCCCAAGCGCTCGCCGCCGAGGACCGCCGGCTGGTGATCGCCAGCGAAGACCCGGACCTCCGCCAAGCGCTGGGCCTGGCGGCGGGTGAGGTCATCGACCTCGCCGCGAGGCGCGAGGAGGCCCTCGAGCGGCTCAGATCTTGAGGACGTTTACCGCCTTGGGCCCCTTGTCGCCCTGCTCGGCCTCGTAAGAGACCTTGGCTCCCTCGGCGAGCGAGCGATAGCCGTCGCCCGCGATCCCGCTGAAGTGGACAAAGAGGTCGCGGTCCCCGTCGTCAGGGGTGATGAAGCCGAACCCCTTCTCGTCGCTGAACCACTTAACCGTTCCCGTTGCCATGCGCGATCTACCTCCACGCGGTGTTTCTGTGCTTCGTGCGCGGAGATGCTGTCCAGCAACGTCGCGACACCTGCACCTTCTCTCCGCCGGACTCCGCGCCCGGCGCTGACGCGGCAAAACCTACCATGCGCGGTGAGCACGGTCACCGCCCGCACGGACCTTGACGGGCGGGCGCTGACTAAAGCGGTCGCCCGCTCGTCACACTCGCGCTCAGTTACAGGGGACGCAGCCTGCGAAGTGTGCTACTGCACATGAGCAGGCGAGGACGCAGGCAGCGGCGGGCGGAACCGCTTTAGTCGAGCTTGCCGATCTTGAAGATCTTGGTCCCGCAATCCGGGCATAGGCCCTGGATCGCCGGGCGACCGTTCTTCATGGTCACCTGCTTGGCGTCCTGGATCTCGACCTTCTTGCGTTCTTTTACGCAGTAGCCCTCTGCCATGGCGGACCCTCCTCCGTTCGGGACTCGACAGGGTCACGCTACGGTGCGGCGCGGACGGAAGGGCTAGGCCCCATGCAAGCGATTGCCGGTGGTGGGGCTGCTCACTCGCGCTTGCCGGCAAGCTCGTTGCGCTTGGAAGGCAGGCGCGCGGAGGCAGGCGCCCCGGCGCCGACGCTCGCCGCCGATGCGCTGCGGGCCCCGCGCGCCCGGCGCGCCCAAGGCGTCGAGACGGGCTCCGCCTCGACGAGCGCGGTCCACGTCGCGGGGTCGAGCGTGCCGGACACCGGCAGCCCCTCGGCGGTCTGGAACGCGGTGATCGCCAGCTGGGTCTGGGGGCCGAAGTTTCCGGTCACCTTCACCGCTTGGCCCGCCCCGTTGAGGTGCTCCTGGGCCCAGACGACCCAGTCCCCGCTGCTGCCGCGGCGAATGGTCACCGGGTTCTCGGACCGCGCGGTCACGTTGCCCGCTACGACCCGGCCGGTGGCGCGGAAGACGCTGGCCGGCCCCTGCGACCACTCCCACCAGCTCACGCCGGGCGCGCCGTAGGCGCTGGCCAGCTGGCGGAAGCGCTTGATCTCCGAAACGGACGGGCTCTGCCAGATCTGTCCGAGCGGGAAGATCGGCCGGTCGTAAGGGACGTTCCAGCGGTAGGTGTGGCGGAAGGCCTCGTCGACCGACGTGCCGATCGCCCGCCAGTACATCTGGGGCAGGTTGTACTCGGCGCCGCCTTTGGGACGCATGAAGACCGAGTAGGGGAAGCTCGGGTGGAAGTCGACGTAGGGGAAGGCGGCCAGGGCGATCGGCGCGTCGTCGCCGACCAGCGCGCGGAGCTTGGTCATGTACTCGTCGGCCGCCGCATAGCGGCCCTCGTACTCGGCCTCGGCGTCAATGATGAAGCAGTCGGCGCCGTCCTTCATGGCGTTCGCGCTGAGCCGCGCCTCGGCGCCCGGCCGCCGGCCGTAGACGTAGTGCCAACCGCACACCTTCAAGCCCTGGGAGTGGAAGTAGTCGACCATCTCCGGTGTGAACTGGCGCCAGTCGTTGACCGGCCCGTCGGCGCTCTTGATGAAAAGGGCCGTCACGTTGGTGGCCTTCGCCTGCTGCGCGATCGCCTCCCAGTCTCCCCCGTTGGCCTTGGGCAGCTGCCAGATCCACATCGCGTTGCCGTCGAAGGGCGAGCCGGCGTCGGCCGGAGCGTCGACTGGAGCGACGACTGGAGCGTCGGCCGGAGGGACGACCGGAGCGACGACTGGAGGGACGGCCGGAGGCTGGTCCTGGGCCCAGGCGGGGGCGGACACGATCAGCGCCGCCAGAAGCGCGATAACCAGCGCGCCCAGCGGCGCACGGGAGCCCATTCGCTGTTGCGTCATCGATCTCTCTCTCCTGTGCCTGCGAGGTGAGCTGACGGGCTCGCGATGAGAGCTCGCGTCGGCCGCCCGTGGCGGCCGATTCGCCCCCGGCCCGGCGCCCGATGCGCCAGACCACTGGGTCCCCCGCTCCGCGGTCGCCTTCGGCGGCCGCAGACTCGGCGTTCGGTTGCGTGTACGCCGAGTGTAAACAGCCCTTGGTTCACCAGGTTGCGGTTGCGGCGCGCAGCCGCTCGCGTCGGCGCTCAACGCCTAGGGCTCGCGGTAGACGCTGTGGTGGCCGACGCGACGCCAGATGATGTGGGCGGCGCCCTCGCTTTGGCTCCCGTAGGAGAAGGTTGCGCGCAGGTCGCTGCCGAAGCTGATCGACCATACGCCGCGTCGAGAGTCGATGCGGTGGACTCGCAGGCTCGGGTGGAAGCGTCCGCTGCCGCCACGCAGGTCTGCGATGAACTGACGCACGGCACGCTTGAACGCGGTCTTCTCGGCGGCGGTCAGACGATCGTAGTCGCGGTCGAACCGGGGCCGGCGCTCATAGGTCGGCACAGCGCCTCACTCGTCGAGCGAGGCAAGAAACTCGTCGTCGCTGTGGTAGACGCGCCCCGGCTCACCGCGCGCGATCTCCGCCTCGACCTCGCGCTCGCCGGCCTGCCACTCCGGCGTCCAGTACCAGGCGTCAGCGGCATCCACGAGCAGCTTGGGGCGCAGCATGACCGCGCCCTCGTCGGTCACGGAGAACTCGACGACGGTTCCCTCCTCGATGTGCGCCGCCTCGCGGACAGCGGCGGGCAAGGTGACCTGACCCTTGCCGCGGACTCGTGCGATCCCTTCGACTCCCATCGTGGTGCTAGAGTAACACTCTCGTACTTTCCTACGCGGGTGGCTCGCCATTCGCTGCCAGGGTTGCGATTGCGGCGCGGCGAGCTCGCGGGCGACGACTGGGCTGTGGGCGACGCGCCTACACTCCCCGCCCGTGTCGAACCTGACCGCGATCGTCCCGGCGACTAACCGTCCCTCGACGCTCGAACGGTGCCGGACCGCCATAGAGGCGGCCGAGCAGGGACCCGACGAGGTACTTGTCATCGAGGAGCCGGCGCTCGCGGGCCCCGCCGTGGCGCGCAACCTCGGCGCGCAGCGAGCCGCGGGTGACGTGCTCGTGTTCGTCGACGCCGACGTCGAGGTCCACCCCGACGCCTTCGCCCGCATCCGCTCCGCCTTCGACGGAGACCCCGAGCTGACCGCGGTGTTCGGCTCCTACGACGACGCGCCGGCGGCCCCCGGTGTCGTCTCGGTGTTCCGAAACCTCCTGCACCACGACGTCCACCACTCCTCCCCCGGGCCGGCGCAGACCTTCTGGGCGGGCCTCGGCGCGATGCGCCGCGACGCCTTCCTGGACGCCGGCGGGTTCGACGCCGACCGCTATGCGCGCCCCTCGATCGAGGACGTCGAGCTGGGGATGCGCCTGGCACAGAACGGCGCGCGCATCGAGCTCCGACCCGAGATCCAGGGCACCCACCTCAAGCGCTGGAGCCTATGGCAGATGGTCGCCACCGACTTCTCCGCGCGCGGAGTCCCGTGGGTCGGCCTGATCCTCGAGCGCGGCGGCTCGAGCGCGCTCAACCTGGGCTGGCGCCACCGCCTGAGCGCGCTGGCCTCGCTCTCGCTCGCAGGTGGGGTGGTTCTCAGGCGTCCCCGCCTCGTCGTCGCAGCCGGGCTGGTGCTCGTCGGGCTCAACCACCGCTTCTACGCCATGCTCGCGCGCCGGCGAGGCCCGGTCGAGGCGGCGGCGGGCGTCGCGCTGCACGCGGTGCACCACGTCGTCTCGGTCGCGGCCGTGCCCGTCGGGGTGGCGCGGTGGCTTCAGGGCAGGCGGGCGGCGAGCCGCGGATGAGGATTCACTGCCTGAGCACCGGGCGCGTGCGCGTGAAGCGCGGCGAGCGCGGCGTGCGCCGCTACCTTCCCGGCGGATGGTCTGAGGAGACGCTGCCGGTCAACGTCTTCGCGGTCGAGCACCCGGACGGCGTGTGCGTCTTCGACACCGGCCAGACGGCGCGCGCGTCGCGCCCGGGCTATTTCCCGCGCTGGTATCCCTTCTTTCGCCTTGCCCGCTTCGAGCTCTCCCCCGACGACGAGGTCGGCGCCCAACTGCGGGCTCGCGGTCTCGATCCCGGTCGCGTGCGCTGGGTCGTGCTCTCCCACCTGCACACCGACCACGCCGGCGGCCTGGCCGCCTTCGTGCGCGCGACCTTGGTGGTCAGCCGCGTGGAGTGGCGCCGGGCTCGGGGCTGGCGGGGCCGGCTGCGCGGCTACCTGCCGCTGGATTGGCCGAGCGGGGGTCCGGTGCTGCTCACCGGAGGCCTCGAACCGGCCGAGCGCGCCTTCGCCTGGTCGCACGACCTCGCCGGTGACGGAAGCATGACCGTCGTCCCGACGCCGGGCCACACGCCCGGGCACGTCAGCCTCGTCGTCCGGGCGGAGGACCGCACGCTGCTCTTCGGCGGCGACGTCGCCCATGACGCCGGCGCACTCGAGAGCGAGGCGCCGGAGGTAGCGCGCTGGTGCGAGACGGAAGGGGCCGAGTTCCTCGCTACACACGACGACGGGGCGTGCGCGGCGCTCACGGGAGAGGCGGTTTCTCCGGGCACCACCTCTTCCGAAGCGGCGTCTTGGGGCGCTGCGGGCGGGACGGTCGCGTGAGGGTCGGACTGATCGGCCTGGGGTGGGCGGCGCGGGCGTTCCACGTCCCCGCGCTCGCGCAGATCCCCGAGGTCACCGTAGTGGGCGGCGCCGACCTCGATCCCGCCCAGAGAGCGACGTGGGCGAAGGAGACCGGCATCGCCGCCTTCGAGAGCTTCGAGGAGCTCGTCGAGCGGGGTCGGCCGGAGGTCGTCGTCGTCGGCACGCCGCCCGATTCGCACCGCGCGCTGTGCCTCGCCGCGCTCGAGCGCGGGCTGCACGTGATCTGCGAGAAGCCCTTTGTGCCGGCGCCGGCCGACGCGGATGCGATCATCGCTGCGGCGCGGCAGGCTGGCCGCCACGTCGCCGTCAACCACGAGTTCCGCTGCAAGCCGGTCTTCAAGGCGCTCATGGAGAAGATCGGGTCGCCGGAGGCGGGGCGGCTCGTGTTCACGCAGATCTGGCAACTCATGGACCTCGCGCCGTGGGACGAGCCGGTGGCCTGGCGCGCCGCGATGCCCAACCGCACGCTCTTCGAGGGCGGCGTCCACCTCGTCGACCTGCTGCTCCAGATCCACGGCGAGCGCCCCGAGGCGGTCTACGCGCGCCACTCGAGCGGTCTCGAGACCGAGCGGCGCGCCGACGCCATCCACCTCGTCACGCTCGAGTTCCCGGGAGGCCTGCTCGCCCAGATCACCATCGACCGCCTGTGCCCCGCGGGGACCCGCTACGTCGAGGTGCGCGCGGACTGCGAGCGTGCGTCGCTGCGCGCCTCGGAGGGCGGCCGCGCGACCGTCCAGCTCGGCAAGAAGCGGGCGGAGCGCACCGGCATACGCTTGGACTTCGGGCCCGGCGGGCTCGCGTGGATGGAGCGCGGGCTGCGCCGGACCACTCTCTCCCGCAACCCCCGCGACCCCGGAGCCCACGCGACGGGGGAGCTCTTCAAGGGGATCGTGCGGGCACTGAGGGAAGGCCGCGAGCCGCCGTCGAGCGCCCAGGAGGCGCGCGACGTCATGGTCGTCATCGAGGGCGCCTACCGCTCGGCGGAGACCGGGACGCGCGTCGAGCTCGACTACGCCGCGACCTCGAGCTCGTAGGTCACGCTCTTCCGGCAGAGGAGCTCAGCGCGAAGGGCTGGCGCAAACTCATGTCGGGCGCGGGCGAGTTGGCAGTGGCGCCGGGCCGGAGGCCTGCGGACACGACGCTCGCGCGGCGTTGAGCGGCGACGCGCGTCTTTAGGCAAGGTGGCGAGTGCGGCGGCGGATCCAGGGGGCTGAGTGATGGCACGCCCAGGCTGTGAGCAGCGGGTCGGCGATCCGCCATCTGGCCTTCTCCGGTGACCAGATGATCCCTCGGGCGCGAAGGGCAGCGAGCGCGTCGCGGACGGTCTTGCCGTTGAGCGGGAGCTCGTAGGGCCCGAGTCCGTGACTGAGGGCGGTAAGGACCGTCGGGGCAACTCGATGAGCGCATCCGAGCAGCTCGAACTGTTGGGCTGAAAGCGGCTCGCTTTGTTGACGCAGAAGGTCCCACGCGGCGTGCGCTGGCGACGCGCGTTCGTTGGGCAGCAGCCGGTCGCGTGCGGTGTCCAGAATCCGCCATATCACCGCGGGTGCTCCGTCGGCAAGTTCGGCTGCCTCCCTGATGGTGGGGAGGGGGAGGTCGGTCCAGTGCCGGGCGATGGCGAGATCCTCGACGATTCGTTCGGGAGCCGCGCGGCGAAAGCGCAGCGATTGGCCAGCGCGCCAGAGGGCCGCTTGCGGATCGGCGAGCGCTCGGAGCAGCCGGCCTTGGGGTCGTCCCACGAGCAGCATCTCTGCTGATCCGGGGCTCTGGCGGTCGGCGCGGAGCACGGCGAGGAGCTCTTCGGCTGTCGTGCGGGACATGCTTTCGAGGATCGCGTCCAGGTGGTCGATGACCAGGAGCGCGTCTGCTCCGCCCAAGGCGGCCACGAGCGAGAGTGCTTCTCGCAGCCGTTCGGCGGCGCGGCCGCCGCCGAGCCGCAGCTGGTCGAAGGCGACGCCTCTGGTGGCGAGGGTGCGCGCCAATTCGAGGCCCTCGACGTCACCTGCGACGTCGTTGCCCAGCCACCATGGGGCAGCCGAGGGCCGCAGGAGTGCGATGGTCGCGTCAGCGATCAGCATCGCCAAGTCCAAGGCGTCCGCGGCGCCGCGCGCGTCAACGTAGACCGCGGGCCGCCCGAGCTCCTGTACGGCGTGTGCGAGCACGCCGCTGGTCCCGCTCAGGGGGTCGGCTTCGATGATCAGCAGGCCCGGGCGCTCCGCGAGGCGCCCGCCCAGCTCTCGATGTTCGCTGAGTCTTCCCAGCAGCCACCGTGCGGGCGGCCCCGCCGGCGGGGCGGTGGGTGCCTCGAGATCAGTCATCCTCATCGAGATGCTCGCGCGCCTCGCGAAGGCCCTCGGCGATGCATTGCTGGTCCACGACTTCCAGCTTGAGCTTGCGAGCGGTCAGTGCGACGTACCGCCCGGCGGTCATGGTGTCGTACGGGCGCCAGGCGCCGAAGTCGAGGACCTCCTCGAGCAGCTCCGGTCCGATTGAGAGCCCGGCGCGCTCGAAGCGCGTGGTCAAAGGCCGGCGCCACTGGTCACGGGGGATCGTCGATGCGAGCGTTCGGCGTTGGACGAGCTTGGCGACTTGGTAGGGCTCCTCGAGCAGGCGGTCTACGACGCGTTCTTGGCTTCCGTCGATCAGCAGGACGACGTCTGTTTGGCCGGCGTAGATGTCGATGAGATCGCCCACGATGCCCTCCCCGTCCGCGTAATCGGCGGCGCGCTGGAGCTCGTCAATGCAGAACACGACCTTGAGCTTCTGCTCGCGCGCGATCTTCAGCGGGAGCTCGAGCGCCGCGCGGCGCGTCGCGAGTGGCAGATCCCGGCCCAGCGCCGAGAGGTCAAGGGGCACGCCGATGGATCGCAACAGCGCCTCGATCGCCGGCCGCGCCACGGTCGCGCCCTTGCGCGCGAGATGAGTGAGGTCGATCCGGGCGGACTGGTCGATCAGGAGCTGACAGAAGCCGGTCGCGGTCGTCTGCCTGGGCGTTTCCAGCCAGACCACCACGTAGTCGTGCTGATCGCGCAACCTCGCTGATGCCGCCCAGCACACCGTGTCTTGCCGATCCGCCGCGGTCCGCTGAGCAGGCAGTGGACACCCTCTACCAGCCGCAGCACGAGCTCGGCGACATCCCCCTCACGATCGACCATCTCCTCGGGCTCAACCCGACCGCCTGACAGGAACAAGCTTTCCGATCGGCTCATTGCGTCCAGCTTACTTGACCGTAAGTTGTGCCCTATGGTTTAGTAAGTCGGGCCGGCTCTCTGCAGCTACCGCGGAAGGTCTGGCGACGTGAGCTGCTGGGGTCTTGGCCCGGATGGCGAAGGACGCTGCGCAAGCATCGCTTGCATCCGCCATCGCGCTTCGTCGCTGATTGGCTCGTCATCGAGTGGGGCGCCCGCGAGCAGCTCACCCAGCGCATCCTCCCCCCGCCGGCGGGAAAGGAAGTTCAGGGTCTCGGCCGCCTCGGCCTCGGTGAGTTCGTCAACGGTTTGACGCAGCTGTTCCTTAGCCGTCATGCCACCGAACGGTAGCGACCACGGGCGATGACGTGGCTTTGCGTTGAGCATGGCCGGCAAGCAGCGCGAGGTCGCCTTTCCGCGCGGAGAAGGGTGCTGGGGCGCGCTGTCGCAGTGTCGAAAGCGCCTACGCGGCGGTCTCAAGCTCGTAGGTCGCACTCTGACTCGAGGATGCGAGGTAACGACGGTCGAACATGAAGGTGTGTGCTACAGCCTGTGCTACGATGGAACGACGTGGCATCGAGGACGGTCAGAGCCCGACTCGACCCTCGGTCAGAGGCCGACTTAGAGTTGTTGCTTCGGGAGGGAGGCACCGAATCCGACATCGTCCGCGCTGCGCTCGCAGAGGCAGCCGCGCGTCGGCGCCGACGGTCGACGCTGCGAGCCGAGGTTGCGCGCCTGGCTGCCGATCCCGAGGATCGGCGCGCACGCGAGGAGGCGCTGAGCGATCTCGACGAGCTCGAGGCCCCTTGGCCGAGCTGACGCGAGGCGCGATCTGCAGCGTTCGCCTTGGTCGCACCCCCGGACGCCAGCAATCGGGTCGACGCTACGCGATCATCATGCAGAGCGACGACCTCTGGCTGCTCAACACAGTCGTGGTCGTTCCGACCTCGACCTCGGCTCGCGGGGCCACGTTTCGCCCCGAGGTCGTAGTCGCCGGGCAGCGCACTCGGGTGCTTTGCGAGCAGATCCGGACCGTCGATGCTCAGCGCTTGGGCGGGATGGTCGGGATCCTCTCGGCCGCCGAGCTCATCAGTGTCGAGGATGCCCTGCAGATTGTCCTCGAGCTGTAGCGGGGTGTCCTGCGCGCTCGTCGGCGCGGTGCCAGCCACGCACCTCGACGGCCTCGACCAGAGCCGTCTCGTAAGCGGATCCGTCTACCGGACATTCCTGTCGATATACGACTTCCACGCCGTATATGCTGCGGATGTGGCCAAGCATCTGATCGATCTCGACGAGAGCGCGCTCGGCGCAGCCCGGGCTGCGCTGGGCACAACCACGATCAAGGACACCGTGAACGAGGCGCTGCGCCGAGCCACGCTCCTGCGGGAACGCCAGGTGGCCGCGGCGCTAGACGTGCTGGCCGACGCGGACCTGGACGATCGCTCCGACGCGTGGCGCTGAGCTTCCTGCTCGACACGAGCGTGCTCAAGCGACTCGGCCGATCCGAGGTGCGCTCCGTGGTCGAGCCGCTGGCGGCGGCCGGTCAGCTCGGTCGTCCCAGCACCTGCGACCTCGAAGTCGGCTACTCGGCCCTTAACGCCGACGAGTGGGATCGACTCGTCGAAGCGCTCGACGCGTTCGACCGCATCGAGACGACCACGGCGCATCTGCGTCGCGCTCTCCAAGTGCAGCGCCTGCTCGCCCAGCGCAGCCAGCGCGGGCGCAAGATCCCCGATCTGCTGATCGCAGCGGCAGCGGAGCAGCTCAACGTCGCTGTATTGCACTACGACGCCGACTTCGACGTCATCGCCTCGGTCACCGGCCAGCGCTGCCAGTGGGTCGTGCCCGCCGGCAGCGTGCACTGACCACTCCGCGTCGGCGATCACGCTGCTGCAGCGCCGAACCAGTTCTACGCGGCGGCCTCGAGCTCGTAGGTCGTCACGCTCTCCGGGGGGAGGACGAGGCGCACCGGCTTGCCCAGGTAGTTGACCGGCCGGATCGGCGCGAAGCTCTGCCTCGCGTCCGTCCGCCTCCCCGTGAGCACGCCGCTGCGGTCGCCGAGGTCAAGGACGGCCTGTCTGGACGCCGTGCGGGGGTTGGTTACGACGACCGACAGGCGACCCCCCTTGCGGAAGGCGACCGCGAGGGTCCCCCCCACCCCGTTGCGCACAAGGATGCGCTGGGAGCCCGCCGGGGCCGCGCTCGAGTACTGCCGAAAGACCTGGAAGCGCTTGGTGAGGTAGTAGGGGCGCCGCTTGTCGGAGCGATCGCGCACGATGAGCGCATCGCCCGGCCCGTGGGTGATGTCGGCTACGGGCCGGAAGGCGAACCAGGCGCTGGCCTGCGCCTTGGTCAGCGCGCTGACGATCTTGCGCGCCCAGTGGATCGCCCCGTGCATCGAGGCGTCGTCGCCGCATTCAGCGCAGCCCGTGCCAAACTCAGTCTGCCACACCGGGACCCCGGCCTCGCCCGCGAGCTCGGCGACCGCGCGCGACTGGCCGGCCGTTCCCCGGTAGGGGTGGGTCGCGAAGGCGGCGGCGGCGCCGACGAGATCGGGGCGGTGCAACTGCCAATTCGCGTAGGGGCACGCCGTGCCCCACCCGGTCGTGTCACCGAGGACGAGCTTGGTGGCGAGACCCTGGCGGCGCAGCTGGGCGGCGAGGGCACCGTAGACCACGTTGCTCTGCGGAGGGCTGAGGACGAGCAGCGACTTGGTGTTGTCGGGCTCGTTGGCGATCGCGGCATAGTCGAAGGGCACGCCCATCACGTCGCGGGCGAAGCGCAGATAGCTCGTCACGTAGCGCGCGTAGTCGGCCTCTCGCCCCGGGGCGAGCGTCTTGCCCCGCTTCTGGGACTTGGGGGCGTCGGCGCCGGTGTACATGAAGCGCACGCCGTAGCGCTTGACGCGTTGCATGAACTCAAAGCGCCGGTCGTCGGCACGCGCCGGCCGGGCCTCGATGAGCTTGTAGTAGCCATAGCCCGTCCCGAAGACCCGGACCAGGTCAATCCCCGCGTCGACGAAGATCCCGCGGTCGAGGTCGTCGAGTTGGGTGCTCGAGAGGCCCTTGGGATTGACCAGCGGATCGACGGGCGTATCGGTGACGACGCTCGCGCCCCAGCCCTGCATGCGTTGGCGCGCGATCCGCGTGACCTCGATGCGCCCGGGCACCGCTCCTTCCGCCTCGGTCGGCCAGCGCGGGACCGGGCAGCCGCTCAGCGCCTTGGTCTTCGAGGTGATGGGCACCTGGTCGCTCGGGAAGCCAAGGGCGGGAGCCGACGCCGAGCGCTGGCCGCACGCCAGCAGGAGCGCCGCGATCGCGAGGACCACGGCGAGAACGGTCGGGGTGCGCACGGAGCGCAAGGCTACGGGCTCACCGCCCCCGTCGCGTGGTCGCGCGGTCGTGCGCGTCGATCGAGGTCACGTTTGTCCAAGACCCGCCAACCCCAAGGACGTAGGGTCGCACCGGCACCAACCGAAAGGAGGGCTCGTCGATGACCGAGCCGGCCTCACCCGACGTCGTTCGAAGTACCGCGCTCGCCCTGCCCGAAGCGGTCGAGCGCGACCATCACGGCCGGCCGTCCTTCCGGGTGGGTGGCAAGATCTTCGCCACCCTCTGGGATCCCGAGCACGTCAACGTGATGCTCGACGAGGGCGGCATCCTGACGGCCGTCCATCGTCACCCCAAGGCGTGCACCGGCTTTCGGTGGGGCCGACGGCTGGCCGCTTTGCAGGTTGACCTGCGCTGCGCAAGCGCCCCCCTGATCGAAGAGCTCCTCGTCGACGCCTGGGAGGGCAAGGCGCCCAAGCGCCTGTTGGGGAAGCGCTCCGCGCACGCTGACAGCCCATGATCCGCGTCTTCGACTCCTTCGAGGAGGTGCCGGCGTGAGACGCCGCCGCGGGTTGTGGCTCACCGGTTTCGCTGCCGTGGCGCTCTTCGTCGTGCTCGCGGTGCTCGACGGGCGCCTGCACCAGACCGGTGGCCCGGGCATCATCCCGTTCGAGCTCGCCGGGGATCTGACGCGCGCTCGGGCGATCCTCGCCGACTGGGGCTCGGCAGGACGCGACACCGCCCGGCTGTCGTTGTGGCTGGACTTCGCGTTCCTGGTCGCCTACGGAGGGTTCCTGGCCCTTGCCGCGACCGCGTCGCGGGACATGGCGCTGCGTCGCGGCTGGCGCCGGCTCACTGCCGCGCGCGGGCTCGTCGTGGCGCTGCCGGTTGGTGCCGCGACACTCGATGTGCTGGAGAACGTCTTCTTGCTTCTAACCGTGGGCGCGCACGGCGGCGCGACGGCGCCCCGCCTGGCGGCCATCTTCGCCACGGGCAAGTTCGCGCTGCTGGGCGCAACGCTCGCCTACATACTCGCGGTGCTCGTCCGCGCCGCGACGTCAGCGCGTTGACCGACCGGGCCTGCCGGTTGACCGGCGCGCTGACAGGGGGCGGTGGTCAGCTTCGAGCGGTCCTACCACCGGCGGCGGCGCTCTCGGCGCCACTCCAGCGCTTCCGCCCTCGCTCGCCGCCCCTCAACCCCCCGCCCCATCCACGACGGGTTGCGCTTGACCTGTGGGGCGCTGCAAGCCCCTTCCTTCAGGGAGGGGTTAGGCGCCCCGGCGCTGGTCCTGGATGTAGCGCTTGATGATGTCCAGCGGCGCGCCGCCGCAGGAGACGGCACAGTACGAGGCCGACCAGAACGCCGAGCCCCAGAGCTTGTCGCGAAGCTCGGGAAGGTCGAGGCTGCGGATGTGGCGCGAAGAGACCCCCTTGAGGCTGTTCACGAGGCGCGAGAGCGCGACTTTGGGTGGGTAGGCGATGAGCAGGTGCAGGTGGTCGTCCTCGCCGTCGCATTCGAGCAGTTCGGCCTCGAAGTCGCCGCAGACCTTGCGCATGCTGCGCTCCAGCTCGGCCCGGACCCGGCCGGTTATCGCTCCGCGCCAGTATTTCGTGCTGAAGACCAAATGGACGTGAAGGTTGTAAACGACGTGTCTGCCTGCGCGAAACCCGTCGTTCCGTCCCATAGACCAAGCATAATCCAAAGCGATGCTGGTCACGCGCGCGTATCGCCACAAGGCCCGCTTGACGGGCGAGCAGGAGATGCTCGCCCGGCGCTTCGCCGGCTGCGCGCGGCTGATCTACAACTCGGGCCTTGAGCAGCGCCGCCTTGGGTACGAGGTCACGGGCCGGGGCATGGGCTACAAGGCGCAGACATACGGCCTCAAAGATGTGCGGGCAGACCCGGACTTCGCGTTCCTGCGTGAGGCCCCCGCGCACGTGCTCCAGCAGGCGCTGCGTGACCTCGACCGGGCGTTTAAGAACTTCTTCGAGGGCCGCACCCGCTATCCGCGGCCGCGCAAGCGCGGCGAGCATGACGCGTTTCGCTACCCCGACCCCGACCCCAAGCAAATCGGCGTCCATGAGCCGGGGCGCATTGGGCAGGTCAGGTTGCCCAAGCTCGGCTGGGTGAGCGTCACGAACTGCTACCCGCGCCTGAAAGGGCGGGGACGCCTGTTCGAGGGCGAACTCAAGAGCGTCACCGTCGCGAAGGCGACGGCTGGCACGTGTCGTTTTGCTGCGAGGTCGAGCTGGCAGACCCGGTCGCGCCCGCGGGCGCCCACGTCGGCGTGGACCTCGGCATCGCCAACTCGCTCGCCACCTCGACCGGCGAGCTGCTTCATCTGCCGGTCATCAGCGAGCGCGAATGGGCGCGCATAGGCGTCCTGCAGTCGGTCGTGAACCGCCGCGAGAAGGGCTCGCGCAACCGCGACAAGGCCAAGCGCCGGCTCGCCCGCTACCGGCACAAGCTGGTCCGGCGTAAGCGCGACGCGATTCATCAGCTCACCAGCCGGCTCACGGGCGAGCATCCAGTCATCGTCGCCGAGCACCTGCGCGTGGCGAACATGACGCGCTCGGCGAAGGGGAGTGTCGAGGAGCCGGGCGTCAACGTGGCCCAAAAGTCCGGCCTCAACCGGTCGATCCTGGACCAGTGCTGGGGCGAGACGCGCCGCCAGCTGGCCTACAAGAGCGCCTGGCGCGGCGGCCATTTCGAGGTCGTAGCGCCGAAGAACACCTCACGTAGTTGCCCCGCCTGCGGAACCGTCGCAGATGAGAACCGCGAAAGCCAAGCGGTGTTCTGCTGCGTCGCCTGCGGCCATGAGGCCCACGCGGACATCAACGCCGCACGCAACATCCTTCAGCTCGGCCTTGCCAAGCTGGGACTCGAAGTGCCTGTTCGACCTGCCGGTGGAACGCCGGAGGGAGCCCTACCGGGGCTCGATGCCTGTGCAGGACCAGTCGCGTTGAAGGCCCCTGAGCGACCGGCCCCCTCCAGGAAGACGCGCCCGCGAGGACGTGCCACGAAGGCCAGCCACCAACGTCGCCACCACGGCGACGGGCTGACCCCGGAAACCCCGCCTTCAGGCCGGGGAGGTTCATGTTCACGCCGCCCATGAGCGCGAGTAGGCGCGGACACGGACGACCGGCGCGCCACGATGACGCGGGCCGGTGTCGCGGGGACCCTCGTTGGCGCCCATCAGCGCGAAGCCGCTCACTCCACCTCCACGCGGTCGGGCACGATCACGTCGATGCCGCCCATCAGCGCCACGGCAGTGATCTGGATCTCGGGTCCGCCTATCTCCGCCTCGCGCAGGTCGAGCTCCGAGCCGCCCATCACCGCCACGACCCGCGTGCGCCGCCACGGACGCCAGCGCACCGTTCGATCGCCGGCGCCCATGACGGCGACCACCCAGCCGCTCTCGTTGCGCGCCGGGGCGGCAGGTAGGCCATCCGGCAGGTCCCCGGTCACCGCGGACAGCTCGCCAGCGGTGCGAGCGCCGTACGGTCAAAGGGCGCGACACGAACTGTTCGTCTACGTCGAGGACGTCGACGCGGCGCTAACCCAGCTTCGCGACGCGGGAGCGACGATCTTGCGGGAGCCCGCGGCCAGCACCAAAATCGGTGCTCAACAGTCAAGCGCGGCTCCCGCAGCCCGGCACAGCTCGTGCAGCCGTGGTCCCAGCGCGCCGAGCCGGCGGACGAGCATGGCCTTGGGGAAGGGTCGCACGTTGTCAAAGGATGCGACCGACTCAACTGGCAGCCCCTCGTCGACTCCGATCCGCACCTCCCTGGGCAGGCCGCGGACGCGTGTGGTCACCGGCGCGACGAGGACCCGCTGCATCACGTGATTGGCTGCTTCCCGGCTCACTACCAGGAACGGCCGACCCTTCTCGTCCGGTGCCTCGCCACCACAGCTCGCCGCGCGCTACCACCATGGCTCCCAGGGCTCGTCGTTGATCGCGTCCACCGCCAAGCGCGTCGCCTCGGCGATTTCCTCTTTGGTCTCAGGGATCTGGGCGATGGCCTCTTGGTAGCGCCGCTCCAGCTCCGCGCGCCGGCGGGCGGTGACCATGGTCTCAAGGCCAGCGCGTATGGCCTGCGAGCGGCTGGCGAACGCCCCCTGCTCGACGAGCCGGTCGAGCTCGCCCACCAGTTCATCCGGCAGCTTGACCGCAATCTGGGTCGTCATACCGAAATTTATAACCACTTGGTCATGCGGAAGGCCGCAGACGGTCGGACTCTCGCTACCGGGTAGGAGGCGCGCACCAGGTCGATGTGTGTACCATGTGTGTATGGCTCGGGTGAACGTGTACCTCCCGGATGACCTCGCTGATCGGGCACGTACGGCGGGGCTGAACGTGTCGGCCCTGACACGCGCGGCGATCGAAGCGCAGCTGACGGGCAACGCCGCGTCGGAGTGGCTTGCGCGAGTCGCGACGCTGCCCCCAGTGCCGGTCGAGCACCGGGACGTGGCAGCGGCCGTGGCAGCCGCTCGGGACGAGCTCGCTGGCGACGACCGTGGCTGAACCGGTCGTTGTGGACGCCTCCGCGCTCGTGGATGTGTTGGTTGGCACGGCGCGCGCCGCGGCGGTCCGCGAACGCCTGCAAGGCGCCGTCTGGCACGCTCCGGCGCATCTGGATGCCGAAGTGCTCTCTGCGCTGGGGCGACTTTCCCGTGCCGGCCACCTGCAGCAGGCCGAGGTCGACGAGCGCCTGGCGCTGCTGGCGTCCATGCCGTTACACCGCCAGCTGCTGCCGCCGCTGCTGCCCGGAGCATGGGCACGACGCATCGACCTGCGCCTGGTCGATGCGCTCTACGTGGAACTGGCCGCCCAACTGCAGGCCCCGCTGGTCACCACTGATCAACGACTCGCACGTGCAACCCCTCTGGCCGAGGGCATCACGGCCTGATGCGGTTACCCCCTCGAGCATGTCGGCCCGGCCGGCCACGTGGTTGTAGATGGCGGGAGATCACCGACGCCCGCACCACCTCGCTGACTCCGGACAGTGCGGTGCTGACCTATCGCTGGCGCTCACGCCGCGGCGACAGCACCTACGCCGCCGTCATGTCGAGCGTGTACGCACGCCGGGATGGCGCGTGGCGGCTCGTGCTGCACCAGCAGACGCCCGAGCGGGCGTAGGACCTGGGCCTCACAAGGCCGGCCAAGCCGGCGCCAGAAGGTGGCCTCCCGTCAGCTGAGGCGGTGTGGCGACGGCCGGTCCGCTTCGGGTGCCGAATCTGACCGACGCAGCCAACAGCGCGGAGTGTCAGCTCCGGCGGTCCGCGCTGGCGATCGCCTGGAGGAGGTCGTCGGCCAACGCGCTGACTGCTGCGCTGACCACGGTTGGGTCGCCGACGAGTTGCTCGGCGCGCCCGGCCATCACCGAGCCGAGGCCGGCGGCGCCGGCGGCGAAGAGCTCCTCGAGGTAGCGCATCGCTGCGCTCGTCGCGTCGCCCGCGAGATCGTCGGCGCGAAGCGCCACCAGCCGCGCAGCGAGCCCTGGTGTGTCGGTAGCTACCAGAAGCCGGTAGACGTCGTGGGCGTCCTTGTCGACCAGGCGGTCGGGCCGGTCCCGGCGCTCCCCGAGCTTGTGCAGCTTTGTCACCAGCAGGGCGGCCGGCCCAGCGACCTGGATCGTGAACGAGCGGGCATCGGCTGCGTCAAGCGCTTTGATCGTCATCGGGGTGTGGTCAACGACCGCGGCCTCAAGCCCGACCGCGCGGCGCGCGGCGTAGCGCGCATGCGGCGGCATGTCGACGCCGCGGCGCCCCGGCCCGCCGGCGAGAGCCTCGGGAACCATGAGGTCGACCGGCACTCCGGTGGCGCTCAGCCACGCGCCCGGCTGCGGTGCCATGAGGTCTCGACGGAACCCAGCATGCTGCATGGCCTCGTCGATTAGCGGCGCGTCGGCGAGCAGGCGGGTATCTAGGGCGAGATCGCTGTCCTTGGTCGCTTCGGCGAGCGCGACGGCGGCCGCGCCGGTGTGCAGGTAGATCGCTTGGGCGCCGATGAGGACGAGCGCTTCGCGGTGATCGACGAGAGCCTCCAAGGCGTCGAGCAACGCCGAGCGGGAGGCGACGAGCAGATCAGCGTCGCCACTGAGACTCATTGGCTTCCATCCAGTCAAGCAGCGCCACACCCTCACTGGGGTTGCGTCCCGGTCCGGTCAACAGGTCCACAGCTACCTGACTCAGCGCCGCCACGCGCAGGCCGTCGATGCGTTGGTCCCGCTCGAACACGACCTCGTAGTCGCCGGCGGCAAGCGCGATGTTCGCTCCACTCTCGACCTGTCGAAGATCGAGCGCGTCGACGGCCTGCGCGATGTCCTTGACGTAGATGGTGGCCAGCCTCGCCGGCGCATACGCCGCCAAGTGTTCCGCCCCCAGGGAGCCGGTAACGACGTAGTCGAGGTCTTCGACTGCACGCAGCCGACCGGTCAGTGCGCTCAGCCCGCGCGGCTCCAGGAAGGTCGCCACCGTATTGGAACGCTCGAAGCCATAGTCCTCGCTCCAGCGCTCCAGCAGCCGTCGCCAGCGCACATCGGTGATCGGCCCTCGTCGGCGGCGTTCGAGCAGCCCCTCATCTGCGACGAACTCGACCACGCGGTAGGTGGCCCCCGTCGACGCCTGCGCTCGCTCGGCGAGCTCGGGCACCGTCAACGGCGGCGCGAAGTCCACCAGCGCCCGCACCACCCGTGCGGCCGGCGCGCCCTGCAGAGTCCCTCGTGGGCGACCGGGACCGCGCCAGGGGTCGCGATCGGCCCCGCGGTCTCGAAGAAAGAGCGACGGCCGGTCGACTGCCAAGAAGAGGTTGCCCGTCGCGTCTGCATACGCGGCATCTGCCTCCATGATCCGCTCTCGCGTCGCCGGAGCCAGGTAGCGGGCCGCCAGCATCGGTACAACGATCTGGCTGGTGGGCGAACGCGACGCGACGCGACGCAGCGATTCGAGCGCCATCGCCACGTCGCGCGTATTCAGTAGCCGCTTGGCCTCCACGAGCACCAGCACGTCGTTTCCGTCCGGCGCCCGTAGGCGCACTGCAGCATCAACTCGATCGTCGCCGGCTATGAGATCTGGCGTCTCCGAGTCGACCACCCAGCTTGCCGGCAAGCACTCACGGAGCGCACTCAAGACTGCCCGGAGAACGTCGGACTCGCGTTGCGGCGGGGTATTATCGCGATTCTCACTTGATCTGTTGACAGCGGAAGAAGGCATTTTCGCCGCAGACAGTAGCAGCATTAGTCGCCCGAAATCAGCGAGTTCCGCTGCCAACGGAACTTGGACATAGAGGCAAATACTGGTGGGGCTCGTGTCCGCCGCGGGCCACCGATGTGGCTGAGCACGACAACCACGCCTGCGGTGGGCAGCAACCGCGCAAAGGACGCTATTCGCGTGAGGTCGGCGCAAGCAGACCATCCCTGACAATCCGTTGTCAAGGACCCGCTCACGCCCGACGACCTCTGCTGGACAGTGAAAGACCTGGATGTGGAGCCGTACGTACCATCCGCCTTCCGCCGCGGCCAACCTGAGAGGACTCCGAAACGCACATGCCCGACGAGACCCTGGCACGCATCCGCGCCGAGAACCTCGGCGTGTACAGGGCGAGCCGAATCCGGCTCAAGGAGGACGTGTCCCAAGAGGACGAGGTGGCGACGAACTACCGAGGGCGTCTGGTCTACGAGTTGCTGCAGAACGCCGACGACGCGATGGCCGGCGCGCCCAGCGCTTCCGACCGCATCACGTTTCGCCTCACCGAGTCCGACCTGTGGGTTGGCAACTCCGGCCGGCCGCTGTCCGATGCGGACGTCGCGGGCCTCTGTGGAATCGGCGCAAGCAGCAAGAGCGAAGCAGACGGCCCCCGCCGAGCCACGATCGGCCACAAGGGCATGGGCTTCAAGTCCATCCTGGAGATCACCGCCGAACCGCAGGCCATCTCCGAGGAACACTCCTTTCGGCTCGGCGCCGATCTTGCCTATGACGAAGTCGCCGCCCTCTTCGAGGACCTCGAAGAGGGCCCCCCGAGGAAGGTTCCCGCGATGCGCTTTCCGCACGATCTCGAAGAAGCGCCGGCCTACTGGGAGCACCTTCATGAGGAGGGGATCCGGACGCTCTTTCGCTTCCCACTGCGAGCTGATCTCACGGAGGAGGTCCGTTCGGCGCTCGCCGAGCGTCTACTGGGTTTCCGGGTAACGTCGATCCTGTTCTTGAAGCACCTCGAACGCGTCGATGTCGAGGTTGACCGCAACGGGGAGCGCCAGTCGCGGAGCTGGCGACTGAGGCGCGAGCGGCGCGCGGACGCCGGCTGGGAGTTCTGCACGGGCCTCGATACGACTGGGCTCTACCGCGTGCACATCTCGGCGGACGAGTCGGAGGCGACGTTCGTCCTGGCCCATGACGCCGATATCAAGATCGGAGGGCACAGAGGTGGGTTGACCTCCCAGGTCTGGGAGGGCATCGAGCTCTCTGAGGTGTCCGTCGCTGCACAGGTCAAGGACGGTCGCCCGGTCCCCATCCATCACGACTGGCGACTTCTTCACGTCTTCCTTCCCACCGGGGAGAGCTGTCCCTACCCGCTCCTGGTCAACGGCGCGTTCGCCTCCGACCTTTCGCGTCGCGACGTCCGCGTCGCGCCGGTCCCGGACGACTACAACCGGTACCTGCTTCGTTGCGCCGCACGAGTCTTTCGCGATGAGCTGGTCTCGGGTCGCATGGGACGGCCTTGCCCCGCACGAGCGCGAACGAGCTCTTCGTCAGGTCATCCGGCCCGCATACCGCAACGTGATGGAGC